>Ga0209573_1000913_pt1 | contig 52000 bp, 41 predicted proteins | sample TNRBio252014_DNA_FD_185870 | JGI IMG/M metagenome (GOLD analysis project Ga0209573, IMG submission 185870) | Wastewater treatment Type I Accumulibacter community from EBPR Bioreactor in Madison, WI, USA - TNR Reactor_6/25/2014_ DNA (SPAdes)... | ecosystem: Engineered > Bioreactor > EBPR >... | reverse complement strand
TGCTGCCAGCGGCTTGAGTGGTCAGGTTGTACGTCGTTCCGGCAACGGTGGTTGTGGTGGGGAAGCGCACGGTATAGGCCATATTGGGTTCCAACTGCGTAAGGCCGTATTTAATGCTTGCCGTATCCGTTCCAGTGGCGCTGGAGAAATAATAGTTTCCATTGGCGTCTGTGGTGGCGGTGGAAATCGTGGTTCCGCCCTTAATCAGTTGTACCTGTACGCCGCTAATGCCTGCTTCGCCCGCGTCTTGGATGCCGTCGTTGTCGGTATCGAGCCAAATACGGTTGCCGATTTCAATAGGTGCGGGATCGGAAAATGCCTCAACATCTCCCAGACCAGCAGACTTATACCATGGATTGGGATTTGAAGGTGTCCCGCCTGGCCAAGCACTTATTCCATCGTAAAGCGTGGCTCCCACAGGTGTTGCAAGCCCACCTCTCGTATTTCTACCAGCATTTGTCCCGAAGTTATTCATCCAGTTGATTCCACCTGAATTTAGCCCTGTAGGCCCCATTGTCGTTTCTGCCATTTCCAAAAATCCAGGCAGTTGTACTAAACCACCTGTACCCGGATAGGCATGAGAAGCATACTCATGATAAAAAACGGTTCCACCCGGACCTGGTACCCAACTTATGGGCGTTGGATCGCCCGCGCCACTTACGCCTCCACAAAGACCTGCATTTTCCAAAATCCATTCATTTCTGTTACCGTCACTGTCACTGTCATGCCTGTCTAAGCACGCTCGGAAGGATTTCCCCATCGTAGTTGCTTGGGTATTATTAGCTGGCGTTAGCCCAGGACTTGCGGGGGTAGGCAAGCCGGCAGCAAAATGCACCAAATCTCCCCATCTATCTCTCACGCCTAATTGTAAATCGCCATTGTCTATTTCTATATCTGTGAGCCAAAACTGTCTTAGGGCATTTGGATTGAATCCCGTTCCGGATGTTCCCCATGTCCAAGGAGTCCAACTAAACATCAGAGAACCTCCACCCGGACTTATACTGGTGAAGTTTACGCCATCTTTCGTAAATATGGGTTGTGCAGAAAAACTTGAACCTGTAAACTCATAGATGGCTATACCTACATCTGCTACATTGTATTGACCAACCGACTCCGCTGTACAGGTAATACCTACATACAATTTTCCATCGTAGTATTTTAGGGCAAATGGTCGCGAATCATCAGTGGTATTAGAGGCGGTATTGTCCACACACCAATTTAAAGGAATGGGGTATCGCTGAATTTGTGCAGTGGTTAAAGAACCTGATAATGCGGGATCTGCAGGTAACACATATAATTGCCGATCTGCTAAGTTTACCACATACAAAGTATTTTCATCCTCCGATAGCTCCACATCTCCGAGCGCAATTTTACCAACCGTATTCCAACTGTCCACCCAAGATGCTGTGTTCGCAGGATCACGTACATCATTAAACCAATTTCCACCTTCAGTTTGTGGATGCGGGTCTGCACCTGCAGTATTTGCCCCAAAGATGGTATTCAAATCTGCATATACCTTCACCTTGTTGGGATCATTAATAGGAAGGTCTTTGTCAATAATGTATATCCCCCCTGTTCCTGCCGGCCCAAACCCAGAATGCCGATGCATAAATGCTCCAGCGTACAAACTACCAGTCGTCCTTTGCCAAGCCAAACCCATTGTAGTACCCACTTGATTGAATAAGGCATATGGTGTACTCGTAATGACAGCAGGGTTTTGAATCCCAATATTAGAGGTGGGATCTTGTGAATTATACGGAATGCCTATAATGGCGGGTGTTGAGCCAAAGCTCGATGAATTATAATAACCATATGCAAACCTTGGCGTAACAACTTCTTGGTCAATAGCGGGTTGTGAATAATGAGACGGATTATTAACCCCAAAATTTATATTACTTGCGGGTGCTGTAACGAATTGTATGCTCGTACCGCCTGATGCACCACTATATAAGTGATTCTCATTCCAAGAAAACTCCACTCGATAGCTTCCGGCAGGAACGCTAACCTCGTAGTATCCAACATTTGAGGTAGTACAAATGGCGGTTGGGTCATTTGCTCCCCTACACGAAGTAGTGGTACCTTGTTGTGTACCTGTTGTATTAAATACCGTTATCGTGATTCCGCCAAAGCCCGGTTCTTGGAAGGTTGCGGCATTATCTTTCACGCCATTGGCGTTGTAGTCGCGAAAAACCGTTCCAGTAATGGTCTGTGCGCTAACTGCTATAGGCAGCATTGTTAAAAATAAAAAAAACAAATGTTTCATGTTTATTTCCATTAATTAAAGATTGGTTTTAATTTGACAAGAAGCAAATATTGTTCCTTATTTAAATTAAAGCATTAAAACAGTGTTAAAGCAGACTCTTTGGACTATGCTCTTTTTGATCAATATATTCCTGAAAAATGTAATGATCGCCTTAAATACCAATCATAATTAGAATTTAAATAATTTAAAAATGATGGTAATTAACAGCTATTTCTGTGAAAGTATTTAATTTACCGTCACATTGATGGTAAGCGTATAAGTTCCGGGCGGTACGTCGCCCAATGTCCAAAGTCCTGTTGCATTGCTGTATGCACCCGTTGCGGTGGTGGCACTCACAAAGGTTAATCCGGCTGGGATCACATCCCGTACCACAACGCTATTCGCTGTACCCGGGCCTTTGTTCACCAAGGTAAGCGTAAAGGTGAGGGTATCGCCGGGCCTAACGATTGGATTGCTCGAGGTTTTGGTCAGTTCCAGATCAGCGGTTGAGGGTGGCGGGGTACAGACACTTATGGCATAGCACGCATAGTCATTTTCTGCATTTGCACCATTGTTTGGTGTGGAGTTGGGGTCTGTTTCTACCATTGCACTCACTTCCGAGCAGTTCATAATGGTGGTACAGCCTGACGAACAAGGAGCGGGGGGATTTGCATGAGCAGCGCGAGTACAGGTTCCCGTAGCCGAGTCTTCAAGAGTGAGTTGGCGAAGACCATTTGCAATCGGGTAAGGCCCGAATGTCGTAGAGGTAGCGCCATAATTTACCGTTCCCAAAGTGGTTGCACCCTCTTTAACGATGTAACTGCCCCCAACACCTGAGCCTGTGGTAGAAACGGTAAACGTATAGGTATCATCTCCACCCGTGCTTGTCGTACCGGCATTGTTACAGGTGGGTGTAATGGTTGGGTTGTTGATGGTACAAGCGGGGGAGGAAGACGTTACGACATTTTGGTGGAGGGTAAAAGAAGCATAAGAGGAACGTCCAGCGAGAGCGGTGGGGTCGGTTGCACTGTTATTCCGCCAAAAGTAGAGTTCTACCCGCGAGACAGGTGTAGAAGAAGGGATCGAAAAATCTAAATTGCCATATTCATCATCGGTCTGCCTTGTTGTTGCTTGAGCACCCACATACAAACCACCTGCTCCATCGGCTAAAGTGGTCATTCCGCCAGAAGTTTCCGTACCAGCACAGTTGATGTACGACCCCGTTGCATTAGCCGTTGAGATAGAGACTACGCCACCAGATGCGTTGAAAGCCTTTACCTGCACCCATTCTATGCCCGGATTGGCCACCGATCCAATATTCGAGATACTGCCTATCCGAAAATTGGCGAGCGTGACAGGCGTATTATAGGTGATTACAATTTTGGAAGGTCCATCGGCATTTCCGGGCGTTCCGCCTGTGTCATGGATGTTATTGGTAAATCGCGCACTCCCATGATAAATGGTGGCACAGTGTGCGTCATTTATTCCAGCAGTAAACTGATTGTCACATCCAGCACCAGCAGCACTTTGTTGTCCAGCGGCAACATAGAGATTCGGCGAATCCCCATCCCACATATTGGTCGAATAGCCATAGGTGACGTTGACACCACTGCCTTCCCAATTGGTAAAGGTTTGTGATGTAATATTGCTCGGTGCGCATAAGGGTCCAGAAAGCCAACCACCAGCCCCATTTTGGGCATTTCCTCCTGTCCTAAAAGAGGCTGTGGTGAATTGGGCATGTGCAATGCTTACACTGACGAGTAAAAGAACAGCGATTAACGAAAAAAGAAACGCTTGCCCTTGGGCTTTTTTTTTCAAGGTGGGGTACATATAGATATTGTTGGTCTGTTTAAATAAACATGCGTATAAGCAGCCTACCTTATTCCCGAAAAAGGAGCAACCTTGTTTCGTGGCCTTTAGGTTTGACAAAACAGTAAGCAGTTACTCAAATACCATTCCTATCAAGGGGTATTAGGCTTGAATTAGTCCTTTTGATCTAATTTTAATCTCCATTTTACACGCTTGGCAACCCCACTTGTGGCGTAAAGGTTCAAAATGAGAATAAAGCGAATTGATTTAATACTTGCCCAGTTTCGCTTTAAAGGTTTGTACCTCCACATATTCCCTATGAGCTATCCCCAAGGTTTTTTTATACATTTCCAAGGATGTTTGGGCTGTAGCAGCAGCCATTGTTCGTTGGCCATTCTTGAGATATGCTTGTGCCAAATAAAATAAGGTGAGGGCTTTGTTGCGGTTTGGTATTTTCCAAATTTTATTTTCAAAAGCCCGTGCTTCTTCCAGAAGTTTTACTGCCATGTTGGGTGCTCCCCGCTCCAAAAAGAATCTACCCTTTACTTGCAATGCCAAACCATAGACATCTGCAAACGAATGGCCTGCCATCGTGATTGCTGTTAGTTCTTTTTCGAGGAGGGTATCCGAGTTTTTATTAAGTCCTGCATTGATGATTCTTAGCCGCAACCCTAATGCCTCGGCAGAGCGGTCTCCATGTAGTGTTTTTTCTATTTGTAGTGCTTTTTGCCAATAATAGAGGGCTTCTACACGGCGACCGGCATCCGCCTGTATGAGACCAAAACGATGAAACAAGGGGATAAGGGTTTCTTTTGAGTTTATTGCCTGTCTTTCCTGCGAGCGGATCAGACTGTCCATTTGGGCAAGGCTCGTGTTTGTTCTTCCTTGATTGGCATACCTCATGATCTCAAACATCTTAGGACGGTATGCCGTGTTTTTTAGGGATTCTTTGCTTAATGAGATCACGTTTGATTTTTGATATGCCTGTACTGCTTGGTCAAAGCGGCCAAGTTGCTCATAGACCCGCCCCAAATAGGCCAAGGTTGAGGCTTGTGTTCGAAGCTCGTTTATGTCCGACCTATGCTTTGCACCTAAGATTGCCATTATTTTCTCGAAAACCGTTTGGGCTTCTTGGAACTGCCCTGTAGCCAGTTTTAGCGCGCCTATATTGTGCAGAAAACCAGTATAGGTTATATCCGAATTGAGCGCTTCCGGGCGTTTCATTGCTAAGTCATCAAAGATGGCAATCGCTTGAGCTAAATCACCTTGTCGAGCATGTATAATGGCAATACGGCTGGGTAAATCAAATTCACACGGGATGTCCACAAATTGATTTTCTTTACAGGCGGCATAAGCTTCTTTGAACAGTTGGAGCGCCTTGTCTTTTCGCCCCCAATTATCATACAACATCCCAAAAACATGGGACATTTCGGCATAGGCTTGTGGATTGAATGTTTTGTTCTTGATAATGTCTGCTGCTCCACGAGCAACAACGGTACGAAATCTTAGGGTATCCACGGCTTGGGTTGTGACATCAGTACTCCCGTTCATCAATAAACCCGTTAAAAACTGAATAACGGTCTTGTTTTTCTCGGCTTCGGCTTCGGCCCTTGCTTGCTCGCGGGTGACTTGGGCATTTTGCCACAAAACAATTCCTAATGTGGTGAAGATTAATAGCAGCACAAAGGCACTCAAACCAACCCAGAATTTGTTTCGGGATACAAATTTTTTAAAAAGATATGTACGAGAAGGATACTGTGCTAAGACAGGCTGGCCAGCAAGATAACGACCTATTTCTTCCAAGAAGGCTCCTGCGGAACGGTAGCGTTCGTTAGGTTCTTTTGATGTGGCTTTTAAGAAAATGGCGTCTAAATCCCCCGATAATGTTTTGAATAGACCGCCTTGGCTTTGCTTACGATTTAGCAAAATTGCTGTTTCTACGTTGTTTTCCGGACGAAAGAAGTGACTCAAAGGTCTCACGGTTTGTGTAGATACAATTTTTTCCATCATCACGGGCGATGCGCCTTTTGGAATCTGGAAGGGCATCGCTCCTGTTAAGATGGCATACCCTAAAACCCCCAGTGCATATACATCGGTGGCCATGCTCACCGCCCCAAATCGTAGTTGCTCTGGTGCGGCAAAGGCAGGCGTAAAGGCAAAATTTTCCGTTTGGGTAGGGTGTGTATCGAGGCTTTCCGACAGGATCTTAGACACACCAAAATCTAAAAGTTTTACCACGCCTTCCTTTGTCACCAAGATGTTATTGGGCTTTAGGTCTCGGTGAATGATAAGGTTCTGATGGGCAAAGGTCACAGCTGCACACAAAGACCTAAAAAGCAACAACCGCTCCTGAATCGTTAACTGATGTTCCTCGCTGTACTCGGTAATGGGCTTGCCCTCCACCAATTCCATCACCAGGAAAAAACGACCATCAGGCAATTGGGCCATATCATAAATTTGAGCAATATTTTCGTGGCGTAACGAGCCTAAAATTTTGGCTTCTCGTAGAAAAAGGGTTTGGTGCTTGGGGGTATTGAGTAAGACTTTTAAGGCAACTGGCTGCGGGAAAGGATGCAAGCGCTCGCCTTCGAAGACTTCCGAGAAGCCACCATAACCAATTCGCTTGCCAAAACGATAGTGTGGGTGGTTTAGGGTGCTTCCATGTGTTAGTAACCGATCTTCATTGGCTTCTTTCACACTTTTCCGCATTTTGTCCATCACATCGTTGTCGCCAACCCGGTGGGCTTCTAAGAGCGCAAGAATGCGCGTGGCCATCTTTTCGTCCGCCACATAATTATGAACAAACTCGCTCCGTTGGTTTTCCGGCAAGTCCAATGCACGGAGGAATAATTCTTTTTCCTGATTTACCATAGCGGTTAATTTCCAGTATTATGTTATTTGAGCAGTTCCGTTTTTAGCCATGCGCGAGCATACTCAAGATCGCGCAGGATGGTACGCTCGGTTACTTCATACATTGTACTTATTTCTTTGATTTTTAGCCCTAAGAAATACCGTTGCACAAAGACCTCGCTGGCACGTTCATCCACTTTCTTAAGCTGCTCTAAAACCTCGTTCAGATGGGTTAAGGTTTCCGCTTGCTCTTGCCAAATCAGCTCTCCAGCTGTCTCGATGTCGGTTAGGAGTTTTTGTGGAATACGCTTAGCCGCATTTTTCTTCACGGCTTGATTGATCAATACTTGGCGCATCAGTTGCCCCATCGTGTTGTAAAAATGTTTACGATTCTCCCACTTCAAAGGCTGGTTGTATCCAATCCTAAGCCAAGCTTCCGAGATCAGTTCGGTACTCAAAAGTTCCGGTTGGAAAGATTCTCTGCCCAAAATTGTCTGTGCGATTTTTTCCAGATGCTGCCAAGTCCTCACCAAGACATTGTTCCATTCAGGGGCTTCGGGGCCTTCAATGTTGTTAAGCAGCGTTGTTAGATGCTCCGAGATCGTCTGATTCATATAGGCAGTTAATATTGGGGTGATAAAAATGAAAACAATGGTGATGTGGATTTGGAAAATACAAGATTTGTGAATAGTCCATTTGATCTATTTTTCAATATTGTGAGATTGAGGTTAATTATTTAATGTAGGATTCGTTTTATCTGTCATCCCATGTCATAAAAAAGGTGCTTTTAGGCAATCATAGGAGAAGTCTCAATGTGAACCCCTCTTTTGCTTATGTCACACCACGTCAGTCTTACCTTAGATACCCTGCTTGAGTTACCCCTACCCCTTGGGGTTATACTGATCGAAAGAGAACACATGATCATACGAAACCGAAACTTATTCATGTCTATACGATACCCAAATGCTTTTCTATTAGGGTCATCGCTTTCAGCCTATATTCATCCCGAAGACTTGGAGACACTCAAGGAGACCATTAAACGATGTTCAGGAGGATATGAGGAACCGCTTTCCTTGCGTGTTATGGATGCACATCAAAAATGGCAATGGGCACAATTGCGGTTGGGTTGTCTGGAGGCAGAACATCATCCTGCGCTTATTACCGCTTGTTTTATTGAATTAACAACGGTGGTAGGCGATGCCACCGGCCGGGTTGGTGAGGTGTCTTCTGCATCTTTTGCAGGCATTGGCCTCATAACCCAGCGGGAAGCAGAAGTATTAACCAAAATTGCTGAAGGGAAGACCGATAAGGAAATTGCACAGGAATTGTACTTGAGTGCTTATACGGTGATGAATCATCGCAGAAGGCTTTTAAAGAAGCTAAAAGCCAAAAACAAGGTAGCACTTGTGCGCATTTCTAAGGAAAAGGGGCTTCTGTAACACCTGTTATTTGGGTACATACTGATTTGGGCGGCACTTGCCCCACTATGTTGGTTCACTTTTTATAGAAGCGGCACGCTTTTGCCGGATTTTCTCGATTGGCTCCGCTATGGCATGGTTTAAAATAATCGCCAGAATTAAGGAATAAACCGTCACCGTAACCCCATGTCCCCCTAAGTCCGGAAAGAGCTTAACTGTCCATGCACTCACAAAAAGCATATGGCAGATGTAAAGTGGATAAGAGAGTTCGCCAATCCAACGATCTATTTTGTTGTTTTTGGTATATTCAAAAAGAAACGGAATGGCCAAAACCAACAGGGCCGTATAAGTATATTTTAGGGGATAATACCAAGATACCGGCGCCTCCTGATAGAGCAGTGTACCTATCATAACAACGGCAAAAATAACAGTATATACCCAACGTGGAATGGCCATGAGTCGGGTCTTCTGATACAACCGATAGGCCACATTCCCCAATAAGAAATACATCAACTCTAAGGGGAAAAAGCGATAACTCCACGGGTCATAATTCAAATCGAACTTATATGACAAAATGCGCAAGATAATGGTTGCTCCTAAAAGCCATGAAACGGACTTTAACGGACGACGCACGATAAAGGGCGCGATCAAATAAAACGTAATCTCTACGCCAAGCGTCCAAGCTTGCGGGATCATCAAAAATTTATTGATAGAGGGATCAAAAAGTTTATAGTTGTGCGAAAGCATTAAAATGCCATCCGTCTGGTGATAACCTGTAAACATCAACCAATCTTGCCCAATAAGTGCAAAATTAGAAAATGTGAGTACGCCCCACGTCCACCAACTCATGTTTCCCCGAATAAAATACTTATAATACGGGTCTAACAATCCGGCGTAATAACCGTGAAAGCTTTTGAATGCAATAAAACTGGTGATAATTACGATCCCCAGAACTGCCCAATAAATAGGATATAAACGCAGTAAGCGATTGGTAATAAAGAGTTTATAAGTGTCCTTTCCGGTATATTTTTCATTTAATACCATGGACATATAAAACCCAGAAATGATATAGAAGCACTGGACGGCATTAAGCCCACCCACCATTTTAATGCCCAAAATGGGCGAACTGTGGGTGAATACAACAGCAATGGCGAGTAGAAGACGGTAAATTCCCACGGGGCAGGCGCTGGTTGTTGTGGTAAAGGGCTTGTGGTATGGATAAGTGTTTAAGATACAACACCTCACGAAGTGTCTTTTGTATCGTTACGGACTCTTCATGGAAGGAAAAAGACAAGATAGAAAACAACCACATTTGCCCAAAACGTTACGCTCTTTTCGTTTGTATATTTGGAGGATCACCACGATATTAACCAAGTTCGTCTTATGTCACGCGCTCTTCGACTTTCGCTCCTGCTAATGCCGGCAATTATCGTTTTGGCCATAATCACCCTAATTGCTTTAGGGTATAAATCACTTCTGCCGGGCTACCATGCCTTTTTTTACACCCCGTCCAAGTATCAACATACCATCCAACAAATCTTCCGAGAACGGGACGACATCAGGATGCAGTATAAAACGGCATTTATTGAAGCCCAGCGTGATGATGCCATAGATTTTGCCAGTAAAACCCTTACCCAGAATATCGAGGCACGCATCTGGCCCTATTGGTTTGGAACCGAATACGACTTTAATGGCAACACCCGAACGCCGGGGCGCGGCAAAATTGCATGTGGTTATTTTGTCACTGCTGTATTGTATGATGCGGGTATTCCGATTGACCGCATTACGTTGGCGCAAGTCCCGTCGGAAAAATTGGTTACGGGTTTGGTGGGCGAGCCAAGTACAAACCGCTACCACCACCTGACGATTGGCGAATTTCTCAGCGCCGTAAAATCGTTTGGAGAAGGGCTGTTTGTGGTAGGCTTAGACACCCATACTGGTTTTTTGCTCTACGAGTCCGACGAGGTATATTTTGTCCATGCCAGTGCCCGCTTTCCCCATGCCGTTGTACGCGAACCAGCGGCCAAGTCTCCGACCTTGCGCAATTCTAAATACCGTGTTCTGGGGAAAATCTCCGGAAATTATGGCCTGATGTCGGCTTGGCTTAATGTGCGACCCTCTCCAGTTGCGACCAAAGAAAAACGACAACGGGGAGATGGGCTTTTGATGAGATAAAACCGCACACCAGAACAATGGAGAACTTTATCTTTAATGCCACCCTTTTGATAAAGTTTTGAAATAATTCCACATGCAAGGTGGATTTTATACCAATTATGAGAAATTACTGTTTTATAGGTTACGTGTTTACAACCTTTCAGGTGCTGACCTGGGCAAAGCGAACTGACGAAGTAGCATCAACCTTTCAACTCCCAAAAGGGTTGTAAGCGTTGATGGAGAAAGCAAGTGCTTAATAGCTAATTGGTATTATTGAGTCAGCCTTTAACTTGTAACCATTTAATCGGTATTTTGGGTTAATCAAATCAAGCCTGCCGGTCGCAAACGGGTTTGCTGGCGGCCTTCTTTTGTACGGCCAAAAGAAGCAATTCGGCTGAGCTAAGCCGAAGCCTGTCCCGGCCTGAAGAAAAATCTTTTCGCCTATACTGCGGATGCCCGATGGGACGAATCGTAGAGACGCACGATCATGCGTCTCTACACATCCTCTCCGGCAAGGCAATTCGCCCTTGTTCATCGGGCTTTGGTGGCTGAGCCAAGTCGAAGCCATCCTTGCTCCGGCGGATTTTTCTAAGGGCCGCTTGCCATTCAAGAATCATGGAGGAACTCACGGAATTGCATAAATGCTGGTTTTTCAAGGGTTTGGTCTGCTTTACAAAACGCACAGCCCAGCCCCATCGGGGTGGCATCTTAGTAGAAATCGGTTTCTAAATGTACAGAAAGCCCCGTAGGGGTGGCATCTATATACGACGAGGGATAGCAGGCTGAACGTAGCCGAAGCCCGGTAGCTGAGCCAAGTCGAAGCCGGGTGGATTTTTATAAACGTTGTTCTACCATTATTGAACGACACGTCATAATATAAGATAGAGGCGATCTCAATAATAGCTAATTGGTATTACCATGCTCAGGGAAATGTCAGAACCACTTGAGATGACCTCGTTGATGTTTATTGCTCCTTTCTATTGCAAAAAGCGGCATCGGGTTTACTTGAGCAACTGGCGAATGCACGCAAGGTGTGCGAACAAAACAGAAGGTACAATAAAGCCCGGGAGCCAGAGAAATGGGAAATACATCATTGCTCGATTGGGCTGCTCAAACGCATAAACTTGGAAGGCTGAAGGTACGGCAAGTATGCCATGCCCAACGATAATTAGCAAAAATACAAGGCCAATCACATTCCAACCCAATAAAAAAGGCTTAAAAAGACGGGTTTGGGTATAGCCAAAATAGGCGATAATGGGAGCCGTTATGCCCATGATAATGTCGTAATTATGTCCCGTAAAGGTCATTTCATCCGGAATGAGCTTATGCTGTGCCAGCCAAAGAAGTCCAATCTCTACGGGTATGCGTACAATATGGAGATAGGTAAGGGTTTCCGCAGAGATTCGTTCCACAAATTGTTTAGAGGCCACAAATAAGGCGATAATAATCAGAACTGGCGGCAGAATGAGCCAAAGAAAGCGCGGTGGAAATCCAACTGTATCGGTATAGTAGCCGGTAAGACCAAGAACGGCTTGTCCAACAAGCCAGATCAGGGTTAATATCACAAAACGGGGGGCCATGTCTCGCGTACTGGTATATCCGGCACTCCGAATGGCGCGAAAGACGAACCAGAACGTTAACAAGGTTGCGAAAATAAAAACAGAAGGTATCTGGAATGGAAGGGGTGGCATGAGAAACGTTGTCTGAAGGAGGTCTAACCAACAGGTTACAACACGAAAAAAGTAATAGGTTGTTATTTGGAATAGTGGATATAATAAAAAAAAACCACGTCGGTTGCAAACGAAGTGTAGCTCCGAAGTCAAGAATGTGGAACGTGCCAAGTGTAGGTAAAGGCGGGTGGAATGTTTTTAAGAACGATCGAACTGCGCTTTGCAGGGCCATATCGCTCATTCATAAACTTTCGGAAAGCCAATGCTTGGGGAATACGGGAGGCATGGAGGTATTGAAACGTTCGGAAAACACTGCCCGGCGCAAGTAAATGGGTGAGGTTTTCTAAAATAGCCGACCGAACTTGGGTTGGTAACGTTGCAAAAGGTAAACCGGAGATAATGTATTTGATCTGCCCTTCTATGTGTTCATTGGAGATATGGAGCGCATTTGCCGCATCTCCCTCCACAAACCGTAGGTGCGGAAACCTATTTTGCAGTAAAGAAACGAAATGAGGATCCCGCTCGATGCCCAAATACGCCCGTGCATGAGGTAGCTTAGCGTTTAGCGCATGCGTTAGAGAACCTGTTCCGGGGCCTAATTCCAATATTGTTTGATCGGGCTTCAGGTCTAAACCATCAACCATTGCGCGTGCTAAAGCTGGCGAACTTGGCATCAAAGCCCCTACATGTAATGGGTTCCGAATACCAGCTTTGACAAAATGAAGAATCTCACTCATACCTAACAAGAAAACGAACGGTGTGCCTTAAAAACGGCAGAAACTAAGATACACAATTTTATTCCCTAAAACAGGAGCTAAACCATAGGCTACGGGACATTTGCCGGCAAATCGGGCACGACCAATAAAACCTGCTCTCGCTCGACGAGTACGGCCCCCGGCGCCCCTTTTTTGGCTTTTCTCACATATTTTCGCTCGGTATAGATGACTGGAGCCAGACTGCTGCTTCTGGCTTGGCTAAAGTATGCCGCAATAGCAGCCGTTTGCTCCAAAACCAGTTTAGGCGGCATTCGGTTTTTTGCTTGCCGCCTGAGCAAAACATGCGATCCGGCAACTCCACGAGCATGTAGCCATAGATCGTGCTTCTGGGCATGGCGAAAGGTCAATAAGTCGTTCTCGCGGGCATTCCGACCCACCCAGACCTCGTACCCCGAAACCATAAATCGTCTAAAGGGGAGCGTTTCTTGCCCCATGTGTTGATGTCCAACGAGTTTGGCAAGGTGGTCGGCGTATTGTAACTGGAATTGCTCAACGGCAGACGCCGTATTAAGTTTCGTCAACTCCAAGAGTAGGTGGGTTGCTTTTGTGGCAAGCACCTCGGTCTCTGTCCATCTTTCCGCTGCATATAGGCGTGCTTGTCGGGTTTTTCGGGCTTTTTCATAGTAGTATTGGGCATTTTCCACCCCAGTTAGGCACGCATCTAACTTCACCACCTCCACATGGTCTGGCTCAAACAAATCAGGCAGAACCATTTCCGTATGCCCTTTTGGCAAGGTATTCGCTTGGGCCATCAGCAAGTGTGCCCATTTTTCATATCGTGCAGCCCGGCTTGGCCGAGAAAGTTCCTCCAGCATCTGCTCGGTGCGATGGTGCAGTTGTTCCGTTGCGGCACTCAAAGCCTTGTGGAGCGGGTCGAATAACCGCCGGAATTTGTATTGGGCAAAAAAGCGTCGCCAATACACCCTAACCGCGACATCGGTTGTGGGGAATACTTCCTCCCGAAGATGCGCAAGATGTTGAAGTGGGATCAAGGAAAAGGCTACGAGTTGGTCGCCTTCCCAATACAAACAAGGCTTGGGATCAGACAATTCGTGCAAGAGTGCTTGGCTTGTATCGAAAAGAGAGGCCAAGTTTGGCGCGGTATGCCACGAACCGCCCAGCCGATGAAAAACCTCTTGCGATAGCAACTCGTCCATAAAAGGGACGGTTCTCCGGAGCTGTTGTACCCACGTTTTACTTCCAGACGCGGCTTGCCAGCGTTCCGAAAATACGGTAAAAGTACCCACCTCTTCGGCGGGTCTCATTTCGGGTGCGGGCTTGTTTATCCATTTTTGTGGTGCTTTAAAGGCATCCACCACCACACCTTCTTGGTTAAGGAGATAAACATTGGCGTGAGGCCCGAACAAGCGCAATTGGATTTTCCAACCGTTTTCTAATGATATAAGGATAAAACGGTCGCGGTCTGCCACTTTTATTTCCGTCATCGCTTGCCCAATTACTTGTTCAAAGCGTGTTAGGACGTTTCGTTTGGCACGGTTATACCCATCAACCCGAAAAATACCTGTTCTTCCCGGATTGGTTTGTACCAAAAGCGCATGATCGGCTGTTTTGGTGCCGATTGCTAAAATCAATTCACCTTTGTTTTGGGCATAGACATCGCCCAGAATGCCATCACGGAAACGGGCATTCCAGTCTTCAGCCAAGGCTTTTAAGGTGAAATAATGTGCAATCATCGAAAAAGAAACGAACGTTTGTGGATGGTCTTCCTAAATTCGGAACTTACGCCAATAGGAGGGAAATTAAAATGGAAAACGTGAAATTGCCACCACTTGCCCTTAAAACTTCATCTACCCATCTTGAAAGATCATGAAAATTGCCCTTTGGATGATTGGTAAAACTGCGGAACGGTATTTAGACGAAGGGATGGCCGTTTACGAAAAACGATTGCGCCACTATGTCCCATTCGAGGTATCGGTCTTGCCGGATGTAAAGCAGGCCAAAAACCTACATCCTGCACAACTCAAGGAGGCCGAAGGGGCGTTGGTTTTAGACCGATTGGAAAAGCGCGATATTTTGGTGCTTTTGGACGAAAACGGGAAAACTTTTGGCTCGGTTGCGTTTGCCAAATGGATCGAAGGACAAATGAACGTATCGGCACAGCGCATGGTTTTTCTGATCGGCGGTGCTTTTGGTTTTTCTAAAGACGTTTACGAGCGTGCCCAATTCAAAATTTCGCTCTCCGAAATGACGTTTTCTCATCAATTGGTCCGGCTTATTTTTTTAGAACAGCTTTATCGGGCGCAAACCATCTTAAAAGGTGAGCCTTATCACCATGTATAAACAACAAAAACATGAACAGCAGTAAACTATTTCTTGTGGTAGGTGCTTTATTGGCCGGTATTTCTGTCGCCATCGGTGCATTTGGCGCACATGGACTAAAAAGCATGGTAACACCCGAACGTCTGCAAGTATTCGAGATAGGGGTCAGATACCAGATGTACCACGCCTTGGCGCTCTTGCTCGTAGGATGGGTGATGCGGACGGCATCGGTGGACTTGTCGCTGGTGGGCTGGCTTTTTATTGCGGGAATTGCCTTGTTTTCCGGAAGCCTCTACATTTTGGTGCTCGGAGATTTTGCCCGATTGGGGATGGTGACGCCACTTGGTGGTGTGGCCATGATTGCTGGCTGGGTAATTTTGGCGTATAAACTATGGCGTATTTGACCCTAAATCCGATGAAGTTTAATGATCTTCACCGGGCAATTCTTGGCCGCAAGCTCGTTCTCGTCCCACTCGTGGTCGTCCACCACCACCGTGTAGAAACCACCATTGCGCTCCTCGCCCCCAACAAGGGTGCATTTTCCGTCTTTGTGAGAGACACGCCAGCGATAATCCGCAGCTTCTACACAGGCATTACATCCAATGCACTTGGCGCGTTGGTGGATGATGCGGATCATACTTTTACGGGCGCCAGTTTGTATAAGCGATCAGATGGACGGATTTTGCCCTCTACCGGAAGGGTAAAGACATCGCCTTTTTTGACCTTTTCTACGGGTTCGTTGTTGATGCGCAATTCCGAGACCGTGAGTTGAAAATAGCCACTGGTGGGGCCAGTGATAATCATCTCGTCTCCCACAGAAAGGCTATTGGATTCGCAGATAAATTCCGCAACATGTACTTTCGGGAAGTAATTTAGACCTTTTGCCACAAACACCTTTTGTTTACTGGCTTTAGACCCCGGCACATCCGACCATTCCCCCATTTTTCGTCCCAGATAATAGCCGTCCCAGAACCCACGATTATAAACCGTAGCCAACTCTGCCATCCATGCGTCAATTTTTTCGCGGGTATAGGTTCCGTCCAAATACGCATTGATGGCCTCGTTGTAGGCTTTTGTGACGGTGTAAACATAATCTGGTGCGCGGCCTCGCCCTTCAAGTTTAAGTACCCTAACGCCCGCATCCAAAATCTTGTCTATGAAATCTATGGTGCATAAATCTTGGGCAGACATGATGTACTCGTTATCTACCTCGAACTGCATCCCCTCCTCCTTGTCCGTGACAATATAACTCCGGCGGCAATTCTGAATACACGCCCCACGATTTGCCGAGGCAAAATGGGAGTGTAAACTCAGGTAACATTTACCAGAAATGGCCATACATAGTGCCCCGTGTGCAAAAATCTCCAATTGGACGAGTTCCCCAGACGGGCCGGTAATATCGCGCCGTTTGATTTCTCGGCTAATGTCTGCCACTTGTTTTAGGCTAAGTTCTCTTGCCAAAACCACCACGTCCGCAAAGTTTGCATAGAACTCTACGGTATCTATGTTCGAGACATTGGCTTGTGTAGAGATATGAATCTCCATCCCAATTTTTTTGGCGTAGTTCATCACCGCATGATCCGAGGCAATGATGGCCGTGATACCACTTTCTTTGGCGGTTTGGACGATATTCCGCATCAGCGAAATGTCGTGGTCGTAAAGAATGGTATTGAGCGTGAGGTAGGTGCGGATGTTATGCTCCTTGCCAATTTGTGCAATTTGCTTTAGGTCCTCTAATGTGAAATTATTGGATGACCGCGCCCGCATATTGAGTTGTTCTACGCCAAAATAAACGGAATTACACCCGCCTTTGATGGCCGCCCAAAGGGCTTCATAAGACCCCGCCGGGGCCATGAGTTCAATGCTTCGGTTCATGAATCTTGTAATGGGGTAAGGATCGCATGGCGACAATTTAGACGCTCGATTTGCGAAAATTGGCTTCTTCAAACGGTCGAGGAACCGTTTTGTTTCCATCTTTAAAACTCAAGGCATGATCCGCAAATGGTAGCCGGCCTCGTCTTTCCGCAAATCAATGGCTACTCCAAAGGTTTTTGTAAGGTTGTGGTTCGTCAGCACCTCGCCAATATGCCCAGAAGCCACGGTATGCCCGATTCCCAGCAGTAGCGCATGGGAAAAAGAGGACGTAATTTCCTCGGCATGGTGTGTTACCAAAACCACCGAAGGCGCATCTGGTTGGTGCAGCAATTTTTCGACAAAGGCCAAAAACCGAAAGCGGGCTACCGGGTCTAAGCCCGCACAAGGCTCATCCAAGATCAAAAGCGCCGGATTTGCCATTCTTGCACGCGCAATGAGAATCCTCTGGCGCTCACCTTGAGACAGATACCGCCACGGACGAGCCTCCAAGGCTTGGGTTTCTGTTTGCGACATCAAGTATTGTGCGCTTGCAATGTCTTCGGGCGTAGGACTTGTCCACATGTTCAATTGGGCATATTTCCCACTCACCACCACTTCTAAGCCGGTTTCCCCATCTCCGATGCGTGGCAACAAACCTGCACTCACCAAGCCAATGTGTTTGCGCAGTTCCCGCCAATCCGTCCGCCCAAACGTATGGCCCAAGACTTCTATCTTGCCCGATGTAGGCGGCATATAACCCGCCAAGGCGTGTAACAACGTCGTTTTTCCTGCACCATTTGGCCCCAAAATCACCCAATGATCTCCGGGCATCACACACCAATCCACCTCACGCAAAAGGGCGTTTCGGCTGCGAGTCAGGTGCAAGTCCGATATACGGATAATGGGTGACTGCGGGACATGGCTTTCCATTTGGTATCTTTTTTGATCGTCTGGTTGGTAGCGACTGGCTTCTTTGGAAGATAGTCTTTTTTAAACCTTTAAAATGAAGCGACTTATGAAGACCTCGAAAATCTCTTTGCTCCTCGCCCTCGTCTTGTTTTTGGTCGGGATGGGGTTTTCGGCTCAAGCACAAACTCTTAGCCGAAAAAACATGATAAAACAATCTAAACCAAAATTAATCAATACAAAATCGAGCCTGAAGCGTTATAAATGGGTGCTGGTTCAGGTATATGATCAGCAAGGCAGTATGAGGGTATCCAAAGAGAATGTTTATTTTCAGGTGGCAGAAGACCTCAAAGGGCTGGGCGGAAATGGTGGATGTAACGTTTTTGGTGGAGATCTCTCGGTCACCCAACGTGTCCTGAAAATTGGGCCAATTATGTCCACAAAAATGTACTGTGACGAGAGCAGCGCCCTCGAAAATCGCTTCCTTGCCTTAATGGATGGTGAAAAAACATACCGAATTAATGGCAGACGCCTCACCCTCCGCGATGGCAAAACGACCTTGGTTTTTGTGGCGCGTCCTCGAGAACGAGAATAATTTCCTGCCCACTGTAATCAGATGGCCTAAATGGTGTAAATTAAAGATGGCTTGGATGTGGTCTAAGCCATCATTTTTTTGAATAAAAGACGTGATAATGGCCTCCCAAAAACGTGTTCCGAGTCTGCTCCCATTGCCAAAAAAATCCCAAGCAACATGGAAAACGTGGTTAATCTTGGGGGGGCTGGCCCTAATGGCTACACTTTTTATCTTGCGCTTGTGGATGAATACCCGCATGGTTCCTACATTTGATGGCCAAAAAGCCTTTCTGCACTTGGAAAAGCAGGTGCGTTTTGGACCACGTATCCCCGGAACACCCGGTCATCAAAAGGCATTGGCCTATTTCCAACAAACCTTAGCGCCATGGACAGAGGCCGTTTCGTTACAGCCGTTTGAATGGCGCGACCGCAAGGATACCAACAACGTGTGGCAAGGAACCAATGTTGTGGCCTCTTTTAACCTGAAAGCCACACGGCGTATTTTGTTGTTGGCCCATTGGGATACCCGCCCCTTTGCCGACCAAGACCCAAATCCCGCAAACCGCACAAAACCCGTTATGGGGGCAAACGATGGTGCTTCTGGCGTAGCCGTCTTACTCGAATTGGCACGCATCCTACACGATTACCCGCCAAAGATGGGTGTGGACATCTTGTTGACGGATATGGAGGACTTGGGAGACTACGACCACGACGAAAAGCCGAACGAACGAAACCCTTTCTCCATTGGTGCACAAAAATTTGTGGACATGAACCCCGATTATTCACCCGAATATGGGGTTTTGTTAGACATGGTAGGCGATAAAAACCTACGGATTCCCTATGAGAAATTCTCGATCACCAATGCGCCAACGGTTGTAGAAAACGTATATGCCGCCGCAGAACGGGCCAAAGCGAAGGCTTTTGTGCGAGAAGAAGGGCAGGCTGTAATGGACGATCATGTGCCCTTTTTGCGCAAAGGAATCCCCGTCATTAACCTGATAGACTTTGAATACCCATATTGGCATACCATTGGGGATACGCCCGATAAATGTAGCCCAGAGAGTCTAAGACAGGTAGGTCAAACGATTTTGGAATTACTCTTCGGATAACAAAAACTGCAAAGCAATTATACAAGCGGCGTTTACTCATTGTCCTTCGGACAAAGTTTTTTCCTATCGGTAAACGATTCGATGAAATCGCGGACTTCTTGGTCGTCGCGGAGATACACCTGAATATCGGTGATTTTCCATTCTTGACCAGTTTTTACGCCATCTATGTATTTGCCCCCTTGTAATTCAAAAGCGATTTGAGATGAAAGGTTATTGACCACGCCCAAGAAATACACACGGTTACGACTGGAGCGGGTACGATTAACATCTATGACAGGATTGGCGCAGTATTGGTTTTTGAATTTATGCGTACCCTTGTACGCCTTTTCGATTACCCGCCGCATGGTCTCTTCGCCTTGGCTTGTAAGAAGGGTGGTGCTGCCTTCTTGGTAATAATAGGAAGCCATCATTTTGCGAAGAACAACTTCTAAAGACGCCGCGGAGCCTTCGCGGATTTGTTGATACACAAATGTCGCTGCCTCGTTTGCGTCTTTGAAGGTCGGGATGGTGACTTCTGGCAAACTTGCCATTCGATTGGTGATCTGACGATTGGCCTCGATGAGCGCTAAGGTGGGCATTCGGCGAATTTCTTCCGCATTTAATTCACGGGTGCTTCGTATGTTACGTTCACCAAACGACGAGATCATGCGCTGCCAAGGTTGGTTTAATTCATCACGATAGAAACGAACTTCATACAATTGTTCAACGGTTTCCAATTTTGTATTGGAGGCAATTTGTTCGGAGACCACTTTCATCTTAAAGACCACCCGCATAGGAGTCTCCCAATTAAATTCGGGAATGAGTGTGGGGCCTTCTTTCAATTCCACTATTTTCCCATAGTAATATCCAAAGAATTTGGCGCGATCAGCGTCAATCATGGCCATAATTTCCGACTCTTTGGGATCTGGTAGCCCCTCATACTTGGTTTGACCAACATAAAATTGCTTCCACGCATATTTTCCTGCACCAGTGTATTGATAGACCGCTGTGCCATAGAGGATTACTTTAAGTCCGCCGTATTGCGTAGATTTTTTCAGAACCTCGGCTCCTCGCCGCCATTCCCAATTCCCAAAAGCATCGTTCCAAGAACGAGTACCCGTACCAATCAACTTGACAGAAAGGGTGTTGGCATCGGTAAGACGGGCACGGATATCCGCATCACTGGGTTGTGCAAATACCGGAAGGGTCAGGAAAAATAAAAAAGGAATGAAGTAGAAGTGAGGTTTCATGATGGTTTCGGTTGTTGAATGGCAAAAGTGGCCTTGGGCCGATGTTATGCTTATACGCCGGAAACATCCAAAAACCTGCTCATAAAAAGAAGAGAGGGGTGAAAATTTTCTTATATCCCTGAAGCAATGAGCAACTCAATATCGCGGTAGGGCATGTTAAACATGGCGGCGAGGCTTTTTTTGGTGAGATGACTACGATAAACATAGGTTCCATTGCGTAAGCTGGGATTGTACCACAGTGCATTGTTAATGCTGCCTTGTTCTCCGATTTCGAGGAGGTAAGGAACCAAGACATTAGACAGGGCAATAGAGGAGGTTCGGGATACCGCCGAAGGTAGGTTAGGGATACAGCAATGAATTACGCCATGTTGTACAAAGGTGGGTTGCGAAAGGGTGGTTGGACGACTGGTTTCGATACAACCTCCTTGATCCATCATCAAATCTATTACCACCGATCCCGGGCGCATTTCGGCAATCATGTCTTCGGTAATGAGGACGGGTGAACGCTGCCCATGCTTCATTTTTGCACCGATCACCACATCGGCGCTACGAATGGCACGGCGCAGGTATTGCGGATTGGCCATTGCCGTTGTTACGTTACGGCTCAAGAAGTGCTCAATCTGGCGGAGTGGCCCAAGTTCTGTATCCAAAACCATGACATTTGCACCATATCCCAGTGCAGCACGAGCAGCCCATTCGCCAATAATGCCAGAACCGAGAATAACCACCGTTGCGGGTGGAATCCCAGAGATGCCGCCGAGGATGAGTCCCCGCCCGCCTGAGGTACTTTCTAAAAAGCGGGTAGCCAATTGTATGGAAAGTGCACCCGTAATTTCGTGCATCATCCGGACGATGGGGAATGTACCGTCGGTATCGCGTATAAACTCAAACCCGATCGCAGTGATTCGCAACGCCATCAGTTTTTGGATCAGTTCAGCCGTCGCACTCCCCAAATGCAAGGCAGAGATCAGGATTTGGCGATCTTGCAACAAAGACAACTCCTCGCCTGTTGGCGGAAACATCTTGGCAATCAACTCGGCTTGGGCGTACAAATCGGAGGCGGAAGCCGCAATATGCGCCCCAGCAAGTACGTAAAGGTCATCCCCAAATCGCGAAGCCTCGCCCGCACCTTTTTCCACAAAAACCATATGTCCCGCATTGATCAGGGTTTCCACCCCTTCCGGCGTAACGGCCACCCTTCGTTCTTCGGAGGAGGTTTCCTTCGGAATTCCGATTTTTAGTTGGTTTTCACTTTTACGGGTTTGGGTCACTTTCTCAAGTGTCAACACGCCCTGTTCAATGCTAAAACCGTGTATGCTCGAAATTTCCATGTTTTTGGCACTTAATTAGAAGGTTAACCGACGGATGCGGCCCATGTGGCGGCAATGATGCTTGTGGCAACCGCCACATTTAGGGACTCTACGCCTTTGTTGCCCGCACCCGAAATATACACCATCTCGTCGCAAATAACACGCAGTTCGTTTGATACGCCATGCGCCTCAGATCCGGCAATAAGGACAGCCGGTATTCGTGGCTTCCAATGGTTTAGCGGCGTACCATCGAGGTCTGCGGCATACATACAAAAGCCGGAATGTTTTAGGCCAGACAACGTCTCCGTTAGGTTTTGGGTTTGGAGCAAATGGACATCCCAAATCCCGCCCATGGTTGCCCGCACCACTTTAGGCTGGAAAAAATCGGCGGTGGCGGTATCTGCCAAAACCGCATCAATTCCAAACCATGCTGCTGTTCGGATGAGCGTACCTACATTTCCGGGGTCTTGAACGCCATTTAGCGCCAAAATGTGGCTGCAAGTCTTCAGGACATCCTCTTCTATGGGTGGAATTTTGGCGACGGCCAAGATGCCTTGTGCCTGAACGACATCCGAACAACGCGCAAAATCCGAGGCACTTGCCAGATAAACCCCAACCTTAGCACGGGCAGTCAGTGCCTTTATATCCGGATCAAGACTTGGGGATTCCTCCACGAGCAGATACACCAACTCGGCATTGGGTGCGTTCATGGCAGACGATACAGATCGCAGGCCTTCAACGACAAAAAGGCCATCCCGTTTGCGAAATTTTTTCTGCTGGAGCGCTCTAATCTGTTTGATCAGGTTTTTTGAAGCGGGAAAGGTTTTCGTCATGCAGTATTTCGGCGTGTTCTCTTAGGTGATTTTTTGATGAGATGATCGTTCAGAAAACATAAAAATGCAAACGAAAAGCGTGCTATTTTCAAGGGCGCGCTCGGAAGTCGTGGTGTGCGTATGAAAAGCGCTTCCTGTTTTGGAAAAGTTGCCACGTCGGTGCGATATTAGGGTGTTTTAGGTTTAGCAAAAACCCTCTCCCCTAATGGTGCTAAACCGAGTAACAAAACCCTTTAACTTGAACCAATACAAAAAATGTCTTTCGAGAAAAACATACCCACCCTCACGACACAAGATGTCCAAACGCACAAGGTGGCGTCCGAAAACCCATTCGAAGCCATGATGGCACGCTTTAAAGTGGCTGCCGATATTCTGGAATTAGACTCTGGAATGTTTGAATTTCTCAGCACACCCGCCCGCGTTCACATTACGGCTGTTCCCGTACTGATGGACTCTGGCGAACTCAAGGTTTTTGAAGGAATTCGGGTGATCCATAGCGATACCATGGGGCCGGGAAAGGGCGGAATCCGCTTTGCACCCGATGTGCATGTGGATGAGGTAAAGGCACTGGCGGCTTGGATGACGTGGAAGTGCGCGGTCGTGTCTGTTCCATTTGGTGGTGCAAAAGGCGGGGTACGCTGCGATCCCTCCAAGATGAGTACGGGAGAATTAGAACGCCTTACCCGTCGTTATACCGCAAATTTGATGGATGTGTTTGGCCCAGACCGTGATATTCCCGCACCGGATATGAACACGAATGAGCAAACGATGGCATGGATCGTAGATACCTATTCCATGCACTTGCGCCGGACGGAATCGGCGGTGGTAACCGGTAAACCGATTGTCTTAGGAGGCTCTCAAGGCCGTGTAGAAGCTACAGGACGTGGCGTGATGATGTGTACGTTATCTGGTATGGACAAATTGGGCCTCCGGCCGAACCAATCCACTGTTGCTGTTCAAGGGTTTGGGAATGTGGGATCTGTGACCGCAAAATTACTCCAAATGCAGGGCTGCAAAGTGGTGGCGGTGAGCGACGTCTCCGGTGGGTACTATAACGAAAATGGGCTTGATATAGAAGCCATGATTGCCTATTCAAAGAAGAATCGTAACTCTTTGGCTGGTTTTCCGGAAGCTACACCCATAAACAATGAAACCTTGCTTACCTTGGATGTGGATGTTCTGGTACCTGCCGCAAAAGAAAACCAAATTACCGTTCCGATCGCCGAAAAAATCAAAGCAAAAATCATCTCCGAAGGTGCTAATGGGCCTACTGTTGCGCAAGCCGATAAAATCCTGCACGATAAAGGGATTATGGTCATTCCAGACATCTTGGCCAATGCGGGTGGTGTAACCGTATCATACTTTGAGTGGGTGCAAAACCGCCAAGGCTATTTCTGGTCAAAAGAACGGGTAAACCGCCGCTTAGACCGCAAGATGGAAGAAGCTTTTGATGATGTTTATAAAACTGCATCAAAATATGATGTCTCGTTGCGGATTGGGGCTTATGTAATGGCGATTGATAAAGTGGCGCGTGCGCTACGTCTTCGTGGTATTTATGCCTAATGGTCGCTAAAGAAGGATAAGGGTCTCGATATTTTCTTGGCCCTTTTTATGCTTTTTCTATCGGCAATCCAGCCAACTCCATCACTTTTAGTGCATTTGTCGTAGGACATGGTCCTTGCCTCAGCCGATAATCGAAGGTCATTTTGCCGGCAATTATTTCTTCTCTGAAATGCAAATTTTGCAGATGCGGTAACGCTGCTTCTAATTTGATCAAATCCAAGTCGTGGGTAGAAATCAATCCACCACCAGCCGTTTCGGCCAATCCTTTTACATAGCTCCAGCTACCAGCCAAGCGTTCGCGGTTATTGGTTCCTCGAAAAATCTCATCAATCAAGAAAAACAGTGGCGCATGGTGCGGTTCTTTCGCTGCATCCAACAAAAGTTTCAACCGCTTGACCTCGGCATAAAAATATGAAATGCCGTCATTCACCGAGTCCGAAACGTTTAAGCACGTAAAAAGCCGTAGCGCACCCACACGAAAATGGCGGGCATTAACCCCAGTTCCGGCATAGGCCAAAACCAAATTCACCCCAATGGTACGTAAAAACGTGCTTTTGCCGGACATATTAGAACCGGTAATCAAACCGATTGACTGCGGGTGATCGTGCGCAAATGAATTGGCTACACGGTTTGGATGAGGAATCAGAGGATGCCCCATTTCTACGGCCTCAAAGCCATCCGCCTCCAAATCAAGCACTGGAAAAGTCATTTCTGGTTGTTCTGCGGCAAATGTTGCCAATGCAGACAAGCCTTCCAATTTGGCGTGGGCCTTGGCCCATTCATCAAGCAAGTGGTTTAGGTTGGCTTTCTCCCGCTCTAAAAGCCACGTGCAAAGGTATTGCCAAGGCACAATGGTATTGAGCAAGACAAACAGAAACTCGTTTCGGGTGAAGGAGATGGCCGTTGCAATTCGGTTGAGGTTTTTCAGGTGTTGGGAAGGCCGATGCGCTGCATCCCTGAAGGTTTCAAGGGGTTCTAAAATTACCGAATGACGTGGTATCGGAAATTTTTCTAAGAACAGAAAAGGCTCAATGACCCCACGGAGGTAGCGCTCTACGTCTAAAGCAGTATCAAAAGTATGTTTAAGTTTTTGAAAATGAAGGATATAGACAAACCAATAAATAAAAATACCGATGACCCCGATTGCGGGAAAAAATAACAACAAACCCATATTCACAGCCGAAAGTACCAGCATTGGCAAAAGACCGCGCCACAAGGCAGGCAAGTCCATAACAGGTTTTAGGATTTTGGACGGGTCAGGAAGCGGTTGTTTTTGGCTTTGGAGCGATAATGTGCCCACCAATCTTAAGCGCTCCCGAAATCGAGGCAAGGCCACCAAGCCTTTAACCCACCTCTGGTATAACCGTGAACGCCCAAGGTCTGGCTCCTCGGTCAGCAGATGCGCTTGAAGCCATTGAAAAGCGCTCGGTGTTGTCGTGGTATTCAGCAATGTCAGGAGCGAACGGGAGCCAATCAAATTCAAATCTTGGGCAAATGGATGATCGGCTGCCGGAGCTATTGGAGGAACTTCTGGAAGGTTTTCCCAAGCCAACTGGACGCGGGAAGCTCGGTCTTCCAAAAGCGAGACATAGGTTCGGGATCGCCGAAGTGCCACTTCCAACTGCTTATGACGCCGCGCCAATAAGCCAAAGACCAAGGCGCCAAACAAGGCGATTAATAAGGCAAGCCCCTGATGACCGATAGACCAAAGGGCATAAACCGATCCAAAGATCACCAAAAAAACAGCAATCCGCCAACGAGAAAGGCGACGATGCCACACTAACCAACGGTCTTGAAGCCGTTGATGACGTAAAATTCTATCCTGAAAAGAAAGCATGTGTTCATGTATTCGATGATGTACCTTATCAACCACCCAAAATAAAACAAGTTACAAGTTATTTTCCGATTCGCAACTTGTTCAATCTTCTACCCGTCCCCGTAGGTGGTTGTAGTCTTTTAAAACTGTTTCGAGAAAAGCAATATGCTCCAGCGAAGATTTTATGTTCAACTTCTCCTCTACCCTACGACGGGCTTTTAACTGCAAAATGGGTGCATTTGTGGCATATTTATTCTCGGACAACCTCAAGACTTCCCGTAAGACTGCTGCATCTCCATCAGAAAGATGGGCTGCATCCGGAAATACCGGCACATAATCCGTTTTGACGTCCTCGAAAATGGTTTCCGAAAAAGTAACCTCCTTTGGCACACGTATCACCGTTGTCTCTGCTGCCAAATCGCCCAACCGTTGGCCCTTTTGGTTAAACAGCATCGTCATTAGCGTTAGTGAACCCTGAAACGCATAGTTTTCGACCAAGCCCAACAACCAACGCAACAAATAACTGCCCAAAGTAGGCTCACGGCCATCCAACCGTACAACCTTGATCCGCAAGATTTTTTTCCCAAAGGTCTGCCCACCCAAAAAATACTCTGTGAGAAGTGGATATATAACAGGCGGCAAAATAAAGGTGATGATCATCCAACTTGGCGGGTCAATAAGCGCTCTATACATCGCGGTAAAGATACCGAGCAGGTAAATAATCTGAATGACATAATCTATTATAAATGCTCCTATACGTTCGCCTACGCTCGCTGCCTTATATTGAATAGAAATGTTTTGGGTGGTTTGGATGTTTAAATCGCTCATGGGGTCAGGCCAGTCATTTTATTGAATGTACAGAAAGATTTTGAAAATACGGAAACACTGCAAAGAGTTCAAAAAATGGCATAAAAATTGAGAAGAAGGTTTAATTAATCCGCCTAATCAAGCCTTATACCTGTTTAGAAAATTGACAGTGTACCGCAGTGTGTGCAACCTTCCCCGCTTACGCATTGACAAAACCCCCATGATCCCGATATAAAAGTTCATATTTGGGATCATCCGCAGCATCTTATACCAATTAGGGGAAATTACTGTTTATAGGCTACTCGTTTTCAACCTTTCAACACCCAAAAGGTGTGAAAGCGTTCAGAGAAAACAGTCATTTAATTCCTAATTGGTATTAAGTATTATAACTTCACCCACTGCCCACCTTCCTCAACCTCTATTTTCATAACGGGATGAATTTCCCAGAGGGTAGCTCGTGTTTTCCCTAATTGTTCGGGATGTTCGGGATCCATAAAGAGCCAACCAGAAATTCTTACCCGTTTTTGGGTATTGGCAATAGCATTAAGGCGAGAGAGCGCCCAACCATGATTTTTAGCACGAAGACGCGGTGTAGGCTCTATAATGATGGATTTTGCACGTTCGCGACGTCGGGTTTTGACCAACCAAACATGGAAATCCAGCATGTCGTTATCTGCATTAGAACAATTCGTGGTCTCGGGGCCAGAGGTTTTTGCAGCAGCGATATAGCCCTCTACGGTCACCGCCATTTGTTCGTATGAGGCCACCATCTGAACATCCCGCAGACGCCAATTTTGCCGATCTTTCCGGTGAATTTCTTTCGGCTCGGGAAGACCGAGAATCCAATCAAAGGTTACAGGCTGGTAGGAGCTTGGTTCGTGGTCTCGGTTTTTCTGGATGTTCATCAATGGATCGCCACCGCGCCCCTCCGCCGGACATCCACGGAAAGGCTTGCTTTTGACGGGAGCAGGAAGTGTATTGGGTACGGGTTTTGAGGGAGTACCCGTTGGTGGTGTAGGCTCTTGTGCGCTTGGTGATCCGGTAGGAATCTTGGTTGATTCGGGATTTTTCGTGAGGTAGTAATATCCCGCACCGGCAAAACCAACAATTATAAGGCCCCAGAAGAGGTTTTTAAACATGCTTCGCAGAAGGTCGTGACTGGCGCATTTGCGCAATGGGTAGCAATGACTTAGTTTCCCCAAAATACGATCCAAATAACCAAAATCACGCATTCAATGGCAACCAGAGAAGAATTTATTCAGACCATACAATCGGCCTATTCCTTTTCCGACACAACCATCGAATTGGGTGGCGCAATGTACAAAGGTGAGTCCTTGTCCCAAACCCTTGTTCGGGTTCCGGTAAAAATGCTTAACCGGCATGGGTTGATTGCTGGTGCAACTGGGACGGGTAAAACCAAAACCCTGCAACTCTTTGCTGAAAAACTTTCGCAGAATGGGATTCCAGTGCTTTTAATGGACATCAAGGGCGACCTTTCGGGCATTGCAGCCACCGGAGACCCGAACAATTCGCGGGCATTGGAACGGCATCAAAAAATTGGTGTGCCCTATAAGGTGTCTGCAAATCCAGTAGAGTTCCTTACGATCTCTGGCGAGAAGGGAGCACGCCTGAAGGCCACTGTAACCGAGTTTGGGCCTGTTCTATTTTCTAAAATTTTAGGCTTGAACGATACGCAGTCTGGCGCGGTATCGGTGGTGTTTAAGTACTGTGATGATAAACAATTACCCTTATTAGACCTCAAAGACTTTAAAAAAACCCTTTCCTATCTCGCCGAAGAAGGGAAAGCGGAGATCACCGCCGAGTATGGCGCCATTTCAACCGCAACAGTGGGAACCATTATCCGCAAAGTCTTGGAATTGGAACAACAAGGAGCCGAAATTTTCTTTGGCGAACCTTCTTTCGAGGTGGAAGACCTCTGCCGGATAGACATGGAAACCGGACGTGGCGTGGTGAACATCATTCGCCTAACCGACCTGCAAGACCGCCCCAAACTGTTCGCCACGTTTATGCTCCAACTCTTGGCCGAAGTCTATGCCTCCTTCCCAGAAGAAGGGGACTTAGATGCGCCTAAGTTGTGTATTTTCATAGACGAAGCTCATTTGGTCTTTTCGGAAGCGTCACAAGTTTTGCTGAATCAAATCGAGGCGATTATTAAGCTGATCCGCTCAAAAGGGATTGGTATTTTCTTTATCACCCAAAATCCAGCAGATATCCCCAATGCGGTGTTGGGACAGTTGGGTCTTAAGGTACAACATGCCCTTCGAGCCTTCACTGCCAAAGACCGGAAAGACATTAAGGCCGCCGCTGAAAACTATCCAGAATCGAAATTTTATAAGGTAGAAGACGAACTAACGGCGTTGGGCATTGGCGAAGCCTTTGTCACGGTTCTTGGCCCTAAAGGTACGCCAACACCATTGGTGCATACGCTAATGTGTTCTCCGGGATCACGTATGGATGTATTAACGCCGATGGAATTGGATGGCCTTGTCGCAAAGTCTAAATTGGCGAGCAAATACAACAAAGTCGTGGATCCACAAAGTGCTTACGAGATTCTGGGCGCAAAAATCCAACAGGCACAACTTGCCGACCAACAAGCGGAACTGCAACGCCAACAAGAAAAAGCACGGGCAGAGCAACTAAAACAACAACAAAAAGAAGCAAACAAGCGCAAACCCGAAAAAACCATGGTGGAGCAAGTCCTTACCAGTTCTGTGGGCAAACAAGTCACGAAAACGGTTTTCAATGAACTTGCACGAGGGCTTTTAGGTGTATTGGGATTGGGCGGAAAAAGACGCTAATTCCCAGATTTTAAGCGGCTTAATGCGGATTTTGTGCGCTGTTCCAATCCTTTGTGGTAATCGAATTTTTCCCGATACATGAGTGCCTTCCGATAGGCCAGAACCGCATCTTCTGGCCTATTGAGGGCTTCGTAACATTCACCAATATAGTATTGACTGTAGGGCGCCCACTTTGCCAAGACATCGCCGGGCTTATGAATGACCTGTTGATAGAAAGTGATGGCCGCCTCGTATTGCTGTGTTTTTTGAAGGGCTAAACCCTTACGATACCCTGCTTCAGCAAGGTTTAGCTCCGTAGCGTCCTTTTGTTCAAGAATTTTATCTACTTCCGTAAGTACCAAAGGATAATCACCTGCATCCGATGCGTTTTGGATGCGAAGCAAGTCCTTTTCTATGGGCGTCATGGGGTTAGCGATTCTCAACGTGGCTTGCCTGACCGCAAACTCGTCCATATCATATTCAAAACCAGCTTTTACCTTTTGGTACATCGCAATTGCGGCTTCGCGGTCGCCTTTCATTTCCATTGCCAAGCCCATTTTAAAGTGTGCCTGCCCGACCATTGTAGTTCCCTCAAACTCGGCGATAAACCGCTTAAACAACGGGATCGCTTCCTCGAAATTATTGAGACGGAAATGCAAATCGGCGAGGTAAAACAAAAAAATGGGGGGCGAAAAAGCGCCTTTCTTTTCATCGTTCTGTGTAGCCGATGTGATGAATGGTAGGGCTTCCGCCGCACGGAACTGGTTCCGAAGTGCGTATCCGTATAGAAAATTAAAAAGTGGGCTTTGGGGATAGGCTTCTTGCAATTTTTTAATCTCGACAAGACCATTTCGCTGGTTGCGGTTAAGGGTCTCATCTGCCAAAGCAAAATATATCGCTGCTTCCTCTTGTACCCACTTGGCCTTTTTAATGGCACGCATCAGATTGTTCAGCCCATCTTGAACGGTTCCTTTATATCCCAAAAAACTTAGTAAACCATGATAGGAGCGGGGTGCAGAGCCGATGAGAACCTGCATTAATCCCATTCCTTTATAGGCTTCTTCGAAAAAAGGGTCTTGTTCCAAACACCAAGAATAACCATTATACGCCTCGCGACCTGCCATGGCCGCCGCAAGCATATCGTTCCGGAAAACACCAATGATGGCACGGTGCATCGCGGACTCTGCGGCCAAGAACCTTCGCCAAACCGGATGGGTTACATACCGTATTGAGGTATTAAATGCCTCGTTTTCGCGCTTAAACGCATTGAGTGCCAAGGTGTTTTGGCCAAAACCAAACTGCCAAACGGCCATTGTGGACAAAGCGTACTGCGCCAATGCTACATTCATCGGGTTTTTATCGGTCTGAAGAACGTGGCGAAACTGTTGCTCGGCAGTTTTTAAGCGGCCATCAAAAAAAGCGGTACGGCCTTGTTTGATGGCCGGAATCATAGGATGATCGTGTTTTGACTGTCCCAATGCCGTTGTTCCAACAAAAAGAAGCCCATAAAACAGCCATTTATAGACAATGTGCATATATTTAAAACAAGAATGGTGGTGTCCGGAAAACCTTAACCAAAAAAAGTCTTCGGGAAGGTTGTATGTGTTTTCTACAACGCACCCGAAGACCAAGAAGTATCTACCTGACGTAAAATTAATCTAAGAAGACCTATTCTGCGGCGGTAAGGCGCACATCATCGGCATGTGGATTGGCAACCACTTCGTGTAATTGTCCTTCAGACTTGGCGATTACGGTACAAACCATTAAGTCACCGGTTACGTTGGTAACAGTTCGGAGCATGTCTAAAATCCGATCAACACCCAAAATTAGTGCAATACCGGCACTTGGTACACCAACGGATTCCAAAATAATGATGAGCATAATGACGCCAGCACCGGGCACGGCTGCCGTCCCAATAGAGGCCATGACCGCCAATAATAACACGTTCAATTGGGCAGCAAAACTCAAGTCCATGCCCAATGCCTGTGCGATAAAGACCGTTGCAACGCCTTGATACAAGGCCGTTCCATCCATATTAATGGTTGCGCCGAGCGGCAAAACAAAGGAGGTAATTTCTTTGGATGCGCCAAGTTTTTCCTCAGCACATTCCATCGTTACAGGTAGTGTAGCGCCACTCGAACTGGTCGAAAACCCGACCAATTGCGCACGCGAGATGGCTTGGAAGAACTTTTTGATGCTAAAGCGGCTAAGGCCGTATAGAAAAGCTGGATAAACCACAACTGTATGGATGAGAAGACCGCCCACAACGGTAATACAGTAAATCCCCAATGCTCCTAAAAGTTGGAGCAATTTGCCAAGATCATCCCCAGCCACACTCACAATGGTACTGGACATCAAGGCAAATACACCCAAAGGCGCCATAAGCATAATAATGTCCACCAATTTTATGACCACGTCATTCAGCCCATCAAAAAAATCCATAATGGGTTGAGCCTTTATCTTTGGAATTTGTAGCAAGCCTATCCCAAAGAAAATGGCAAAAAACACGACCTGAAGCATGTTGCGATTATCGGCCCCAGCTTTAAAAATGTTGTCTGGAACCATGTCAATTAGAATCTGAAGAGGGCCGCGTTCGCCTACTGTTGCGGCCGCGTCTTTGTTTGTCTGCACATTATCGGCATAGGTTGCCATCATAGATTCTCGCATCTCTGGCGGCACCTGATGCCCGGGCTGGAGGACATTGGCCAGAATAAGTCCAATAGCAATGGCGATAGCCGTCGTTAGGATGTACAAAAACAGGGTTTTTCCGCCAATACGTCCCAACTTCCGTATGTCAGCCAAAGAGGCGACGCCCATGATGAGCGAGGCCAAGACCAATGGCACAGCAATCAGTTTGAGCAGGTTGATGAAAATGGTTCCGAAGGGTGTAACCCAATCCGTTGTAAATTCTTGCAAACCATTGGTTGCGGCCAAAACCCCATAGACCAAGCCCAAGATTAGTCCAATGATAATTTGCCAGTGAAGTTGTTTGTACCAAGCCATAAAAGTACCAGTTATGAATAATTGTGAACAAAAGGAAACGTGTACATTGCAAGACCGAAGCAAGGCAACTTAAAGCAGCCAAAGATAACATAAACCACCAAGTATTCCACCAAAAAAAGTATTGGCCATATTTACACGGTCATTATTGATCCAAGTATAGCCACTGATAAGCCGATTTTGCAATTCGCCTGAACGTTGTCTCTCCACTTCAATGCCGGATGGATCGAGATACCTTGCCTGCACCGTTCCGCCCAAAATACTATCAAACAGCATGGCGGCAAAGCCTGCGCCAATGACAATAGCAGCACCTTGTAAAAAACTTGCTTCACCCAGAAAAGCGGCGGCGGAAAGCCAAACCACACCTGCCCCAGCAAGCGCGCCTATGCTTCCGGCAACCGAAATGCCGCCTGAAACGCCCGGTGAGGCCACCCGAAAGGTGGGGAGTTGCCATGTTTTTCCTTGAAAGTACCCCCCAATTTCTGTTCCCCATGTGTCTGCAGCGGCGGCGGCAAAAGACGCCACATAAGCCCAATAGAAAACCTCTTGCTGAAAGAAAATATAGCAAACCAACATGACCCATGCAAAACCACCATTCGCATAAACTTGTCCCGCATCTCGAAGTGAACTTTTCTCATTCTTCCCTTCGATGAGTGCTTTCCGTTGTTTGCCCCATTTAGACAACAAACTGGAAAGGATGAAAAACGTCACACCCGGTAAACTCCACTTCCATTCTCCAAACCCAAAAACCGTAATGCCCAATAAAGCCACGGCCAAAGCGCCAGAAACGTCCAGAAAACGTAAGCGCCAAGCAGCATAGGCAAAACCAATGCCCACGAAAACCGAAAAAGCCAGATAATAGGCCAATCCATGATGATGATAGGTAAAAACCAAGACCGTAAGCGCCGCCACAACCATAAAGAAATTGTCCCAACCGTCTTTTCCCAATGCCTCTGCGAGCATTGTTGTGATTGCCGTCGTAAAAGCGGTCAGCAAAATAGTATCCCAGCCCCATGTTAGGTTAAAACCATGTAAATATAGGCAAATTATCACCAATAAAAAGGCGGAAAATGCAAAGGAAACCGATCCGGCTACCGACTTTTTGGCTCCCGCAACTTGATAAGGAATGGGATTAGAAAGGCTCATCCCCACCCAAGAAGCAAGTGGATCGGAAAAGGAAAGAATTAAAAACGTACACTGAATGGCAAAAATCCGCCCCTCGTCTAAACTCCAACTCGTCAGAAGTGCAAAGAGCAAGGCTAATGGAAAGGTTACCGTCCCCCAACTTTTTCTGGAAATACCGTGCATTCCTAAAAACCATTTCCGTTGTACGGCAATAAAATTGGCAAATACAAACAGAAGCGCTAAGGCATAAATCCAAAACGGGCTTTCAAAAAGCATGGGCGAGAGCGCGACAAACAAACCCGTAAACGCATGTATAAGGCGACGAGTTACCTCGGCAGAAATATTAAGTCGGGTATTCAACCATTCACCTATACCCACTAAGCCCAATAAAAACAAAAGACAGGAAAGGAAGATCGGCAGATCCGTCCACAATTCAGAACCCGAATTAAGCATACAAAAATAGTTCGACAGAATGCATGGGGGTGGTGGTCTAATCCTAAAATACAAATCCCTCCTTCAATTACCAAGTAACCATGAAGCGGACGTGGATTGTTTTTTTCGGGATGATTGTACTTTCGTGCTGGATTTCATAGATTATAGCGGCCAATTATGCTGCCCCAATAAATGTTTCGGCGTCCAACCGTTCCGGTAACCAAAAGACATCCATGTCAAAATTTGTACATAACGCCATTTATCGCCTTAGCGACGCCTTAGCAGCTTCGTTACAAGAAGAGCAGGCGGGAGCGAGTCAACAGGTTCAGCACGCTCCTGTACCCCGATCTCCAAAGGACAACCTAAGCGAATTGGACAAGCTCTTTCCGCGTCCGAGCGAGGCGCTGACGTTGGAGGATGCCCAGCAGCAGCATGTGCAGGATATTGTGCCACCGCCACTACCCACAGAATGGAATACGACCACTTTTCCGGATGCGCCATCACATTCCTCAACAGTACTCCAATTTCCTTCAATACCCACCGTTACTGTTGCTGAACCACTGGAAGATCCGGTTTATCCTCCCATAAACGAGTTACCCAAAAATCCCATGCCAGACACCACAATTCCTGCTTATCCATCGCCGAATTCCGGACCTGATGTGGACCTGAACGAATACCCCGATGCTGTAAATTATAATACAGGTAATCCGAGTATCCCACAAGTGCCTCCCACAACCACCATACCGGTAAATGTTCCCTCCGGCCCCTTCGGAAGACCCTATGCGCTGCCGGAAGTAACGTATCAAACAGAAGGTGAAATGATCAATGAGGTGGTAGATCCGGGGTGGCGAAACAAAAAGAGTTGGGTATATGCCACGCTCATCTCTTTGGTGGGTATCATCGGAATTGCGGTGCTGGTCGTTTATGCTTATCTGACGCTAAACTACTATAGCCTTGCCCTTGCGATCACAGGAACGGGTGTTATTGCCTTTTTTACAACGTTGTTTGCTGCAAATCGGCTTTCAAACTCTTCTGACTTAGACAAGGGGGAATATCGCAAGGCCATTACAACATCGTTTATACTGGTTTATTTCCTGCTTATTGGCGCTAAAACAGCAACCGACACCTTGGAATCAAGCCAAATACAGATGGGAACACTCCTTGATCAGTTTACCTATTTGGTTGGGATGATTGTGGGATTTTACTTCACCTCAAGCATCGTTCGGGATTGGCGACAGGCAGATACGGATGCCGGAGACTTGCCCTATTCAGAAGGCGAAGGCGGCTAAATCCTGCACAGACAACGTACAAATCAAGCCCTATAAAAGGGCTTTTTGGTATCCATAAGCTCTATGGATTAGCCCCGTACTTAGATCATTCTTCATTTACCTTTTGCTTTTGGGATGGCAAGATAGGGCAAGAAGTTCCTTAATTTTATTTTCTTATTTTTACAAATAAGCCGGAGCAAAAAAGGGAACCATGCGCTTTAGATACAAGTTCTTATAGATAAGATTCCTCCGCTCCTCTCTTTTATGATCCACCAGCTTTGCCGCTTTTGCCGCTTAGCTTTTTTGTCATTCGGAAATGCAAAAACCCGAAAAGTTAACTTTTTTTGCTGGTTTATCCTTTGGAGTATTTATAACCGCCATGTACATCGGGGTTGGTGTATTTGTCTGGTTGTTCAATAGCAAACTAAAGATGATGTCGCCCGATATTGCCCCCTGGGTAAGTGGATTGTTTATCGTTTATGGCTGTATCAGGGGCTTTAGGGTCTATCAAGACTTTACACAACGATAAGTTAATAAAATAAAAATATAACTTATTCCGTTTCTGGCTTGCGTACTTTCCGGCTGTGTTTCGGAAAATATCCACAACCAAAACCTTTAAGGCTTGCAATGAAACGAGTAATTTGGAAACTACTTTTGGTGCCCTTGGTCTTCCTCGGTTGTACAAAGAAAGAAGAAGGCGTGGTTTTAGACACCATGACAAGTGGTAAAGTTAAAATTGTGGTGGATGAATCCTATAAACCCATTTTTGATACCCAGTTGGATGTCTTCCATTCGGATTATCCGGCTGCAAAAATCACCCCAATTTACCTCCCTGAAGCCGAGATGATGAACAGATTTCTTGCGAGTGATTCACTACACGTTGCGGTTGTCTCTCGTGAACTGACGGCCCAAGAAAAACAATATTTTGAGAAAATAAAAGTAGTACCCATCATCACCAAAGTCGCCAAAGATGCCATCGCACTTGTGGTTCATCCTTCGATGGGAGAGGTAAGCCTGACCGTTGCGCAACTAAAAGATATTTTCTCCGGAAAAATCCGTTCTTGGAGTGGTGTGGGTGCAAAAGGTGGCGACATAAAGGTGGTCTTTGATAACCCCAATTCCAGTTCAGCTCGGTATATCTCCGAACAGTTCACGGGAGGTGGAAAACTGCCAGACAATATTTTTGCCACGAAACAGACTTCAGATGTCTTAAATTATGTCGCCGAGAATATGGGGGTGTTGGGCGTTATTGGTGTAAATTGGATTAGTGATTTGGATGACCCGACCAACCCTTCTTTCTCTAAAAAAATTGCGGTTGTTGCTGTAGCCAAATCGGAAGGGGACGAATATTTTAAGCCCTACCAAGCCTACATTGCACGTAAAGACTACCCCTTAACGCGGGAAGTTTCGGTTATTAGTCGTGAAGGCCGGAGTGGATTGGGAAAAGGTTTCTCCTTTTTTGTGGCTTCAGATAAAGGGCAGCGCATCATGCTAAAGTCTGGTTTGGTTCCTGCCACAGCCCCTCTGCGGCTTATTAAAGCCAAAAATGAATCCCCTTATTAATTAAACAACCTTATTAATTAAACAACCTTATTAATTAAACAACCTTTGTATTTTTTTGGATTTTTAGTCATCCTTAACCCCAATAAACACATGGACAACATCAAAGCGTTCACAAAAAGCCTTCTAACCCTTCTTGTATTTTGGCTCGCCGTTCATCCGGTAGCGGCACAGTCGCTGAGCGAAGCCGAAAAATTGCTGAGCTACGACCGTACCGAGGAGGCCATCACCATGCTGAAGTCTTTGGGTCAGGCATCCCCCGCTGATGTCCCGACGAACTTCGCTCTCGGAAAAGCCTTGTTGAACAGTGGTGATCGCGATGGTGCAATTGCCGTATTCCAACAGTTGGCTTCTGGCGCACCCAATACTGCTGGTCAATTACTTGGCGCAGCCCAAATTCTAATTTTGAATGGCAATGCTGCTGGAGCCAAAGCCAACCTTGATAAAACGGCACGCTTGGCAAAAAAAGATGCCGTATTGATGCGCATTATTGGGGAGTCTTTGCTGTTGGGAGACAAGCCAGACCCTGCTTTAGCACTGACCTTCTTGGAAAAAGCACGCAGTATGGCCAAAACCGATCCAGCGGTGTATAAGGCAATGGCAGATGCTTATGACGGACAAAACAACGCTGGGAAGGCCGTTACACAATGGGAATATGTGATGCAATATGCCCCCAACGATCCTATCCCACACTACGAAGTGGGCAAAATTTGGCAAAGAGCAAAAAATAGCGATATGGCCATTGCTTCCTACACCAAAGCCAGTCAATTAGATCCGAAGTTCATTAATCCCTTGCGCCGCATCCGTGACTTGTATTATGACAACAACCAATGGACGGGGACTTTGGAAACTTCTGAAAAGATTGTGGCTACTGGTTTTGCTGACTTTGAGGATTGGCGTCCTTATGTGGAGGCGTCCTACTTTTCAAAAAATTGGGACACGTTGATTCGCATCCTCCCGGGTGTAATTGCGAAATATCCCGACGAGAACTACCTCTGGCGTTTGTTGGGCTATGCACAATTTGAAAAAAGCAACTACCAAGCCGCTTTAGACGCCATGAACACCTTTTTCCCGAAACAAGACCCTGAAAAAATCCTCGTTTCGGACTATGACTATACCGCTAAGATTTACGAAAAACTTGGGGCCGACTCTACCGCAGCTACCTACTTTGAAAAAGTAGTGGAAATGGAGCCAGAGGCCAGAAAAGACCTTAATGGAACCATTGCCAGTATTTATTTCAAAAAAAGAAAATGGGACAAAGCAGGGCACTACTTCTTGCGGAAAATTCAATCTTCGCCTGAAGTGAAAGACCAAGATGTGCTTTTGCTCGGCTATTGCTATTTCTATGAGCAAAAATATCCGCAGGCAGATAGCACCTTCGGTAAAGTTGCAGAATTGCGCCCAGACCTGCCGGCAGCACCTTATTGGCAAGGTTATACCAAACAGATCCAAGAGGATAACCATAATCGCGCCAATAAACTGACCGATGACATGGACGGCTTTAAGATTGGGGCGGCCAAAGCTTCGTTTGATAAATTCATCGAATTGGCACAGACCGACCCGGCAAAGTACAAGTCACAATTTACCCGCGCTTATCGGTACTTGATCTCCTACTACGGGGTTCAGAAAGACTTGGACAATACAAAGACTTACATCAATAAGTATCTCGCAGAAATTGATCCCAATAATGCCTTCTACAAAGAACTTCTGGCGAACCTAAACCAATACGGCTTCCAAACGACCGTTCAGGTTCCAAAAACACCAACAACAACCAAAACCCCAGCAGGCGGGAAAAACGCAAAACCCAATGGCAAAGGCAAGTAAGATCATTAACCTAAATCGTTGTTGTTATGCCGATTTATGAGTATCGCAGGGAGAATGGGACAACCTTTGAAGTAAAACAATCCATCACGGAACCAGCGCTCGAAACGTGTCCGGAAACAGGGCAGGCCGTGAAAAGAATCATTAATGGCTCTGGTCTGATCTTTAAAGGTAGCGGGTTTTATCTTACCGATTATGCCCGTTCGGGAAGCAAAAACGAAGCGACCACAAGCACCTCCGGCGATTGATTACCCCAAAAAAAGCCCCGTTTTACCGACGGGGTTTTTTGTTTAAGAAAGTGGGCAATATGGGCCATAGACGGCTCGTTTCTACCATACAACCATTCATTAAACACGTCTTTCTGCCATGAAAAAACCTTTTCTAAAGTGCCTGTTTTTCATCCTCTTATCGCTGCCATTAGGCATAAGGGCACAAATTGCCATCGAGAACAATGATGCGCCAATGTCGCGATCGGCAATGAACAAGCCAGATGCCGCTTGGCGACCATACGAAGTAAAGTCTATCGTCGTGAATGCCCAATTACGGGATCAAGTCGCCGAAACACAAGTCTCACAAACCATCCATAACCCAGGTGGGCGTGTGATGGAGGTAGAACTATTGTTCCCATTGCCGGATGGCGGCTCGGTACAAAGTTTCACGTTGATGGTTAATGGAAAAGAAATGCCCGGACGTTTATTGCCAAGGGAAGAAGCGCGGGGGATTTATGAGGAAATTGTCCGTCGTAAAAAAGACCCCGCCTTGATGGAGTATGCGGGCTACGGCTTGTATAAAACCAGTATTTTCCCGATTCCGGCGGGCGAAGATCGGACCATAACCCTAAAATATACCCAACTTTGTGCAAAGGAAAAAGGCATTGTCTCGTTTGTTTATCCCTTTGGCACTCAGAAGTTTTCGGGAGGCCGGATTGGGAAAGTCGCCTTTAAAGGGCGGATCATCTCCACAGAACCACTTAAAACCATTTATAGCCCCACGGATCAACTCCACACAGAACGCCCCTCCAACCGTGAGGCCATTGTATCGTTCGAGGAGACCAATGTCCGCCGTGAACGCGACTTTAAGCTGACCTTTACCGCCGAGGCTGGCGAAGTGGGGGCAACCGTGTTGAGTTTCCGGCCAGATGATCGTCAGGAGGGTTATTTTATGCTCCTTGCCACGCCAGACGTCAAAACCGACCGTAACCGGAAAGTTTTGCCCAAAACGGTCTTATTTGTCTTAGACCGATCTGGCTCGATGGAGGGCAAAAAATTAGAACAAGCCAAAGAAGCCTTGAAATTTGTCCTGAATAATCTACGAGAGGGTGATTATTTTAACATTGTAGATTATGACGATGGGATCCGAACGTGGAAGCCTGCCCTTCAGCCTTATAATGCCGATAACCGCCGCGAAGCCCTGCGTTATACCGAGGCCATTGAGTCGGGAGGGGGAACCAATATCCATAGCGCTTTAGAAAAAGCCATGGAGCAAATTCAGGAGAACAAACGACCCAATTATGTGCTGTTCCTAACCGACGGCTTGCCCACCGCTGGGAATACCAATGAGATGCAAATCGCCGAAAATACCCGTCGTAAGAACCGGCATCAGGCAAGGGTTTTTGCTTTTGGCGTGGGTGAAGATGTGAATGCTCGGCTTTTAGACCGATTGGTAAGCGGAAATGGTGGACGTAGCGAATACGTGAGTCTCGACGATAATTTAGAGGCCAAAATCGCCTCGTTCTATGCCGGAATTACGGCTCCGTTGCTCACCAATATTAAAGTGGACATGAACAATACGGACATCAATCGGGCATATCCCAGTACCTTGCCGGACTTGTTTGAAGGCGGTCAGATTGTTTGGGTGGGGCGCTACGATAAATCGGGCAAGACACGGGTTAGCATCACCGGAAAAGTGGGCGACGAGACCAAAGCATTCCGTTTTGAGGCCGAGCTTGCCCGTTCATCGGATGGGGCAGCGCATAGTTATGTGGAAAAACTCTGGGCAACCCGCCGCATCGGAACCATAATTGATCAGATTGATCTCAATGGGCGCAGCGAAGAATTGGTGAGCGAATTGGTGAGCCTTTCCAAAAAGCACGGCATTTTAACCCCTTATACCAGTTTCTTAGCCGATGAAGGGGTGGATTTCCGTGCGACCTCGGCCAATATGCAACGTGCATACTCCGCCACGGAAGACCTTAACGAAACCTCTGGGGCTTATGCAAATGCGCAGCGTTCTGCCAAACAAGACATGATGAACCAATCCGTGGTGACAGGCAATAAACCATTGGCCAAACGCAGTCCCGTGTCACCCGCTGCTTCAAACCGAGGTGCTGGCGCCGCGCCCATAGTCCCCAAAGACGAAGAGACGCAACAAGAAACCTTGCTACAAGTGGGAACCAAAACGTTCTTTCTCCGCAATGGAACATGGATAGAATCCGAGATTACGGTTGACGAAGAAAAAACGGCGACGGTAATCAAGATGATGACCGATGCGTACTTCACCTTTGCCCGAAATCAGACGCCAGAGGTCAATCGTTACCTTAACTTAGACCGAACAACCATCGTGAAGATTGGAAATCAGGTGTATCGGATAGAACGATAATTTATTTCCTTATGACTTTTGAGAGCCGGAGTGGTATTTGTTTACAGCCGCCGGCTCTTTTTCTTTGCGCTGACTATGTGTATCTTCCGGTTTTCCATCCGAATGTATAAACGATGCACCAAAACGACCGCGTTTTAAACCGCCTGACCATTGTTGCGGCCTTGGGCTATTTTGTGGACCTCTACGACATGGCCTTGTATAACCTCGTCAAAAAAGAAAGCCTAATGGCCTTGGGTTTTGCAGGTCAGGCACTTACCGATGCCGAGATTTCGTTGTTTAGCTGGCAAAATGCGGGGATGCTCTTTGGTGGGCTTTTGTGGGGAATTGCAGGTGATAAGCGAGGGCGACTTACGGTACTGTTTGGTTCCATTTTTTTGTATTCCATTGCCAATATTGCCAATGCTTTTGTCACTGATTATTACACCTATGCGCTTTGCCGATTGTTGGCCGGCATAGGCTTGGCAGGTGAGCTTGGTGCGGGCATCACCTTGGTCTCGGAGTCTCTTACAAAAGAAAAAAGAGGATACGGAACCATGTTGGTGGTGGGTTTTGGTTTGCTTGGTGGGGTTACGGCGGCATTTTTTTCGCGCTTCTTAGATTGGCAGACCAATTACCTTGTGGGAGGAAGCATGGGGTTGGTCTTGCTTTTGCTCCGTGCGGGCACTTTTGAGCCGAGTATGTTCTTAAAAACCAAAATGACCGCTGTTGATCGGGGCAATTTTTTGATGCTGCTGCGGCCACCCCGCTTGGCCAAATACCTTTGGTGTATTGCGATTGGCCTTCCCATTTGGTTTTGTTCCGGTATTCTCATTGCTTTTGCCGATAGGTTGGCATTAGGTAGTGGGGTTATGGGTGCGATTACCATTGCAAACTCGGCTGTTTTTTATAATTTTGGGGTTTCCGCTGGCGATTTTTTAAGTGGCTGGCTAAGTCAGGTGTTTAAATCTCGAAAACGGGTTATCTTTGGTTTTCAATTAGGTTTGCTTTGTATTGTTTTTGCATACTTGCTTTGGCCGGGTCTGCCGCAGTGGGCTTTCTACTTGTTTACATGGCTTATCGGGCTGGGAGCTGGTTATTGGGCGGTTTTTGTAACCAATGCTGCCGAGCAATTCGGAACGAATATCCGTTCAACCGTATCCAACACGGTTCCCAATTTTGTACGGGGCGCTTTGGTTCCCATGGGCTGGGGATTTGCTTTTTTATATCCCAAACTTGGCATGACCTATGCGGCATTGGTGATTGGCGTGGCGGTGAGTCTTTTGGCCATGTTTGCTACGTTCCAGATAGAAGAAACCTTTGGCAAAGACTTGGACTATGTTGAAAAATAGGTCTTGAACGGCGGTGGAACCAAATGCGGGTTTGGCCGTGAGAAGAAGGGCTGTATGGGTTTTCCACACAAAATTGCTATGCACCACACGTAAAATTGCCTTACCTTGTTACTTTAGCCATATGTGGTCAATAAATTACATGTGGTTAACGCTTTAATCGGACATTATCACCTTATCGAATAATTATATGGGTAACATTGGATCAACGGAAATCATTGTCATTGCATTGGTGATTTTCATTTTCTTTGGCGCCAAGCGCTTGCCGGAGATTGCTCGTGGACTGGGCAAAGGTATCGGGGAGTTTAAGAAAGCCACGCGCGATATTCAAAACGAGTTGAACGTTCAGGCGGATGACTACCAATACCAGCAACAACAGCAAAACTACAGCCAACCGCCCCAAATACAACCCCCACAGCCCCCAACTGGCCAAACACAGCCCCGTACCTCCTCTGCTCAAACGCCACGAGACGGTGCGTAATTTGTACTTGTACAAACATTGATATTTTTTTTCAAAATTGTTTATTCATGTACCGTACATTTTCTGAAGCGCAACAAGCACTTTTGAAGGGCGAAACCAGTTGTCAAGCACTGGTTTTGTCATTTTTAGATGCGATAGCTGCCCAAAACCCAACCTTAAATGCTTTTTTGTCGGTGGACGCAGAGGGCGCACGCCATCAGGCTATGGCCATTGATGCACAAGTGGCCAAGGGAGAAGTTCCTCCATTAGCGGGCTTGGTGTTGGGCGTGAAAGACGTGATTTGTATCAAAGACCAAAAGGTGACTTGTGCTTCACGGATGCTCGCGGACTTTACGTCCCTCTACGACGCCACCGCTATAGAGCGCCTACGGGCTGCCGGAGCCATCTTTATTGGCAAGCTAAACTGTGACGAATTTGCGATGGGATCCTCCAACGAAAACTCATACTTTGGCCCCGTTCGGAATCCGGTTAATCCCGCATACGTCCCCGGTGGTTCTTCGGGCGGCTCGGCGGCGGCAGTGGCTGCGGGGCTTTGTCATGCGGCCTTGGGAACCGATACCGGTGGCTCTATCCGGCAACCTGCGGCCTATTGCGGTGTACTGGGCATCAAACCTACCTATGGTCGGGTTAGTCGCCGAGGATTGGTGGCTTATGCTTCTTCGTTCGACTCGATGGGCGTTTTTGCCCATACTGCCGAGGATGCCGCACGCATTTTGACGGTTATGGCGGGTCACGACGATTGGGACGCCACTTCTGCTCCGGTGGAGATTCCTAATTATGCCCAACATCTGCATGGCTCGGTAGAAGGGTTAAAAATTGGTTTACCAACCGAGTTTTTTGGTGAGGGATTAGATCCGGAAATTGAGGCGTTCATCCGGAACGAGGTGGAACGGTTGGTGGAACAAGGGGCGACGGTAACGCCCATTTCTTTACCAAGAACCAAGTTTGGTATTGCAACCTATTATGTTTTGACCACTGCCGAAGCCTCTTCCAATCTGGCAAGGTATGATGGCGTTCGGTATGGGTATCGTGCAGATATAAAGGCTATCCGTACCGAAATGAAAGAAGAGGGTGATCAAGGATCCCTTTTAAATAGGTTATACGCCCAAACCCGTACTGAAGGCTTTGGTGACGAGGTTAAACGCCGCATTATGCTGGGAACATATGTGCTTTCCGCCGGATACTATGATGCGTATTATGGCAAAGCCCAACAAGTCCGCAGGCTCATCCGAACTGATTTTGACCGTGCTTTTGAAGAAGTGGACGTTCTGATTACCCCGACAGCGCCCACTACGGCCTTTAAATTGAGTTCTCAGACAGAAGACCCGCTCACCATGTATTTAAATGATATTTATACAGTAACGGCAAATTTAGCGGGGATTCCGGGCATCTCGGTTCCTATTGGGACACATAGTAATGGGCTTCCTGTTGGTTTGCAAATCATGGGCAGGCCCTTCGATGAAGCCACGTTGCTAAATACAGCCCACCATATTATGGGTAGTTGATGGCTTCGGTGGTCGCAAAAACAAAAGGCATAGGATACGCAATCTAAACATTTCCATTGCAAAATAGAACAAGCATCCGGTTTTTGTGCTGGGTGCTTTTTTATTGCGGATTGTCCACCGCCGTAAACAGTCTGTACGATTTCGAGTACAGCGTGCGCATAAAGTCCAAAGGGGCTAAATTTTTATCGCAGTAGATAACACGTTATGAATAAAGGACTAAAGTATGTTTAGCCCCAAAATAGTTTAGAATTGGCATTGTGCTTGCAAAATAAGACCAATAAGCGGCAATATTGCTGTTTGACCCACTGAAAATAATCATCACCTAAAAAATAAGATCATGAAAAAAGTAATTCTCCTCCTCGCCCTAACTTTTGCGCCCTTTACCCTTTTTGCACAAGGGAAAGTTTACTTAGGCGGCGGCCTTTCTCTAAATCAAGCCCCCAATTCGTTTAAAGACCAATACAAAAACGGCTTTAATTTTGAAGCGGCTTATGGTTATCCCATTACCGAAAATGTGGAAATTCTGGCAAAAGGCCAACTCCATTCCTTTAATCCAGATGCGGCAGGATTTAATACTGCTGTCTTGAGCGCAAAAGTAGAAGGCGGTGTGTTTTCTGATGTCAATGTTGGTGCTGGCCTCAAGTTGAACTTTGGTGCTGGCAACATCAAGCCCTACGTTTTTGTGACAGGTGGTTTCCACAGCCTTGAAACAACCGAAATGAAGCTTACGTTGGCCAGTTTAACCACCATTGCCAAGAAAACCGAAAACACCTTTGGCTTAAATGCGGGTGTGGGTCTCGAAGTGGGTTTTGGCGGCCCAGCGGCTATCTTCGTAGAACCATCCTATACCATGCTTTTTAATGATGCCAAGACCAAATTCATCCCGATCAAAGTGGGATTAGCCTATAGCCTCATGAAACGATAATCTCCGCCAATATATACAACTCCACATCAAAATTCCGCCGATATCGCATTTTCCGCCGATACACATAGAGGGTTAAGCCAAACCCAAACCGCTTCCGAAAGAGGCGGTTTTTTTATTTTTTCGGCTCGAAGAGCGCCAGAAATTCGCCGAGCATCATGGCCGTGCCGCCCCAAATGGTATGGCCTTCTGCCTGAAAAGTGGGCATGTGAATGACTTCGCCATTTCGGTGCCAAGGCTGGGTATTGCGGTTTTCGGGCCGCATAAGGTGGGTAATAGGCACTTCGAGTACTTTTTCCACTTCCGATACTTGTGGTGCAAAATGAGGTTTGGCTGCATGTTGCATCACAAACGGCTGCACCAAAAAATTTGAGGGCGGGATGTACAACTCGGAAAGTTTCCCAATCATGCGGAGTTCCGAAGCAGCAACACCTATCTCTTCTTCTGCCTCGCGAAGTGCAGCGTCTTCAGGAGCTTCGTGCGGTTCTATTTTTCCGCCGGGGAAGGAGACTTGCCCCGCATGGTCTTTCAGGTCGGAGCGGCGAAGCGTCAAGACCACATGTGTTGTACCGTTTTTGGGGAAGAGAATGAGGGCAACCGCCGCATGTCTTGGGGGCTTTCCATTCTGCGCACGGGCTACACGTAGTGCTTCTTCGATCAAGGTTTTGCGGTAGGGTGGAGCCATCTTGGCCTGCGCCTCGAAGCCCGGTAAGGGTTCTTGAAGGCGGTTTTCTAAAAAAGCAATGGTAGAGTCGTAGTGCATAAGGGCGATGAATGGGGTCTCCGTGATGGTGAGGTAACGCACGTTGCTCCAAGTAATACCAAATAGGGAAAATTACTGTTTAAATTACTCGTTTTCAACCTTTTAGGTGTTGACATGAGCAACGCGAACTGACGAAAATCAACCTTTCGACACCCAAAGGGGGTGGAAGCGTTGATGGATAACGCAGGTGCTTAATTGTAAATTGGTATAAGTTCATCGGCAAGCACGTTAGCCTTCTACAAACAAGGCATTTTGAGGATGAATAATAGTGCCATATGGTAGAAATGAGCAAACATTTTTTTCTTCACTTGTACATGCTTAACTTGTTTGGAAATTCACCCCAGACCTTCCATTCTTCATGAAAGCGTTTTTCCTTTTCCCACGCCTTGTCGTTTTTTTTGTGTTTGCCTTCTTGACGCTTGCGCCTTCATGCAACCGTCAACGGAGCGAAACGCGGATATTGGTCTTTACCAAAACCCTCGGATATCGTCATCCGTCCATTGCCAATGGTATTGAGGCAATTCAAAAGTTGGGTCAGAAATACAAGGTGGCGGTTGATACCACCGAAAATGCAGCCCGTTTCAATGAGGAAAACCTCAAGCGGTATAGTGCAGTTGTGTTCTTGAGTACGACTGGGGATGTTTTGAACCATGTGCAGCAGGCCGATTTTGAGCGCTACATCCAAGCGGGTGGCGGTTATGTGGGCGTCCATGCTGCGACGGATACCGAATACAAATGGCCTTGGTACAACCACTTGGCCGGCGCCTATTTCGAGAGCCACCCCGCCATTCAAGAGGCGAAGCTACATGTTCGCGAGTCCAATCATCCCGCTACGGAGGGTTTGCCAAATCCGTGGGTTCGTAAGGATGAATGGTACAATTTTAAGCCCGGCTCTCTTGATTCTACCCTTAAGGTTTTATTAGACTTAGATGAGTCATCTTACCAAGGCGGCAAGATGAATGGCAAGCATCCTATTGCTTGGTATCACGAATACGACGGTGGGCGGGCGTTTTATACGGCGCTTGGTCATACAGAGGAAAGCTATACGGAGCCGTTGTTCCTAAAACACCTCTTGGGCGGAATCCGCTATGCCATTGGAGAGAATTTAGAATTGGACTATAGCAAAGCCCACACGCAGCGCGTCCCAGAACCCTCTCGTTTTTCGAGAACCGTACTTTCAGAAGTGTTTTTTGAGCCAATGGCGATGGAGGTTTTTCCAGATGGCGATGTGGTTTTGATCGAACGCAGTGGCGCACTAAAAAAATATGATGCCCAAACCCAAAGCACCAAGGTTTTAGACAGCCTTAAGGTGAATTACAAATTGGAAGATGGCTTGCTTGGATTTGTCCGCGATCCGAATTATGCCGAAAACAATTGGATTTACCTATTTTATTCTCCACCCGGCGATAGTTCAGCACAACGTGTTTCTCGCTTTGTCCTCAAAGACGACAAGTTGGACAAGGCGTCCGAGAAAGTGGTTATCGAGATTCCCGTACAGCGAAAGGAATGTTGCCACTCGGCAGGATACCTTAATTTTGACGATGCCGGGAACCTCTTTATCTCGGTGGGCGACAATACCAATCCTTTTTTCTCCGACGGTTATGCCCCCATAGATGGGCAACCCGGACGATCAGCCTTTGATGCCCGCCATACCTCTTCTAATGCAAATGATCTGCGTGGTAAAATTCTACGCATTAAACCGGAGCCAAACGGTTCTTACAGTATTCCAGAGGGCAATTTATTCCCCAAAGGCACTGCCGGAACCCGTCCAGAAATCTATGTTATGGGTTGCCGAAATCCCTTCCGCCATGCGTGGGATCCGAAGCGCAAATACTTGTATTGGGGTGATGTAGGGCCGGATGCCGTTCGCGACAGCACCGGACGCGGGCCACGAGGCCACGACGAGGTGAACCAAGCCAAAAAGCCGGGCTACTTTGGTTGGCCGCTCTTTAATGCCAACAATAAGCCGTATAACGCTTACGACTTTGCGACCAAAACCTCTGGAGAACCTTTTAATCCAGACGCCCCGATCAACAATTCTCCTTTTAATACGGGCATCCAGAATTTGCCACCGGCCCAAAAAGCATTTATTTGGTATCCATATTGGAATGGGGAAGATTTTCCGTTGATGGGCTTTGGTGGCCGAACCGCAATGGTGGCCCCATTTTATGATTCATCGCGCTATAAACATTCGGAAATAGCCCTTCCAGATTATTTCGACAACAAAGTCATGACCTATGAATGGATGCGCGGGAAGTTTTATCTGGCAGAATTGGACGAAAAAGGCGATTTTTATGAAATGGAACCCGTTTTTGACCAATTTGAATTTGCAAATCCGATTGATGCCGAATGGGGGCCTGATGGAACCTTGTATGTCTTGGAGTATGGGAAGAGTTGGAATACCGAGAACTTGGATGCTCGAATCGTAAAAATTGGCTATAATGCCGGAAACCGCGCACCCGTAGCCGCCATCACTGCCGATAAAACGACGGGCGCTCTTCCACTGACCGTAAACTTCTCTGGCAATGCCTCGATGGATTATGACAAAGAGGACGTTTTGTCTTATAAATGGACGTTCCCCGACGGCTCCGCCAATTCCGGCAAGGACGCTTCTTTCACCTTTGAAAAAGCGGGTGTCTATACGGTAAACTTGGAGGTGACGGATGCCGAGGGCGGAAAATCTTCCACCAAGATCGAAATTTTGGCCGGTAACGAAGCACCTGTCCTCTCTTGGAACGTAGAAAACCGCACCTTCTATTGGGATAACCAGCCCATTTCTTATCAAGTTTCTGTAACGGATCGCGAGGATGGCGTGGTAAATCCGGAATTGGTTTCCATCAATAAAACTTTTGTACCGATGGGTTTTGACCTCACAACCGTTGGACAAGGGCACCAACAGCAAAAAGAATTGGTCTCTGCGGTACAGTTAATCGAGAAATCAAACTGTTTGTCTTGTCACAAAATACAGGAAACAGCCGTCGGGCCGTCTTACATGCAGGTTTCCGAGAAATATAAATCGGGCAAAAACATGCAACAATATCTTGCGCGGAAAATCCAAACCGGCGGACGGGGCGTGTGGGGCGAACAACAAATGCCCGCGCATCCGGGCCTGACAGCCTCCGAAGCCGGACGTATTGCGGACTATATTCTGTCCCTCGCCCAAAAAGAAAAACCCATTCCGCTTCAAGGCCAGTTGTCACTGACCGAGCACAAGGCACAAAATGCGCCGAATGGAACTTACCACTTCCGGGCAGCTTATTCCGATAAAGGGGCACAAGGGGCGCGTCCATTAACCAGTGGTGCGGATTTGGTGCTACGCCCAGCAACCATACAAGCCGAACACTATACCCGAATGGATCCCAATATTCGCTTAGAAGAACGTGGGGGTAAATATTGGTTGGGCAATATCCGAGACCGCGCATTTTTGATGTACGACAACTTAGACCTGACCAATATCCGAAAATTGGTTTTGGGATTGGTCGGGAAAGGAACCGGAAACGTGGAATTGCGGGTAGGCGGTATTAATGGGGCTGTTGTCGGGCGTACAGACCTTGCCACTTCGCAAGAAATCTCCTTACAAACAAATGGCGTCCAAGAAGTTTGGTTGGTCTATCGCAATCCGGCAGACGGGAATGCACAAATCGCCTTAGACTGGATTCGCTTTGAGCGATGAGGAAACCGATATTCCGACCCTTCGTTCAAGGAACAAACAAATTAAACGTATATGGAAGCCCTGACGATTCCCCAAGACTTGATCGCCGAAGTTGTTAACGGAAAGCCTTATTATTACAAAGGTTATCGAGAGGTGTTGGATGGGCAAAAACGTACAGAAGACCTCATGGGAAGCAGTTATGTACAGGCATGGATCATCGAATCGGTCTTGCATTTCTTGTTTTTAAACGTTGATCGTAAAACTTGGCGCGTGCTTTCCAATGAAGTTGGCCTACATATGGGGCTAAACCATAACCGTTCGTGCGATATTGCGCTTTTCGAGAAGGCACAATTAGCAGCGATTTACGATACCGAAGCCTATATCGCACTTCCGCCCAAGGTGGTGATCGAGGTGGACATCCGCTTGGAGGCCGAAGAACGGCAGGCCGATACCGATTATTTGATGGAGAAAACGCAGGATTTATTGGATTTTGGGGTGGAACGGGTGATTTGGATTTTGACACGTTCCCAAAAAATCTATGTCGCCGAGCCAAATAAGCCTTGGTTGGTGGTGGACTGGCATTCGCCTATTTCGCTTCTCCCAGAGGTGGATTTTATCCTTTCGGAGTTGCTGAAAGACTGATGGCGGATTTGGGATCTGAAAACTTTCAATATAGATTGGTGATGGTTTTTTTGATTAAGTGCTTATAATACCCATTAGTAGGGAAAATTACTGTTTATAGTACTCGTTTTCAACCTTTCAACACCCAACGGGGGTTAAAGCGTTCAGCGAAAACAAATTGGTATTAGGTTAATCAAATCGAAGCCTGCCAACTGAGCGCAGACAAGCTTGCCGATCGCAACGGGCCTGCCGGCGGCCTTCTTTTGTACGGCCAAAAGAAGCAAAAGCCCGTCCCGGCCTGAAGAAAAATCTGGTCGCCTATGCTGCGGAAGCCCGATGGGACGAATTGAAACCCGACGCGCATCCTCCCCGGCAAGGCAATTCGCCCTTATTCATCGGGCTTTGGTGGCTGAGCCACGTCGAAGCCATCCTTGCTCCGGCGGATTTTTCTAAGGGCCGCCCTGCCAAGCAAGAATGATGAAGGAACTCACGGAATTGCGTAAATGCTGGTTTTTCAAGGGTTTGTTCTACTTTTGAATGCACCGCAAAGCCCCGTAGGGGCGGCATCTTAGTAGAAATCCGGTTCCAAATGCACGGCAAAGCCCCGTAGGGTTGGCATCTTATACCAATTAGGGAAAATTACTGTTTATAGTACTCGTTTTCAACCTTTCGACACCCAACGGGGGTTAAAGCGTTTAGCGAAAACAGTCCTTTAATTCCTAATTGGTATTACTCGTTTTCAACCTTTCAACACCCAACGGGGGTGAAAGCGTTCAGCGAAAACAGTCCTTTAATTCCTAATTCTGACATTCCCCACCCCCTCAAATACGGAAATAGTATTTTTTTGTCGGCTCGCCCAACAGGTCAATGATCTTGTTTTTTGTGTCATTAAGATTTAATATGATAGGCTTTGCGTCTCCTTGGTACAGC
>Ga0209573_1000912_pt1 | contig 52003 bp, 40 predicted proteins | sample TNRBio252014_DNA_FD_185870 | JGI IMG/M metagenome (GOLD analysis project Ga0209573, IMG submission 185870) | Wastewater treatment Type I Accumulibacter community from EBPR Bioreactor in Madison, WI, USA - TNR Reactor_6/25/2014_ DNA (SPAdes)... | ecosystem: Engineered > Bioreactor > EBPR >... | reverse complement strand
CTTCACTGGAAGACAGAGCTTCATCACGCGGGTTCCCACCTGGTCTCATGGGATACGTGAGCCCTTTGTATTCGGACGGCACAGGCGGGTTTGAAAGCGTCCCGGCTCCGCCCGGGGCGCTTTCTCTTTTTTCAGGCGCCTTCCAAGGCATTGCGGCAGGCTGACGCCGGCCGCTACGAGCATGCGCATTAAGCCTTCGGCTTCGCGGTCTGCGGCAGCGGCGTGGGGTCTTTGTCGTTGATAGCTTCGGCGGGACGGATGATCACACCGACCGGCATCGAAGCTTTCTCCATGTTCAAAAGCTGGCTGACGGTGACGAATTGATAACCCTTCGCCAGAAGCTGGTCGAACATCGCGGGCATGGCCGTGATGGTGGGCGGGTGAATGTCATGCGAGAGCATGATGGCACCGGGATGCGCGCCATTGACGAGACGGCTGGTCACGGCGGCCACGCCGGGGCGGCGCCAGTCCTGCGGATCGACGGACCACATGATCGTGGAGTAGCCGAACTCGGAGAACATGAGGTCTTTGATGCGGGTGTTGATCGCGCCATAAGGCGGGCGCATCAGGTGCGGGCGCACACCAGCCACCTCATAGACGGCGTCCTCGGATTTTTTGAGCTCGATGCGGATCTGCTCGTCGGAGCGGCTGGTGAGGCTGCAATGCGTCCAGGTGTGATTGCCGATCTCATGCCCTTCCGCGATGATGCGGCGCACGATCGCGGGATAAGTCTTCACCAGATTGCCGATGAGGAAGAAGGTGCATTTGATGTTCCGCTCCTTGAGGATGTCGAGCAGCTTCGGCGTCAGGCTCGGGTGCGGGCCGTCGTCAAAGGTCATCGCGAGCGTCTTCTGCGTGATTTTGACGGAAGAATACGAGGTGCGGGCGCCTGCGGGCGGCACGACGGGCATGGAGGACGGGTTGTTCAGCCGTTTGACCAGCGGGTTTTCGACCTCCTCGGCAGGCAGCGCCTTCAGTGCCTGCTGGATGGCGAGTTTGTCCGGCTTTGCGGCTTTTTGCGTTGTACAGCCGGTTTCGGCTGCCAACATGATGCCTAACCAAATGCTGAGATACATGCGCGGGGGGGTCACAAGGCGCGGAGATTAACGGGTGAAATTCACTCGCGAAAGCTGGAATTTCTGAAAAGCGAAGAATCGCCAGAAGTCACCGCAGCCCAGGCAATCTGCGGGTCAAGAGAGCGCCATTGTCCCGATTTTAAGTCATCCGGCAGGCAAAAGGGGCCGATGCTCTCGCGGTGCAGGCCCGTCACCCGGTTGTTCACGCGGTGAAACATGCGCTTCACCTGATGATAGCGCCCTTCATGCAGCGTCAGCCGGGCGCGGCGCTCTTCCAGAATGACGAGTTCAGCGGGCAGCGTGGTGATGTCCTCCGTGTGGAAGTAAAACCCCCGCGCAAACTCAGCCACAGCCTCCACGGCGATGGGTTCGGCCGTTTCGACGAGATACACCTTCGGCACTTTGTGCTCCGCGTTCATGAGCCGTTTCGACCAGCGGCCGTCGCTGGTCAGCAGCACCAGCCCGGAGGTGCTTCGGTCCAGCCTGCCAGCGATGTGCAGTGTGTGTTTGTCCGGGGCGTCGATCAAATCGATCACTGTGGGGTGCTGGTCATCCTTCGTGGCGCTGAGTATGCCCGCAGGTTTGTGCAGCATCAAGTAAAGCGCCCGTTCCGGCGACTGGATCATCTCCATATCCAGCTCCACCCGCATGAAACGATCCACCGGATGATGTCCGTCCGTCACGACCTCGTCATTCACACGCACCCGCCCTGCCGCGATGGCCCGATGCGCCGCCTGGCGGCCCAGTGACTGATGGGAGGCGACAAGACGGTCGAGTTTCATGCCACCTCAACTGCGCTGGCAGGGTCAAATCTCCCCGAAGTGCTTTTCGCGGACCTCAACGATGGCATCGAGCATTTTATCGGCCTCGGCGCGAGTTTTGGCGTCCAGGCTTGAGGCGCTGCGGTTGTAGCGGCGAAAAAGAATCTTCAACTGCGCCCGGATTTCGTCCTTGGCCATCTTGGCGGTGATGCCGCAGAGTTCCTCGGCGCTTTTGGGCGGTCCGGCCTGCGCTGCGGGCGCGTTCTTGCTGCCCTTGTTGACCTTGTCCAGCAGCGTGCCTCCGGCCTTGGGGGCGGGGGCGGCCTGGGGCTTGGCTTCGGCAGTTTTGCCACCGCCGAGGGATTTGGAGAGGGACTTGAGAATTTTAAACATGGCGTTGGTTCCTTTGCGGACTGGCGGGTTACTCGATGCGCATGGTGCGGAGGTGCGCGCTGCGGCGTTTCAATTCCTCGTCGGAAAGCACGCCCGCCCCCTTGTAGCTCACGGCCACTTCTTTGCTGCGGCCGGACTGCTTATCGACCACCAGGGCGCGCACGCGCTGGTTTTCGTCATAACTGAAGGTCACGGCGATCTCGCAGCCCTTCGGACGGTTCGGCGGCACTTCGAGGGTGATCCGGCCGATGACGTCGATGAATTTCGCGTCCTCGTCCTCGCCCTGGGTGATGTCCACCTCGATGACGCGCTCGTTGTCCTCGGAGGTTTGGTAAACCTGCGTGCGGGAGCAGGGGATCGGCGTGTTTTTTGGGATGACGATGGAGTTCATGAGCTTCTCCTCCTTCGTCTTTGCGTTATAGACCATCGCCAGGGTGCCGTAGCTGGCGTTGCACACTTCCTGGATCTTTGCGGACTTCTTTGCGAACAAGGCCGCGCCCAGCGCCACGCACTCGTCCACGTTGCCGCAGGACTTCGGCGTCTTGCCAAACATCTTCTCCAAAATCGTCTTCACCTTCGGAATGCGCGTGGAGCCTCCCACCAGCACGACGTGGTCGATGTCGGATGGCTTCAGCTTCGCGGAATCCAGCGCCTGCTCCACGAGGAAGACGGTGCGGGTGAGCATATTGCGGATGATTTTTTCAAAGCTTTCGCGGGTGAGGTCGATGCGCGCGATGCCGCTGTTCTGGTCGTTCGCCACGGTGTCGTTCACGCGCTGGAGCTTGGAGAGCATCTTCTTCGCGTCTTCGGTGGCCTGAAGCACGCGCCGGCGGTGGCGCTCGTCGCTGTAGAGAGACGCGCCGGTTTGTTTTTTGTACTGCTCGGCGTAGGCGTCCAGCAGGAGGTCGTCAAAGTTGCTGCCGCCCAGGTGGCGCGCGCCTTCGGAGGTCAGAATCTTGATGTTCTCGCCCTCAACATCGAGGATCGTCGTGTCCAGCGTGCCGCCGCCGAGGTCAAACACCAGGATGCGGCCCTTCACGCCCTGCGAGTGCGCGTAATACACCGCCGCCGCCGTCGGCTCGTTCACCAAGCGTTTCACCTTCATGCCCGCCATCTGCGCCGCAGCGATGGTGCTCTTGCGGGCCAGTTCGTTGAAGTTCGCCGGCACGGTGATGACCACCTCGGTGATGTCTCCGCAGATTTTCGAGCAGTCGCGTTTCAGCTTCGAGAGAATGAGCGCGGAAATTTCCGCCGGGGTCCATTTTTTGCCGTCGATCTCCACGAGATGCTCCGGGTCGTCCATGTAGCGCTTGATCTGGAAGATTGTGCGGTCCGGCTCGCCACCGTCACGCGCGGCGCTGCCTACCAGCTTCACGTCCTCGTGAGAGTCGAAGAACACCACTGAGTGCGTCAGGCGCTCGCCATCGGCGTTCGGAACGATTTCAGGATTGCCATCGGGTTTCAGGTAGGCCAGCCCGGAGAGGGTGGTGCCAAGGTCGATTCCAACGTGTTCAGCCATATGAGGAGAGAGATGATGAGTAAAAAAAGGTGCTGTGGCAGAGAACTCACTGGCTGGAGGTGCGCACCTCCACTTTGCGCAGGATAATCTCGTGCCCCTCGCCACGCGAGAAGATAAAGCCGGAACGGCAGCTTTCCGTGACACGCGGCTTGGCCTTGCCCGGCAGCGAGTCCACCACGGCGATGCGTTTCCGCAGTTCGATGTCCACCTCGGTGCCGGGGGCCACGTCGAATTCGGTGACGCCATGCTGGTGCAGGATGTCCTCAAACGAGGCGCGCAAGGTTTGAAGCTGGACCGGCACATCACTGCCGTTTGAACCCGCATACCGGGACACCAGGGCGTCGATGAGGTCCATGCGCTTGATGATGTCGTTGGCGAACATGACCACCGTGCTGTCTTCCGTGGGCAGGCCGCGGCGCATGACCTCGTGCTTCTCCTCCAGCTCCTCAAGCTGGCCGCGCAGGCGTTTTTCGATTTCCTGCCAGTGCTTGAGCTGTGCCTCCGCCTGCGCGAACTCCTGCTTGCGGCCTTCCAGCCGCGTGAGTTCCGCCCTCGTCTCCTCAAGCTGTCCGGTGGAGCGCTGCTGCATCGTGCCGAGGTCGGCGATCCGTTTTTCCAGCTCCGCGATGCGCTTCTTCTGCTCCAGCTCGTAGTTTTGCAAAGTCGCGGCCTGCTTCTGAATCTCCGCGCTGAATTTCTTGAACTCCGCGTCCGCCGCCTCGCGGTCCTTGCGCGCCTGCTCTGCCTTGGCGGACTCGCGGTTCAGCGACTCCTGGGCGGCGTTCAGCTTCACCTGGATGGCTAGATCCTCCTCGGCGGCCTTGCGCAGGGACTTGTTGATCTCCGTCTGGCGTGACTCCAAGCCCGTCAGCGCCTGGCCGAGGCCGAGGATCTGACCGCCGACCTTCAAATAATCCCCCAGTTCGACCTGACGCGCCTCGATTTTCGTTTGCAGTTCCTTCAGCGACATGTCCGCGCCCTGGATGTCCTGCTTCTGCGAGTCGATCGTCTTGATGAGGCGTTCTTCGTCGGCCTTGAGGTTCTGCACGCGGTCAAGCCGCTCGCGCAGCTCGCCTTGCAGCGCGGCGGCGTCTTTTTTGGCCGCGTCGGCCTTCACCTTCGTTTCCTTGAGTTCTTTTTCGAGCTCGGCCTTCTGGACCTCAGCGGCGCGTGACAGCTCCTGCGCGGTCTTGAGGCGGGCGGTTTCCTTGTCCACATCTGCCTGCGCCTTCATTACGCGTTCCTCGCGCAGTTGATGAGCCGCCTCGAGCTGGCTGATCTGCTGCTGCAGCTCGGCCAGCTTCTTGTTTTGATTGTCCGTGCTGACATTGAGACGCGTGACGAACTGCGATGCCTCCTCGCGCTCCTTGTTCAAACCGCCCAGCATGGCCTGGATGCCCGCCAGCTCGGTGTTGAGTGTGGGAATCTGTTTCCGCAGGTTCTTTTCTTCGCTGCGGGCGGCTTCGAGCGTGGCCTCAGCCTCGGCTCGTTTCTTGTCGGCGGCTTCCTGCGCGGCCATGGCCTTCTCGGCACGTTTTTCAGCGTCGGAGGCTTTCGCCTCGGCGGTTTTGACGTTTTTCGTGAGTTCGTTAAGACGCGTGGTTTCCGTCTTGAGCGAGGCTTCCAGCGTGCTGAGCTCCTTTTTGAGCTTTTCCTGGTTCCGGGCCAGCTCGGCCAGCAGCTTGTCCTCGTTGTGACGCTGCGCCTCGGTGTCTTTGAGCGCCTTGGCGGCCGTGGCGACGCGCGCATCCACATCTGCCAGCTCGGCGAGACGTTTTTCAGCGGCGGCGATGCGTTCCTGCACGCCTTTGAGCCGTGTCTCGGCGGCGTTGGCCTCGGCGAGCTTTGTTTTCGTCTCCGCCTCCAGGTTCATGCGTTTGTCGCCGAGTATCTTGTCCAGATTCACCGACTCAATGCGCAGCGCCTCGACGGCGGTGTCGGATTTCTGGCGCTCGGTCAGAGATTCCTTCAGCGCAGCGGCGGCGGCATCGCGGTTCTTGATCAAACCGGCCAGCTCGGCCTTCACATTGTCCGCCTCGGCGCGGGCTTGCGTCACGCTGGCGCGGAGATCGGGCAGCATGGCCTCCAACTCGCCGCGTTCTTTGGTGAGACGCTGCGTTTCGGCGGCCAGCTTGTCGCGCTCCTGCGTGCCGGTGGTGATGGTGGCGGTCAGCTCGGCCTGCTGCTTGTTCACGGCGGCCAGTTCTTTGACCCGGTCTTCCAAACCGGCGGTCTGCTGCGTCAGCTCGGCCACCCGCGCCTCGGCGGTGGCGATTTCCTTCTGCCTTTCGGCCAGCCGGTCCTGCAGATTCTGATGGTCGGACTCGGCGGCGGACAATTTCTGCTGCGTGCTGGCATGCGTCGTCGTGAGCGTGGCGATGACGGCCTCCAGGCCGCTGATTTTCTCCATCAGCGTGAGCTGCTGCTGGGAGCTTTTCTCCGCAGCAGCAGCAGCTGACGCTGCCTCCTTCTTTTTCTCGATGGCGCTCGCGGTGGCCTGTTCAAGGTCGGTTTTGGCCTGCATCACCAGCTCGCTGAGCTTCTTGTGCTCGGCCTGCACGGATTTGAACTGCTGGTCGGCGGTGGCGGCGAGTTCTTCGAGGTTTTTGGTGCGCTGCTCGGCGGTGGCGATCTGCGCCTCGCGCTCCTTCAGCTCGTTCTCAGCCAGACGGAGCTGCTCGCGCGCCTTGCCCATGGCCTGCGAGGTCTCGGTCTGCTGCTCTTCAATAAGGCGGACTTCTTTTTCCGCCTCCTCACGGCGCTGCGTGAGCGTTTGCGTGAGCAAAGTCTGCGCCCGGCCATGCTCGGTGGCGGCCAGCAGCTCGCGCGTGCGCTCGTCGCGGTCCTTCACCAGCGCGGCCACGGCGGCCACGACCTCGGCTTTGTGAGATTCGACGGCTTTCAGCGCCTCGGTCACGTCGTTGAGCCGCGTGTCGGTCGAGGCGAGATCGTCCAGCTTGTTGTTGAGGTCGGCCACCTTGTCTTCCAGCGCCTTGACCTCGGCATGAACAGCCGCCAGACGCGTGCCACGTTCGGCGATTTGAGAATCGAGGTCCGCACGACGTTTTTCGGCCTCCTGCTGCGCCAGATCGTCCGCCGCGCGGGCATCGCGGCCTTGTTTGTCGATGGCGGCGAGCCTGGCCTGCGCGTCTTGCTGCTGTTTGGCAAAATCGGCCTCGGCTTCTGCTTTTTGCGTGCCGAGGGCCGCAAGCTGCTCTTCGGCGGCGAGGCGCTGCTGGTCCAGCTCGGCAAGCTGGGTGCGCAGTCCGGTCAAACGCTGCTCGGCCGCAGTGGCTTCGGTCTCGTGGGACTGCTGTTTGCCGAGCAATGCACCGACCGCCGCATCGAGCATGCCGCGCTGGTTTTCCATCTGCCCGAGCGTCTGCGTCAGGGCGGAAAGGCGATCCTCGTTGCCGCGCAACTCGTTCACACGGGCGGCGATGGTCTTTTCCTCGCCACCGAGCTGGGCGATCTGTGATTGCGCGTCCCGCACCTGCTCCTGGGCCTTGGCCAGCGTGGCGTTGACGGCCTCGATCTCGTGCTGCTTCGTGCCGCGTTGCGCGTCGAGCTGGGTGAGTTCGGCGCGGCGGGCGTCGAGCTGCTTGTCGAGGTCTTGCAGTTCCGTGCTGCGCTTCGAGCGCTGCTCGGCCTCGGATTTCTGCGCGTCGTCGCGCAAGGTGTGGAGTCGTTTGACCTCCGCGTCGGCCTCTGCGGCCTGTTTCTGCCAATCGGCCAGTTTTTTGGCTGCGGCGGCCTCGTCAGCGGTGAGCTTGGCAAAGGCGATCTCACGAGTTTTGGCCTCTTCGCTGGTCTTGGAGAGCGTGGCCTGCTGCGTGGCAAGTTCGGCCTGAATTTTCGCCAAATCCGCTTGCGCTTTGCCAAGTTCGGTGGTTTTGGCGGCCAACTGGGCGTCGAGCGTCTGCAACTCGCCGCTGCGCTTCGTTTTCAGCTCGCCCTCGGATTTTTGCGCCTCGTTTTGAAGCAGAGTGACTTCCTTGAGCTTGGTCTCGGCGGCGGCTACCTGGGTTTGCAGGGCGGCGAGTTTTTCAGCCGTGGAAGCCGCTTCGGCGGTCTTCTTGGCAAGTTCGGCGTCGAGGTTTTGCAGCTCGCTGTCGCGCTTCGACTTGAGATCGGCCTCGGACTGCTGCGCGTCGGCTTGGAGCTGGCTGACTTCCTTGAGCCTGGCCTCAGTGGCCGCGACCTGGGCTTGCAGGGCGGTGAGTTTTTCCAGCGCGGAACTGGCTTCCGCGTTGGATTGATCGAGCGCCACGCGTTTGGCGGTCACTTCGGTCTCCAATGCCTGCAATTCGGTGCTGCGCTGGGTTTTCAGCTCTGACTCAGACTGCTGCGCCGAGGTAAGAAGCTGCTGAACGGCGGCGACCTTGGCCTGCGCGGCAGTTTCTTCGGCCAGAAGTTTCGCAATCGAGGTCTCGCGGTCTTTGCGCTGCTTGTCGGCCTCGTCATGCAGGGCTTGCAGGCTTTTTTGGGCGATGGCGAGATCGTCCTCGGCCTTGGTGACGAGGGTGCGGGTGGATTCGAGCTTGCTCTCGATGTTCCCAAGATCGCGGCGCTTGGCGTCGAACTTGCCCGCCTCGGTTTTGGCGTTTTCGACCTCGGCGCGTGAGTTTTGCACCTGGGCGCGGAGTTTTTCGATCTCGGTCTTGAACCCGTTGATCTCAGTCTCGGTCTGGCCGAGTTCTTTTTTCCGCGCGTCAATCGTGGCCTCCAGCGAGCGGACTTCATCCCGCCGCTTCTGCTCCATGTCGTTTTCCGCGCGCAGGACATCGCGCTGGCGGGTGAGTTTTTCGATCTCGTCCCGCAGTTCCGCGGCCTGGCGACCGGCGGCGGGATCGGGGTCGGGCGCTGGCAGCGGTGCGCTGCTTGTCGCGGGTTTTGGCAGAAAGGAGACGGGCGGCGTGAATGTCGGGGGCTTGGACGATTCGGTTGGACCGCGTTGCAGGACGGGCTTGGTGACCTCGATTTTGCCAGTTTCGGGCGTGGATTTGGAGGGCTCTTCCTTGTCGCGGGCCGGGATGCTCTCAGTGTCGCCTTTTTTGCCGTCCTCACGAGTGGGCTGGCCTTTGGCCGGAGCAACGGTTTTGGAGCCGCTGTCAGGGGCCAGGCCCTTCGGGGCGCGTTCACGGAAGCGGCTCTCAAGCTGGCCGAACATGATGCGGTCGCCGCCTTTCACACGGGCGCGCTCGACGCGCTTGCCGTTGACGAAGGTGCCGTTGGAGGACTTCAGATCGACGATTTCGTAACCGCCGTCCGCCTGACGCAGGAACTCCGCGTGGTAGGAGGAGATGAAAGTGTTGTCGATGACGATGTCGTTGCTGGCCTCACGACCGATGGAGAGCCGTTCTTCGAGGATATCGAAGACGAACTCATTTCCATCATTAAGGTTGAAGGCCAGATATGGCATGCCGGACGCGCAAAAAGGGCTGGGGAGCCGGGAGAATAAGGGTGGAAAATCAGTGAATCAAACTTAATGAAAATGACACGGGAGGAAGATGGCTGGAAAGTTATTGTTTCAAAAACCACTTCAATAGAACAGTGTCATTTAAGATTTCTAAAATATGAATACCAGCCCTGTCTCCACCAAACTTGGCGTTCTGACCCTTTTTTTGAGCTGCCTGGCCAGTTGCGCTGAGACGCCGCCACCTTCCACAGGGAGCGGCGCACGCCTTTCTGCGGCACAAATCGACGCACGCCTTTCTGCGGCACAAATCGACCGCGTGGGCCGTCGCATCTGGCAAAATGAGTGCGGGGGCACGGTGGCGGGTCTGACAAGCTGGAACGCGGGGGAGGACTTCGCCTCGCTCGGCATCGGGCACTTCATCTGGTATCCGCAGGGCGGCAGCGGGCCGTTTGAGGAGAGTTTTCCGCCACTGATGGCCTTTTTCAACGCGCGCGGCATCGCCACCCCGGCCTGGACGCGAGGTGCCTGTCCTTGGCCGACGAAAGCGGCCTTCGAGGCGGACAAAAACGGCCCCCGCCAGCAGGAGGTGCGCGGTTTGCTCAGCCAGACGGTGCGGCAGCAGACGGAGTTCATCATGGCACGGATGGAACGGGCGCTGCCGAAGATGCTGGCGGCGGCACCGACCGAGCAGCGTGCGAGGGTTAAGTTCGCCTTTGAATCCCTGACCCTGACGCCAGAAGGCATGTTTTGCCTAATCGACTATGTGAACTTCAAAGGCGAGGGCACCAGCCCGAAAGAGCGCTATCAAGGCGAGGGCTGGGGGCTGCTGCAGGTGCTGTCGGACATGGGGAGATCACCGAACAGTTACATCGCCTGGAATGTCCAGTTTGCCGAGGCCGCGAAGCGCGTCCTCAGCCACCGTGTGGCAAACGCGCCGCCAGAGCGCAAGGAACAGCGCTGGCTGGCCGGATGGCACAACCGCTGCGACGGCTACAAGCGTTCCATGTGATCGCTGCTACTCGTCCTTCCGCTCGATTTTGATCTTCGGCATGCTGCCGGTGATCTTGGAAATCAAGTCCGTCATGAGGTTGCCGTTCATCTCCTTCGAGTGGCGCATGGCCAGACCGACGGCGAAGGCGAACACAAACATGGCGGTGACAATGAGCGACGACATGCAGCCGCTTTCCGTCGAGTCCGGGTAGCTGCTGGGGGTGGACTTGCCATAGGCACGGCGCACCGGGCTGAGCTGGCGACCGGGCTTGGGCGCAGCCCCTGAAGGCGCGGGCTGCGCATCGTTGGTGAGGGAAGGCGGCGGCGGCAGGGACTTGGCCTTGGAGGCTTTCGGCGGTGCCACGGGCTTTTCCTCCAGCACCCTGGGTGGATCACCGGCGTAAAACACGGCCTGCACATCGCCGAAGCCCACGCGGTCGCCGTCCTTGAGTTTCGCCTCCTCGATCTCCGCGCCGTTCACGCGGGTGCCGTTGCTGGAGTTGAGATCATGCACATAAACCCCGTCCTCCGCCTGCTTGATGACAGCGTGACGACCGGAGGATGAAGGACAGGTCAGCACCACCAGACTTTCCGGGTGGCGGCCGATGGTGGTCACTTCATTTTCCAATTTGTGGACGAGCGTGTTGCCGTCCTCCATGTAAAAGACTACCGAGGCCATGAATGCGGGGATTTGGGGTGAATGCTCGTGCAATTTGAGCACTGTCACGAACAGGTGAACAGAAACTTGGGATTTTCCTGATGCAACGGCTATGTTCGCGTGTGAGATTAAATTCCTTCTCATTCCCTGCCATGCGCCTTTCTGCCGTCCTGCCCCGCCTCGTTTCCGCCACACTTGCCGTTTCGATGCTTCTTTCCGCCCCCGCTTGGCTGCATGCGGACGACCAGGAGGATGCGGAAAAAGCCGCCCACGCGCTGGCCTACGACCAGGAGAAGGAGGAGTACAACATCCGCGCCGAAACCTGGGTGCGCGTCCTTGAACCCAAGGTCGGCAAGGCCAACCGCATGCAGCTCTTCAAGGGCAACGAGTACTGTTTCTGCGTCGCGGTGCCGAAAAAATCCGGTGTCCACATCACCGGTGCCGTGCTCGACCTCGAAGGCAAGCCAGCGGGTGAGATCCTCCCCGTCCTCGACGGCTGGGGCTTCGTGCTTTTCTACAAGCCGAAGAAAACCGGCATGTACATGATCGCCATTCACCAGACGGAGCAAGGCAAGCGCAAGGAAGTGCCCTGCGCCATGGTCACCGGCTACAAATGACCGGCTGGGGCCATGTCTCGCGCCCTTCATGCCCTTTTGATCCTGCTGCTCGGCGGCTGCTCACGCGAAGAGCGGCTCATCACCCTTGGCGGTCGCACTATGGGCACAACGTGGACCCTGCGGGTTGATGCAGACGCTCAATCGACACGTCAAACCGACCTTCAGCAGAAGTTGGACACCTGGGAGGCCATCCTGAGCCACTGGCGGCCAGATTCCGCCCTCTCACGCTTCAATTCATCCACAAGCACCGACTGGATGGCCGTTCCCGCCGAGCTTATCGAAGTCGTCGAACTCGCGCAACAAATCAGCCACGACTGCGACCATGCGCTCGACATCACGATTGCCCCGCTCGTCGATCTCTGGGGCTTCGGGGCCAAGGGGAAACGCGCTTCATCTCCCACCGCTGCCAAAATCGCCGCCGCTAAAGCCAGATGCGGCTGGCAGCATCTCCAAACCCGCCACGATCCTCCTGCTCTGCGGAAAACCATTCCTCATCTTCAGCTCAACGTCAGCGCCGTCGCTGAAGGCTGGGCCTTGGACAAGATCGCGAAGCACCTCGAATCCATCGGCATCGCGAACTTCCTTCTCGAAATCGGTGGCGAAGTCCTCGCGCGTGGCGAATGGCGTGTCGGCGTCCAGAGGCCCGGCGCACCGCCCGGAGAAGCCGCTCAAACTCTTCAACTCAAAGACCAGTCCATTGCCACCAGCGGTGTGTACCGTCAAAACTTCACCGCCGAAGGCAAACAGCGCTCGCATATCCTCGATCCACGCACCGGTCGTCCCATCGAGCACGATCTCGCCTCGGTGAGCGTCATTCATTCATCCGCCACTCAAGCCGACGGCTACGCCACCGCCCTCCTCGTGCTGGGTCCAGGCAAAGGCCGTGAACTCGCCGAAAAACTCGGCCTGCGCGTCGTCTGGTTCGAGAGAGGCAAATGAAGCGGGACTCAAAAACTCCGTTGCCCTCCGCCCTTTGCTCTCTGCTATCCGCCCTCGCATGTTTCACGTCGCTGAAGATCACGAAGAAGGAGTCGCAGGCCGCATCTCGCGGCCGCCGCTGGCACCGCGCATGCGTTTCGCCTTCTCCAACGAGGGGAAGATGGCCGAGTCGCCGCAGTTCGAGTATCGCCCGCAGCAGCAGCGCATGGCGGAGCTTGTCGGGGCGGCGCTGGATGGCAATCACGCCTTCGTCTGTGAAGCCGCCACCGGCGTTGGCAAATCGCTCGCCTACCTCGTTCCGGCCGTCACGTTTGCGCTGGAGCAGAAGCGCAAGGCCATCATCTGCACGCACACGATCAATCTGCAGGAGCAACTCATCTCCAAAGACATCCCCATCGTCAAACAGCTCGTCGGCGACTTCCATGCCGAGATTCTCAAAGGCCGTGGCAACTACATCTGCCCCACGCGCCTCAAACGTGCGCTCAACGAATCCGGCGACCTCTTTTCCAACTCCGAAGCCTCCGAATTGAAGCTCCTGCTCGACTGGGTGGCCGAAACCGAGGACGGCACGCTGAGCGATCTCGATTTCACGCCTTCAGCACGCGTGTGGTCGCTCGTGTGCAGCGAGCCGCATGCCTGCACGCCGCGCCGTTGCCCGCCCGGCAGCCGTTGCTGGTATCAGGACGTGCGCCGCCGCATGGAGCAGGCGGATGTCATCGTGCTCAATCACACGCTGTTCTTCACGCTGCTCGCCTCCGCCGACGAAAACACGACCGAGGACTGCAATTTCCTCTTCCCCCGCGACTTCGTCATCCTCGACGAGGCCCACACCATCGAAAACGTCGCCGCAAAGGCCTTCGGCCTCCACATCAGTGAGTCGAACATCAAATTCGAGCTAGGTCGTCTGCACAATCCAAAGACACGCAAAGGTTTCTTCCAGCTCGTTGGCGACAAAGACGGCGTGCGCGAGGTCATGATGACCCTGGACAGCGTGAACGACTTTTTCCGAGCCGCCGAGGCCAGTTGCAAATTCAACGCCATGGGCCGCGAGTTCCGCGTGCGCGAGGCCGGGCTGCTGGAGGACACGCTGAGCCTGCCGCTGCAACGTCTCGCGCTTCGTGCTCAAAAAGCGGGCGATGCCGTCGATAAGGAAGGCACCAAGCTCGAGCTGCTGGACCTCGCCAAGCGCCTCACGGCGGTCCGTGTCGGCATCAAGACCTTTCTCGATCAAGAAAACGAAGACCATGTACATTGGGTCGAGCGCGGCGGTTTGGACAACCGCATCGTCTCCTTCCACACCGCGCCCGTCGATGTCGCGCCGCGTCTGCGGCAGATCTTTTTCGCCAGTCACAAAGCCTGCGTCTTCACCAGCGCCACATTGAGCATTGGAGACGATCCCAAGATACGCTACTTCCGCAATCGCGTCGGTGCCGAGGAAGCTCGCGCCGCCTTGATCGAAAGCCCCTTCGACTTCAAGAAGCAGATGAAGCTCTACCTGCTCAAAAAGATGCCGCAGCCCAGTGAGCCGGGCTATCTCGACCAGCTTGAGCACTGGATCACTCACTTCATCGATCTCAGCATCGGCCGCGCCTTCATCCTCTTCACCAGCTACAGCCAGATGACCTCCCTGGCCGACAAACTCGAAGCGCACTGCAAAAAACGTGGCTGGCGCCTGCTGGTGCAAGGACGTGGCATGCCACGCCATCAAATGCTCGCCGAATTCAAGAACGACACCCACAGCGTCCTCTGCGGCACCGACAGCTTCTGGACCGGTGTCGATGTCCCTGGCGAATCCTTGAGCAACGTCATCATCACACGTCTGCCCTTCGCCGTGCCCGACCATCCGCTCACCGCTTCGCGCATCGAACACCTCGAAGAGCAGGGCCTCAACGCCTTCACCGAATACAGCGTCCCGGAAGCCATCCTCAAGCTCCGCCAGGGCGTCGGTCGCCTTATCCGCACCGCCACCGACAAAGGCATCTGCGCCATCCTCGACAACCGCATTCTCACCAAGCCGTATGGCCGCGCGTTCTTGTCATCGCTGCCGGAGTGCCCGACGGAGATTTTGCAATAGTAGCCCAGTTGCGCCGCAACTGGAGCCTCAAGTTGGCGTCGTGCTTTTGATGATCGGCGTGAAGTCGCTCCAGTTTTCGATGCGGAAGCCGCGGATGTCCCGCACGACCCGGGCAAACCATGGCAATGCCTTCAAGGCCAGGAGAGCGGCGAACAGGTTCGCCATGTCGTTGTTCTCGCTGACATACACACTGCCCTGAATCCGATCAAAACCGAACCGCTTCAACGTCGTGCCGATGTCGGTGTAAGCCGCAGTCACACCACGCGGGTGATGCTCCGCCGCGTCGGCTACCACGAGATCGAAAGCGATGGCAAACATGGCTTACTTCGCCTCGGGATCTTCGAGTGCTTGATCAACAGGGTAGTCGAGCTCCTCACCTGTCTGCACCACTCGCACATGCAGATTCTTGCCGTTCACAGTACTGACGACCTGATACACCGGCCCGTAATCACCAAACGATCGGAATGATCCCACGATGTCAGTGGCAGTTTTGGGTGAGGTGAGTGTTTGCATGCGGGGAGAATACGAAATCATGGAGACGTGGTCAAGACGTCGTTCCAGCGCCTTCAATCACGGAAACAATCCGCGGATCGCCTTTGCCTCATGCACGCGCTGGATGCCGAGGCTCAGGGCGGCGAAGCGCATGCTGACGTTGCGTTTGCGGCTCATGTTGAGCGTCTGCACGAAGGAATGCTCCAGGATGCGGTAGAGCTTGCTCATCACCTCGCCTTCGTCCCAGAAGAAGCTTTGCAGATCCTGCACCCACTCAAAGTAGGAAACGATCACGCCGCCGGCGTTGCAGAGGATGTCGGGGATCACGAAGATTTCCGGGCGCTGCGAGATGATCGCATCGGCCTCGGGCGTCGTGGGGCCGTTCGCGCCCTCGGCGAGGATGCGGCATTGGATCTTCGCGGCGTTTTCGGCGGTGATTTGCCGCTCCAGCGCGGCGGGAACGAGAATGTCGCAGGGTGTGAGCAGCAGTTGCTCGTTGGTGATCGGCTCCGCTCCATCAAAGCCGACGATGCTGCGTGTTTTGGCGACGTGCTCGTCGAGTTTGGCGAGATTGATGCCGCCAGCGTTGAACAAACCACCGTACGCATCGCTCACGGCGATGATTTTGAGGCCCATGCGCGACAACGATGCTGCGGCGACTGCACCGACGTTGCCGTAGCCCTGCACCACCGCCGTTGAGCCACTTGCCGCGATGCCGAGCGTGTCCATCGCTCGTGAAATGAGATACGCCACGCCGCGTCCGGTCGATTCTCGACGCCCGAGCGAGCCGCCGATGCTCACCGGCTTGCCAGTGACGACCGCAGGCACGCAGTGGCCGGTTTGCAGCGAATAGGTGTCCATCATCCACGCCATCGTCTGCTCGTTCGTGCCCATGTCCGGCGCGGGGATGTCGATCTGCGGGCCGATGAAGGGGATGAGCTCCTGCGTGTAGCGCCGCGTCACGCGCTCCAGCTCACCGACGGAAAGTTCGCGCGGATTGCAGGTCACACCGCCTTTGGCACCGCCGTAGGGCAGGCCCGTGAGCGCACACTTCCAGCTCATCCACATCGCCAGTGCCGCCACTTCACCGAGCGTCACCTCAGGATGAAAACGCACGCCGCCTTTGGTCGGCCCGAGCGTCAGATGATGCTGCACGCGGTAGCCCATGAAGACCGTGGTGCTGCCATCATCGCGCCGCACCGGCATGGCCACGCTCACGGAGCGTTTCGGCATCTTCAGGCGGTCGCGCGCGTTTTCGGGGATGTCCAAAAAGTCGGCGACCAGATCAAACTGCTGGCAGGCCATGCGGAAAACGGGCGTGTCATAGACTTGGGGAATCATGTTGCTCATGGTGAGATGAATTACGCTGCTGGCCGGATTTTTGCCACTCGCTAAAATGGGTATCTTGACAGCGTTGTCTGGGCCGCTTGTGGCATCGCGGGGCTCTTCGCGGGTGGAAAAGCGCCGTTCGGTACAGACACTTTGCTCAGACCGTTCAGATAAGCCTGCCAAGCTGCGCCTTCAATGCAGGGATCAGTTTCTCCACAACTTGCCTCGACCTCACCGTGGCCTCACGCCATGCCAGCGTCAGCGTGCGCTCATAACGCAGTTCCTTTTCGGTCTGGCGCTGGAGAATGGTGGAACCAGCTTCGAAAGCCGTCCCCTTGGCAAACTCGGGCAGGAATCCGGCATAGCGTCCGGTCTGGATCGCCATCGCCACCTGCGTGTAGGAGGAGCATTCCAGCGCGGCATTAAGCTTGATGCCATGCGCACGCGCCTTGCTCTCCAAGAACTGACGAAAATGCCCCTGCCCCTCCAGCACGGCCCAGGGCAACCGCGCCAGTTCCGCCAGTTTCAATTCGGTGGTCGTGCGAGATAGCGTCTTCGGCACGAAGGCAACGTGCGCATAGCGCCAGTCGCCCGCCTGCATCAAGCTCGGCGTCACCTCCTCCTTGCGGATCAGCGCCACATCCACCTCGCCTTGTTGCAGACCCTCCACCAGCCGTGTGCTGTCCAGATTCTTGAAGGCGAAGACGATCCCGCTGGCTTGCTTCAGCATCGCCTCACAGGTCGGGAACAGCAGCCATTGAATCAACGTCTCACCCGCGCCGATCACCACGCGCTGCGCTATGTTCTCTGCCCGACGCTGCAAATCATCCGCCACCTGAAAAAACTGCCGCGCCGCCTGCGCCAGTTCACGCCCCTCGGGAGTCAGCCTGAACGGTCGCGATTGCCGCGCCAGCAGCGCCACCCCAAACACTGCCTCCAGTTCCGCGATCTGCCGACTCAGCAAACTCTGCCGGTTCGCATCTCCCCGTGACGCCTGCCCGATGCTCCCCGCCTCCGCCACCTCACAGAGCGAGGCGAGACGTTCGAGGGAGACTCCAGATTGATTAGCGAGATGCTTGAACATGACTGTATGGTCATGTCGCATGCAATCGTCCCGCTGGCAAACGTTCCGGTCATCCGTTAAAGCTGCATTCACACATGAGCGAGATTCAAACTTGGAAGACCCAAACCCATACAGCGGACGCTGCCGCCCGGCAGGCCATCGCTACGGCAGCCATTGCCGGTGACATGCAGAAAGTCGCGGCGATCACCGCCGCGTTGAAGCCGATGGAAGGCGCACTCGATGCCTTGATCAAAGCCCGCCGGGAGTGGCAGCAGAAGATGGATGCCTTGGATGCGCTCACGAAAGCCGAGCAGACCAAGGAACCGCAAACCCGCCTTCGCATCAGCATCAACTGGCGGGTCGCAGGCCAGAACCGCACGGAACAGATCATTGATGCCCCGCAGGCTGCTGCTTCCATGGTCACCTACATCAAGACGCTCGTTGAGGTCTTCGGGCCGGGTGTCCTGCCACGGCTTCAGGCCATCCGAGTTTTGAAGAATACCTTGGTATCTCAGTCACCCGAGCGAGACTTCATGAATCCGAAGCAGGGGGAACCCTACAGCCACCATCGCATCGGCAATACGGGCTGGTTCGTGAACACCAACACCTCCACCGATCACAAGAAGGAGCAAATCGACGAGATCCGAAAGCTGCTCGGACTGCCTCTCGGTGCAGTACGGGTCGAAATCGTGAAAAAGCAGCCTGCCGACCGTTAACCATTCCATCTCATGCTCACCGAATTCTCCATCGGCAACTATCAGGCATTCAGCACTCCCCAGCGGGTGCCACTTAAGCCAATCACGCTCATCTTTGGGCCGAACAGCGCGGGCAAGTCCTCGCTCCTTCGCTCCCTGCTCGTCGCACGGCACGCTATCTTAAATTGCAAACTCTCCAAAAGCGAAGGGGCGGGCGAACGGCATCCAGGGGCGTATGCCGATATGGTTCGGAATGGCAGTTCGAACCCCATTTCGTTTGGATTCACCGTTCAACCAGAAGGTGATCCAGTTGAGGAAGCTCTCGAACTCGGTCTGTCGTGGAAAGAAAATGAAGGCTCTGGTCTTGAAACCGTAGCGTTCGCCTTGAAGCAAAAGCATACCTCCCTGCTGGCGTATTCTGCCAAGTGGAACTCAAAGCATCTCCAAATCGGCACCCTGGGGGCTGAGCTGGCTCAGTTCATGGCTGCGGCAAGATCAGAATCAGACTTGGAAGGCAGCTTTAATGAACTGGTTCACAAATCAGTCATGAAAAGGTTAGCACTACAAAAAAATGTGGCGCTTCCTGGCACCGACGAGGACTATTTTAGAGTCGAGGAAAGCACCACGGAAGAAATCGACCTCCTCAGCGCACTTGAGGAAGTGCACACACAAGGAAAGCCCAACGATTTGGTGTCTGCTACAATGCATCGCATCAAAACGGCAGTTGACTCACTCAAGTCGGCAATCACCACGCCAATGAAGGTGGTGAAGGCATCTGTAACAGATACGCTGGTCAACCTCATCTACCATGGGCCGATTCGCCCGATCTGTGATGAGATCACCAAGGCGAGGCAGGCCGAGCCGGGAATGATGGAATGGTGGAAGCTAGCAGAAGACGAGAAGCTGCTCACCAAGGTGAATGATTGGCTGGCAAGCGACATCTTCAAAACCAAGTATCAGTTGAAGTTTGATCGTTTGTTTCCCGAGTCATTACTTGAACAGTTTTTTCCAGCCCTCTCGGGGGAACAGAGCATCGGTCAGTTGGTTCAAGCCTTCTCGGGGGAACGAAGCATCGGTCAGATCGTCGAAGCGGCTTTTGAAGCCAAGCTGGATGCTGATGAACATTTTTATGAATCACACATTGAGCCGCTGGCATCGGACATGGAGGCAAACCTCGAAGATGAATACGCGGATGAGGATGAACGAAGGTCCGTGGCTCGACAGAACGCGCATGATGCGATCTACAACGATTGCAGGAATCTCGGAATGGATCATTACAATTCTCTTCTCGCAGATTCAGACGTTGATGAAATCGAGAGCTTTCTACTCGGGGGCTTAAATCGTACCCTGGCCAACTTGCGAGGCATGTTGAAGTCCGTTCGACAAGGACGGAGAACCAAGAGGCAAGGCGGCTTCGATTCAGCCAAAGTTCTCTTTAGCTCCACCACATCCTCTCAGGAGGTTTCTCCCTCCAATATGGGTATTGGATTCAGCCAGATGATGCCGCTTGTGGCTTCTTGCTTCGGATCAGAAAACACTCTGATCGCCATTGAGCAGCCGGAGCTTCACGTTCATCCCGCCCTTCAAACCGAGCTAGCGGATCTCTTTAGCCAATCTGCCAAAGAACGTGGAAACCGCTTCCTCATCGAAACCCATAGCGAGCATTTGATCCTGCGGCTCCTCCGTCGTGTCCGCGAGACAACCAATGGTGAAGTTGAGGAAGGGAAGCATGGTCTGCGGCCCTCGGACATCTGCGTATTGTTTGTCGAACCATCGGACGAAGGCAGCCGTGTAATCGAACTTCCAGTAACTGCGGATGGCGATTTCCGAGTGCCGTGGCCCGGAGGATTCTTTGCGGAGCGTGTGACTGAGATATTTGGTCCGAGTAGCAAGGAGGATACTGATGAGGCTGATTCATGAATATGCTGTCGATCCAGGCAGCCTGACTGACTGGCGCAGCATACGCACTCTTGCCGATAAGGTTGGGGTGCCCAAGGGGCGCATTATCGCACGACTCCCAAAGACGTGGTTTCGCGATCTCTATGATCGATTTGCCACAGTTAGCGTTATCGAGAACGCTAATCTGGAGAAAGCCTTGAGACGCCTTGAGCGCTCGGTCTTGCCAACTGGACGTGCAAAGAAGCTGCGAGCCTCAACATGGCTGGAAACAGCTGAAGATGAGCATCGTCAGCGTCCGTTTCGGGCCATCATTGCTGCCGAGAATCCGCGCAGCCATCCGGCTATTGTGCCTTTGGAGGATCTGAACGAAGACCATGAACGATGGGAAGCGCAGCGTGAGCTGCCTCTCGCCCGCGAGGGAGACGTCTGGGTGGATGCCATCAAACTCCTTCTCACCAGTTGTTCGGAATTGATGTTTATTGATCCGCATTTCAAGCCTGATGCTTCGCGTTATCAACGGACTCTGAAAGCTCTGTGCGTTGCTGCAACCTCAAACAACTCACGCCTCACCAAGATTGAGTATCATGTAGAAAGCAAAGGTGATCCGGGCTTCTTTGAAAGCGCCTGTCAGAAAGATATTCCATTTTTGGTGCCTCAAGGCGTTGACTTGGAAGTCGTGCTCTGGAGTTGCAAGGCGGGCGGGCAGGACTTCCATGCCAGGTATGTTCTTACCAACCATGGAGGCATCCGGTTCGAGCAAGGACTCGATGACAGCAAATCCACCACCTCAACTACGGATGTGAGTTTGCTAGACGAGGTGCTCTACAAACGCCGCCGCACGGACTTCACGGCAGGTGATCCTGATTGTGCCTTCACCAAAGTGCATAGCTTCATTATCAAAGGACAACGTTCACGATCATGAATGAGCCATAATCGCTTATCCAGTAGAGAGACACAATTTGGCCTTCCCTCCCTTCACGATAGACTCCTAAACTGAACACCATGCGCATCATCGCCATCTCGAATCAAAAAGGCGGCGTGGGCAAGACCACGACGACCGTGAATCTCGCCGCCTGTCTGGCGGAGCGAGGGGTGCGCGTGCTGCTGGTGGATCTGGATTCGCAGGGGAACGCCACGAGCTGGCTCGGGCTGGCGAAGGAGGAGGGTGGCAGCCTCTATTCGGCGCTGGTGGATGGCACGCCGGCCTGGGATGCCGTGCGCAGCACGCGGATCGAGAATTTGTTCATCATCCGCTCTCATCGTGAACTTGCCGGTGCCGAGATCGAACTCGCGCAGCGGGGAAACCATCTGACGCGGATGCGCGATGTTCTGGCCGAGCTGCGACCGCTGCCCGACTTCGACTACATCCTGCTCGATTGCCCACCCTCGCTTGGCGTGATCATGACCTCGGCCCTGGCGGCAGCGGATGAGGTGCTGGTACCGATCCAGTGCGAGTATCTGCCTCTGGAAGGTTTTTCCGATCTGCTGGACATCGTGCAGCAGGTGGCTGCCAGCGGAGCGAATCCAGGCCTGCACATTGGCGGGGTGGTGATGACGATGTTTGATGGGCGCAACAGCCTGTCACAGCAGGTGGTCAATGACGTGCGTGCTTTCGCGGAGCAGCAGCTTTCCAGCGGGGTGCTGTATCAAACGGTCATCCCCCGCTCCGTGCGTCTGGCCGAGGCGCCCAGCTATGGCAGGACGATCCTCGAATACGATCCCAATGGGCGCGGAGCGGAAGCGTATCGCACCCTGGCAGGGGAGCTCTTGAGCCGCCATGCCTCCACCGCCAACGTTTGAAGGCACAGGGGCTTTAGTAGGCGACGACGGGTTGGTCGTAGGCAGCGCACAAGGCTGGTGAGAACTAAGGCTGACAAGAAGCGCGCCTGATCTTCCGCCCGTTCAAGTTCGAGATTGTTTTCAGAACCGTTCGTGACTGATTCCAGCCATGCCAAGCGCCAAAGCCCCCGCCAGCCTCCGCCGACTTTTCGATGAGATCGGCACGGTCGATCATGTTGGCATCGAGGAACGCGTCGCTAAATACACGACTCGCAGCATCAAAAAGAAGTCGAAGGTCTTCGGTTTGCGTCTCGCCGTAACGATGGTCGATTTGACGACGCTGGAGGGCAAAGACACGCCCGGCAAAGTCGCCTCGCTCTGCCAAAAAGCGCTCACGCCGCATGATGTCGGCGATATTCCTTCCACCGCCGCCGTCTGTGTCTATCCGGCGATGGTGAAGCACGCGAAGAAGCACGTCGGTGGCACGAAGGTGAAGATCGCCTCGGTCGCGACGGCATTTCCATCGGGACAAGCGCCGCTCAAAACGCGTCTCGCCGAGGTTCATGTCGCCGTGAACGACGGAGCCGATGAAATCGACATGGTGATCAATCGTGGTGCTTTCCTAGCCGGAGAGTTCGGCCGCATGCAGGATGAGATCGCTGCGGTGGTCGAAGCCTGCGGCAAAGCGACGCTCAAGGTCATTCTCGAAGTCAGCGAACTCGAAACCTACGACAACATCCGCGCCGCCAGTTTTCTGGCCATGCGAGTGATTCGCCCGAACGACTTCATCAAGACCAGCACCGGCAAAACTTCGTCAAACGCCACGCTCGGCAACAATCAGGTCATGCTGGAGGCCATTCGCGATCATTTCCTTGCCACCGGTGTCCCCATCTCCATGAAGCCCGCCGGAGGTATCCGCACCGCCAAGCAGGCGCTGCATTTCCTCATCGCCGTCAAAGAAACGCTCGGTGACGAGTGGCTCAACAACCGCCGCTACCGCTTTGGTGCTTCCGCCTTGCTCAACGACCTCGTGCGCCAGCTCGAAAAAGAACGCACCGGGGCTTATCAAGCCCCGTGGAACTTTAGTGACGCGACAGAAGGTTATTGATCTCAATGTGGGAATATCACTCTGTGTCTGCCCACTGAAGCAGGCTGAAAGAGCGTCAGGCTCTTTGAGTTTAGAGTGCGCACATGAAACGAACTTTTTTCATTCTCTCGCTCGTCGCGCTCGGTTTCGGGGCGATTTCGCTCATTGCGCAGGTCGCGAACAAGAAGTCCGGCATTGAGGCCCGCCTGGCGCAGGCGCTGAAGATGTTTCCTGACGCGGATTCGGACAAGGACGGTGCTTTGTCGGTCAACGAGGCGCTGGCTTATGTGGAGAAGCACCCGGAGGCGCGGGACAAGTTCATGGCGAAGACGGGCGGTAGCAAGAGCAGCTCGAAGCCCGCGTCGTATGCGCCGGGTGCGGAGGGCACGAAGGTCTTTGTCTGCGCACACAGCTACATGATTTACACCGCCGACTGGCTTCCGCAGATCGCGCAGGCGGCAGGCGTGCCGCATTTGAACGCCGGGCAGCAGATGATCGGCGGATCGCGGGTTTTGCAGCACTGGGATCTGCCGGATGAGCAGAATCAGGCGAAGAAGGCGCTCAAGGAGGGCATCGTGGATGTGCTCACGCTATCGCCACACTTGATCATGCCGGATGAAGGCATCGACCACTTCACCAAGCTGGGCCTCGAGAAGAATCCCAACCTCCGCGTGCTGGTGCAGGCGTCCTGGGCACCGCGCGACGGCAAACTCGTCGGCAACTTCACCAATGAGATGAGAGACAGCGTCACAGCGGACGAGATCGGCGAGATGCTGGAGGCACACAACGGCTGGCTCAAGCAACTGGAGGCGCAGGTGTCCGCGCTGAACTCGACGCTCGGCAAACCATGCGTGTGTGTCGTGCCGGCGAGCACCGCGCTGCATGCGCTTCGCAAGCATGTGGCTGAAGGCAAGGCTCCCGGCCTCAGCAAGCAGAGCGAGTTGTTTCGCGACGACCACGGCCATCCCTCCGACATCTCGGCGCTGCTCGTGAGCTACTGCCACTTTGCAGCCATCCATCAGCGCACGCCCGTTGGCCTGCCCGTGCCGGAGAAGCTTAAAAGCCGCCCGCAGGCCGCTGAACTGGTGCAACTTCTCCAACAGATCGCCTGGAACGCAGTGACATCACATCCGATGAGCGGTGTGAAAGTCTCTTCTTCCTGAGGAAAAAGAGTCCCTTCGTTTTCGCGTCACGGTTGACCTCCAAAACGTCATGAAGTTGTGGCAGCATGACCTGCGACGATGGCCACCTCTCCTCCCCAGACACTCCACGCAGCGCCGTTCCACACCACGCGGTGGACGCGCGTTTGTCTGGCAAAGGCGGACTCGGAGGATGGGCGCAGGGCTTTGGCTGACTTGTGTGATGCGTATTACGAGCCGGTCGTCGCCTACCTGCGCGGGGTGGTCCATGATGCGGATGCGGCGCGAGAGATGAGCCATGCTTTCTTTGCCGAAATGCTCGCTGGAGGCCGGATCAGCACGGCGGATGCGAGCCGGGGGCGCTTCCGCTCCTACTTGCTCGGCGCGGTGAAGCATTTTGTCGGGCATCAGCGGGAAACTGCGCGGCGTATGAAGCGCGGCGGAGGTGCCGAAGCGCTGTCACTGGATGAACCTGAGGCTGTTGAGGTGCCGGATGCGCGGCAGCTTTCGCCTGACGCTGAATTTGACCGGCAGTGGGCCATCACCGTGATCTCGCGCTCCATGGAGGCGCTGCGGGCCGAGTGTGTGGCCCAGGGCCGTGCCGCGTTTTTTGACGCGGTGAGCGGCATCTTGAGCGGTCAGGCCAGTCATGGCGACCAGACCGTGCTCGCCGCCGCCTGCGGCATGAGTTTCGATGCCTTTCGCATGGCGGTGAACCGGCTGAAGAAACGTCTCCGTGAGTGTGTGAAGGACGAGGTTGCGGGCACGCTGGAAGACCCCGCCGCCGTGCAGGAGGAGATGGAAACGCTCTTCTCCGCCCTGGGTAGGTGAAAAAAGTGCGTTCGGTTTTCATCGGGTTTGCGTCAGGATACCGGCATGAAAGACTCAACGCCAGCCACCACCTGCTCGCACTGCGGCTCCATGCTGCCTGAGGGCGTGCTGGAAAGCCAGTGCCCGCGTTGTTTGATGGCGCAGATCATCGAGCCTACACAGGCAGGAAGCGCAGCCGACTCTCTGCCGCCGCTCACGCCTGATGAACTCGCGCCGCATTTCCCGCAGCTCGAAATACTCGAATGCCTCGGTCGCGGCGGCATGGGCGTGGTTTACAAGGCGCGGCAGAAGTCGTTGAACCGCCTCGTCGCGCTGAAACTGCTCGCGCCGGAGCGTGCGGATGATCCTCAGTTCGCCGCACGCTTTGAAAAGGAGGCGCATGCGCTCGCGGCGCTGAATCATCCGCACATCGTCAGTGTGCATGACTTTGGGCAGGCTGGAGGCTTCTACTTCCTGCTCATGGAGTTCGTGGATGGCGTGAATCTACGCCAACTGCTGCAAGCGAAGCGACTCACACCGAAAGAGGCGCTCAGCATCGTCCCGCCGGTGTGTGATGCGCTGCAATGCGCGCACGACCATGGCATCGTGCATCGCGACATCAAGCCGGAGAACCTGCTCATCGACAAGGCGGGCGTGGTGAAGATCGCAGATTTTGGCATCGCGAAGATCATCCACAGTGAAACAGACACTCCTGTCTGTTCGGAAACCGGGCAGACAGGAGTGTCTGCCTCACTCCCCTTCGGCACGCCCGACTACGCCGCGCCGGAGCAGCAAAACGGCACAGCCGACCATCGTGCGGACATCTACAGCCTCGGCGTGGTGCTCTACGAGATGCTCACCGGCGAGCGGCCGAAGGAAGACATCACACCGCCCTCAAAGCGCGTGCAGGTGGACATCCGCATTGATGAGATCGTGCTAAGAGCATTGGAAAAGGCACCTGAGCTGCGCTTCGCCACAGCGGCGGAGTTTCGCACACAGGTAGAGGCGGCGACAGATTATCGTGATCCATCAGTCCCGCCTGCACTGCCAACGCCGACTACCAAGCATTCGTCAATCCCACGCAGTTTCTGGCTCGCTCTGCTCATCGCATTTCCTTCTGTCACCTTTTTTGGGGTGGCGTTGGTGCTGATTTCGGGTGGAGGTGTCTCGGGTCGTGAGCTGCTTGCGATGACGGCTGCCGCCGTGATTCCTAGCTTCGTGATTCCGGCTCTGATTCTCATTTTCATGCGTGGACACCGCCCTAAGGTCGGGGTGTTGGGAGCTCCAGCACCTTCCTTATCAAATGCACAGCAGGAGATGGGCACGGACCATCTGTTCCCATTGTGGCTTCGCCTGCTTCTTGGCGCTGCATTCGTGATTCTCCTGCTGAACTTCGCGGCACCCCATGTCACACGCCTCGGCAACAACACCGAATCCACGCTCACCATCGGCCTCTCCCAACCGTGGCTCGTGGTGCATCCGCAGGTGGTGGACGACACGCGCTCAGTCCGCGCACTGGTTTGGAATTTCCGCTCCTCCTCCTTCCTCTCGGGCATCATCGCCGCGGCCATCGCTGCGACATTGCTTTTGTCCCGCAGGAACGGACATCGCTCCCACGTCGCCAAACTCTTCCAAATTCTGCGTGGTCTCCACGCGCGCTGGTCTGGCTGGATTTCCGGGAGTGGGAGTGCCGCGGCTGCTCGCACCTCCGTATCCGGGTTCCAATTCAGACTTGTCGAAACGCGTGACGGTCGTCGTGTCATCGTCTGGCGAAGCGTATTGGCCGCGACCTTGGCCGTCTTTGCCATCGCCCTCATGGTTGGAGCGGCCTTGTCATTGGTCGCTCAAGGCGCGCCCCCTCCTCTGATCATCGTCGCCTTGGCCGGGATCGCCGCCTTCTTGACGGTGGTCTCTTCGGTGCGCATCAGCTTCAAGTCTGGCGCGTCGCCTCAGGCAAAACCCGATCACACCAGCGGCCCGCCGCGCTTTTCTCGCGCGGCCATCGTGGGTGCGTGCTGGATGCCGGTTGCCATTCTCTCATTCGTGGCGGTGTCCCTGGCCAGCTACCAAGTTCGAGGCGGCACCTCTGCCGGGCCTGAAGGGTGGCAGCTAGCCATCCTGATCCCCGCGCTCATCCTGGGTGTCGCCAGTCCCTTCGGCACGACGATTCTCGGCTGGGTGGCCGTATCGCAGATACGGCGGTCAGCGGGGCGAATCCATGGCCTGTACCTGGCGTTGTTCGACGGTTTGCTATTTCCGTTGATGGCTCTGAGCGCCGTCATTGCCACGGGGCTGGCCGCGCTGGCCGGGTGGTTTGAAGCTCAGTATTTGAACCCCGCCGATCTCCACATTCATCCTCGGATCGCCCAATGGCTCCATTCCCACCCCGAAATCGGCGTCTTGCTGAATGTGCTCGTTGTGCTCGCGGTGAATGTGCTCATCGTCCGTGCCGTGCTGCGCGCCGTGCGAAGGGAGGTGGCATCAGCGCCGCCGGAGAGCAGCGCGACGGGCAATGAAATCAAGGCCGCCTCCATCGCGATCATCTTCGCGTTGATCGCCACGGCCCTGGGTGCGCTGGCCGCGATCCGCAGCGGAGGCGCGTGGCCTGCGATGGCTCTGTCACTGCTTTTCGCTGGCATGTCGATCATCATGGCGCTGCCTGCGCGCCGGTTGGCTGTGGGGAAATGCGCGCTGATCATCGCCGCTCTCGGAGTTTTCATCTGGCCGCTGCTGACATGGGTGGTTTCAGACACCCGCACAGGCCGCTTTCCATCTCCGCCGTCCGCCAGTGTTGCTAAAAAAGCGCCGCCGAGATTCAGCGTCGTGATCGACAAGCAAGAGGCGCCCAAAGAGGCATCGACCACGGAACCCAAGGCGGCTCTTTATTCCCCGCCGGAGCACATCGACTTCAAAGTCACCCGCGTCGAGAACCCTCCGGGGTCGCGGGTCATCCTGCTGACCTTCACCCGCGACACGATCTACGGACTCGGTCTCGAAGTTTCTCAGTCCATGACTCCGTCGCCGGATGGCAAGGTTCCCAAGCCCGGCTACCTCGACTGGCAGCAGAAGACGTTCGTGGGAGTGCATGGCGGCAACCAGTTCGCCTGGCATTTGCCGGGGGAGTTCACCGAGGAGGAGGTGCGCGCCGTGGCGAAGGATGTGGAGAACCGCACAAAAAACATGAGTCAGTTGCCTGACGGGGCGAGGCCGGAGTTCGCCAAGGTGAAACATCGCGACGGCTGGACCTACACCCTGCTCGCTCGTGTGAAACGCGAGTGGGGAGCACCGCATCCGCCCGCACCACCGGGAGCGGTCCACACCTTTCAGAAGCTGGTGATCGTGCCCAATAATCGCACGGTGAGATTGAAGCTGCTCGCGGAAACCACCGACGGCATTCCTCAGCCCGTGGACGAACCGATGATCCATTTCAAAACCACACGGGACCGCACCTCGGGCTTCCTGCTTCGCTGGCACGCTTACGGGGGTGGCGAGCAGTTGAGCCGCGTGCTTCTTGACCTCGCTGATCCTGACACGGGCGTGACCTATCATCGCTTCGAGCACGGCTTCGGCACCGGCGTGCGCTTCAGGATTCTGGAATCCGCACCGCTGCCGGAAAAGAATCCGGGCGAGATGTTATTCCAACCCGGCCGTTCCGCCGTGCTGCCACTGCTCGCTGCCGAGAAGATCTTGCCGCCCGCTGCAGGAATCACCGGTCAGTGGCGACTGCTCGCCGAAGTCGATCACGTCAGCCCCGATGAAGTGAACGCGATCCCCTTGTTTCAGATGCCGCCCGGGACGGGTTTCCAAGCGCCCGCGCCGAAGACAACGAGCGAGACACGCACCTTCCCTCTCCGCCACAAGCTCGCCCGCAACACGGAGTCCCAGATGCGGCCGATGCTTCAGGGCCGGCCGGGACATGAGGCGCGGCCTTCCCTCGACGATCATGAGATCACGGTGACCGCGACACCCGAGGTGATGAAGCGCGTGCAGACCTTCATCACAGTGACCGACTGGCCGGACACCTTGGATCGAGGCGTGTCCTTCGAATACCCGAGATCGACTCCCTTGGTCACTGCGCGCGCGTTTTTTTATGCCTGTGCCATTGAGGATGTGGAGGAGGCGATCTCCAATTTCCTCTCCCTCCATTTGCTCGCTGAGTTGAAGGGCGGCGAGCGGACCACCCAATACGAAGACTACATGATGGGTGGCATGCCGGACCCGGAGTGGGAGAAGTCGCTGCGTGGCGACTGGCCGGGAAAAAAGGAAGCTCTCCAGCGCCTCGTGCAAGAATGGAACCGCCATCCGCTCAAGTCCATCCGGGAGGAGCCGGGCGTGGCCATGGGCTTTGGCGTCAAACACACCTGCACGGCGTCATTCGATGGAATGGCAAATGGGGACTTCCACGTCATCCTTGAGCCGGACCGCAGCAAGAACGCCGCCGATGAGAAGTCTTACTTTATCAGCAGCCTGCCGCCGGGCTGGCCTGTGGGATCGGCCCTTCACGCCGTGCCCGCGGCCCATTTTGCCAAGAAGCCGGGGACTTACGACATCAAGCCGGGGCTCAAACTGGTCATCACCGAGAGCAACGAGGGAAGACGGCCTGGCGAAAAGCCAAGCGTGGCCGCCGAACTGGTCTGGGAGTGGCAGGGCGACCCCAAACTCTCCGGCACTTATGAGATACCACTTTCCGACGGATTGCCCTATGCCGTGGCCTGGCGGGCCGGAAGCAACGCGCTCTGGGTCAGTTGCGGGACGACGATGGGAACCGGAATCGAAAAGAAGACCCTCCGCTATCTTCGCATCCTGACCATTCGCGGTCCGGGCGATGTGGAGGAGCGCCCGGTGCGACTTGATCAACTCGATGACGACCCCGCCAACCAGGATGTCCATGGCGCCGTGCCCGCAGACGTGAGACGGGCCTTCGAGGCGCTCCATGACCAGCCGTTGCTCATGCCGCCGTCCGGGTCCGCCGTGAAATAGCCATTCACCTCCACTGCCTTCCAACGCCATGAAATACCTTCTCATCACACACACAAAAAGCGGCAAGCCCGCCAAATAAACCGGCACACGCAAGCCACACCTCTTCGAGGCAGAACGACCACTAACAACCATGAACACGACCATCCCATTCAAGAAGGCAGTCGATCACCCGTATTTCGGGCTCGTCTGCTTCGTCGCCCTATGTTTCGTCCTCCCTCGATACGGGGCAGTGGCGATCATGACCGGCTGCGCATTGGTGCTGACCGTCTGCGTCAGCATCAATCCCGGGCGTTTCCGTAGTCGGCGCGGATCGCTGACGGCAGCGGCGTCCTTGGTTGTCGCTATGTGGGTGGCTACAGCGGTCCTGGCATGGCTGACACTGACGGGTTGGCTCACCCAATGAGTAACCCGGCTCACACCTCCGATGATGCCAAGCAGCCACCTGCCAACGCTCCCTGCTGACCCGTCTCGGCTTCCAACACGTCGAGCACATCAATCATCCGCATCGCGCTGTCCTGCCATCCGATCATGTCTTCCAGCTCAACCGCTCTACCTAACACACCATGAAACCACCGAAATGCCCCGTCGTGCTGTTTTTCAGCCTCATGCTTGCCGCCGTTTCAATCGTGTCCGCCGCCACCTCCGAACTGTGGGGCAAGGCAGGCGAACGTTGGTCGCCGGCTTCGCCCCTGCCGGATTTCTCCTTTGCGGGTTATCGCATGGGAACGGCGGAGCCAGCAGAGCCAGCGGTGACCGATGCGCGGGTCAGCGTGAAGGAGTTCGGCGCCACGGGTGATGGAACGACCGACGACACCGAGGCGATCCTCAAGGCCATCACCGCATCTCCGGGGAAGGTGATCTTCTTTCCTGCGGGCAAGTATGTGGTCACGAAGTTTCTCCCGATCACCCAATCCGGCACCGTGCTGCAAGGCGCGGGCGCGGCGCTCACCACGCTGTTCATGCCGGTGCCGATGAACACCATCCTCCCACGTGTTTACAACAACCCGACAAGCAGTCTCGCCACCACGCTCTACTCATGGAGCGGCGGCATGATCTCACTGGCTGGCAGTGGCTACGCTGGTGAGGCGCTCAGTACCGTCGCAGCAGCGGCGAAACGCGGAGACACCACGCTCACCGTGGCGGACACCAGCAAGCTTCAGGCTGGCACCAGGGTCGTGCTCGAACTGACCGATGACTCCGCGCGGACCCTGGTCGCGCACGTCTATCGTGGCGACTCGGGCGATCTCTCGAAGCTGAGAGAAACCTACGCGCTCTCACAGGTGCTCACCGTCGTGAAGATCGACGGCCAGACCCTCACGGTGGACCGTCCGCTGCGTGCGGATGTGAGCACCGAATGGACGCCCGTGCTCAAGCGCTACGCACCCACACTGGAGAACTGCGGCGTCGAGCATCTCACCATCGAGTTTCCGGCCACTCCTTATCGCGGGCACTGGACGGAGGAAGGATACAACCCGGTCGAGATCAAAGGCGCTGCCGACTGCTGGATACGCGGCCTCAAGATCGTGAACCCCGACAGCGGCCCCTTCGTCATCGGCTCGGTGTTCTGCACCCTGGATGGCATCGAGTTCACCTCCACCCGCAAGCCCGCCGTGGAGGATATTCAGGGTCATCATGGCATCTCTTTGATGGGCGTGGATTGTCTCTGCCGCAATTTCACCATCGGCATGAAGTTCTTCCACGAGCTCACCGTCTCGCAGGGCAGCACGGGCAACGTTTTCAGCAACGGCAGAGCCGCCGACCTCGCCATCGACAACCATCGCCACGGCCCGTATGAAAATCTCTTCACCCAGCTCGACGCCGGTCTTGGCACGCGACTGTGGACCAGCGGCGGCAGCAGCGGACAGGGAAAGCATGCTGCCGCAGGCGCGGTGTTTTGGAACATCAAGACCAAGAAAGACCTCGCCATGCCTTCGGCCGATTTTGCCCCGGATGGCGGCCTCGTCCTGGCCGGCCTGAAGCTGCGCGCGCGCAAAAGCGAAGTGGGCAAACACCAGGTTGAAAACATCACCCCCGGCAGCCTTGAGCCGCCCGATCTGCATGCAGCCCAGCGCGCCAAACGCCTCGGACCCGCCTCGCCGGTCACGGGCACCGCCGACAAGGCACACACCTGGACCAACACCACCGGGCGCAGCATCCAGGCCCAGTTTGTGCGCGTGGAAGGTGCCCACGTGCTGCTGCGCATGGATGGCAAGGACATCCCCGTGCCGCTCAGCTCCCTCTCCGCCGCCAGCCTTCAGCAAGCACAGTCCTTGGAGCAGGAGCGGACGCGTCCATGAAACACCGGGGAGCACGAGTCTCACCTCCATCGCCATGACCACCTCAACCAAAACCCTCATTGTCATCGCCGCCGTGGTTGCCATCGGCATGCCATTCATGCTCCAGCGTCCACCGGCTCTCCTGCCCAGGAAGCAAACGGCCCAGGTGAAGGCGCAGCCAGCCAGCAGCAAAGCAAATGACGAAGTTGCGGAGACGGGCGCGGACAGACGGCATTACCGGCCCGCGCCAGTGACGGGGCAGGTGCGGCAGACGGTGGAGGCCATCCTCCGCCGCCACCAAGGCATGACCAAGCAGCAGCTCCAACGCAGCCCCGAGCTCAACCAGCTCATGAATCGCTTCATCAACGTGATAAACTCACCCGGGATGCAGGCGAAGCTGGAGCAGCGCATCGCGGCCATGCCTCCCGTGAAAGGCTCCCAGCAGGGCATGCTAAGGATGGACTTTGACATGCTCGATGATGCCCATGGCCGGGCCTGGCTGGAGGCCGCCGTTTCCGACGACCCTCAACGCATCCAGGACTGGATTCTCAACACGCTCGACAATGCCATCTTCGAGTTCGCCTTCGATCCCGAGCTGGAGAGGACAAGCAACGGCGTGAGCTTGCAGCCCGGCAAATAGTTGAGCCTCGCGATGCCATCGAACGACAATCACGAAGCACACATCTGACGCTTTGGTTGCAAGAGCTGTGTGGGGTGGCTGGCTTTGACCAGTGTCAGTTCGTTGTTCGCCCGTGAGGCCTGCTTTCATATCCCGCGTGCTCCTGTGTAACCATGGCAGCCAAATCTCCAAGGAATCATCAACCACGATGCAGCCCTCTCCAAGCCCCGGCAATTTTTCGATCACGCGCTGGACGCTCGTGCTGCGTGCCAGCGCCGCGTCGCCAGAAGGCAGGGCGGCGCTGAGCGAACTGTGCGACGCCTATTGCCAGCCTGTGTTTGTGTTCATGCGGTGGCTGGGATTTGACGCAGACACAGCGCGCGATCACACACACTCGTTTTTCGCGCATCTGCTGAAGCGCGGCTTCCCAGGTCCTGATCCGGCGCGCGGCCGCTTCCGCAACTACCTGCTGGGTTCGGTGAAGTATTTCGTCGGTGACTTGCAGGATGGCACCCGGCGGGAAAAACGCGGCGGTGGAGCCGCGCACATGAACATTGATCCGGGCGATGATGCATCACCCGCGCTGATGATTGCCGACCCGGGTGCGCTGATGACACCGGGGCTGTTTGATCGCGAGTGGGCGGTCGCGCTGATGAATCGCGCCGTGGCCGTGCTCGCTGACGAGCAGTCGAAGGATCGCCCGGAGCAGTTCGAGGCACTGCGCCCCTGGCTCATGGGCGACGCGATCACCACCCACTCTGAAACAGCGTGCGCACTGGGCATGTCCGAGGGCGCGGTGAAGGTGGCCGTGCATCGGCTGCGAAAGCGATTTCGCCAAGTCCTGCGCCAGGAGATCGCGCAGACACTCGATGATCAAGCCGATGTCGAAGATGAGCTGCGCTACCTCTGCTCCGTGCTCCGCTAACTTTCCTGTAACCATTCTTCCACCAACTCCAAGGAACTGGCATGACCCCGACTCCAACATCGCTCTGCCCTCAGTGTGGAACCCCCATTCCCGAAGACGCCAGCCACGGTCTCTGCCCCCGCTGCGTGTTCGCGAAGGCGATGCAGCCAACTTCTGTTCGGCTTCTCAGATCGCTTCCAGCGAGAGGCAAAGGTCCTCGCACGTCTGAATCATCCACACATCGTCAGCGTGCATGACTTTGGAAAGGCGGGCGGGTTTTACTTCCTGCTGATGGAGTTCGTCGATGGGGTGAATCTCCGCCAACTGCTGCAAGCGAAGCGCCTCACGCCGAAGGAAGCTCTCAGCATCGTGCCGCCCGTGTGCGATGCGCTGCAATGCGGTGTGCGAGTCGTCGTGTCATCATCTCCAAGAGCGTTTGGTGCAGTGGGGCGAGGTGGTGCGGCGTGGGCAGAAGATCGGCACGATGGGCAGCAATGGCGGCATGTACCCCGTGCATCTGCACTTCGAGCTGCGCAAAACGCCGGCATGGACTTGGAGCAGTCGAAGTATGTAAAGAACACAAAGAACTACTGGCTGCCCAGCCAATTCATCCGCCAGCACCGCCCGCCGAATGCTTCCGCTCCAATCATGAAGAAGGCGGCAGCGAGCGAGGACGCAGCGCCCGGCTCACTGCCACAGGCGCTGCGGGACGTGGTTTCTCCCAAACCAAGCGCCCCGTGAGAAGTTGCTGCAGGACGTTCTGCTTGGAGCGGAAGGTTGAACCGCTGTGAACCGTTAAAGGCCAGGAATTCACCCTTGCCCTGCCGATGCCCCCAATTCCATTTCACACTCTTGTCTTTCTTCTCCTCTGCGGCTCCCTTTTCGCGGAGGAGTATCTGCAACACGACTCGCGCCGCCTTTCGCAGGCCGCGCAGGCCATCGTCATCACCGACTTGTCCAAAATGGAGCCCGCCGCCGCTCTGATCACTGGCAAGCGACAGAAGGCAAAGTGGAAGGTGATCCCTTTCACCACCGCCGAGATGAAAGGCACGGCACTCTCCATCTACAGCGCTACAAATCCACCCGTGATCAAACTGCCACTCACCCAGCGCGGCTGGCATGGCGTGTATGTCGGACTCGCGACGACCTCGGGCGGATTCAACATCGGGGGCAATGGCATCAAGGCGAAGCTGAGTGATGAGCCGGTATTCCGTCGCATGGCGAACAATCTCGCGCTGCTGCCGAACCGGCGGGCGGTCATTCAAGAGTGTTTTGTCACCGTGGCGGAGTTGAAGGGACAGTCGCTTGAGATCGCTCCGATGCCGGGACTTCCTGCGACGGTTTGTTATGTGAAAGTGGTGCCGATGACGGATACGGAAGTGGCTGCGAGCCAGACGAAGTCGAAGCATCGCACGTCCATCGCCACGTTTGACGGTCATAGCTGGATCTGGCCCTTCAAACCGACGACGGCGGAGGAACTCGCGGAGGAGTTTCGCGGCTATGAAGGCACGGACATCGGCAAGTGGTGGTTCCAGGTCACAGGCAGCGATCTCGTGTGCTATCCGAGCAAGGTAGGCACTTATCCCGGTGAAGGCACCATCGACTTCCCCACCGGCGCGTATGCGGTCTATACGAAGTCGCTGGAAACGCTGTTCAAGAAGGGCATCAACCCGCTCAAGGTCGCCCGTGATGCCGCGAAGGCCCAGGGCGCGGAGTTTCATGTGATGCTGCGGCCTGCGGGCTGGGTCGGCTCCATGCCGTATGAGGAAACCTTCAACAGCAAATTCTTCTATGAGCATCCCGAGTGGCGCTGCATCGACCGCGATGGCACGCCGACGTTTTACATGAGCTATGCCATCCCCGAGGTGCGGAAGCACTTGATCGAGATTTTTCGCGAAACTTTGGAGCTGCAACCCGAGGGCGTGGGCTTCGCCTTCAATCGCGGCATGCCACTGATGCTGTGGGAGGACGCGTTTTGTGCACGCTTCAAAACCATGCACGGCGCCGATGCCAAAGGAGTCGAGGACGATGACCCACGCATCCACGCCACACGCGCGGCCATCATGACGGACTTCATGGTGGAGGTTCGTGCCCTGTTGGATGAAACCGCCGCCAAACAAGGCCGCAAGGAGCGCTACAAGATCTCGCTCGGCACCTTCGCCAAAGAGGCGGACAACCAAAAATGGGGCCTCGACCTTCCGAACTGGATTCAGCGGGGCCTCGTGGATGACCTCGCGACGACATGGTTCGCCTACCACACCTCGTTTGAGAAGACACCGGGCCAGATCGACATGGAGTATTATCAGCGCATCACCCAAGGCACGAACACGAAGGCCTACCCGATGGTCATCGCGTGGAAGACCGGCAAACCGAAGGAACTCTGCCAAAAAACCGCCGCCTACTTGCTGAAGGGAGCGCCCGGCGTCGCCATCTGGGACCCGCAGGTGATGAAAGGCTGGGCCGACAGCTCTCCCGGCAACGTCTTCGACATCCTCGGCAAGCTCGGCCATCGCGATGACCTCCTGCGCTGGGCGAAGAACGGCGTGCCGACACCGTTGACGACTCCACTGACCCGGTTGGATGAAAATTATTTTAGCCGCTGGTTTCCGAACACCGGGTTTTGAGTGTGGTTATCCAGATTGACCAGTGAGAGGCGCTGTTCTTCCTCGTTTTGAAGCGCTCATGAAATTTCTCCCTGTCATCCTTTGTGTGCTCGGCGGTTCAATGAGTGCCGCCGAGCCGTTGTTTGAAACACAGCGGATCTTCGCGCTCACGCCGAACAACAAGCCGAACTACCGCATTCCTGGCATCATCCAGGCACCGAACGGCGACATCCTGGTCATCTGCGAGAAACGCAACGATGGCATCGGCGACATCGGCAATCACGACATCGTGATGAAGCGCAGCGCGGACCAGGGGAAGACGTGGAGTGACGAGATCATGATCCTGGATGACGAGAACCGCGTCTGCACTGATCTTACCCTCGGACTTGATCGTGAGACGAAGAAGCTGTGGCTGTTTTTCCTGAAGGACAAAAAGCAGTTCGCGCACCTGACGAGCACCGACAACGGCCTGAGCTGGCAGGGGCCGGTCATCATTCACGATCAGGTCATCAAGCCTGAGTGGGAGACGTTGAAAGGGAAGGGGGATGAACCGGCAGGCAATCCCAAGAGCCACGCGGTGCAGTGGGAGAAAGGCTGGGTGCAGCGTTATGGCTGCGGGCCAGGCAATGCGATGGTGCAGCTCAAGTCCGGCCGACTGCTCGTGCCGGCGCGGCATCGTGAGGACATCGGCAAAGGCCGCCTGCGGAGCTTTGCGCACTGCTTTTACAGCGATGACCATGGCGCGACGTGGGAACTCGGCGGCACGATTGGCATCAACACGAGCGAGTGTCAGTTCATCGAGTTGAGTGACGGCAACGTGCGCGTCATCTCGCGCAATGAAAGCAGCGAGGACTCGCCCGACAATCTGCGGCATCTCTCGGCCATCTCCAAAGATGGCGGCGTGACCTGGAGCGTGCCGCAGCGGCTCGAACAGCTCATCACCCCGCGCTGTCATGGCTGCGTGGAGCGTTTTGACGCGAAGACGCTGCTCTTCTCCAGCCCCGCGTCACCCATTCGCCAGAAGGAGCACCCGTATGGCCGCTACAATCTCACCGTGCGCCTGAGTCATGATGACGGTGAGACTTGGAGTGCCGGAAAAACGATCTGGCCGCATCCAGGATCGTATTCTGACATGGTCGTGCTCGCAGACGGCACCATCGGTTACATCTACGAGCGTGCGGACAAAGGCAGCACGCACTACTGGGATGAACTGCACTTTGCGCGTTTTAATCTGGAGTGGCTTGAGTAGCTTCGATTGGCAATCGAAGCCTTTAACCCCAGATCTTCGATTGCCAATCGAAGCTACTACCATGAAGCACTCCATCATGAAACACTTCCTGCTTTTCAACGCGTCGCTGGGCGTCGTATTCCTGGCGGCTTCATTTTTCGTGCCTGGCGCGTGCGCTGTCGATGCGAAGCCTGCCTGGGAAACACCGCCCGGATGGACGGAAACACGCGGTGGCGAGGGCGGGAAGGTTTTGCGCGTCACGACACTCGCTGCCAGCGGAGCGGGTTCACTCGCGGAGGCGATCATGACCAAGGGGCCGCGAGTCATCGAGTTCGATGTGGCGGGTGTCATCGACCTCGGCGGGCGTTCTTTAAAGATCGCGCACTCGCAGGTCACGATCTCGGGCGAGACAGCGCCCAGTCCTGGTATCACGCTCATCAATGGCGGCCTGGGTGTGACCGCGAATGACGTGATCATCCGGCATCTCCGCATCCGCCCTGGCGCGGGCAAGCGCGCGAAGAAGAGCGGCTGGGAGGTGGACAGTCTGGCGACGAATGCCGCGCATGATGTCATCGTGGATCATTGCTCGATCACCTGGGGCACGGATGAAAACCTCAGCGCCTCAGGCCCGCGCTTTGAGGGCGGGACGCCGGATGAATGGCGGAAGAACACCTCCCACCGCATCACCTTCAGCCACTGCATCATCGGCGAGGGGCTGCATGACTCCACGCATTCCAAAGGCCCGCACTCGAAGGGATCGCTCATCCATGACAACACGTCCGACATCGCCATCCTCGGCAATCTTTACATCAGCAATGAAGACCGCAATCCGCTCTTCAAAGGCGGTGCGCGTGGCGTGGTGGTGAACAATCTCATCCAGAATCCAGGGCGGCGTGTGATGCAGTACGCGCTCAATGCCGGAGAATGGAAAGGCAAGGAGTGGCAGCGGGGCGCGATGGTCGTCATCGGCAACGTGGCACGTCGAGGCCCGAGCATACCCAGCTCCACGTCGTTCATCGATGCCAAAGGCCCGTGCGATCTTCATCTGCACGACAACCTGTATTCCGATGTCAGCGGCGCGGTGCTGCCCGTGAAAGTCAGCGACTCAGAAAGCGCGCTGCTCCTCGTAAAGGAGCCGCCGCTTTGGCCGTCACGATTGAAGGCAAAGCCTGCCAGTGAAACCGCCGCATGGGTGCTCTCAAATGCCGGTGCGCGCCCATGGGACCGCGATGACACGGACCGTCGGCTTGTCAAAGAAGCACGCGCGGGAGGCGGCAAGATCATCCATCACGAATCTGAGGCGGGCCTCGGCCAACGCTGAATCAACCGGCTGCAGCCGCTTTGACACAGTTGGGAGAAGAAACGCGAGAGAACCCGAAACAATCTGTAACGTTTTCCGCCACGGGCATGGATTGTCTTTTCGTCGTTCAACAGAACGTCTCTTTGCTTGTCTGTTCACGGCTTCCGGCTAGCTTCCGCTCCCCTCCCCCGAAGGGCAGATCAGTCCCCACTGGTTCAATCATGAAAAAAACCATACTGCCTTCTGGAGCCGTGCTGCGCCTTGTCTTGATTCTATTTGCCTGCGCGGCGGCTTCTTTGCATGCCCAAACAACCTGGACCGCCGGTTCAAGTGGGAACTTCAACTGGAGCGAGGCCACCAACTGGAGCGCAGCGGAACCGAGTCTCTCCAGCGCGGCCCTCTTTCCCACGCCCATCCCGAATCCGGGCAGCCTTTCCGATCCGTCCATGATTCTTCTGTCGTCGGGCGAGGAGGCGCAATCGCTCACCTTCAATGCCAGCGGCTACATCCTCAGCGGCGGCACGCTGCAACTGGCAGTGCCTGGAAACATCACGGTCACGACCTCCGGTCACAACGCCACGATCAACAGCGTGCTCACCGGTGCCAGCGGTCTGACCAAGCTGGGCGCGGGCAACCTGATCCTGGTTGGAGCCAACGATCTGACCGGCGTCACCCGAGTCCTCAATGGCACTCTCACCATTGCCAGCGGTGGCAGTCTCGGCGTGGCCTCTGCCAGCGCGGACAGTCTGCAAATTGCGGAACGGACCACGGCCACGCTGACCGTGCAGTCAGGCGGCCAGCTCGAAGTCGGCAGCGGTGCCAGCAGCTTCCTCCACGTCGGCTCACGCGGCGATGTGGCTGGCTCTGCGGCCACGGTGGGCACGCTTGATCTTTCCGCCGTGTCCGGCTTCACGGCGAATGTGGGTGAGTTTCACATCGGTGTCGGAACGATCAGCAACGCAGGCATCACGCGTGGAACCGTGAACCTCGCGACGAGCAACACGATCACGGCCGCCACCAGCATCATCGTGGGAGACATGGTGCCCTCTCTGGACAACTCCACCGTGGCCGCCGGAACGAGCCAGTTGAACTTCGGCGCTGGCAGCAACGACGTGGAGACACCGCTCTTCATCGTCGGGGGCAGCCGCAGCCGTGGCAGTGTGACGCTGGCCGCGGGTGGCACGCTCACGTTGGACAATGGCGCGGGCACCACCAAGCTGCATATCGGCCGCAACGCAGTGACAAGCACCGCGACCACGAGCGAAGGGACAATGAACCTATCTGAGGGCACCTTCATCGCCAGTCTGGACGAGCTGATCATCGGCGCACGCATCACCGGTGCGCAATCCAACACGGGCGTGGGAGTCGGCACGTTGTCGCTGGGCAGCTCGGCATTGAACAACGTCACCGCTGCTTCCTTGGTGATCGGCAGCTTGGGGTCTTCGGGCGCGAGTTCGAATGTGACCCAGGGCACGCTGAACTTCGGCGGAGGCGCTTTCTCCGTCACCGGAGATGTGACCCTGGCCAACTACACGGCCAGTGGCGGCCTGGTGCGCGGCACGCTGAACCTCACCGGCGGCACGTTCTCTGTGGGTGGAAACATTCTCAAAACCGCCCATGCCAGCTCGACCTCCGTCATCACGGTGGATGGAGGGACGCTGGACATGACGGATGGCAGCATCACCGCCAGCCAGCTCGTCTGGCGCAGCGGCAGCATCACGAATGTCGCGGTCGCAGGCGTGACGCTGGACGCGAACAACGCCACCACAGGGCAGGGCAACGCGGGCGACGCGCTGATTTTCCGCGACATGGATGTGAACTTCGCGGTGAAACTGACCGGTGCCTCGGGTGGCAATGTTCACTATGAGGCGGGCAGTTCCGCCTCCGGCGCGACGATCAGCGGGAACATCAATCTCGGCAGCGTGGTGCGCGGCTTCAACATCGAGGACAACACCAACGCCGCTATCGACACCAACGTGACCGGCATCATCTCCGGCAGCGGAGGCATCAACAAAACGGGCGCGGGCATTTTAAGGCTCGGCAATGCCAACACCCACAACGGTGCGACGACGGTGAGCGACGGGATGATCATCGCCGCCAATGCCATGGCTCTGCAAAGCAGCACGGTGACGCTCAATGTCGCGAGCGGGCTGCAATTCGCCTCGGGCATCCAGGATTTCACGTTCGGCTCGCTGGCCGGCAACACTTCGGGCACGCTGGTGCTGGCAGATCTCGCTGCGGCGGCGGTCAATCTGACCATCGGCGGCAACAACGCCACCTCCACCTACTCCGGGACGATCTCCGGTGCTGGAACGATGGTGAAAACCGGCACGGGCACCGTCACGCTAGCCGGCAGCACTGCGAACACCTACAGCGGACTCACGACGGTGAACAACGGGGTGCTCTTGCTGAACAAATCCAGCGACGTCACCGCCATCGCCGGCCACATCAGCCTCATCAACGGAGGCGATTTGCGCTTTGGCAGCACGGGCCAGCTCGCCAGCACCACGCAGATCACGATCAATGGCAATCACAGCACCTTCAACGGCACTGGCAGCAATGCCAGTCCCACCACCATCAACGAGACGTTTGCGACGCTCATTGTGATTCGTGGCGTGGTGAACGCGGGCTTTGTCACCTCGCAGCTCACCGTCACCGGCGCCTCCAGCTTCACGGGAACGACAGGCACGACGAAGGATGACAGCACGATGTACATCGGCAACAGCGGCTCCAGTTTCTCCACCGGCAGCCTGTCCCTCACCGACATGACCGGCGCGGGCGGCACGGAGAGCGCGAACAGCTTCACGGTGTTCGGCAACAGCGACATCATCCAGACCACCCTTCAGGTGGGCGCAGGCGGCCTCACGCTCAACAACAGCAACCTTTACCTCAACAAAGGCACGGCCGCGAACATGCTGGGCAGCCGCCTCATTCTTGATGGAAACATCACCGTCAATGGAGCCTCGCCCTCCGGCATCATTACCAACATCGGCAGCATCGGGCAGTCTGAAATCGAACTCAGCAGCACTGCTGGCACTGTCACCCGTGTCATCGAAACCAACGCCGACCTCTCGATCAGTCCTGACATCAACAACGGCGCGGCCACGCTGGCAAATCTAACGAAAACCGGCGCAGGCAAGCTGACACTCAGCGGCACCAACAGCTACAACGGCCACACGCAGGTCGATGCTGGCACGCTCAGCATCACCAGCAGCGCCAGCCTGGGTGATGCCTCTACCACCAACACGCTCGGCCTCGCATCCAACACCACGCTGCAATACACTGGCGCGGGCATGGCTGATCTCACCGCCAGCCGCGATCTCTCACTCGGCGCAGGCATCGCCACGATCGATGTCACGCAGGCCACGGGCAATCTCATCCTCAGCGGTGATGTGACCGGCGCAGGCACTGGTGCTCTCACCAAAACCGGCACCGGCACGCTGACTCTCACCGGCACGGACTTTTCCGGCCTCACCAACCGCGGGCTGGACCTCGCCGCAGGCAGCCTGAGTTTCAACAACAACACAGGTCTCGCCATCGATCTCGGCAATGGATCGCTGCATCTTGGCGATCAGACATCGTTGCACCTGGACATCGGCGCACCTGCGGCCTTTGACTCCATCACCACCACCGCCGCAGCCACGGTGGACAGCAATGCCACGATCCATCTCGTGGCCACCGCGCTCGACACCATCAACGCCAATCACACCTACAACCTCCTCTCCGCTGGCGCTGGCAGCGGTTTCAATGATGCGGGCATCACCTGGAATCTCAACCTCTCCGGCAGCTACAAATACCAGCTCAACACCACCGACACGCTCGTCCAGCTCCAAACCCTGGGCGCCATCACGGGCGATGCCTACTGGCGCGGCGATGTCGGCGGCAGTTGGAGCACGGTCATCATCGGCCCGACCAACGACACCAACTGGGCCACCGACATCACGGGCGCTACTGATCGTGAGGCCGGACCTGGAGCCGCCACCACCGTGTACTTCAGCGCTGGCAACGCCACAGGCCCGGTCATCAACACCACGCTGGACAACAACTTCACCATCAATGACATCGTCTTTCTCGCCAGTCCCTCGGGCGTCACGAATGTGACCATCGCTCAAGGCACGGCCGGCACGCTCACCTTCACCCCGGCGGATTCTGCGAAGGGTGTCGAAGTGCAGGACAATGCGGGAGCCATCGCCATCTCCGCGCCGGTGCATCTCGGGGCTGCGCAGACGTGGAATGTCTCCGCCGCCGGAGCCTCGCTGGCGCTCAGCGGAGTCATCTCCGGTGCTGATACTTCCTCGCTGACGAAGACCGGCGCAGGCACGCTGACACTCAGCGGTGCCAACACCTACACCGGTCGCACCATTATCAATGTCGGCACCATCGCCATCAACGCGGAGAACCGGCTCGGGGCCGATCCTGCGAACTTCGCAGCCGATCACCTCACGCTCAATGGCGGCACGCTTCAGAGCACCGCCAACTTTGCCATCGACGATGTGAATCGAGGCATCTCCCTCGGAGCCAACGGCGGCACCTTCAACACTAACACGAGCACAACTCTCACGGTCAGCAATGTCATCAGCGGCAGCGGCCATCTGACGAAAGCTGTCGGTGCCGGCACCCTCACACTTACCAATGCCAACACTTACACCGGAAACACCACGGTCCTCACGGGCACGCTGCGCATCGCCTCCGGCGGCTCCATTGGCGTGGCCAGCGTCACGGCGGGCAGTCTTCAGATTGGGGATCGCTCCACGGCCACCTTGACGGTGGACGCCGGTGGCAGTCTCAAGGTGGGCAACGGTGCCTCCAGCACGCTCTATGTCGGCACTCGCACCACCGATGCAGGCGGCACTGCCACCGTCGGCACGTTGAACCTGTCCGCCGCCACTGATTTCACCGCCAATGTCGGCGAATTTTACATCGGCGTGGCAGACACCACCAGCGCCGTCGGCACCACGCGAGGGATTGTCACCCTCGCGCAAAACAACACCATCACCGCGAGTGTGGAGATTCTCATTGGCCAGATGACGCCAGCGCTCGCCAACCAGGGCGTCGTTAGCGAGCTGAACTTCGGCTCTGGCATCAACAACATCACCACGCCCACGGTCACCCTCGGCAGCCGCAAAAGCGCCGCCACCTCCACCATCGCCGCAGGTGGCGTGCTGAACCTCGCCAATGGCGTGGGCAAGACCAACCTCTACCTCGGACGCAACAACAACAGCGGCACCAGCACGCACTCCTCCGGCACTCTCGACCTCACCAACGGCACATTCAATGCCACCCTTGGCGAGGTCATCATCGGCGAGCGCAGCGACAACAGCGGCGGGGCTGCTACTGGCGGAGGAGCAGGCTCCGGCACTGGCGTTTTGACTCTGGGAGCCGCCGCCAACAATGTCACCGCTGACAGCCTCGTTTTGGGCAATCTTCGGGTCAGCGGTTCAAGCGCGATCACCAGAGGCACTCTCAACATGGCGGGCGGCACCTTCGCGATCAGCGGTGATGTCGGCATCGGCAACAACACCTCCTCGGTCAACAACGCGCTCGCCGAAGGGCTGCTCAATCTCACCGGCGGCGCTTTGACCGTCGGCGGCAACGTCAACATCGCCATGCACACCTCAGCTAGCACAGGCACTGACGTCTCCAAAGGCACCCTGAGCATCACCGGCGGCGCCTTCACCGTGGGCGGGAACATCACCACCTCGAACAAAACCACCTCAACCTCCATCGTCACGCTCGACGGCGGCACGCTGGACATGACCAGCGGCTCCATCGATGTGGACACCTTCAACGCACGTTCGGGCAGCCTCAAAGACGTCAGCCAGATCTTCAATGGCGGCGGCACTGTCGCCGCCGATCTCACCAAAACCACCGCAGGCACCCTGGTGCTCCTCGGCACGAACACCTACACCGGCGCCACCCTCGTCAACGGCGGTGTGCTGGAGGTTCGCGGCACCACCGGCACCGGCGCCACCACTATCAGCGCCACTGCCACCCTGGCCGGTGCGGGCGTTGTTAAAAGCACCACCGGCACCGTGGTGGACTCGAGCGGCGCCCTCAAGGCGGGCAACAACCTCGGCGATGCCATCGGCACGCTCGCCTTCGACAGCTCCGTGACGCTCAGCGCAGGCTCCAGCGCCGTGTTTCAGCTTTCTGGTGCCACTGGCACCGCCGCCGATCCGCTCAGCATCGACGCCGCGCTGCTCAACGGCACGCCAGGAAATCACGATCATCTCGACATCACCGGCGGCCTCACTCTTGGCAACACCAGCATGATCAGCATCGCTCTTGTGAGCTACACCGCTGGATACGGTGATGTCTTCAATCTCATCGACTGGACCGCCGCCGGATCTGCCATCGCCAACGGCTTTGATCCAGAAACCGGCTTCAACTTTGATCTGGCGACACTCGATGGCGGCCTTGCCTGGGAAACCGACCGCTTCCTCGCCGACGGCATCATTTACGTCGTCCCAGAGCCGTCTCGCGGCCTGCTGCTGCTCTCCGGCATGATCCTGTGCCTCCTGCGCCGCCGCCGCCGCTGAGCGCTTAACGACTTTCGCTACTTTGCTTGAGACCGTCGGCGGTAAATTCTTCAGCAGTAAAGTTCACGTCATGTTTGAGCTTGGAGCCGTCCAGTTCAGTCGATGAACCTTTGGATGGGTCGGTCACGGTTAGGCCCGTGGGGACGTGGCGGCCGATGTCGTCGGTGACGATGCGACCGGAGTCGATGCGGCGCGTCACCTGGCCTGCGGTGTTGTATTTCTCGATGCGCAATGGGACGAGGTGTTTCGGATCCACCCAGGTGCGGACGGCGGCGTGGCTGGAGCGCTGGCCTTTGCCGGGCTTGGATTCGAGGATCTGGCAGCTCACTCGATTCACGACCTCGGTGCCGACAATCGTCTGGTTAGGCCAGGCGAAGAAGTTTTCGAGCACATCGGCATAGGACACGTCACTTCCAAACAGCGCGTCCTTCATGTCGAGCTGACGTACGGTGGCCGGAGGCACAAAAAGAGTGCCGGTGGCGGCTTGATTGCCGACTTTTTTCAGCAGCACGGATTCACCGAGGCGCTCTTTGGGCCAGAGGATTTGATAAACGACCTCAGTGGCGCTGGCGCTGCGGCGTTGCTTGATCTGGAGCTGCAGCGTGACTCCTCTGGCCTCCATCTTCAGTCGTACCAGGGACGAGCCGTCCTGCTGTGAGGCGCTCAGCTTGGCGGCGAGTTCGGTGGCGGTGTCTGCGGCATTCGCGGGCAAGGCGAGCAGCGCGGAGATGATGAGTGTGTGGAGAGTTTTCATGAGATTTAAAAGTTCAACCTTGCAGCGCCAGGGCTGGTGTGATGCGTGAGCTGCGCCAGGCGGGATAAAGTCCGCTCATCACGCCGACGACGACAGCAATGACGATGGAGGTGAGCAGCAGGCCGATGCCGAGATCAGGCTCCAGGAGGCCGCGGATGGCTTCGGTGTTTTGCAGCACCTTGATGCCAGTGACTCCGATGAGCACACCCGCGATGCCGCCGAGAAAGCCCAGCAGCGCCGACTCCCACAACACCATGCGCACGATGCGGCTTGGCTTCCAACCGAGCGCCAGCAGCACGCTGATCTCCTGTTTGCGCTCAAAGACGGTCATGAGCATCGTGTTCATGACGCCGAGCACGCCCACGAGCACGGCCAGCAGCGAGGTGCCCCAGCTCATGGCTTTGACCATGCGGAAGCTCTGGCTGTTGCTCAAATGCTCGCCCGCCGCCATCGCGCTCACATCCGGGGCCACGCGGACGATTTCAGCGCAGAGCTGTTTTAGCTCAGCCTCGCTGGTGCCAGGAGTGACGCGCACGTCGATGACATTGATCCGGCCTTGCTCGCCCATGATTTCCTGAAGCAAGGGCAGCGCAAGAATGGCCGAGCCGTTCTCCACCACCGCGCCGCCATCGATAATGCCGACGACGGTCAGCTCAGAGGCCTCGATTTGCAGCGGATCGCCGATCTTCTTCTTGAGCACTTCCGCCGCCGTCTGGCCGAGCACCACGGCTTGCTCCTTGTCATCGAGCGGCATGCGGCCTGAAATCAGATGCAGGTTCTTCCAGGCGTAGCCATCCCATTGACGACCGGACAGCAGCATCATCTGCGAGCTTTCAATGCTCAGCATCTCCACAAACTGTGAGCTGATGGCCGCGACATGCGGCAGCTTCACAATCAACCCGGCCACCTCATCGCTGAAGGGCTTCGGTGCCAGCGAGCTGCCCATCTTGCTGACGACGATGTCGGTGCCACGCGCCTTCAGGCCCGTCTCCCAGCTCTTTTCAAAGCCACGCGAGATGCCGACGAGTGCCACCACAGCCGCGATGCCAATGGAGATGCCAACCAAGGTGAGACCGGTGCGGACAGGACGCCGCGTGAGGCCGCGAACGACGATGGAGAAGAAAGTCATGGGGTGTGAGTGGGCTTGCCATCGAAGACGATGCGTCCATCGAGCATCTGCAAATTCCGCTCGGCCTTACGGGCGATGATCATGTCATGCGTGACCAGCACGAGCGTCATCTTTTGTTCCTCATGCAGTCGCACCAGGAGATCGAGAATGCTCCGCGCGTTTTCGCTGTCGAGATTGCCCGTGGGTTCGTCCGCCAACAGCACGGAGGGTCCGTTGGCCAGACTGCGGGCGATGGCGACACGCTGTCGCTCGCCACCGGAGAGCTTCGAGGGAAAATGCTGAGCGCGATGCTCGAGTCCCACTGATTTCAAGAGTGTGAGGGCTCGACCTCGTCGCTCAGCGGCAGGCAGGTCGCTTTCAAGCATCGGGATCTGGATGTTCTCCAACGCGGTGAAGGTCGGCAGCAGATGAAACGATTGAAAAATAAATCCAATCTCACGCGCACGATAGACGGATGGATCTGCCTGATCGGGCAAAGAACTGCCACGATAGAGCAGGCTCCCCGTGCTAGGTTTGTCCAGTGCGCCCAGCATTTGCAGCAAGGTTGTTTTGCCACAGCCGCTGCTGCCGATGATGGCGACGAACTCGCCCTGCTCGATGCGGAAATCGACACCGCGCAAGGCCTGCACCTGACCGTCGTCGTAGTCCTTTTTCAGCGCCACCGCCTCATAGACGCAGGTGTTTGGGTTCTTCATGGCGTCAGGATGGTTTGATGGCATTCCACTGCGCTCCCACGCGCGGATCGGCCAGATTGCGGATCAAGTGCTTCACCGCGCTCCAGTAGCTCGGATACAGCGGCTGCTCGTCGGGCCGTGTGGGATCAAGCTCGGGCAAAAAATTCGGCAGTGCATCATGCGGGATGCCGGAGTGCAGATGATGCACGCCGTGGTAGGGCTCATGCAGCAGCGTGTAGGCGAGGAAACGCCCGATCCGCGTCTGTGACACGATGTTGCGCGTGGAGCCATTCACCGTGCCGCCCGTCAGGCCGACGTGCTCGATGTACTTCCGCCAGCTCTGCATGTTCGCGGCCAGCACGCTCGGGAAGACATACATCCACAAAAAATACGTCCACACCTGCCAATGCGTCACCGCCCACAGCACGCCAGTCCAGAAGACGACGATCATGATGATCTCCGACCAGATGCGTCGGCGAACTTTGCGATTACGAATGGGGGAACCCTTGCGAAAAAACGTCCGCAGGAACAGAAACGGCGTGAACAGCAGGCCGACATTGAGTTCGAGGAATGCGGCGAGCTGCCTGGCCCAGCGCGGCTTGGTTGTATCGACAAACGGCCACAACTCCTCATCGCGCTCCGTGGCGAGAAAGGCGTGGTGTGTCTGATGCGCCGCGCGATACAGGCTGAAACTGGTGAAGCTGAACAGGCCGGTGAGCACGCCGTCGAATTCATTGAGGCGTCGGTTTCGCCGCAGCAATCCGTGCGAAGCCTCATGAAATCCGACCAGCACGCCATGCATGAAGTGGCTCGCCACCAGCACGAGCGGAACCGCGAGCCAGAACCAGCCGCGCATCACCGCCGCGCCGATTCCCAGAAGCGTCAATACTAGCGCGATCACGAGCAACTGAAAGGCCGTGCTGTCCACGGAGTGCCTGTCGGGCAGGTCGATCACATTATCGGGCGTTGCTGTGGGGTTCATGGGAGGTCAGATGGAAAGTCGGTTGTCTGGTGAGGCGCAGACGGCGGTGAGGACGGCGAGATAGAGGCGATGCAAATCCTCGATCTCAGACTGAGAAAAGCGGCTCCTGCGGAACAGCCAGACAACCTCAAGGCCATCTCCTGCCTCCGTGATTTCACAGGCGAGATCGAAGCGTGCCGTTCCAGAGGAGCGGATCTTGAGCTGGACTGAAAACCCCGCGACCGCGAACTCCGGCACTGGCTGGTTTTGCAACGCGAAACGCACCTCATAGATGGGATTGCGTCCCGGCATCCGCGGCGGATCAAGTGCGCTCACGAGCTCGGCAAACGGCATGGCATTGGCAAAGCAATCCATCGTCGATTGATGCACCGCACGAAGGCTGTCGGAGAACGTGCGGCGGTCATCCACCTGCCCGCGCAAAGGAACAATGCTGGAGAAGTAGCCCATCGTCTCGCGCACCTCCTGCCGTGCGCGATTCGCCACCGGCGTGCCCACCACGATGTCTGCCACGCCCGTCCAGCGCGAGAGCGTGATCTGAAACGCCGCGAGCAAGGTGCTGAACAGCGTGGCACTGGTTCGTCGTGCCAATTCACGCACGGCGAGACCCAGCTCGGCAGAAACACCGGCAATGCGACGCTGCAATTGATCCGACTCATCCAGCGCATCCGCGCGATCATCCCAAAGCCGGGTGGAACCATCGAGGCGCGATTTCCAAAACGCCGCTCGTTGCTCCAGCAGAGCAGGTTGCCATAAAGCACGCTCAGCAGCCCCCCAGGCCATGTACGACTGCGCAACGGGCGGCAGTCCGCCGCTCGCGCCCAGCAGCACCTGCGCGTAAGCCGCATACAAGTCCTGCACCAGCACGCCCAGCGTCCAGCCATCTGAGATCGAATGATGAATCGCCACGACGAGCACATGATCCGTCGGCGAGCGCCGCAGCACCTCCACGCGATACAGCGGTCCCTGCACCAGATCGAAAGGCGCGTCGAAGATTTCCTGCGCCACCTCGTCCAATGCCTCCGATCTTGCTGATGACGACGGCAGATCACGAAACTGCATTACCGGCTCGCTCTGCGTCTGGATCATCTGCACCGCCTGGCCTTTGCTCGGCAGAAAGGACAGCCGCAGCACCTCATGCCGGTTCACCACACGCTGCATCGCCGCCGTGCAGTCCTGCGCGGTGATCGCGCCCTTGATCTCGATGAGGCAGCAGATCGTGTTTGTCTTGTCAGCAACTGCCACAGGCGACGTTTCCCACAGCTCACGCTGCGGAAAGGTCAGCGGATGCAGCGCCGCCTTGCCACTGTCCAGCCAGCGCTTCAGCCGCGTGCGTTTGTCCTCGGTCGGAGCGGTGGTCGCGTCCGTATCGCCCATGTTTAAGAGTGGAGTCATCGCAGTGTCGTCATGGGTGCTGAGCTCTGCTATCGCCCCGAACCGCCCTCAGCAGCAATGCCTATCTACCCAGGTAGGGTTATACCCCATACGCTGGATCGCTTGTGCCTTGGCTTCCGGTGCGCGGAGTCAAAGACGGGAAAATTTGTGACAGGCTCCGTCAGACAGTTAGGATGGGTGCCATCATGAGTCCTCCGCAGCCATGAAGTCGAAGACCACCCGAGAGACAAAGCCATCGAAGCACCCTCCACCTCAAGGTGAAGACGTGACGGCCTCGTTCGATCACATTGTTGGACTTATCAGCAGCCTTCAGGCCCTTCACGAGCAGTCTGCCCGGCATTATGCGCCCATTGTGAGTGGCATCCTGCGGACTCGCAGTCGGGATGTGCAACTCATCGAGCATACGCTCGACCTCTTGCTTGACTCCTGCGGTCATCCTGCGGCGTTGGAGTTATTCCGCAGCCTCTGCCGTCACTACTACTTCATCGATCAGGCTGCGGCTGCCGAGTATGTGCTGCTTTACCGGGACACTTGGGAACCGGCGGACGATCAAGACAGCGCCATGAACTCTTGAGCATGAAAGAAAACCAGCAGCTCGAATGGAAAGAATCCTGGCGGGACGAGTTCCTGCGCTGGATCTGCGGCTTTGCGAATGCCGAGGGCGGCACCCTGCACATCGGGCGCAACGACAAGGGGGGGGCGTTGGTCTGCCAGATGCCGCGAAGCTGCTGGAAGACATCCCAAATAAAGTCCGCGATGTCCTTGGCATCCTCGTCGCCGTGAACCTGCGTCAGGAATCAGGCGCTGAGTACATTGAGATCGTCGTGGATGCTTATCCCAATCCCATCAGTTACCGTGGCCATTACTTTCAGCGCAGCGGCAGCACCATGCAGGAGTTGAAAGGAGCCGCGCTCGACCGCTTCCTCCTCCGCACGCAGGGCCGCACTTAGGATGGCGTGCCCATGCCCGGTGTCAAAGTCACGAATCTCTCCACCGCTGCCATCCGTCAGTTTCGCGATCTCGCCCGCACCAGTGGCCGTCTCGATCCGGAAGACTTGCGCTCGTCCAAGGCCTCCCTTGTCGAGAAACTCCATCTCATTGAGGGCGCTTACCTCAAGCGCGCCGCACCCATCGACTCCCTACAACCCTGCCATCGCCAACGTCTTCTTTCGCTCCGGCGAGATCGAGACCTGGGGGCGTGGCATTGAGCGCATTATCACCGCCTGCAAGGATGCCGGAACCCCCAAACCCTACATCACCTTTGACGGCACGGGCATCGCCCTGGAGTTCCGCTACACGCCGGATTACCTCAAGACATTGAACGCTCCCGAGTCAGCCACCCTGCAAGTCACGGCACCAGTCACGGCACCAGTCGGCGATTATGTCGCAAAGCTCCTTTACCTGCTTGGTCAGCGTGAGCCGCTTGGCAACGAGGAAGTTCGAATCGCCTTTTCCCTGAGGAGCCGCCGCCGCCTCAGGGAAACCTACATTGACTCGGCACTGAATGCTGATCTCATCGAGCGCACCCTCCCAGATAAGCCCAACAGCCGCCTCCAGAAATACCGCCTCACCCCCAAAGGCCGCGCCTGGCTCTGCACGTTTTGCACGCGCCGCCGAGGCCCCTGATGGGAACCCTCCTCGCGCAGGCTGCTGATCTGGGTGACGGCGGGTTGCAGCGCCTCTTCGATGCGTTGTCTCAACCCGCCACGCATTGCGGTAGTGTTGGCTGGCATCACCCACCCAATCCATTTCATTAACTTTACTTCGTTAAAAGCAAACAGGCATGAGATGCCGGGGCGTGTATGGTGAAAAGTTTCATCGCGGAACCGACATCACACCACCCAAAGCCAGCCGCGTAAGACCGGCCAAAAAAATGAACGTGCC
>Ga0209573_1000911_pt1 | contig 52038 bp, 47 predicted proteins | sample TNRBio252014_DNA_FD_185870 | JGI IMG/M metagenome (GOLD analysis project Ga0209573, IMG submission 185870) | Wastewater treatment Type I Accumulibacter community from EBPR Bioreactor in Madison, WI, USA - TNR Reactor_6/25/2014_ DNA (SPAdes)... | ecosystem: Engineered > Bioreactor > EBPR >... | reverse complement strand
ACGCCCCCAAAAACTGACTCACAAAGACCACCTTCCGCCATCTGAAGCGGGAGAAGACCGGTAAACAACCGTTTTTCCGCCAACCCAAGGACAGCCTCGAATAAACACCCCCTATCCAGAGGTGCCCTTCAGTGGAGAATCCTTATTCGAGTGTTACATGGCCTGAAAAGCAGTACGAAGGAGACATGGCTGGCACGCACTCTGTGAGGCAAAAGCGGCCAAATTCATGGGGGCTTTTTGATATGCTCGGAAATGTGGCAGAATGGTGTGCAGACGAAAGCCCTCGTCTTAATATTGCCGAAAGAGCCGCCAAAGAGGCTCAGTATCGCGTTGCGAGAGGCGGATCTTGGGATGCTAGAGTTGGCTATTGTCGCTCTGCTTCCCGTCAATCACGAGAACCTCAAGTCGCATGGTATGCGCGAGGAATGAGATTGGCTGCTGGCGATATGAACACTCTGTCGGCAGAATATAAGAGCAAAATTTGGAGCGAGATAAAACGGTATGGTGTGCCTGGTCGGAGATCGGAGTGGGCCGTAGCTGAGTGATTATGAAGCAACACAACCTGCATAATTCCATGATCCCGCACTTCCCGCCCGTCTGGGCGGAGGTGTTTGGGGAGGATGACTGCGGCATCTTCGCCGAGTGCTCGGTGAAGGGGGTGCGCTTCGTCTGGCGCTGGATTTGTCCGGGGAAGTTCAAGATGGGATCACCAGAGAGTGAAGCGGGCCGCTATAATGACGAGGGACCACAGCATGATGTGATCCTCACTCGTGGCTTCTGGCTGGGGGAAACGCCTGTGACGCAGGCGCAGTGGCTGGCCGTCATGGGCGCGAATCTCAGCGACTTCAAAGGACCGCAGCGCCCTGCGGAGAACGTGGACTGGCATCAGAGCGCGTACCTTGCTGCCAAGCTCAATGCCCTGCTGCCCGGCCTGCACGCCGCCCTGCCCTCGGAGGCACAGTGGGAGTATGCCTGCCGGGCGGGCACTCAGAACTCCTACCACGATGGCTCAACCTGCACTCAGCCTGAAGGAGAAGACCCAGCGCTTAACAAGCTCGGCTGGTTCGACAAAAACAGCGGGGTTGAAACCCATGCTGTGAAACTCAAAGACGCCAATGCCTGGGGACTGCATGACATGCACGGCAATGTCTGGGAATGGTGCCGGGATGCCTGGGACGAAACGGCTTACGTCAAGCGTGGCAAGACCACCCACGATCCCGAAACCGAGGAGGATGACGAAAGCGCCTTTCGTGTTGTGCGCGGCGGCTCCTGGTATGACCAGTCGCAGACCTGCCGCGCAGCCTTCCGCGGCGGGTACCGCCCTGGCGACCGGGGCATCAACCAGGGCTTGCGCTTGGCCGCAGGTCAGGAGCCGACGGAGCCGCCCTTAGAAGAGGAGCTGAGCGACCTGGCTTAAAGGCGGAGCCGTGCTCGGAGGGCTGGAGGCAGTGCCCCCGCGTAGTGAGCGACTTTTTTGTCAGCCCGAGGGAGCGCCGCCGCTGCAAACTCCCGTTTGCATTCCCCCTTTCTCACGCTTTAAGACTGGCTCCCGCCACGCTTGAAGACCCACCCGCAAGAGAAGGAATGAAGATCGCCCTGGATGTCATGGGCGGCGATTTCGCGCCGCAAAATCCCATCGGCGGCGTCAAGCTCGCCCTGGAGTCCCTGCCGCAGCTCACCAAGCTCTTTTTGGTGGGCAAGCCGGACGTGATCGGGCAGGAATTGAAGCTGCAAGGCGTCTCCAGCCCGATCTTGGAGATCGTTCCGGCCAGCCAGGTCGTCGATATGTCAGACAGCGGCCTGGATGCCGTGCGCAAGAAGAAGGACAGCTCCATCAGCCGTGCGGTCGAACTCGTGAAGGACGGCAAGGCCGATGCCGTCGTCAGCGCCGGTCACACCGGAGCGGCGGTGACCGCGTCTTTGATCAAGCTGCGCACGCTCACGCACATCGAGCGCCCGGCCATCGCCTCGGTCATGCCATCGGCGACGAAGTACTGGGTGCTGATCGACGCCGGGGCCAATCCTGACAGCGAGCCGTCGCACCTGGTGCAAAACGCCATCATGGGCAGTGCTTACGCCCGCCATGTGCTGGGGCGCGAGAATCCCAGCGTCGGTCTCATGTCCAACGGCTCCGAGGAGGAAAAGGGCAACGCGCTCTGCAAGGAAACCGGCAAACTGCTGCGCCACACGGCGGGCCTGAATTTCATCGGCAATGTCGAGGGCCACGATCTGTGGGAGACGCCGCCGGATGTCGTCGTGTGCGATGGCTTCACTGGAAACATTCTGCTTAAAAGCGCCGAGGCGCTCGCCCATGCGATATTCAGCATGGTGAAAAGCGAGATCAAAAGCGGCTTTGTCACATCGCTCGGCGGCATGCTTGCCAAGCCAGCTTTCAAGCGCGTCCACACCCGCACCAATGCCGACGAGTTCGGCGGCATGCCGCTGCTGGGGCTCAACGGCATCACCATCATCTCCCACGGCGGCGCATCTCCGCTTGCCATGAAAAACGCCATCCGGCAGGCTTGCGAGAACATCAAACATCAGGTGAACCCGCACATCGAAGCCGCCGCCACCGCCCATTCCATCGCTCTCCATGCCCGCTCCTAGTTCCCAGCCCTTTTGCGCCTCCAGCATCATCGGTACCGGCAGTTACATGCCGGAGAAAGTGCTGACCAATGACGAACTGTCGAAGATCGTCGATACCAACGACGAATGGATCACCTCCCGCACCGGCATCAAGGAGCGCCGCATCGCCGCCGCTGACCAGGCCACGAGCGACCTGGCCTCCGAGGCCGCCCGCCGTGCCATGGCCGCTGCTGGCGTCACAGCCGAGGACATCCAGCTCATCATCGTGGCCACCGTCACGCCGGACATGTTTTTCCCTTCCACCGCCTGCTTTGTGCAGAAGAAGATCGGCGCAGCCAACGCGGTCTGCTTTGACATCTCCGCCGCCTGCTCCGGCTTCCTCTACGCGCTGCAAGTCGCGCGTCATTTCATCAACACCGGCAACCGCACCACCGCGCTCGTCATCGGTGCTGAAAAGCTTAGCAGCCTCATCAACTGGCAGGACCGCAACACCTGCGTGCTCTTTGGCGATGGTGCTGGAGCCGTGGTCGTCCGCCGTGATGATGAAGGCGGCCTCAATGCCCCTGGCCGTGTGCTTTCCACCGTCATGGGCAGCGATGGCAACCTCGCCGACCTGCTCAAAGTCCCCGGCGGCGCCTCCGCATGCCCGATCACGGCTGAAAACGTCCTTTCGCGCCCGAACACGATCCACATGGAAGGCCGCGAGACTTTCAAGCATGCCGTCACCCGCATGCTGGAGGCCGCGCAGCAGGCTCTGGAGATGGCCGGGCTGAAGACGGAGGATGTCGCCCTCGTCATCCCGCATCAGGCCAATGCCCGCATCATCAGCGCCATCGCCGACCGGCTGAATCTGCCGCTGGACCGCGTGTTCATGAACCTGGACAAATACGGCAACACCAGCGCCGCCACGATTCCCGTGGCCCTTGATGAGGCCAACAAGGCGGGCCGCCTCAAAAAAGGCGATGTGGTACTGCTCGTCGCTTTCGGCGGCGGCTTCACCTGGGCCAGTTCCGTCGTGCGCTGGTAAGTAGCCCGGCTTTCCAAAGCCGGGTCTGGATTGCTTCCGGCTTTTGCGCTTTGCATCGCGGTTCAAACCGCCATATTCGCCGCCCTTCGTTCCCCCATCATGGCATCGGCACCCAAGCGCATCGTTCTCAAATTCGGCTCCGGCATCCTCACGCGCACCGACGCGCCAGAGCCTGATCCCGTGCAGTTGCGCAAGCTCGTCGAGGCCGTCGCCCTGCTCAAGCGGGCCGGGCACTCCGTCGTTGTCGTCAGCAGCGGTGCCGTGGCCTCCGGTTTGAAGCCGCTCGACTTCAAACAGCGTCCCGCCGACGTGACCACGCTCCAGGCGCTCGCCGCCGTGGGCCAGACGCATCTCATGCACGCTTATGAGTCGCTGCTGCGCGATCATGGCCTGCATGTCGCCCAGCTTCTCGTCACGCATGAGGATTTCGAGAATGAGGAGCGTGCCCCGCGCATGCGTGCGGTGCTTGATCGTCTGATCGAGTTCACCCAGGTCGTTCCCGTCATCAATGAGAACGACTCCGTCGCCATCGAGGAACTACGCTACGGCGACAACGACAAGCTTTCCTCCCGCGTGGCCCGTTTCTGGAACGCGGACCTCCTGATCCTCCTCACCAGCGCCCCCGGACTGCTGCGCGACATGAAAAAGCCGGAAGACGGCCCGATCCCCGTCGTCGAGAATGTCGATGACGTGATTCAACATGCCGAGGAAGAAAAATCCACGCTCGGCACCGGCGGCATGATTTCCAAACTACGCGCGGTGCAGGACGCCGTTCATGGCGGCGTCGAGTGCATCATCGCCTCTGGCCGCAATGCCGAGCAGATTCCGGCCCTGATCGAAGGCGGCGGCGTTTGCACACGGTTTCCCGCAGGCAAAGGTTCCAAGTTTCAAGTTTAAGGTTTCAAGCTGGCTCATTCGGAATACCTCGCGCGTCATGAAATCAAATCTGAAACTTTAAACCTGTAACTTTAAACTCCGACATGTCCGACATCGCCACACTGCTCATCCACTGCCCGGATCGTCCCGGACTCGTGCATGACGTCACCGGCTTCATTTTCTCGCATCAGGGAAACATCATCGACCTCCAGCAGCACATCGACCCGGAGCAGAACGCCTTCTTCATGCGCCTGGAGTGGAGCCTGGAAAAGTTCACACTCGAAAAAGACGAGATTGAGGCCCGCCTGCAACCCATCGCCCGCCGTCACGAGATGCAGATGCGCCTCAGCTTCGCCAGCCAGCGCAAGCGCATCGCCCTGTTCGTCACAAAGGAAAACCACTGCCTCTACGATCTCCTCGCCCGGCACGAATCCGGCGACCTGCCCGTGGACATTCCGGTCATCATCGCCAATCACGAGACGCTGCGGCCCGCTGCGGAGCGCTTTGGCATCCCGTTCCATCATTTCCCGATCACCAAGGACAACAAAGCCGCCCAGGAGGAGGCGATGATCGCGCTGCTGAAGCAGGAGCGCGTCGATACCGTCGTGCTGGCGAAATACATGCAGATCATCGGCCCCGCGATGATCGCCGAGTTCCCGAACGGCATCCTGAACATCCATCACAGCTTCCTGCCTGCGTTTGTCGGCGCCAAGCCGTATCATCAGGCATTCCAGCGCGGTGTGAAGATCATCGGAGCCACCAGCCACTACGTTACCGCCGATCTCGACGAAGGTCCGATCATTCATCAGGACGTGATGCGCGTCAGCCATGAGGACAGCGTGAACGACCTCGTCCGCCTCGGTCGCGATCTGGAGAAAACCGTCCTCGCCAAGGCGTTGTGGTGGCATGCCCGTGACCGTGTTCTTGTGTTCAAGAACAAGACCGTGGTGTTTGATTGATACCGTCTTCTCTCATGACCACCACCACCGCCATTCTTGCCAGCATCGCCTGCGGCTATCTTTGCGGCTCCGTGCCGTTTGGCTATCTCGCCGGAAAATTGAAAGGGATCGACATCCGCCAGCATGGCAGCGGCAACATTGGGGCAACGAATGCGATTCGCGTGCTGGGGAAGGGGATCGGCATTCCGGTCTTCATCCTCGACATGCTCAAAGGCTGGCTGCCGGTGTGGCTGGCGGCGGGCTGGATCGCTCAAACGGGTGCGGAGATCGAAGTCGTCTCCATTGGCAAGGTGCTGGCCGGTTTCGCGGCGGTGATCGGCCACATGTTCACCTTCTGGCTTGGTTTCAAAGGCGGCAAAGGCATCGCCACCACAGGCGGTGTCTTGCTCGGCATCTCGCTGGCCGGGATGATCGGCGGGTGGATCGCCTTTCTCGTGTTTCTGTTCGCGTTTCGTTATGTCTCGCTCGCTTCGCTGGCTGCGGCGATCGGCGTGCCCACGGCGATGGCCGTTCAGATGGGGCGTGAGGGCCGCTGGGACTATGTGCTGCTTGGTTTCGGCCTCGTGGTCATGGTGCTCGCCTTCGTCCGCCATCGCGCCAACATCCAGCGCCTGATCACAGGCACGGAGAGCAAGGCATTCACGAAAAAGACGCCGAAATCATGATTCAATCCGCCACAGTCATCGGCGCCGGCAGTTGGGGCACGGCGCTCGCCTCAGTTCTATCGTTGCGTGGTCTCAAAGTGCAATTCTGGGGCCGTGATGCCGACCTGATGGCCCAGATTCGAGACACACGCCGCAACGAGCGCTATCTGCCGGACTTGGTGCTCGCAGACAACGTCACCGTCACCTCCGATCTCGCCGCGTTGCAGCCTGCGGACATGCTGGTGTTCGTCGTGCCCTCCAAAGCCGTCCGTGGCACGGCGGAACTCGTCGCCCAAAGCGGCGCGGCATCCCAGGCGCGTGTGCTCGTCTCTTGCGCGAAGGGCATTGAACTCGAAACGGGCCGCCGCATGACTCAGGTCATCGGCGAGTCGATTCCTGATGTGCCGCTGGCCGTTTTGACCGGTCCGAACCATGCCGAGGAGGTCGCGCGTCAGCTCGCCACCGCCGCCGTGGTGGCCTGCCAGAATGATGAGGTCGCCAAATGGGTGCAGTCCTGCTTCACCCTGCCGTTTTTCCGCACCTACACCACCGACGACATCGCCGGTGCCGAATGGGCGGGCGCGATGAAAAACCCTTACGCCATCGCCGCCGGCATCGCGCTCGGTTTGAAGCTCGGCGACAACGCCATCGCCGCGCTCGTCACTCGTGCTCTCGCTGAGATGGTGCGTCTCGGCGTCGCTGAAGGCGGCCGGGTTGAGACCTTCTACGGTCTCAGCGGTGTCGGTGATCTGATGGCGACATGCTACTCCGAGCACAGCCGCAATCATCGCGTCGGTCTCATGCTCGGGCAGGGCAAACCGCTCGCTGAAATCATCGCCAGCACCCGCATGGTGGCTGAAGGCGTGCCCAACACCGCCAGCCTCCATCGCGCCGCCAAAACGCGTGGTGTCCGCATGCCGCTGCTCGACGAGATTTACGCCTTGGTCCATGAGGGCAAGTCGCCCAAGGAAGGCATGCGCGCCCTCCTCTCGCGTGATCCTCGGCCTGAGGCCGATTGATCACCTCGCGGCCACTCCGGCGGTGATCTCCGTCGCGTTCGTCTTCAGGATCTCGATGCCGTTCAGAACGGGTTCACCCACCGAAGGAATCAACTCCACGACGAGATTCTCCGTTGCGGGGATGTTCGTGAACTCCTCGACGATGGCTCCCTTGCGAGTGGCGGGATCAAAGGCTTTCAAGACGACCTTGTCGCCGAGTTTCACGTCGAACACACGCTGTCCCGGCTTCTCGCCATCAAGAGCAGCGAACATCAGCTTCACCGTGTAGGTCGCGGCAGGCTGGCCTTTCGCCAAAACGGGAATGTCGAGCTTGGTGAGGCCGCGCAGTCCGCTGGTGAAGATCCAGGGTGTGTCGTGGCCTTTCACGATGTGGCTGTCTTCGTTGAAACTGTAAGCGCCGCCACCTTTGGCATACTGCGGTTTGAAATCGAGCGGCAGATCAATGCCTGCGCGGCTGCTGGGACGCGGATAGCCGAGCCAGAGTTTGCCGTGCGCATCGCGGCGGTCGCCGGGAGCACCGAGATTGAGCGCCATGTGCTGCACCGGCAATGATGCGCCGTCCGCGCTGTAAACACCCCAGTTCATGCGGTCGTCACGCGGCTCGAAGACAACCGTGCTGGCGATGGAGAAGAGGCACACACAGCCAGCGCTGGCTTCTGGGATCATGACGAGGCCGTTGGCGGGGATGGTGTTGATCCAGCAGCCGAGGCGATGCCCGGCGAAGTGCTCCGTGCCGCTGTCACTGTCGCGATCATAGAACGCGGTGAACTTGGAGCGGAAGAACATCATGTTCGGTGTCGCGGAGATGGCACCGCAGTGATGACCGGGGCGTGCGAACATCCACGCGGACTCCTCGCCGGTGATCGGGTGCTTGCGGGTCTTCTGTGCGCCGGTGTAAAGGTCGTAGCTCCACGGTTCGGCGATGATTTCGTTGTCGATGACCACGGGTCGATGGCGGTAATTGGCGTCCTTGGCCCACAGTTTCTCGCCTTTGTTCGCATCGAGCACCACCAGACGGCGGCGTTTGAATTCACCGCTCAAAAACTGCTCCCAGTAGTGTCCGTTCGCGTTCGCACCGCCGAGCACGAGGTGGCCGTTGTGATACATCAGCGTCAACGCACCGCCGCCGATGCCGATCTCGCTGCAATCGGTCACATCGACCGGTTTCGCCCACTGCTGCTGGCCGGTGACGGCATCCAACGCTACCGCCATGCGCAGATCGTTGTTCTTCACGCGATCTTCGGCTAGTTCGCGTTCCTTCCCGGTGAGTTTGGCGAGATCTGTCTTGTCCTGCGCCAGCATGAGGGCGCGTTGCTCAGGTGTGAGCGAGGCGTCGATGAAAAACAGCCGCCCGTCGCCGATGGCGATGCTGACGTGCGAGATGTGCTTGCCCTGATGCGTCCACTTCAACGCGCCGGTCTTCACGTCGAAGGCGAAGATCTTGTCGGTCGAAATGGAGCCGCTTTTCCCGCGTCGGGCCACCTCGGCGGCTTTCTCGACGCGCTCCGTCTCCGTGCCGTACAGCAAACCGTCGTGATAGGCGATGTAGCCCCATTGCAGATCCTTTTTCGTGCCTGCGCCGGGGATTTTGAGGGTACGCACGATCTTGCCGTTCTCGGCGTCGAATTGAATGCACTCGTCTTCCATGAGCATGAACAGGAAATCATCGCTCGCGGCCATGTTGCCGGGTTCGCGGGCGTTGTACACGCCGGTGCGCATCGCGCCGGGGTTCTTCGTCTCCCAGAGGAACTGGCCGTTGTAGGCGTCGTAGGCCAGCACGCTGTCCTCGCCCTGCACAAACAGGCGGCCATTCACTGAAAGCGGCCCCACAGCGCCATCGTGACGATTCACCACCTGACCCGGACCGGGATCGCCATACCACAGCACGCTAAGTCCGCCTTTGATGCGGCGGTCATCGGTGCTCGATGTGTTCGCCGCGTTGCCATACTGATGCGACCACGAACTCGCGCCGGGCAATGTGGCGCGCGTCAGCACGCTCCAGCCATCCACGTTCGCGATCTTCGCTTTCTCTTCGTTGAGCTTTGTTTCAGTGAGCCATGCGTTAGTTTTTGGTGTCGCCTTGAAGCAGAACTTGCCGCCGATTGGCTTCAAATGTCGCGCCACGTCTTTCGGCACGCCGACAGGCTCCAGGCTGTCGCTCACGATCAAATTGGCGCAGTAGCTCGAATACGGCATCACCGCGAGATCGAGATGGTCCACGGTGATGCGAGGGCCGTAGAGGCCGGTCGTGAGCAAGGACGCACGTGATGCCGCGACCTTTTTCGCATCCGCATCGACGCCGAAGATGATCAAGTCGCTGCGCTTCGCGAGTTCGTAGGCGAGTTGGCCTTTGTCGTTGCCGAGAACGATGCAAAAGCCCTTTTTCACCCCGGTTTGCTTCAGGATTTCTTCGGCGGCCTTTGCGTGGGCATCATCGGATTCAAACGTGCTGCTCTTCGCGGCGAGAGTGCTTCCGGCCTTTTCACCGAAGACATAAACACGTCCCGTGGTTGTGCTGACGACGAGATGACCGCCGGAAACGGCCAAACCGCGTGCTTCGCCATCCACAGCCGTTTTCCAGGCCAGCTTGCCTGTTTCAGTCTCAATGGCGATGACTTCGCCCTTGCCGCCCGCGATCAATGTTTTGCCCGCAACGATCAGCGCCGATTGATGCGGCGATTCGAATGTCCACTTCACACCGACATCGGCTGTGGTGGCCAGATCAGCCTTGTGCTTGGCGATCTCGTCCTGCTTCGCTTTGTAAACAACCCGCAGCGGCTCGTATTTCGCCGCGATGGCGGCCAGATCGGCCTGCGCTTTTTGAAGAGATGCCTGGTTTTCAGGCGTCGCTTCCTTTTCAGCCGTTTCCTTGGCTTTGCGCGTCGCGGATTCGGCGGCTTGCAGTTTCTTCGCCTCCGCGAGCGCCGGATGTTTCCTCAATTCTCCGGTGATCTTCGCGATGGCCATTTCATGCGCGTGACGAACGCGTGTGCCTTCCGCGTGCTTGATGCGGTCCACGGCGGTGATCTTGGTGCCGTTCGTCATGTAGCCCACGTCGCCTGCCAGGGTCATCTGCGTGCCTGCGAACCAGCCGAAGCCGGATTTCTGCTTCTCCTGATCGAGCGCGAGGATGTGATGCTCGCCCACCGCGTAGATTTGATCGTCCGCGAGAAACGCCTGCGAGCCACCGATCTGCCCGCCCGCATCGCCACGCCAGCCGGGTTCCGGTTTGGCGATGTACTCGCCCGTTTTGCGATCAAACGATGCTGCGAGCGAACGACCGGACGGCACAAAGAGAATGTCCTTCGTCGCTAGCAGGTAGCCTTGCGGCGAGAGGTCGTTGCGGCCTGCGTCCTTCTCGCTGATCGCGTCATTCTTCCAGATGATCTTCCCCGTGGCCGCTTCGACCGCGTAGATGAAGACCTTCTCATGCGGAAACACGCCCGCGCCGAAATACGCGATACCGCCATCCACTAGTAAACTCGTTCGCACTGGCCAGCGTGAGATCATGCGTCCACGGGCGAGGATGCGCTCATCATGCGGCCCTGCGCGCAGCTTCCACACGAGTTTGCCTGTCTTGGCATCGAGGCAGTAAGCATAGCCGTCATCCGAACCGACGAAGACCTTTCCATTCACCACCGTTGGAGCCAGTCGCACCGGCGCATTGGTGAAGAACGACCACTTCTCAGCCCCGCTGGCCAGATCACGACAAATCACACGCCCATCGACAGACGAGCCGAAAAAGACGTTTCCACCGCTGATCGCGACGTGGAACACATCATCGAAGCGGATGCGGTTGAAGAGCTCATGGCCCTCGATCACGCGACCGTCTTCACCTGCCCAGGCCATCTTGGGGGCTGTGGGTGATTCAAACGTCCAGGAAGACTGGAGCGGCAATTTGATCTCTTCCTTGGTGGCACCGACGCGGGAGGCATCGTGAAGATAGGTCGGCCAGTCGGCATTGGCGGTGGAAAGGGCGAGAAGGAACAGGAGCGGGCGCATGGTCGAACTAAAACGCAGGCACAGCGCTGAATTCATCGAAAGAGCCGCGTATTGTCTGCTTCCATGCTGCCGCGCTCCGCCATTCTATTCTTGTTCGCCGCCACGTCTGCCTTTGCATGCTCAGTGCCGGTTTTTCGGTATGCCTTGGAGCACTGGGAGGCGGATGCGTATCGAGTGACGGTGCCGCATGGGGCGAAGGTGGAAGGAAAGTTCAATGTGACGAGAGCAGACACATCTAAAATCGAGCTGCGGCAGCCGCCCATCATGCGCAACGAGGAGGTGATCTGGTCGGCGGACTTCAATGAGGCGAATGTGAAGACGCTGGTGGATTCGCCCGCACGTCAGCAGGTCGCCGAACGACTCGGGGCAGGGGAAAGCGCGGTGTGGGTGCTGCTGGAGTCCGGCGACAAGGCGAAGGATGATGAGGCGACGAAATTTCTCGATGAGCGGCTGGAATACCTCGCCGGAGTGATGGAGTTGCCGAAACTCGATCAGCAGGATGTCAAAAATGGTCTTGTGTCGGTTCCGGGTGATGGTTTGCGCCTCGCGTTTTCGACGCTGCGGGTGAAACGGGACGATGCAGCGGAGAGCGCTTTCATCGCGATGCTGCTAGCAAGTGAGCCGGATTTGCGGGAGATCGAAGAACCCATCGCATTCCCGATTTTTGGCCAGGGCAGGGTGCTCTACGCGCTGGTGGGCAAGGGAATCAAGGTGGAGACGGTGGATTGCGCGGCGCAGTTTCTCATCGGCTCATGCTCGTGTCAGGTGAAGGAGCAGAATCCCGGGGTCGATCTCGTGATGGCGGTGGATTGGAAGCAAATGGTCAAGGATCAGGCGATGCCGGGCCAGCAACTGCCGGAGCTGAGCGAGATCGCCGATCTGCTGCCGCAGACGGTGAAGATTGGTGAGGAAACGAAGCCTGAGCCGGTGAAGAAGGATCCGTGGCCGATGGTGCTTTCGGGTGCGGCCGTGGTGCTTGTGCTGGCTTTGCTGAAACGTTTTTGGACACGGCGCGGCTGAGCGTTATGCTCAGCCCGCATGCGAAACGCGATTTCATTTCTCACGGTGCTGCTTTGCGCGGCGTTTGTCGGCTACAGCCTCGCGCAGGAGAAAAAACTCACTTCAGCCAAGGCAAAAGCGGCTTTTGACAGGGCTGACAAGGCGCTGAACGCGGCTTGGACGGAGGCGAAGAAGACTTTGCCCGAGTCGGAGTTCAACAAGCTGAAGGAAGACCAACGCGCGTGGGTGGAGCATCGCGATTATCTGGCACGCTCGCCGATGTACACGGGCGCGGCGGGGCAGGATGAGCTGGCGCTGGATTCACCGGACTATCTGGAGACTGCGGCGGGGCTGGCGGAAGATCGCACGCAATGGCTGAACGGACTCGTGCGCGAGTGGGCCGCAGATGAGACGATCACAGGCGTGTGGACGGACAGCTACGGTGGTCGCATCGAGGTCGTGGAGCGCGAGGGGCAGCTTCATTTCGTGATTCAATGCGTGCGTGGGCCGACCTCGCACACGGGTGGGCTTGCCGGTGTTGCGGTGTGGAACGACCCGATTGGCTGGTTCAGCGACAAGGGCCGAGAGGACGCAGGTGATGCTGAAGCCAACCTGAGCTTCATCCTGCGCGAGCATAAGCTGGAGGTTGTGGGTGCGAACACCGGCTACTATCACGGTGCCCGCGCTTATTTCGATGGCGATTACGTCAAGACGAGTTCCTTGAGCGCAAAGGCGCAGGTGAAGATCGTGAAGTCTGCCAAGACGGGAGAGCTGCCGGAGGAGTGAGGGCTTGAGAGGCGGGCGCAACCGGGCTATAGAAGAACCCTGTGCGCCAAACGTCTCCCATGACTCCCCATCCGCCGTTCAAACGCCGTCAGATTCTCAAACTCGTCGCGCTGACGGTGTTTGGCACGCTGGCGGCCTGGTATCTGGCCGCGCTGCTGAGCTTTGCGGGGAACTCGTACGGTTTTAACAACCGCTTCTCAGAGATCGCGCTGGAGCATCACTGGTGGTACCTGGTGTGGAGTAATCTGGTGGTGCTGAAGGGTTATCTCCTCGTGGCCGTGGGTTATGTGGCGCTGATTTATCCGCTCGTGCGGTTGTGGGGCAAGGCGCGGTCCTTTGGGCGCTGGGGCATCGTGTGGCGCACGCTGCTGTTTGCGGGGCTGCTGTACGGATTCTTCATCTTCAAGCTGATGCTGGAGAAGCCTTACTTTGGCGATTACAGCTACTTGCTGGGCTGGTATGACGCGATTGGGCAGTTCTGCGGCAATGGCGTGCAGACTGCGGTGCATGGGTTGATCACGCAGGTGTTTCCGATCACGGCGATGACTGCGGCGGCTGGCTTTTACTTGTTTGAGCTGAGAAAATTCTTCGCACGCGCGGCGCGGCCGATGCTGTTCAGTTTTGCGACGGTGCTGGGCGGGCTGGCGTTGCTGGCGGTGAGCGGTTATGGAATCAATCGCCTGCCAGAGGATGACGCGCTGCTGGCGGGTGGCAAAAAAAGGCCCAAGAACATTCTCATCCTCGGTTCCGACTCGCTGCGGGCGGATCATCTGTCCTGCAATGGCTACCACCGCCTGACTTCGCCGAACATCGACCGCATCGCGGCGCAAGGGGTGAATTTTCAGCGCTGCCTGACGCCGATCGCCTCCACGTTGGAGTCGCTGACGTCGATGTTTTCCTCGCAGTACCCGCACACACACGGGGTGCGGCACATGTTCCCAAACCGGGCGATGGTGGACCAGGCGAACCGTGAGGCTCCGTCGCTGGGCGGTGCCCTGCAGAAGCTCGGCTACGACACGGCGGTGATCGGCGATTGGTGCGCGTGCGGCTTCAACGAGCTGCCGATGGGCTTCAAGGACATCATCGTCTCCGACTTCGACAACTTCCGCGTTTACCTGAGCGAGGTGGTCTTTCTGCATCATCAGATCCTGCCGCTGTTCTTCGACAACCGTGTCGGCCACAGCCTGTTCCCAAAGCTGAAGTCCTTCGCGAACTACATGACGCCGGAGGTGGTGACGGATCAGGTGATCGACCGGCTGAAGCAACGCGCGGATGACGGTCAGCCCTTCCTGATGCTGGGCTATTATTCCTGCACGCATCTGCCCTACAAGACGCCGACGCATTACGCGAAGCTGTGGACGGACCCGAAGTATGACGGCCCGCACAAGCACGAGCTGGCGCTGAATGTGGACGAGTTCATCGGCAACACAGACATCAACGACAAGTGGAGCAAGCTGCCGCCGGAGGAGGTGGCGCAGATCACCGCGCTTTACGACGGCTGCACGCGCATGTTTGACGACTCCGTGGGCCGCGTGGTGAAGGAACTGGAGCGGCTGGGCCTGATGGATGACACGATCATTCTCATCACGGGTGATCATGGTGACGACCTGTTCGAGCCGAACTGCACCTTCGGCCACGGCACGACCTTCAACGGCGGCGATCAGGCGAACCATGTGCCGGCCATCTTGCACATTCCCGGCCTGGAAAAGCCGCAGAAGCACACGCAAATCACGCGCACGATCGACTTCGCGCCGACGCTGCTAGATCTGGTCAAAGCGCCGCCGGAATCACGTTTCGAGGGCACGAGCCTGGTGCCGTTGATCCGTGGCGAGAAGAAGAGCCTGGACCTGGCCTACTTCGGCGAGACGAGCTACCTGTTCTTCCGGCGGAAGATTCCCGGCGAGGAGCCGCTGTTCATTCCGCCGATGGACGAGACGACGTTCATCGATCCTGACTTCGACTTTCACTTTGTGCTCAAGAACAAGTTTCAGGACGCGGTTTTGAAAACGAAAGAGCACTGTGTGCGCACGGAGCGCTTCAAATATGTGCGCACACCGGGCGTGCGGCATTCCATCGAGCGCCTGTTTGACCTGCGGGACGATCCGCACTGCGAGAAGGACATCAAAAAGCAGTATCCCGAGGTCAAGGCGCGTCTCGCCGCCGCTTTGGACCGCTGGCTGTCCACGCATCAGCAGAGCACCACGCAGGAGATTTATGGCATCTTGGGCGAGGAAACCCTCCAGCCTGCCGCCGCGCCGTGAACGACGCTGATCTGCCGCATTTAGTCATCGGCGCGTGCATGAACGTGCATCGCGCTCTCGGCCCTGGGCTGACGCAGGACGCGTATGAGGAATGTCTGGCGCTGGAGCTGCGGGAGCTGGAGTTTGATCTCGCGCGCCAGGTGCCGCTGGCCTTCGACTATCGTGGCAAGCGGGTGAAGACCGCCACCCGGCTCGACTTTGTGGTGAACGGCGCCCTGCTGCTGCAAGTGCGGGCGCAGGAGGCGGTCACGAAACTGGAGGAGCAGCAGTTCGAGTCCGTGTTCAAGCTCACCAAGCTGCGAGCCGGGCTGCTGGTGAATTTTAATGTGCCCACGCTGCGCAAAGGCATCCGTCAGATCATGCGCAAAAGGCGCGAGGAGTCCTGATCCTGCTTTTCTCACTTCTTGTGGAGGTCTGGCGCATGAGTGCGCGGCGGTGGTTTGCAACAGCAAGCGCGGCAGTTGCAAGCTGGGGAGAAAAAAGCTCCTGAGCCTGATTCACCGAAAATCGAGGCTTGGCGGAGGCGCGGCAATATGGCAGGCTTCCGTCATGTCGAGCACACTTGCCGCATCCACCCCACGCGAGCGCACTGGAGACGAGGTCTCCGCCGAGCGCTACCGGCTGATGGCCGAGAAGATCGAGGCCGATCCCTCGCTGCTGGAAATCCCGCTGGCAAACATCGCCCGCTGGCTCTCCCAGGGGCACAGCGCCGTGAAGCGCCTGGAAGGCTGGCGCAGCATGATCCAAGAGGCCCAGACAAGTCGCGAAGGCATGGAGAAGCTGCTCTTCATCCTCCGTGATGAGGAATGGGAGTCCATGATGTGGAAGGGCTTTTCCCCCTTTCCTGGAATCTTGAGCAAGGAAGAACTGAAGCGGTTGTCATGGACCTCAAGTCACTAAAATCACTGCTCCAAGAAGTCACGCGGCAGGTGACGGGCCGCCGCATTCTTCTTTTTGGATCATCCTCGCTTCTCGCTTCCTACCCGGAAGAAGCACCAGCCCGAATTGGCGTCGAAGCTACAATTGACGCGGACTTTTTTCTCGACCCAGACGATGAGGCCTCTCGTACCGCTTTGCTGGCTGAACTTGGTAAAGAGCAGAGTTACCACACCACCCACGGCTTCTACGGCGATTTCGTGGACCTGCGCATGGCTGATGGCTTTCCGGAGGGCTGGAGGGAGCGGCTGGTGCCGATGCCAGGCTTTGACAATGTCTTTGCCCTGCACCCGATGGACATGGCCGTCTCGAAAGTCATCGCCACGGCCAGTTCACGCATCGACAAACGCTTTGGCCGCCGTGCGGCAGATCGCGGAATGAAGGACATCAACACCCTCGTCGCCCTGATTCGGGCCGGTTGTCTGGATGGCGGAAAACTTGCCAGCGAGGTCAATCGCCTCGACCTCCAGCCAGCGATGATCGTAGAGTGTGCCAGCGTGCTGGCAACCGTGCGCGCACTCTCCCAGCCCTGATCCTGACGCCTGCCGCTACTTTTGCTTCGGCACCGGCTTGCCTTTCACCGGTTCGGGCTGTTTGCCGCAGCGGGGCAGGATGAAAACCGCAAGCATCAGCGCGACTGCCGAGGCGGCGATGATCATGTATTTCTTGTTGCTACCAGCGGCGGCCGAAGGTGGCTTGCGCGGAGGCGTGTAGGTCTTGCGTTGAACAGGCGGAGGTGTGCGGCGGCGTGCGGCTGCTGCGGCCGCCACATGCGGGCCGGGCGTGATCGGAATGGTGCTCGAAGTGGCATGCCGTGCGCCTGGCTGCGTGGCTGGCAGCACCACCGGGGCTGAGACAGGCTGTGCGCTGAGAGTGATCGGCGGTGTGCTGGAAACGGTCTCCGTGGGGCTTTCCGCGCGGGGTGGCAGCTCGGGAAGGGCCGGAGCCTCGCGCCGCTCAAACAACTCACGCGCCGCCGCCGCCTTGCGCGGGCGCTGCTCGGGATCAGCCGCCATCAGATGCATGACCCAGGCGCACATCCATGAGGGCACATGATTGGCCAGCTTTTGCAGCGGTGCCAGATCGTGGCCGATGTGCTTGTGGCGGATTTCCTTGAGAGCGCGGCCATCAAAGGGCGGCCGGGCGGCCAGCGCCTCGTAAAGCACACAGCCCAACGCATACACGTCCGTTCGGCGGCGCGTGGTGCCGTCCACCCACTGCTCCGGGGCGGTGCAGCGATAGGCGCGGACCTGCGCCTCCTTGCTGTCGTCCTTGGTGGCGAATCCCTGGCCAAAGCCTTGCAATGTCACGCGCCAGTCAGCGGCGGACTTGCCGGTGATGCGCACATAGTCCGCCCGGATGCTGCCATGCACGACGGCCTGCTCATGCAGCGCGTCCAGCGCGTCGAGAAGCTGCAAGGCCACGACCTCAAACTCCCCGGCGGTCAGCGGTCCGCGCTCCAGCACGGTCTCCAAGCTCTCGCCCTCCGCAGGTGTGGCGGTCACGACGTAAAAGCCATCCTTGTCCGCGCCGAAGTCCACGGTCTTTTCCAGGTGGATGCTGTCGATGCCTGCAAGCTGGTTGAAAAGCTCGGTCAGGCCCTCAATTTCCTGGGCGTTTTTCGTTTTGAAACGCCGCAGGCTGGCTTCCGCTCCGCGTTTCTCGTCGCGGACTAGGAACAGCGTGCTGGCGGAATCCTCCTCCAGAGGACGCAGAATCTCAAATCGTGCGGGCATTCTGCAAAGCTCGCGCCTGAGGATGGATCGCGCAAGCTCCTTGCCACACTCCTTGTTTGCAGGCTAGATTTCCTGCTCCGAGCCGCATGCACGACTTTCTTGTCATCGACCACGTTTCCAAATCCTTCGGCTCGCTGCGTGCGGTGGATGATGTGTTGCTATCGGTTTCCCAGGGAGAGGCGTTTTCGCTGCTCGGACCGAGCGGCTGTGGCAAGACGACATTGCTGCGCATGCTGGCCGGGTTTGAGCGGCCTGACAGCGGCCGGATTCTTCTTGGCGGGCAGGATTTGACCGCGCTGCCGCCGGAACAGCGCCCGGTGAACACGGTGTTTCAAAACTACGCGCTCTTTCCGCATCTGAACGTTTGGGAGAACATCGCCTTCGGCCTGCGCATGAGCCGCCGCCCGCGTGAGGAGATCCGCAGCGGCGTGGATCACATGCTGGAGCTGGTGCGGCTCTCCGAGCATGCTCGCAAGCGCCCCGCTCAGCTCAGCGGCGGGCAAAGACAGCGCGTGGCCATCGCCCGCGCCCTGGTGAACCGCCCCCAGGTCTTGCTGCTCGACGAACCGCTGGCCGCGCTCGATTTGAAGCTGCGCCAGCACATGCTTTTGGAGCTGAACGCCATTCACGAGCAGGTCGGCACCACTTTCATCTACGTCACCCATGACCAGGGCGAGGCCATGAGCCTCAGTGATCGCATCGCGGTGATGAACGCGGGCAAGGTGGAGCAGATCGACGCGCCGGAGGCGCTCTACGAGTCCCCTCGCAGCAGCTTCGTCGCCACCTTCATCGGGGATGCGAACTTCTTCACGGGCACCGCCGTCGAAATGCAGCACGAGGGCTACGTCCGCGTCATGATCGAGGGGCTGGGAAGTCCGCTCGTGATCAGCAATGGCGCGGTTTCATCCAATCAAACCCTGCGCCTCATGGTGCGCCCGGAAAAAATCAGCCTCACGCTCAAACGTCCGCCCAGCGGTGAGCGTGTGAACGCTTTTCCCGGCGTCGTCGAGGACATCGCCTACTTTGGCGCGCATACGCGTTATCGTATCCGCGCGGGCGAGCATCGCGTCATGGCACAGCTTCAGCGCAGCCGTTTCAGCGGCGGCGTGATCGAGCCTGCGCGTGGTGCCGAGGTCTGGATGAGTTTTCACCCCGATGAAGGACGCGTGGTGATGCTGGAGGGCGGCGCATGATCTCCCGAAGCCCGAGTTCGAAACAATGGCTGCTCACACTGCCTTCTTTAGCCTGGCTGGTCGTGTTCTTCGTCATTCCGGCCATTCTGATCGTCGTCACCGCGTTTCGTCCGGCAGATCTGCATGGAGGCGTCGGGGCAGGGTGGACGATGGAAAACATCGAGGCGCTGCGCGATCCAGCTTGGCTGCCCATCGTCTGGCGCACCGTGGCACTCAGCGCGGCCACCACGCTCGTCTGTCTGGCGCTTGCGCTGCCGATGGCTTTCCACATGGCCCGTGTCGGGCCGCGCCTGCGGCAGATTCTGCTCCTGCTCGTCGTCATTCCCTTCTTGTCGAACTTCCTCATCCGCATCTTTGCCTGGAAATCCCTGCTGCATCCCGAAGGCCCGCTCACGAAGCTGCTCGTCAGCCTGCGCCTCGTGCCGGAGGACGCGCTGCTGCTGAACAACATGGGCGCGGTGCTGCTGGTGATGATCTACACGCAGCTCCCGTTCGCGATCCTGCCACTCTATGCCGCCGCGGAGAAGTTTGATTTCAGCCTGCTCGATGCCGCGCGTGATCTCGGCGCGGGGCCGTGGCGCTCGTTTTCCAAAGTTTTCGTTCCGGGGGTGCGCCGTGGCCTCATTTCGGCGGCGGTGATGGTGTTTGTCTGCTCCCTCGGCCAGTACGTCATCCCACAGATGGTGGGCGGTGCTTCGGATGAAATGATCGGCAGCAAGATCGCCCAGCGTGTGTTTGCAGACCGCAATCTGCCGGAGGCGAGCGCCCTGGCCGCCGCTTTAATGCTCGCGGTGCTGGTGCCGATGTTTGTGGTGGCCGCGTGGCAGCGTTTTGGCAGGAAGGAGGCCGCGTCATGAGAAAATCGTGGTTTCCAGCGCTGCTGACGCTTGGCGTGATCGCGTTCCTGTTCGCGCCGCTGGTCGTGTTGGTCGTTAATTCCTTCAACGCCTCCCGTTTTGGCGGCGAGTGGGACGGTTTCACCTGGAGCTGGTATGAAAAGCTCTGGGCGGCGGATGAGGTCTGGGAATCCCTCGCCATCACGCTCAAAATCGCTGTCTCCGCCTCACTGGCCTCCATGCTGCTCGGCACGCTGGCCGCGTATGCGCTGCATCGCTTCCGCTCCGGGCTGCAAAGCGCGCATTCCATGCTCATCACCCTGCCGCTGGTCATGCCGGACATTCTCATGGGCATGTCGCTGCTGGCCTTGTTTGTCCTCACCGGCGTCGAAACCGGGCTGCTGACGATCTGGATCGCCCATGTCACGTTTTGCCTGAGTTTTGTCACCATGGTCGTGCTGGGGCGGCTGCAAGACTTCGATTTCACCCTGATCGACGCCGCCCGCGATCTCGGTGCCACGCGGGTGCAGGCGGTCAAAAAAGTGCTGCTGCCGCTGCTGCTGCCCGGTGTGCTCGCTGGTGGCCTGCTGGCGTTCACGCTCTCGATCGACGACTACGTCATCACCTTTTTCGTCTCCGGCCCTGGCACCACCACGCTGCCGCTCCGAGTCGCCAGTATGATGCGCACCAGCCGCAGCCTGCCGGTCATCAACGCGCTCAGCACTTTGCTCATCGCCAGCACCTTCCTGCTGGCCGCCCTCAGTTTTCGCCTGCAACGCCCGCTGCAGAGCGGAAACGCTGGGCAGTAAACAGCCCCCAGCGGGTGTTTTTCGCCAGGGCAAGTTGTCCCCTTGATTCACAAGGTTATGCACATATTAACATTTAAATTGTGAAGATGTTTAACAAATGTTAAATAAACCGTCATTCCCATGTCCACCGCGAACGTTCGCCGACATCTCCACGAGACCCGCAACCGCCCTGCCGGCATCAAGAACCGGCAGGACGTGCAGAAGGACCGTTTTCTGCTGCTTTTGAAGCGCTGGATCGGCGGGGCGCTCCTGGCTCCGGCCTGCTTGGTCACGGCCATCACGCTCATCGTCATGCTCTGGCGGGCGGTCACGCGGATGGACTTCCTGCGCTCCGAGGAGTTCGTCTTTTTCTCCTTTGGCGGCCTGCTTTGGGCCTTGGCCTACCTGACCGGGCTGCGGCCGGTGACGGCCTATGTTTTAGGCCATGAGCTCAGCCACTATGTGACCGCCCGCATGTTTGGCGGACGGATTTTCGACTGGAAGGTCAGTGCGGCGGGCGGCTATGTCGAAACGGACAAATCGAACACCTGGATCACGCTCGCCCCGTATTTGGTTCCCTTTTACACGCTGATCATCATGGCGGTCTTCGGCTGCATCGGTCTGGCGCTGGACATGCAGGAGGCGCATGCCGTTTCCATCTGGAAATGGACCGTGAACCTGAAGCCGCTGCGCTTTCTTTACGCGCTGATCGGCCTTACTTGGTGCTTTCACGCCACTTACACGGTCAAAACGGTCATCGCCGAGCAGGGCGATCTCAAACGTAACGGCGAGTTTTTCTCGATGATGCTCATCTTCCTCATCAACGCCTTCCTGCTCATCGCCCTGTTCCTCGCCGCCTCGCCCGCGCCGGGATTGGGGCTTGCCGAGGTGTTGCGCTGCTGGTGGTCGGTGGCGGCGGGCATCTTTGGCTGGCTTCTGGGCTGGGTGTGGTGACGCGGCTGGACTTTGCCCGCATCTGTGTCAAATCCGGCTCCCATGCCCGAAGACGCCGAGATTCTGTCCGTCACCCAGCTCACCCGCGAGATCCGCGACGTGCTGGAGGGCCACATCGGCAGCGTGTGGGTCGAGGGCGAGATCAGCAACCATCGCCTGCAATCTTCCGGCCATCAATACTTCACCCTGAAGGACGCCGGAGCGCAGCTTTCATGCGTGATGTTTCGCGGTGCCGCCGCCCGCAGCACCGCCCGCATCCAGGACGGCGCTCTCGTGCAGGTGCATGGCGAGATTAGCGTCTATGAGCCGCGCGGCCAGTATCAAATGGTAGTCAAACAGGTGCAGGCGAAGGGCAAAGGTTCGCTCCAGGAGCGTTTCGAGGCTCTGAAGCGCCAACTGCACGCCGAGGGGCTTTTCGATGAGGAGAATAAGCGTCCCATCCCGCGTTTCCCGCGTGTCGTGGCCCTCGTCACCTCGCCCACTGGCGCGGCGATCCAGGACATGCTGAACATCCTCACACGCCGCGCTCCCTGGGTGCGTGTTATCGTGTTTCCCGTTCGCGTGCAAGGGCAGGGGGCCGAGCTGGAGATCGTCCGCGCCCTCAAAGTGCTCGGCAATGCCGAGGATTATGGTCTGCCGGTGGTGGACACGATTGTCGTCGGTCGCGGCGGCGGTAGTTTGGAAGATCTTTGGTGCTTCAATGAAGAAGTGCTCGCCCGCGCCATCGCCGCCTGCCCGATTCCCATCATCTCCGCCGTCGGGCATGAAATCGACTTCACCATTGCCGACTTCGTGGCCGATCTGCGCGCTCCCACGCCCAGTGCCGCAGCCGAACTGCTCGCGCCCGATGCCAGCGAACTGCAACGCCACTTTGAAAGCATCGCCCGCACGCTCAAAGCGCGTGTCAGCACGCTGCTCGATCACTATCAGCACGTCATTGACCTCACTGCCAAAGGTCCACTGCTGCACGCGCCGGAGCGACTGCTCCAGCAAGCAGAGCAAAGCACCGACGATGCCGAATCCCGCCTGCGTGACGCCCTGCGCGAGCGTTTACAGACTCTAACCGATGATCTCACACAGAAGCAGCACGTCCTCGCCGCCCATCATCCCCGCGTGCAACTCGCCGAGGCCGTGCATCGCTCCGAAAGCCTCTCCCAACGTCTGCGTCAGAGCGTCCTTCACCGCTTCGACCGCCTCAACGACCGCCTGGAAGCCCGTGGCGAGTTATTGAAGCACATCGGCCCCGAATCCGTCCTCGCCCGCGGCTTCTCCTACACCACCAACGCCGCAGGTCGAGTGCTTACCGATGCGGCGGAGGTGAGCGAAGGTGAGGAGCTGGTGACGCGCCTGGCGAAGGGCACGGTGAAGAGCGTGGTGAAGTGACAGTCGTGTCGTAGAGGAACTCGTGAGAGTTCCCGCGCACGGCGGCAGGCTGACTCCAGCCACTACGATGCGATCCTGGCAGGAAGATTGGCTTTGCTGAGTTCGTAATTTGACCATGCTCGAAACCCGCCGCTCCATCCTTCACCGCTCCGCCTACGGCATCGGCGGCATTGCCCTGGCCACGCTGTTGAAGGAGCAGAACCTTCTTGCCAATCCAGAGCAGTCGGGGCCGCGTCATTTCGACCTCAAGCCGAAGATGCCGCACGGCTTCGGTCAGGCGAAGGCGATGATCTCGATGTTCATGCAGGGCGGGCCGAGCCACATGGACCTGTTTGACCCGAAACCCGAGCTGATGAAGCTCGATGGGAAAGAATTCCCCGGCGAGGTCAAATACGACGATGCCGCCGGTGCCAGCCGCGAGGTCATGGGGCCGCAGTGGAAGTTCAAAAAGCACGGCCAGTGCGGCATGGATGTGAGCGAGTTGCTGCCGCACTTCTCCCGCATCGTGGATGACGTCACACTCATTCGCTCCATGCACACCGGCGTGAATAATCACGGCCAGTCCATCTACGCCCTGCTCAACGGCCAGGCCACCGGCGGTCGTCCCACGCTCGGAAGCTGGCTCACCTACGGCCTCGGCTCCGAAAATCAAGATCTGCCCGCCTACGTCGCCCTCACCGATCCACGCGGCGTTCCCGTGCTTGGCGTGGACAATTGGAGCAACGGCTGGCTGCCCTCGCTCTTCCAGGGCACCGTCATTCGCCCCAAAGAGCCACGCATTCCGAATCTCGACGCGCCGCTGAGCCTCAAAGGCGACGCGCAGGCCCGCTACCTCAACTTTGTACAGCGCCTCAACCGCGAGCACCTCGAAGCCCGCCCCGGCGAGGCCGATTTGGAGGCCCGCATCCAGTCTTTTGAACTCGCCGCCCGTATGCAGACTGCCGCGAAGGAAGCGCTCGACATTTCTCAAGAAAGCGCCGCCACCAAGAAGCTCTACGGCATCGACAATCCCGCTGCCGCTGAGTTCGGCACGCGCTGCCTCATTGCCCGGCGTCTCGTCGAGCGCGGCGTGCGCTGCGTGTCCTTGTTCACCGGGAATCAAACCTGGGACCATCACTCCAGCATCCTCACCTCGTTGCCCGCCGCCTGCCTTTACGTCGATCAAGGCGCAGCCGCCCTCGTCACGGATTTGAAGCAGCGCGGCCTGCTCGACACCACCATCGTCCACTGGGGCGGTGAAATGGGCCGTCTGCCCGTGATCCAAAACCGCGCCGGTGCCAAGGATCGCAAGTCCGTTGGCCGCGATCATAACACCTACGGCTTCAGCATGTGGGTGGCCGGTGGCGGCTTCAAAGCCGGCCACATGCATGGCGAGACCGACGAGTTCGGCCACCACGCCGTCAAGGACGTGGTCAACCACTACGACTACCACGCTACGCTGCTCCATCTCTTCGGCCTCGATCCGAAAAAGCTCAGTTACAAGCGCAATGGCGTCGATCAAATCCTCGTGGAAAACCCGCAGGCACGGGTGGTGAGCGAAATTCTCGCCTGAGTCAGAGTGAAATCTTCAATCGAAGATGGTGCGCGGTACAGGGTTCGAACCTGTGACCCCTACCATGTCAAGGTAATGCTCTACCACTGAGCTAACCGCGCTTAATTCCGAGGGGCCGCCTCTATAAACTGCCCCTTCGTTTTGGGCAAACGGTTTTTGGCGGCTTTCCACAGCTCATTTGTTCGTCACTTCCCGCCGCACGGTCGTGCCTTGGTTCATGAGGTCGTCGCGTTCCAGGCCGGTGAGGCGGGTGATGGAGCGCAGCAGCCAGAGCAGCAGGGTCAGGGTGACGCCCATGAGCGGGATGCCGATGACGAGGAAGCCGCTCCAGTTCAGGCGGCCGATGGCCTTGGTGTATTCCTGGCTGCCGGGTGCTTTGTCGCCCAGCAGATAGAGGGCGAGGATGAAATTCGCGATGGCTGAGAAGAGCATCGTGCCAGCCATGCCCCAGGAGGCGCGTTTGAGCAGGACGGCGAAGCTGTGATGCTTCTCCGGCGTGTCGAGCGCCTGATGTAGCGCCGGTTGGTTGATGACCTGCGGATTGAGCAGCATCTCGCTAACCAGCGGCTTCCCCCAGCGGTGGCTCAGGGGGAAGGCGATGCCCAGGAAGATGGGAAACAGGGCCTCCTTGACCGCAAACCATGTCGCGTTGAGCTGGAGCAGCCCCAGGCCGCCGGTGACGATGACGGCGACCAAGCCGAGCACGGAAAAGAAGTTCAGACCGCGTTTGTTCATGTAGCACCAGATGCCAAAGCCCAGCGGCAGCAGCAGCGCCACCACCAGCGCCCAGGCGGGGCCGAGTCGATCCGGCGCGCTGAGCTTTTCGAGCGCGATGGAGGGCAAGATGACGGTGAGAGCGAGGTCGAGCAGGGGATGGGGCTGTTTTTGGGTCACGCGATGACTTTGGAATGACGAAGGCGGAATGTCGAACGACGAATGATTTCACCTTCGCCACGACTTGACCCCTTGACCAATTCTTGACTCCTTGACCGCGCCCCTTGCTTCCGCTCCCGTCTGTTTTACTCCTTTCCCATGGTTGCCACCTCCGCCCCCAGCCTCATCGAAGAAATCAAGCGCCTGAAACAGGAACGCAACGCCGTGATCCTGGCGCACAACTACCAGGACAAAGCCATCCAGGAGATCGCCGACTATGTGGGCGACTCGCTCGGTCTTGCTTACAGGGCGAAGGAGACGGAAGCGGATGTGATCGTCTTCTGCGGCGTGCATTTCATGGCGGAGACGGCCAAGATCGTGAATCCGGGCAAGATCGTCGTGCTGCCAGACGCGAACGCCGGCTGCTCGCTGGAGCAAAGCTGCCCCGGACCTCAGCTTGAGGCGTTTTTGAAGGCGAACGCGGCCAAAAACTACTACGTCATCGCCTACATCAACTGCAGCGGCCATGTGAAGGCGCTGAGCGACTGCATCTGCACCAGCGGCAATGCCGACAAGATCGTCGAGGCGGCACCGAAGGACCGCCCGATCCTCTTTGTGCCAGATCAAAACCTCGGCTCGTGGGTCATGGAACGCACAGGGCGCAAAATGGACCTGTGGAAGGGCGCGTGCTACGTCCACGTCGAGTTCACTCGCGACAGCATTCAAAAAATCAAAGACGAATACCCGGACGCCAAGGTCGTCGCCCATCCCGAATGCACCTACGCGGTGCGCATGCTGGCCGATGAGGTGTGCAGCACGGAAAAAATGGTGGGTTATTGCCGCAACAGCCCGGCCAGCGCCTTCATCATCGTCACCGAAAGCGGCATGCTGCACCGCCTGGAGCGCGAGGTGCCGGGCAAGACCTTCATTCCCGGCCCCACCGGACACTGTGCCTGCGCCGACTGCCGTTACATGAAGCTGAACACGCTGCAAAAACTCCACGACTGCCTGCGCGATCTCACCCCGCGTGTCGAGATGCCTGAGGATTTGCGTCAGCGTGCTGAGAAGCCGATCTTGCGCATGCTGGAGCTGAGCCGCTGATCAGATTACTCCTTCTCGCAGATGATGCGGAAGCCGACGCTGTCGAGACGGATGTTGTAAGGATCGGGGCCTCGAAACGAGGCCAGCAGGCGCTTTTCACCGCCGGTGCGGAAGGCGCCGCCGCGCACGATGCGCAGGGTGTTCTTCGGCGGATCATACCAGCCTTGCACCCACTCCCACACATTGCCTGCGAAGTCGAAGAGGCCGTTCGCATCGGCTGGATAGCAGCCCACTGGCGCGGTGTCGGAATAGCCGTCGTCGATTTCGAGCCACTTCGCATCGTAGCTGCCGCGATACTTGCGACCGAAGGCTTCGTCGCAGAAATTGCCGACATCCTTGGCCAGCGGGCGCGTGCCCCAGTGAAAGTGGCCCGTGCTCGCTGGCTGCTGCATGGGGGAAACGTCCGGCTTTTCCTTCAAACCAGCCAGCAGGCTCCACTCCTGGTCGGTGGGCAGGCGATACTTGCGGCCTTCCTTTTTGCCCAGCCACTCGCAGAACGCCTCGGCGTCCTGCATGCTCACGTTCACGGCGGGATGATCGGGGGCTTGCTGAAAGTCAGGCTTCTTCCATTCGAGGGCGTTCGCTGTGACAAATGCCTGATAATCCTTCACCCGTGTCTCGTAGCGGCACACCAGTGCGTTGATGCTCGCCACGCGTACAAACGGCATCTGCAGGCTGTTCGTGAACGCCGTCTCAATCTTGGGTGATTGAGCGATGGCACACGCGGTCAGACCCAGCAGGGTAAAAACGTTCAGCAGGCGTTGCATGGCTCAGTTTTGGGCAGGTGCGGGTTTCCATTCCCAGCTCTCGCCGAAGAAGCCCGCGTCCGCGACACCGCCCGGAGCCTGGCTGGTCTTTGGCTTGGTGAGATCAATCACAGCCCAGTCCGGAAGCTTGGCCACCTGGCGGGCGTTGTTGAGGTAATCGTACTCGCGGTAGGTGAAGCTGCTGTTGATCACGACATATTTCGCCGGGTTGAGCGGGTTCGGGTAGATCAGCACAGGCGCGTTGGTCGTCGCATCGTAGGTCTTGCCATTCGCGACGAGTTTGTCCTTCGACCACTGGATGGGCAGCTTGTCGGCGATCTTCGCGAGGATCGCGTTGCTCTGCGGGTCGCCCCACAGCACGAGGTTGTTTGCGGCGATGTCGGCGTCGCTGATGGCGGTGTCATCCTTGGTTGGCGCATCGCCGCGGAATTGACGACGCCACTCAAACTGGGCGCGTTCCAGCTCCGCATTGGCCCAGGCATCGACTTTTTCGCTCAAGCCGGTTTTCGTCGGTTTCACGAAGAGGAACTTGTCCATGAACGCATCGTCGATGGGGCCTTGCAGGCCGTGTTTCTTCACGAGCTTGCCGGGTTCGTCGTTGCCGAGCGTCTGTGTCCACTTGCTGTTCTTGAGCTGGAAATGCACGCGCCAGGAGCGATCCAGTTTCGGGCGGGTGACCTCCAAAACCTGGCCGTCAATGATCACGGTGGGTTTCCGCAACAAAGACAGCGAGCAGTGACCGCTGGGCATGTCGAGCGTGAAAGCGGTGATGTTTTGCAGCTTGATCGTGACCTCGGACTGACCCGTGATGCGGGCATGGATGCGACCGCGCGCCCAGTGCTCCTGCAAGGCGTCCACGATGACCCAGTGCATGCGATTGTAGCGCAGGAACCAGGTGGCGAGATGAATCTCGTTCGGCGCACGGGTGCGTCCGATGGCGGCGATGCTGGCGAGCCGCTTCTCGATCTCGATGAGCGAGTCAGGATGAATCTTGTGCGCGGTCTGCGGACCGATGATGTGCAGCAGATCGACGTTTTCACCACGCAGCGTGCGCTCCATCACATCGGCGGCCTGCTTCTGTTTGTCGAGCTCGCCGCTGTAGGCCACGGTAGGGCAGTTTTCGAGGTTCAGGGCGTTGTCGGTGGCGTTGTACCAACGCCAGAGCTTCTGCTGATACCAAGGCGCACCGCTGACATCCTCATTCTGGAAGCCGCCGAGGAATTCCGGCGTCTCGGAGAACCCCGCGCCGGGATTCGCCGCGCACCATTTCTCCGCATAGTTCACCGCAAACTGCCACGCCGCCGCTCCACCCATGCTGAAACCGCGCACGATGACGCGATCTTCGTCGATGGCGTAGAACTTGTTCGCGTGGTCGATGGCTTCAAGCAGGTCGATCTCGCCCGCGAACTTGTTCGCGCAGCAGTAGCGACCGTAGGGATGCAGCACGAGCGTGTTCTTCGGCGCGATCTGGCCGGTCTGTTTGCGACGCTGATCGAGGAAGGACATCTCACTGAGTGTCTCGCCGCGACCGTGGCACCAGATGTCGAGGCGGGAAGGGGCGCCGACGTAGCTATCAGGAATCACCATGCCATAAGGCTGCACCGAGCCGTCGATCTTCGAGCGGTAACCGCGCACGACGAGTCCCTTCTGCTTGGTCCACGGCGTCTGGCCGGTTTTAAACTGCTCCGCGCGTTGCAAGCCTTCTGCGATGAGTTCGTCCGCGCTTTTCAGCTCGGTGAGCTTGTGGACTTCGTTGTAGCGCAGCGCCCAATCGACCGCCTTGTGATAAATTTCGAGATCGGGCAGCAGGTCGGCGAGCAGCGGGTTTTTCGCCTGCGCCTTGGCGGCTTCGTCAATGGCAGTGCGGAGCTTCGCCAAGCCTTCGGTCAATCGTGTGCGGTCGGCATCAGGAACAGCCACGCCAGGAGGCGGCACTGGGCGCACGTTGTCGGCTTGGTTGTCTTTTGGGCCATCCGCAAAGACAGATGTGAGAGCGAGGAGAGGAATGAAAAGACGCTTCATGGTTGGATCGTAGGAGAATGACGAAAAAAGTTACTTCTTGCGCTTGGCTTTGGGTTTCTCGGCGGAGTGCAGCGGCACGTTGTGAATTTCAAAAGGCGCGGCGGTGGCGCTGTCGAATTCGGCGGCGGCTTCAAGGCCAGCGCGGGCGATTTCCTCGGCGGTCTTGGCTTTGTCATACGCGGCCTGCATCGCGCCGAGCGCGTAGTCACGACCTGAACCAGCGGCCCAGAACTTGTGGAACTGCTGTGCGGAGCGATACGAGTAGATCGCGAAGATGCCGTGCTTGTTGGCGGCGAGGCCGTAGAACTGCGTTGTTTCGTATTCCTCGCCCTTGTCCGGCATGGAGGCCATGAAGTACTCGGCCTTCAGCCAGTGGTGCGCGTGGCGAAAGGTCTCGAAGATGGCCTCGCAGGAGGAAAAATCACGCGGACGCTCAGGGTTTGCAAAGTAACTGTTCATCACCACCAAACTCGCCGAGGTGCCCGTGAGGCCGATGAAGGTGTCGCTGATCTTGGTGATCTTGGTTTTGTTCACAACATGCTGCGCCTTTTGACGCAGCGAGCCGAGACAACTGAGCGTGTCAGCGCCGATGCAGGCGACGCCGTTTTTCTGGGTGACAACGATGGTGGACATGAGGGCGCATGACTAGCGGCGGCCCGGCAGTGGCGCAAGATCAGGATCAAAGTGGTCCGCACAGTCCCCTGTGCGGCACTACGCAAGCTCCCAGAGTGTCAGGCATCCAGAAAGCATCATCCTCTGCTGAGTGGTTGAGCAAAAGTCACTTTTTGTCCTTCGACGCGCCGCACAGAGGACTGTGCGGACCACTTTTAGCTGACGAACTCCACGCTGGGGCACTCGTGAGTGCTCAAATCGATCTGCATACCGGGAATCAGCGTCCGCATAATCAAATCCGGCAGCGGCGGCTCGTTCTCCTTCGCCAGCGTCCAGCTCAATCCTTGGCAGAATCGTGATTTCCAGGCGCCGCGATGCAGCAGCGTGTCAGCCGCGCCGTGGCGGAGCCAGGGGAAGATTTTCTTGTGACTCAGAGCGAGTCGCAACGCGTCGAGATCGTTCGCGATGCTGATGATGTGCATCGGACGCGTGGCCTGTTTCTGTGCTGCGGTCTCGTAGGCGAGAATGGCGGAGATCGCGGCAGCTCCGGCACCGAGGCCGATGTCCCAGACGATGAGCGGCTCTTCGGTTTTCTCGTGCAGGAGCTTCGTGAGCTGCGGGACATCGTTTTCGATGCTCGTGGGGACGATCTCATCCGAATCGAGCACCCGGATGGAGGAGCCGTGAAGCTCGTAGCGGCCGATTTCGTTCACGGAAGTCGTGGTGCCGCGTTTGGGCGGCTTCACCGGATGATCGAGATCCTCCTCGGCCAGGATGGCACGCTTTTCGTGGTAGAGCGACAGGAAGCGATCCTCGAGAATGCTCGTGCGGATCTCGCGCATGAGCTGGTGGTAGAAGTGGATGTTGTGCTGCCCAACGAGCGTCCAGCCGAGCGTCTCCTGCGTCTTCGTGAGGTGATGCAGATAGGCGCGGGAGTGCGTGGCGCATACCGGGCAGGTGCAGGCAGCATCCAGCGGCGCGTCGGCAAATTTATAAACCGAACGCCGCAGCTCGACAATGCCGCGCGAGGTGAAGGCGGTGCCGCGTTTCGCCACCTGCGTGGGGATGATGCAGTCAAACATGTCCATGCCGCGATGCACCGCCTCCAGCAGATCAATCGGCATGCCGACGCCCATGAGATAACGCGGTCTGTCCTCCGGCAGCAGCGCGGCGGTGAACTCGCAAACGTCCTCGCGCTGATGTTTTTCCTCGCCCACGGCCAGTCCGCCGATGGCGAAGCCATCAAACGGCATCTCGATGAGTCCGGCAGCACTCTCCTTCCTCAACTGCGGATACAAAGCGCCCTGCACGATGGCGAAAAGCGATTGCGGCGAGTCCTCGCGTGCCGCGAGGCTGCGTGCAGCCCAGCGTTGTGTGACTTGGAGAGCCTTGCGGGCCGTTTTTTCATCGGCGGTGCTCGGGATGCATTGGTCGAGCACCATCATGATGTCGCTGCCGATGCTGCGCTGCGTCTGGATGCTCAGCTCCGGGCTGAGCAGGATGCGGCGGTTATCGACATAGCTTTGAAACACCGCGCCCTTCTCCGTCATCGACCGCGAGTGCGGCAGTGAGAAAATTTGATAGCCGCCCGAGTCCGTGAGCACCGATCCCGGCCACTGCATGAAGCGATGAATGCCGCCCATCTTTTCAAACACCTCCGGTCCCGGCCGCAGCAGCAGGTGGTAGGTGTTCGCCAACAGGATCTGCGATCCCGAAGCCCGCAATGACTCCGGCGTCTGCGCCTTCACCGTCGCCTGAGTGCCCACAGGCATGAACAGCGGCGTCTGAATCACCCCATGCAGCGTCCGAAACGTCGCCGCCCGCGCCCGCGAGCCGCTGGCACGGGCTTGCAGTTGAAAATCGAGACGGGAGGGAGTCATCACACGATGTGCTCGTTCAAGGAGCGGGACTTGCCAAGTCCCGGCTTGGTTTGAGGCAATTGGCAAGTACCTCTCCTTGGTTCCAACTCACGGCAGCAACTCCGCCACTTTGAGCTTCAGCGGCTTCAAGGTGATACTTTGTACTGCTTCTTTCTCCTCGTGAATGCGGTGCTCCATATAGTCACCGCCTTTTGGACGGGCGAAAACGTGAAGCACGCGGGCATTCAGATCGACCACCCAATACTCCGCGATGCCTGCGGCGGCATACATGAGCTTTTTGCGGCCGAGGTCGTCTTTGAGGGAGGTGTTGGACACCTCAATGATCAAGCAGGTGTCTTCGGGCGTGGGATGGCCGGATTTGTAGCTTTTCTCCCGGACGATTGAGACATCGGGCATCGGCTCGCTGGTGGCGCTCAGGCGAACTGGCTGCTGACAGCGGGTCCGAAACTCGGGGCCGAGTTTGCGGCCTACTTTGAGAAGGCTTCTGTCGGTGCTTTCGGCGTGTCCTGGATCAATGGGTGGCATCATGACGATCTCTCCTTGGATGAGCTCCACGCGGTCGTCCTCCTTGAGGATGCCGATCTCGCCGAGGCGGTAGTAATCCTTCACCGTGAAGCGAAATGGCTGCGGTGGCAGGAGCGGACGTGGCTCCTCCTGCACGACACCAGTCTGCCTGGACCGCGGCGAAGCACTTCGCCGGGCGGTTTTCACGGATTTGGAGGCTAGGGCTACCATGATGGTAGGAAAGTATTGCTCTGGCACGAAATGACAAGCCTCGTCTCCGGGCTTATCCGCGTCGAATCTCCGACCCCTTGAATCGGATGCTGAAGCGGAAGACTTTTTTCTTCCGGCATTGGATTTCGCCGGTTTGCAGGTCGAAACGCTCGGGAATCTCGATGAGATGGAGGTCCGCCGTGGCGTGGAAGCCGCGTTCGGAGAAGATGTCGATAAGGATGGCCAGCGCTTCTGGATCGTGGAAAAGCTTGTTCTCCGAATTGATGTCGGCACGGCCTGAGATGGCGTGGCGGACGATGATGGGCATCATTTTGGCCTCGATGAACTCGACCACGGATTGCATCAGCTCGGGTTTCTCGACTTTGTAGGCATCCAGGCGGCGCACGAGGTCTTGACGTGCATGGCGGATGATCTCGCTGGCGAGCGGGAGCTTGCGCAGAAGGTCGAAGGTGCGCGGATCAAGCTCCAGGGAGCTTTGATACTCCAGCTCCTTGACGATGTTCTCCTGCACCAGCTCCAGCGGCATCTGCGCGTTGATGAAGTGGTAGTGGAAGATCTCCTTCAGCGAGACAAGCGCGTCATAGGTCTTCTCTTTGAAGACCTTGTAGCGATTCCGCGCCAGCGCGGCATCGAAGTCGGTGGCGCGTTCTTCCCAAAGCTCGCCGAGGCCCGAGCTGCGAACCTCCGCATTGTGCGCGAGTACTTCCTGGCCGCGTTTCAGTTGTCGCGCGATGCTTTCCGACTCATCGACGAAGAGCACCATGATGTGGAAGATGGGCTGCTTGAAATGCGCTGCGTCGGGCGAGTTCAAGAAGTCACGGCGGAGGCGCACCATCTTGTCGAAGAGCATCTTGAGGCACTCCACCTGCACCTTCGTGCGCGGGAAGCCGTCGAGGATGGCGCCGTTCTGCTGCTCAGGCTCCAGGAGCTTGCGCATGAGGATGCCGACGACCTCACGATCCCCCACCATGCCGCCTTGAGACTTCAGCTTCTGCGCCTCAGGGCTGTCGAGCAAAGCGCTGACGACGATGGGTTCCGCCGTGATGCCGCGCATTTCGCGGATGAAGTCGGTGTTGGTGCCCTTGCCCGCGCCCGGCGCGCCGCCGAGCAGGATCAGTTCCTTCGGGAAACGAAGGTTTGAGCGACCGTAGTCGGCTTCGAGCTGCTTCCAGACATGATTGAATATGAGCTGGGCATCTTTGATTTCCAGATCCGCCGGGGCGGCAGGTTTGGCGGTGAATTCTGGGACGGCGGGCTGCATGGGAATAAAAAGGCTTATCGACTGCCGAGTCGGCATGTCAAACGCAGCGTGGTCCTAAACCAGCCTCAGCCGGCCTGCCGTCTTAATGATCGGAGGAAACAGGGCTGTGAGCTTCCACCGGAACGATTCACTTCTTGCCAAACAATCTGGAGAAAAAGCCTTTCTTGGCTGGTTCTGGCGGCGGTGGGGGCGGAGCTTCTTTCTTTTTGGTGACGACGACCGGCCGGGGAATGGGGGCGGGACCTTCGATGGTCACGGGCATCCCCTGGGTGATCATTTTCACCAGACGGACGACGTCCCAGTTGGCGGTGCGCATGCAGCCGTGGCTGGAGCTGCGGCCGATGGTCTGGGGTGAGTTGGTGCCGTGGATGCCGATGCCGGCGCGGTTGAGGCCGATCCACATGACGCCGACGGGATTGTTCGGGCCGATGGGCAGCTCGTAGAAGTTCGAGGTGCGCACGCCGTAGTTCAGCACGCCGGCATCCCAGCGAAAGGTGGGCATCTGGGTGATGCCGACGATCTTCCAGTTGCCGGGCGGGGTGGCGAGATAGCCGCTGCCTGGGGTGATGGGCAGGCTGGCGAGGTGTTTTTCTCCCTCCCAGAGGTCGAGAATCCGCTCACGGGTGTCGATCTTGATGTGGCGTGTGAGAAACTCGGGGACTTCGGACAGTTTGGGCACGGGGGTGAGTTCTTCGATGAGGAAGGGCTGCACGGTGGGGACTTTGACCACATCACCCGGCTTGAGGGCGCTGAGCTTCATGGGCTTGTTGATGAATTCCAGAAGCTCGGGCGCGCTGTGAAAGCGCTCGGTGAGGAACTCGAGCAGCGAGTCGTAGGGCAGGTATTTCTTTTTGCTCTGCGCGGAGGGCTGGCGGGGCACGGAGCCGATGAACTTGAGGTCTTCCTCGCGGATGGTGTAGGTGGTGTAAACCTCCGGCACGCTGACGAGGTCGAGGGTGTGACCGGCCAGCTCGGTTTCGGGAAAGCCCTGGGCGCGCTGGTAGCGCTTGAGCGCCTTGGTGGTGAACTCGCCGGGACGACCGTCGAGCTTGCCGGGGCCGAAGAGCTGGGTGTCGAGGAAGATCTGAACCCGCAGGATGTCATCGATCGGCTCTGGTGCTGGCGGCAGCGGGTCAGGAATGACGAGGGCCGCCGCCGGGGAGAGGAGCAGGAGGCAAAGAACAGGAGTTAACAGTTTTTTCATGAGAACGTGCGCACGATGGACATCGCAGAGCTGGAACGGCTCTTCGTGGGCTTCCATAGCCACGCAGAACCGTTAAGCAAGCGTCCCCAGGGTGAAGATGCACCTTTGGATTGCACAAATGATGCAGGAAGGATGCCATGACCTCCCTTGAGCCTGCTCTCTTCCCGGATCAATAATAACAGCGCCGTCCACCCCGGTAACCCGAGGTGTTGCAGTGGCGGCGGTCACGACGGTCGTCGTTGTTGCTGCTGGCGATGCCGTAGGCGACCAAGCCGACGACGGCGGCGCCGAGGAGAGCCGCGCCTGGATCGACCACCTGACGTGGGCGCCCATGGGCATCATAGGCGGTGGTGCAACTGGCTCCCAGGCAGAGGCAGAGAGCGGCGAGGATGAGGCGATGGAAGGGCTTTTTCATGCTCCCGTGTGACGTGCTTGGGCCGGGAGTATTCAGGGTGGGGGAGTTAGAAGTTAGATGTCAGAGGTGAGGCGATGCGGAGGCGTTTACTTCTTCTTTAGGATGACATCGCCGAGGCTGAACATGGGGCCGTAGATGGCGTAGATGAGGAAGCCGACCATGACGCCGAGAATCATCATGGTGAGAGGTTCGATCATTTTGTCGAGAGTGGCGGCGAGGTTGTCGAGCTCCTCCTCGTAGTCGTCGGCGATTTCGGAGAGCATTTCGGTGCCTGAGCCGGTTTCGGAGGCGAGTTCGATGAGACCGCAGAGGTTGCGGGCATCCGGGCCGAGCCAGTGGGCCTCCATGAGGAAGGCCTCGTGCAGGGTGCGGCCGACGGCGATGTGCTCGCGCAGGCGGATGAAGAGTTCCTTGTAGTGGTAATGCCAGGAGGCCTGAGCGGTGATGTCCAGGGCGCTGGAGAGGCGCACGTTGGACTCGGTGAGCATGGCGAGGGTGCGGAAGCCGGTGGCGGCGGCGGATTTGCGCACGATGACGCCGATGGCGGGGAGTTTCAGGAACAGATCCTGCATGGCGCGGATGGAGCTGATCTTCCCCCAGTTGGAGAAAAAGAAGTACAGGCCGATGAAGGGCGCGGCGGCCATGTAAGGTTTGTGGATGAAGAGATCGGAGAGGGCGATGAGAACCTTCGTGCCCATGGGCAGCTCCGACTTGAAGGCGGTGAAGAGCTTGGCCATGGCGGGCACGAGGGTGAAGCTCATGGCGATGACGACGACGACGCCGAGCACGATGACGACGGCGGGGTAGATGAGGCCGCCCTTGAGTTTCTTGATGACCTTGGAGGATTTTTTCTGCGAGACGGCGATGCGCTTGCAGACCTTGGCGAGCTGGCCCGCCTCCTCACCGGCAATGATGAGGGAGAGCATGTCATCGGGGAAGAGCCTGGGGAATTTGGCGATGGCATCGCTAAACTTGTCCCCGGTGGCGATGGCGCTGATGACCTCCGCGATCATGCCCTTGTAGGTGGCGGATTTGACGCGGTTGGTCTGTAGCATGAGTCCCTTGGTGAGGGAGATGTTGCGCTCCAAGCAGCGGGCGAGGCCGGAGAAGAAGGCGGCGCTGTCGTCGGTGTTGGGCTTGGGGCTGGTGATGCGGTGCAGCTTTTCGTCAATGCCGGTGATGGTCTGGACGCTGGTGCTCTCATTGTGCGCGACGCCAGCTCCGATCAGGGCTTTTTCATCGGTGTCGGTATCGACGAGCGCCTCGCTGGACTTGCCGGAGTGGACGTTGGTGATTTTGACTTTTTTGAGCATGACGGCGGAAGGATGGGAGATTTTAAATCTGAAATCTCAGAGTTACGGCGGTGGCGGGCGGAGATCGGTGACGAGACGCGGGCGGTAGGCGGTGAGGGTGAAGCTGGCGCCCTCGACCTCGTTGCGCGGATCCTGGGAGATGTTCACGGCGGCGGTGCAGCGGGCGGTTTCCATGACGACGCCGTTGATGGTGGTCAGGCCGGTCTCCACGAGAGCTGGCGTGCCATGCACCGCCTGCTGGAGCAGCGCGTTCTGCGCCTGGGCGGGCATCAGGGCATTGATCTGCAACGGGGAGAGGCCGAGCTGCCAGAGACGCGCCATGTTTTCCTGGTGATTGCGGGTGATGGCCACACGCGTGGCAAACTCCTCCTGCAGCATGAGGGTGGAGGAGAGGCTGACCATGGCGGTGGCTCCCACGGAGACGATGGCCCCGGCAGCGAGGACTTCGATGAGGGTGTAACCCGCTCTTCGAGCGGTTGACGATGGTTGACGGTTGTTGAGGCCGCTGCGCGGCGTTGAAGGTGGTTGGGCAAACCACCGCAAACAACGGTCAACCACCGTCAACAATGGTAAACGGCTTGGAATCTTCATGGCGGTGCGACAGGAAGGAAATAGGTCTCCAGCCACGCGTCGCGCGGGAGGAAGGTGGCAAACGAGGAAAGTCCGCTACTGAGGTCGTTGCCGATGGTAATGTTGAGGTCATCGGATGCACCTCCTCCCCCACCTGGAGAGATGTTGGTAAGCGGTGGTCGATTATCTCCAGCAAAAATCAGCCTGCTAGCGTTCGTGCCGCCCGCAGCGCGACGTTTGATTGTCCAGTTCGTCATGACGCCGCCGATCCAGCGCACGCTCTGCGTGAGCGTGGCGGGCATGTTGAACATGATGCTTTGGTATTCGTTCACAAGCACGCAGCGCCAGCGGAACTGGTTGCCGCTGACGGGATTGTTCACCCAGGAGAACTCGACAGGACGTCCGCCGTCATCCTGGAAGGCGAGGACGTGGCGGCGGTTGTTCTCACGCTCGAAGCGGATGTCTCGCACCCAGCGGCCGCGGGAGCCGTTGGGCATGACGGTGATGATGACCGGCTTCAGGGTGGCGGCGTTGGTGAAGGCGGCGGCGTTGCTCTGACCGACGAAGATGATCTGATCCACGACGCCGTAGATGCGCATGTTCTTGAGAAAGGAGCTGTCGAGCTTGATGAAGAGGACGCGCAGCTTGTCATCGTAGCCAGAAGGCCAGCCGGGCGGTTTGTAGGTGGGGTTTTTCTGCTCGGCGATCCAGTAGGCCTCGGTGGCGGAGTTGAAGACACCGGCGACGTCGATGGTGACGGTGGCGGTGCGCCCGGCGGCGGCCTCGCGGTCCTGAAAATGCCAGAGTGAGTTGTCCGGGTTGTCGTCGTTGCGCACGACATCAAGGTAGCCGTGGTGCCTGCGGTCTCCGGGGCCACCGATGGGGCCGGTGGTGCTGGGAACGACCGGCATGTTGGAGGGGAGCAGCGCGTCGCCGTCGAGATCGGTGCCATAGACGGGGTAGGGGATGTTCGGCGGCTCTGCGGCGGCGTAGGACTGGATGTAGAGCGCTCTGGTGCGGAAGGGCAGTTGCAGCGGGCTGGGCGTGCTGCTGACGAAGAACGAGGGCGGGTGACGCACGACGGTGCGGCCTTCGACGGTCCAGTTGGCGTTGTGTCCGTTGCTGCCGGAGCCGACGTCACGGTAGATGTCCAGCTCGGTCACGACGCCATCCGGCTTGCGATAAACACAGAACACATCGCCACCCAGCACCGGGGGCATGGTTTTGAGGAACTGCCAGCCGTTGTAGTTGTCGATGTTGCCTGACTGGGCATACGACGGGCGGGTGAGCTGCTCGACGGTGATGTAGGAGGCTCCTGGCCGCAGGCCGGTGTGGTTGTAGGGGAAGACAGTGCTCATGCCGCCCGCCGTGCTGGTGGAGGTGTAGATGTTGAGGTTGCTCCATCCATTGGCGGTGCTGAGGCTGCCGAGACCGTCCCCCAGGCTGAGAATTTCATTCGCGCCCTTGCTGCCATTTCGCTCGAAGCCACGGTCGGTGATGAGCTGCCAGCCGAGCAGGCGGGAGCTTTCCACACCGACACGGCGTTTGCAGACCTCTTCAAGAAAACTCACCTGCATGGCGCGGGTGCTCATCAGCGTGACCCAGGAGGAAACAAAGATGCCGCCGACAATCATGAGCATGAGCGCCGCCGCCATGAGGGCGCCGTGCGTGCTGCGATGATTGGGCCGAGGGATACGCATGACGGGGGGGTCAAAGAGCTGGAAACATCGGGACGGTGAACATGAAGGCGGTGCGCCCGGCCATCTGGTTGTAGGCCTGGCGCGGATCGCTGGATGCGAAGGTGTTGGCCACCGGGCCGAGATGACGCGCGGCGGGGTCCGGCCACCAGATGAAGTAAAAGGGGCGTTCGGCAGCGCGTTTGAAGCGCTCAATGGTGGTTGGCGTCTCCCGCAGAGCGAGACGGGCCGCGCGCTCGAAGGTGATGAACAAGGGCGCGAAGCCGTCGGTGGCCCATTGCGTGCTGTTGGTCGGATTTGGCACGGAGGGGGAATAAAACACATCATAACCGCCGGTATGACTGAGCGTGGGGGAAGAAGGCGCTGAAACCGCGTCCGCATAGCGCTTCACCGAGGCGTGGAAGCCGTTTGGCTCCGTGGCAGCCGTGAAACGTACGAGGTCGATGTCATAGATGGCGTTGACCTTGAGATAGCCGGGCCATTTGCTGAAGCCGAGCACGAAGATGCTGGCGTTCTGAGGCACGGCGACGGAGTTGTTGAGCGGATTGCGGTAGTCGCGATACAGATCGGCCGGAACGCTGGCGTTGGCGATGATGTGGGCGCGAAATTTCTGCGGCGTGTCGATTTCGTCGTGCAGCACGGGATTGTGGGCGATGAGGCTCGGACGCCAGGTGTTCATGCCGTCGCGTGGCAGGCAGAAGACGGCGGTGGCGCTCAGGGTGTCTGTCACAAACTGCTCACGCAGTTCCTCCGCCAGCGAGAGGGCGCCATACTGCGGGGCGATGGCCACATTGACGGTGCTGGCGCTGCTGCCGTAGAAGTTTTGCATGCGCTGCAGGCCCAGCGGCACGGTGACGACGGAGGAGGCGCTAGGCTGGCTACGCACCAGCGTGCCATAAATGACCACAGCACCACCCAGGACCACGGCAGAGAGCGCGAGCACCAGCAGGAGTTCCACGGAGGTGAACCCCCCTGGCTGATGGACGCGGCGGTTCATTTGGGCGCGGGCGTTGGATTGCCAAAGAGCATGCGCACCATGGACTCAACGGCTGGAGAGGGCCGAGGCGTGGCCTGGGCTGGTTTTCCCGGCTCCTGCGGCATGGCGGGTGGAGTTGGGGCGGCAGCCGGCGCTGCTGAGGTGATGGCGGTCGCAGGTTGCGCGGGCGCGTCGATGAGCAGATCGAGAGCTGAGCCGCTTTCCGCGACGGGAAGCGCCGCTGGCGGCACCTCCTCCTGTCTGGCGATTTGGCGCGTCGAGAGGTCCATGGTGGCGTTGGGCACATTGCCAGACTTGGTGTCTTCCGCGCTTTGTCCCAGCATCTGGTAGCGCACTTTGGGTGAGATGTTGATCGGGATGACCATGAGCTTCGGAGGCAGGCCGGTGGCGCGTTTTTCCTGCCAGGCCAGCTCAATGTACTCCGTGGTAATGTTCTTGACCTTCAGCTCCACCATTTGGTCTGGCAGCACGGGCGGGACGGTCTTTCCCGCCTCTAGTTTGATGTTTCCCAGCAGCACGCTCATGCGTCCGTCAGGCAGTCGTACGGTGCCCACGACTTGCAGCTTCAGCAGCTTGTCCCGCACACGGTTTTCTTCCGTGTCCCCAGGTGCAAGGCGGTTTTGTGTTTCTGACTCGGATTCAAAGGGGTTGTTCTCCTCCGGCTTGACGTTTTCCGGTGTTTTTTCTTCTGGCAGCACGAGTTGGTACTGCACGCGTTTTCCGTTCTCCTCGTCCTCTGCCACCGCCTCTTGGGCGCGCAGCGGCAAGACTAGGGCAGCGAGGCCGAGGCCAAGAAGCATGATGTGACTGTGAGACCGGTTCATGGCTGGGAATTATTTGGCCTTGGGTTTCTCCGCGTCAGCTGCGGCGAGGTTGAAAATGGGAGTCTCAAACGAGACATCCATTTTCAACTGCCGCCCGGTGCTGCCACCAGTGATCTGCACGACCTTCATGCGGGCCGTGGGCAGGCGGCGCTCGATGTCGCCCAGCCAGTTGAGCACCTTGGCGTACTCTTCCTCGATGGTCAGAGTGGTGAGAACGGACTTGGGGATGATCTTGTTGTTGGTGGAGGCTTTCAGCTCGGTCTTACGGGAACGCACGAGGTTGATGCCGCGCTCACGCAGGCTCAACTCGATGGTCTGCTCCGCCTCCTGCTGCGTCTGCACACGCTCAATGGCAGGCAGCCAGCCCCGCAGGAAACGGCGCACATCCTCGGTGTCCGTTTTGAGCACGGTGGTCTGGATTTCGGCGGTTTCGCGCTCCTGCTCGGCGGTGGTGGCGCTGTCCTCGGCCTCCTGGGCCTCGGTGCGGGTGGTGGTCACCTTGTTATGGATGATCTGCGCGGTGTAGGTCATGCCGCCGATGACCAACAGCAGGAGGACGCAGGCAAGTTGCTTGGGATTCATAAAATAAAGCGGGTTACTCGGACTGGCGCACGAGCGTGGAGTGGTATTCGACGACATCGCCGTTCTTCGTCTGCTGCGGCGAGTAGGAGCGGTAAAGCAACTGGCCCAGCGCGTTCTCGATGGCGGACAGCTCGCTGGAAACCTTTGAGCCGTTGAGATGGATCGTGAGCGCCAGGTTCGCGGGCACCTGCTCGCTGCGCTCCAGCGCCACCTGGGTGATGCGCGTCTCGGCCTGCACCGCGCGGGCGATCTTCACGGCGATGGGCTGGATGTTGCGCGCACCCTCCATCCATTCCGCGACTTTCTCCGCCTTGAATGCCTCGGACTCGAGCTCAGCCTTTTCGGCTTTGGAGGCGTCACGCTGGCTTTCGCTGAGCTTCCTGCGCTCCTCGGCCTCGGTCTTCTGCGTGAGGGCTTTCTTGTAGTTGAAGTAGTCCATCGTCATCACATAGGCACTGCCGACCAGCGCCACATAAAAGATGATGGGGATGGCACGGAACGACGACGGCAGGCGGCGCGAGGTGTCGGTGCGCGGTGTTTTGAAGTCGTGGCAGAGGTATTCGCTCATGGCGGTGGAAGGTTGGAGGGGAAATCAATGCTCGCCGATGATGGTCCAGAGCAGGTCATCCTGCGTGAGGTCGGAGGCACCGACTTTGTCGAGATGCAGCATGATCTCGGTGCGGAACTTGTTGTCGTGGCCGTCGCCAATGAAGTAGATCGGGCTGCCCTCCGGCACTTTGGACAACAACGGGCTGATGATTTGAAGCGCGGTTTCCACCGCCTCCGGGCCGAGGCCGCTGCGACAGCGGATGTCGCGCCACTGGCCTTCCTGCTGCACCAGCACGCCGAGCGAACCCTCGCACGCGGCGATGAGCACGAAGTTCGAAGGTGTGCCTCCGGAATTCGCCCGGAAGATGCTCAAAATGGCATGCTCCAGCATGGCAAAGAGGCCGCAGCAGACGCGCCCGGGCTTCAAATTGACGGTCTTGAGCACATCCTCGGTCACTTTGACCAAGGACTCCTCCACGGCGAGCAGCAGGCTGGCGGTGGTTTCAGGATGATGGCAGATGGCGTAGCGCTTGCCACGGTCATACTTGGGGCCGAGCACGGCGCGTGGATTGGTGCGCAGCAGGCTCACGCAGTTGTCACCGCGCATGAGGTTGTTTTCCAGGCTGATGATGAAGCGATGGTTCACGGACACGGAGCACCAGCCGCCCTCGCACATGCCACGCCATTCATCCCCGCGTTGCGGGGCAGCGTCGGCAAGTTCGCCCTCCTGCATGCCACCTTCTTCGAAGCGGCCACGTTTGTTGATCGAACGCCAGCTCACGGAGCCGCGGCTGACGTTGATGAGAAGAGACTTGCGCGCCTCGTAGCGTTTTCCCCAGGGGACGGCAGAGTCGTCGGGGTCGGCTTTGAAAGCGGCGAAGCTCAGGACAGATTTGATTTCATCCAACAGCATAAATAGAAGTGAGTTGTTCTTTGGAAAGGAAGTCGTACACCTCATGCTCGGTGTAGCCGGTCTTGCGCGCGGTGGAAGGCTTCCAGCCGTCGGCCATGCGCATGTTCAGGCAGCGCTCAAAGCTGACCATGCCGCGTGTGAAGCCCGCTTCGAGTTCCTGGTCGAGGTTCTTGAACTCGCCACGGCGGATCATGCCGCAGACAGAATCGTAAGGCAGCAGCAGCTCGTGAATGGGGAAGCGTTTGCCGCGGTTTTCATCAAACAGCAGGCGCTGGCAGAGAATGCCGCGGATCGAGTCAGCGAAGGAGAGCATGGCGTTTTCCATGCGGTCGCTCGGGATCAGCTTGAGGTAACGTTGCACCGTTTGCGCGGCTGACGAGGTGTGCAGCGTCGCCACGACGACGTGGCCGGTTTCAGCGGCCTGCAAGGCGATCTCCGCCGTCTCGCCGTCACGAATTTCTCCCACCAGAATCACATCCGGCGCCTGACGAAGGGCGGCGCGCAGGGATTTGTTGAAATCCAGCTCGTCGGTGCCGATCTCGCGTTGTGACACGAGGGAAGGGATGCCGGAGGGATAAACGAACTCGATGGGATCTTCGAAGGTGAGCACATGCTCCTGGCGGCGTTTGGCGCGTTCGAGAATCATGGAGGCAATCGTGGTCGATTTGCCGGAACCCGTGGCCCCGCAGACCAGAAACAGGCCGTTTTTGGCCTCCAGGAAGGCTTTGATGGCCGGTGGCGGAACCATGAGCTTGCTGATGTCGGGGATGTTTTCAGGCAACAAGCGCAGCACCCAGCGCGGACGTCCGCGCGTGACCATGCGGTTCACACGGTAGCGGCGCGGGCCGAGCTGGAGGGCGTAGTCGATGCAGCCGGCGGTGAACTCCAGCGGGCGCTCGGGCTGGTAGATGAACGAGTCATAAAACAGCTTGCCGTTGCGCTTGTAGGTCAGCGGCTCCCACGGGGTGACGTAAAAGTCGCTCACTCCAGAGTCCTTCGAGAGATGGAGCATCCGGTAGCCGAGCTGACTGCGTTCGTGAATGTCTTCCATGGTGTCAACGGTTGCTGGTGAATCGGGCGCGCAGTTCCGCCTTCGCGGTGGCACCTTCAAAGATAAGAAATTTGTTTCCCTGCACGACGCCCGCACCGGGATCGAGAGTGACCCAGGAAAGCTCCAGGCGGTATTCGACGCCGTCGATGGTGACGCGCACGTCCGTGGTGGGATTTTTCAGCTCAACGACATCGGCGCTGGCCAGACGGTCGCTGGTGTTCTCCGTGCTCGTCAGTCCGAGGTCGATGTGGGTGATGAAGTCCAGCGAAGGCTGGGAGAGGTTCAGGTTCACCGAAAGCGTGACTCCCGTGGCCTCGCTGTTGTAGAACGTGGTGCCGTTGAGCATCATCATCTCGCCAAACTTGAACCAGGTGTTCGGGGTGATGGTGTCAAACGACTCGGGGGTGAAGGTGATCACGTTTTCCACCCCGGCGTCAAGGTATTCGCCGTTGCCGAGATCGAGCTTGGTGTTGCCGTGCTTGAAGGTGGAGCTGTCGCTGCTGTTTTGAATGTCGGTGACGAGATTTGTGCCGCCGATGGCGTTGCCCCAGTTGCCGTCACCCGTGCCGGTGAAGCCGCTGGTGAGGCGGTAGTAGGTCTGCGAGGTGGTGGTGCTGTCGGCATACTCCGCCGGCCGCGTGCTCACGTTGCGCGCCTGGAGGTTCATCGAAGGCGTGAGCGGGATGGGACCGCCGTTGTAAAGGGTCCATGCGCCCGAATTGGTGCGATACATCATGTTGGAGGCCTGGGGCGGCGCGCCGTTCCGGGTGATCGTGGCTGAGGAGGGAAAACTGGCAAAAGCGAACGTGCCGCCATTGGGCGTGATGGTGGGCCGTGGCAGTCTCGGGACCGTGGGAGGCGTGCTTCCACCGTCGCCGCCGCCCCCTCCTGAGCCATCACCGCCGTCCGAGCCGTCATCCACCTCCGGATCAGGGGAATCAGGCGCTGCCTCATCAGGGTTAAAACCCTCAGCCGGGGCCGCAGGATTGAACGGCTGCGGATTGAGATAGTTGGCAGCAGGTGCGTTGGTCGAATTTCCCCAAACCCAGCCTTTGGAGCTGCTGTTGAAGCTCACGTTCGATTTGGCACGCTTTTCGGAGCCGAAGTCAGTCCCGGCCAGTGATTCGTCAAAATAGAAGCCCGAAACAGCGCTACCGGGACCGGTCGTCAGCTCAAAACGTTGCTTGGTGCGGTTCCAGACGGCGCGTGGGGTGCCGTCCGGGGACGGCTGGGTGGTGGTGAGGGCGCGCAGCCGGACATCAATCAACCGACCGGAGGCCGCGCCCACATGCTGCTGCCATTCGGCTTGCGGGCGGATGCGCTTCATTTTATCGAGGACCGCCTGGGGGCTGGTGAGTCCCGCGACGCTGCCTCCATCGGTCGTGTACAATGCCACCATCTGATTCAGCGTCGAAATATCAGATTCCAGTTTGGCAGTCTTGGCCGAGCCGGAATCGTCAGCAATGAGGGCGACGCCCACCGATGCCACCACACCAATCAGCGCGATGGTGATGACCAGTTCGAGCAGCGAAAACCCAGCACGGCGGATCGAGCCGCGCATCGCATGGGTTGAGGCCGAAAGAAATCTGGAGGACATAATGGATATATTAAATATTCAAAAACGCTTCAATTCAAGGGGAATTGATATGGAAATTATAAATTTCATATGCCATTGATAAACGCATAGCCTGAAATCTTCAGTCTTCAGAAACTTAGCCTTTTGTGAAAATCATCCTGTCACACTGATAAATGTTATTTGATTTGTTTTTGATGAATGTTTATACTTTCCATAATATGCGACATTTTCCAGCATTTTTCCAGTTCATTTTCCTCCTGGCAGCCGTTCTGGTGATGCTCCCAGCGCTTCAGTCGAGGGCTCAGTTCAATCAAAGCAACATGCATCTGCTCTCCCCAGAGTATGAGGCTGAGGCTTCGAGGTTGAGAAGCGCAGCACATCAGCAATATGACTTCTCCAAGGCCATGCTAAGCGATGTGCTGCGCTTCCTGGCCACCGATGCTGGTATTTCCTTCTTCTCTTTGCCGGACGACAGCGCTGAAGGCTCCCGCCTGATCACCTTTTCCATCAAATCCAGCCCATTTCAGGTGCTGGAGACTCTCTGCCGGGCCAATGGCCTGGCCATCATCCCCGACAATGGCATCTGGTACATTCGTCCGGCCGACGATCGTGAGCTCATCGGCAAACCGTACGAGATTCTCCATAATTCGCTCGAACGCGTGGACCGGGTGAGTTCTGGCAGCGGAATGTCCTCGACAGGCGCGGCCAGCGGTGGCGGTGGCGGAGGAGCTGGCGGCGGCGGCGGTGGTGGAGCTGGCGGCGGACTGGATCTTCAAGGAACGAGCCAGACCTTTGCTGTGCGGCGTAGCGAGGTGATCAATGACATCCGTGCCTTGCTGGGCCTCCCGCCTGAGGAAATGGAAGCCGGTCAGAACGCTGTCGCAGGCGCGCTCGGTCAGGATGAAAATTCCGCCCGGGCGATGAACTCCAACGAGCTCAGTTCCGTGCGCAAGCCCAAGGTCATCTGGAAGTCCGACTCCAACACGCTCTACATCGTCGCCACTCGTCTCCAGCACATGTGGGTGGAGGGTTATCTCGCTGCGGCGGACAAACCGCAGTCCCTCATCGCCATCGAGGTGAAGTTCATCGAAACCTCGCGCGATCCGAAGCGTGAGTTCGGCATCGACTGGACCGGCACCCTCGAAAATGGCAATTTCCGTCAGGTGGACAGGACGGAGACGACCATCGACGCCGCCGGCAATCCGCAGCTCAATGTCGAATACACTTCCACGCCGACCACCGGCGGTTTCCGCACGGATCTGGCACCGCTGCTCAGCGCCCTGGATGTGGGCAACGTTGGTGGCACGCTCGGCTGGCCCGCGCTCAGCATTCTCAGCGCCCAGGACGTGAATGTGAAGCTTCGCGCCATCATGCGTGACGAGGAGACCAACACCACCTCCTACCCGCGCATGGTCACGCTCAGCAATCGCGAGGTCGCCATCCGCAGCGTGGTGAACCAGCCTGTGCTTGACGCCAGCTCCACGGCAAGCGCCGGTGCGGTCGGTGCCACGACCACGACGCAGGTGGCCTATCTCCCCATCGGCACCGTGCTGAACATCCTGCCAAAGCGCATGCAGTCGGACAAAGTGCTGCTCAACATGGCCGTCACCGTCTCCAGCATCATCGGAACCGAGGTCATCTCCGGCAATCCTTACCCCATCGCCTCCTCCCGCGTGTACAGCGCCCCGGTGGAGATCGACTCCGGCTACACCGTGGCCGTCGGCGGCATGGACGAGGCGCGCGAGCGTGAAGGAGAGGCTGGCGTGCCCTTCCTCAGCAAAATTCCCGGCCTCAAATGGCTCTTCAAATACAAAAGCCGCAGCAAGAACCACAAGAATCTGATGCTCTTCATCACGCCCACCATCATCGACGCCAAAAACGGGGGGCTGCCCACCGAGCCGCAGTCCGTCGTGCCCCAGCGCCCCGGCCTGCCCGGCAAGCCGAAAGTCGATTACGCCAGCGGCTTGCTCGTCGGTGGCAGCGCTGCTTTGCCAAACACCGCCGCTTATCTTTCCCGCGAAGGTGAAAAGCTCGGCAACACCATTGAGGAGGGCCGCATCACCGACGAGGTCGGTCAAAAGCTCAAGGAATTGAAAATTGCCGTCGAGCAGGTGCTTCAGCAGTGCGAGTCGATGAAGCTCGCCGAGCCGGCCAAGTTCGCCATGATCGACCAGCATGAACTCATGCTAAAAAACACGCTAGAGCGTCTGGTTCACTTCCAGCGCATGTTGTTCACCAAAAAGTACTTCTAATCCGCCCCAGGGCGTGTCTGCGACGGGTGCCTCCTGTCGCGGTTGTTTTTAATATTGTTCAATTGAACAATTTAAGTGATGGTCGAAGAGTGCGGCAATGCCTGCACGAGTTTCCTCTGATCTGCCGCCCTTCGAATGGCTGTTTCTCGACCTGAACAGCTTTTTTGCCAGCGTGGAGCAGCAGTTGGACCCGTCGCTGCGGGGGAAGCCGGTGGCGGTGGTGCCGGTGGACTCGGATGCGACTTGTGCGATCGCGGCGAGCCAGGAGGCGAAGAAGTTTGGCATCAAGACGGGCACGAACATCGGCGAGGCCCGGCGCGCCTGCCCGGAGTTGATCACGGTGATGGCGAGCCATGATGTGTACGTCGATTTCCATCACAAGGTCATCACGGAGGTGGAGCGGCATTTTCCCGTGCATGTGATTGGCTCGATTGATGAGATGGCCTGCAAGCTGGACGCGCCGCGTCGTGCGCTGCCAGCGGCGCTGGATCTGGTGCAGCGCATCAAACGCGGTCTGCGGGAGCGGGTAGGGGAGTGCATCACCTGCTCGGTGGGCCTGGCCCCGAACCGCTTTCTGGCCAAGGTGGCGTCTGACATGCAGAAGCCGGACGGTCTGGTGATACTGCTGGCGGATGAGCTGCCGGGGCGGCTGCTGGAGCTGGAATTGCGTGACTTGTGCGGCATCGGCCGTCGCATGGAGCCGCGACTGCATGCCTGCGGCATCCGCACGATGCGGGATCTGTGGGAGGCGGAGCGGGAGACGCTGCACCGGGCCTGGGGCGGGGTCTGCGGGGACCGCTTCTGGCATGCGCTGCATGGCGGGCCGTCGGAGGATGATCCGCCCGCTCGGCATCGCACGCTGGGGCACAGCCATGTGCTGGCCCCGGAGCTGCGCACGCCGCCGCAGGCGGGCATCGTGGCGCGGCGTCTGCTGCTGAAGGCGGCCAGCCGCCTGCGCCGCATGGAGTACCGGGCCACGCACCTGCACCTGAGCGTGCGGACGGAGGACGGCCCACGCTGCGAGGCGCAGGCGAAGTTTGACCCGGCGTGCGACAGTATCGTGCTGGGGCGAGTGCTGGCGGAGCTGTGGCAGCGGGTGATGCAGCAGGCGCGTTGGCAGCGTCTCAAGAAAGTGTCCGTGACGCTGATGGGCCTGGAGGCGGAATCCCAGCCACAGCAGCTCGATCTCTTCGTTTCCACCGCCGAGGAGGCCTCACGCGAACGACGTGAGCATCTCAGCCGCGTGCTGGACAAGATCAATCAAAAGCGCGGGCGCGATTCGGTGGTGATCGGCTTCACGCCGAACACGGTGCGCACGTTTTCAGGCACGAAGATCGCCTTCACGCGGATACCTGACCGCGAGGAGTTTCAGGAGTAGCTGGCGAACTGCTGTGTCCGTGGCCGTTATTCGATCAGAATCGCCGACGGCGGATGATGATCGCGCCCAGCGCAGCGGAGAAAATGAGCAGGGCGGAGCCGGGTTCAGGAATGGGGGCGCAGGCACAGGCGTCCACAGAGATGAGGTAGTAGGGATCGCTGCTGTTGGTGGTCGGCAGACCCTTGCCATTCTCGGTGTCCGCGCCGAGGGCGAAGGCCTTGACCTCGGTGCCAGGACCGACCAGGGCGTCAAGGTTCAATTTCCAGGTATCGACCTTGAAGACCGGGTTGTAGCTCGCATCAAGCGGGTTGCTGGAGGTGAGCAGCGTCATGGCGTTGGCGTCGATGATCTCCTGGGCGTCAAAGGAGCCGAGCAGGACCGCGCCCTCGCCATAGATGGAGATCATCGGCGCCACGCGGCCCACATCGAAGCCGCCGATGAGCGAGTTCACGCCGAAGTTACCCAGGGCCACACTGAGACCGTCGCTCATCACCCGTTGGTCGAATTGAACGAAAAAGCCGGTGGAGAGGGGCGTGGCGCCGCCCGTGTAAAGACCGACGCCGAAATGCCCGGTGTCAGGCGAGTTCACGCCGATGCCGCCGGGGAAGGCGTTGTCCACGTTTGGGGCGGCACCTGCGATGGTGGCCCCCTGAAAAGGGTCCGGCGTCTGGGTGGGGTCGAAGCGATACATCGCCGCGATGCCATAGGTCAGGCCGGGGGGCTGTCCCAGCGGGCGGTAATAGGGATACGGGTTCGTCGTCAGGGTCGTGACCGCTTGGCTATCGGCCGCGAAGGCCAGCAGGAGCAGAGCTGAGCACAGAAGGAAGGGTTTCATTTTCATGACACAATCATGCGACTGTTGTCAAAAATGAGCAAAGCCGAGTGTGTCAGTTGTTTGTATGAAAGATGTTTGGGGATTGAAAGGGCTGCCCTGCTTGAGGGAGGCTTCGTGCTTCGATCTATCGTTGCCGCGCCCTTAGCGTCTTGTAATGATGTATGCTACAATTCTTGTAGGGTGCGTTTTCATCATTCCTAAATCGTATAATATTTTTAACCGATCTGCGGCTTTTGAAAATCAAGCGCTTGGATGAATGCGTCTTAAGTGTTAAGACGATTCTTGCAAAGCTCAGTCTTGATGTTTGATCCGTGTTTGAGGTAATCTCAGTGGAAATTTGGGAAAAATCATGAGCACCGTTTCTCCAACGATTCATCGGTTCGCGTTGCCTGTCGCAAGGGCGGGAAATCAAGGCGACAAGGCTGTGGCCACCTGTTTTTCTGCCAGTAGTTCAGGTGGGAATGGTGCCGGGGGCGTTACGGATTCTAGCGGAACCTATTTTTTCGCCGCAGGGAAAGGTTCTGCCTTCAGCCTCACCGGTTCTTCGTCGCCAATCACGAGTTCTCTGGCTGGCGGGGAAGTTCCGCTGCTGCTTTCACGGGTTCCGGTCCTGGCGGAACTTGTTCCGGTTTCAGCATCACAGGTTCGGGTGTCGTTATCACTGGTGCTTGGCCGACCAGGGAAGTTCCGGCGGCGTTTGCACCGGTTCCGGCGCTGCCGGGGAGGCGGAACTGGCGGCGTGGCGCGTGTTTTTCAGACCGGAACCTCTCCCCGCCGAGTTTCTGCCCACGAAATGCACGGATCAGCACGAAATCCTCTCTCCAGAAGGCGAGCTGAAGCTCAGCACTACTTTGAACTTTGAACCTGAAACCTTGAACTTTTAACCCAACCGAAACCATGCCACGCAAAGACTACATCCCTGACAGCGCCCAGGCCCTCGTGAACTGGACGACGAACTACCTCGCTGAGATCGACGCCATCGCCACGCGCATCGGCTGGCCTGCGGCGCAGGTCACGGCCCTGAAGGCCCGTCTCACCACCCTGAAGGAAGCCGCGCAGGCGGTGCTGGACAAACAGAACGACCTCGACAGCGCCACCGGGCAGTTGGAGCAGGTGAAGGACGCCGAGGTGGCGGAAATCCGCCGGGACACGAACAACCTCAAAACCACCCGTGGTTTTAACGATGGCGATGGCCGCACCCTGCAAGTGCTCACCGCCAGCGGTGAGTTTGATCCAGACGGCTACAAGCCTCCGCTCACCGCTGTCTCGAAACCGGGCCGGGTGGAACTCACGGTGAAGAAAAACGGCGCTGACGCCATCAACCTCTACAGCCGCATCAAGGGCCAGGCTGCGTTCAAACTGCTCGTCGCCAAACGCTCCCGCTTCCCCTTTGACGACACCACCCCGCCTATCACTGCCGGTCAGCCCGAAGAGCGCGAATATCAGGCCATCGGCGTCCTTGGTGACGACGAGATCGGCCAGCCGAGCGACATCGTCAGCGCCATTTTTCGTCCCTAGTTCCAGCCCGTATCAACGCACGCTCAAAACGCGCCGCCGCCGCAAACGCCGCAAGTCGCCTCCGCGCGTTTCAAGTTCATCTCTTTCCTCGATCTCCTCATCTTCTTCTGCCATGCCAACTTCTCCCCCTGTTACCAATGGTCTGAGCGTGTGGTTGTGTTCTGACACCAACGTGGACACCCGTTCGGGCGGAATGGTGGTGTCGTGGGGTGCGGCGGATGGCTCGGGGTTGCAGGCGGCGGCGATTGGCTCGACGCGGCCGCAGTGGCTGGAGAATCAGATCAATGGTTATCCGGTGCTGCGTTTTGCGGGGGCGCAGGGGTTGTTTTTGGAGACGGGGGTCATCGCGCAGAACAGCTTCACGCTGGTAGTGGTGGGGCGCAGTTTTGATGAACGCCAGTATGGCGGGGAGGGCCTTGCCGGGCAGAAGATGCTGTTTTACCAGGACGGCTCGGCGGCGCTGACGCATGCGGCGGTGTCGGTGGGGTGGAACGGGGTGGGGGTGTATGAGTTTGGCGTGAGCGAGGCTCCGCGTGCGGAGGTCAATGACGTGGGGGCGGACTGTTTGTGCCCGCT
>Ga0209573_1000910_pt1 | contig 52084 bp, 45 predicted proteins | sample TNRBio252014_DNA_FD_185870 | JGI IMG/M metagenome (GOLD analysis project Ga0209573, IMG submission 185870) | Wastewater treatment Type I Accumulibacter community from EBPR Bioreactor in Madison, WI, USA - TNR Reactor_6/25/2014_ DNA (SPAdes)... | ecosystem: Engineered > Bioreactor > EBPR >... | reverse complement strand
GTTAGCGGACTGTTAAGTTTCCACGTTATTTTTCAATGTAAGCGTTACAAAGGTTCAGTGACACCAAGCCAAATTCGTGACTTTAGAGGAGCAATGCAAGGTCGTGCAGACAAAGGACTTGTAATCACGACAGGAACTTTTACACGAGAAGCATTAAAAGAAGCAACCCGTGACGGTGCACCACCTATTGACCTTATTGACGGAGAACTTCTTTGCGACAAATTGAAAGAACTAAAATTAGGAGTTGACACTAAACTAACCGAAACTATTGACATAAAAAATGACTGGTTTAACAACTTATAAAGCGGTCAGAAAAGAAAGCCGAACCGCTAACATGGGTTTGGCAAAAGGCGGGCTGACTTGCTTCGTAGAAACATTTGTGCAAGGTTCAACATTTGTGCTTCGTATGAACTTCAGTGCTAAAAATCCCGCCCTTCGCCAAGCCCAAAACCGTTATGCGCAATTATAACAACGACAAGACACAGTACAGTTCAATATGTTAATAATTTTAAAATTTAGAAAAATGAGAAATTTAACACAGATTTTATTAGCTATTTTAGTTTTGACTTTTTTCACAGGGTGTGATAAAGACGAAACCGACCTAAAAGTAACTTTGGAGAAAGAAACAATTAGTGCAAAATGGAATGTTGATAATTCAAGTGAATATAAATCATTTGAATTTAATAAAAGTGGAAATTATATCGTTGTGAAAAATGCGACAACGAAATCAACAAATGACCAAATCATCCTTTTTGGAACTTATGAGATTATCGACAATAAAATTGTACTATCAGATTTTGGAACTCTTACCGTATCTAAAATTGATGAAAACGCAATTAGTTTTTCAATTAAACTAACAAGTAATCCCAATAATGAAATACTAATTAATGCCTCGAAACAAGAAGAAATGGAAAACTCTAATAGAACAGAATTGTTATGTCGAACTTGGGAAATGGTGACTGTTAATGGAGAATCCGTACTTGGTACTGACATGGAATTAACTGTTTTATTTTCAAAAGCAGGAACTTATTTTGTTTCCTTTGCTAACCCTGAGGACGAAAACGATGGAAGATTAGCGCAATGGAAGTGGAAAGATGAAGCAGAGACACAACTTCTTTATTCTTGGGACGAAGTTCCAGTATGGGAAGACGAAAATTATGTGGAAATTCCTGAATTAACTTCGTCTAAACTTGAAATTATTGAAGATGAAGAAACATATGTATTAAAACCGATTTCCACAACAAAATCAGCCATAGTTAAATCATCAAAAGATTTATCAAATAGACATATAAAATTTGGATTTTTTAACAAATAAAAGCGCATAAAAAGTGTAGCAACAATTAAGGGTTTCAGTTGGCAATTCAAGCATTCTACCCCGCTCAAACATCGGTGTAACTTGACAGTGATGAAGCCCGCAATCCCTTACTGCTGCTACACTCAACCGTTAGTGGCAACTCATAGACTAAATTAACGATAGTGAATAATGACAAAAAATTGGGAAAATTATAGCCACCTTTTCAAACGACAGGAAATCTCTGCAAAGACAATTCTTTTACAAGAAGGGCAGATTTCAAAAATCGCTTATCTCATTGAAAAAGGTTGCATAAGAAGTTGGTTTAACAACAATGGAAAAGACATCACTTTTCAATTTTTTTTTGAAGGCGAAAGTGTAGCTTCTGTTGAAAGTTTTATGACCAACCAACCGAGTTTATACCAGTTGGAAAGCATAGAACCTTGTATTATCCATAGTATTTCCAAAAAAGACTTTGAGTTTATTTTGGAAGACTCGCCTGCTATCAAAAAAGAAGTGGAGGAACTTGTTTTTCAACGACTTCTTTTTTACCAACAACTTTTTCTTTCTCGTATCAAAGACAATCCTCAAAAACGGTATAAGGAATTGCTCATACAACGCCCTGAAATTTTACAACGAGTGCCGCAGCACTATATCGCTTCTTATTTGGGTATTACTCCTGTTTCGTTGAGCCGCATTAGAAACAGGCGATAATCATTTCTTAACAATTGTTATCGTCTGACTTTTTTTAAAGTACCGACCTTTGTGCTGTAATTTAAAAAAGTATAAAAGATGAAAGTAGTTATCGTTTTCAATCATCCTTATGACGGCAGTTTTTGCAATGCCATTTTGGGTGCAGTAACCAAGGGCTTAGAAAAAGCCAACCACGAAATTGACCTTATTCATTTGGATAAAGATAATTTCAATCCTGTAATGACTTCGGCTGACTTAAAGGCTTTCAGAGATAAAATGCCAGTTGACCCGAAAGTGATGGAGTATGACAATAGAATAAAAACTGCCGACCATTTAGTTTTTATTTTTCCTATTTGGTGGGAATTAATGCCTGCCTTAATGAAGGGTTTTGTGGATAAGGTCATTTTTCCGGGTATTGCTTATGACTATAAAGATGCCAGCAACACGTATATGAAACCGCTTTGGGCGAATCTCAAAGGCGTTACGATGATGACCACGATGAATACGCCTAATTGGATGTATTGGGCATTGTTTGGGAATGCGATTAAAAAAGCAATGCTATTGGGTACTTTTTGGAAAATGGGTTATAAAAACCGAAAGTGGATGAGTTTTAATCAAGTAAAAATGGTGTCGCAAGAGAAAAGAACAAAATGGCTTTTGGATATTGAACTTAATTTTTCTAACCTTAAATAATAAATAAAAATGGATAAATCACTTATTTTAGCAGGCATAAGCGGAATTTGTTGGACAATTGTTTACATCGAATGTATTCGTTTAGGATTTAAACAAAAAACTTATGCTATGCCATTTTGGGCATTGGCTTTAAATATTGCATGGGAAACCGTACACACCATTTTGGGATACAAAATTGAAGGGATGTCGGTTCAAATTGGTTTTAATGCCGTTTGGTGTTTGTTTGATATTGGCATTTTATATACATATTTCAAATATGGGCAAAAGGATTTTCCGAAATTTCTTTCCAGAAATATTTTCATCTTTTGGAGCATTTTGGCTTTGATTGTATCCTATATTTTACAATACTTTTTTGTTGAGGAATTTGGATTAGTAAAAGGAGGTTCGTATTCGGCATTTTTGCAAAATCTGATTATGTCCATACTATTTATTGCGATGTTTATTCAAAGACGTGGCAGCGAAGGGCAAAATTTGACAATTGCTATTAATAAATTTATCGGTACGCTGACTCCAACAATTTTAGTCGGAGTAGTTGGATTACCAGCCTTTGGAAAACCTAATCTTTTTATTTTGGTCATTGGAATAATGGTTGCCATTTTTGACTTGATTTATATTGCTATGCTTTTGATGAAAGACAAAGTAAAATTTGAGATTGAGGAAAAATTGGGCAGCCAATAACAAAGCATGGTCTCACATGGCGGCGGAAGCCCAACCCGCAAAGCCAACGCTCGCCGCCACGTCGTCCATGCGACCGTTGAGGGCTATGCAAGGAAATAAAAACTTGTAAAACACAGAATAAAATTGTATATTGGACGAAAAACATAATGGATATGAGAACACTAAACATTTCTATTTCCGATTTAGAGTTCAACAAGTTTGGTATAAAGAAAGACCAACTCACTTTTACTGAATTTGTAGAATTGATAAGTAGGGAACTAATGCGACAAAACCTCAACAAGTGTGTAGAGTTAGCCGAGAGGTATGGACTATCTTCTATGACAATGGACGAGATAAACCAAGAAGTAAAGGCGGTAAGAAATGCAAAAAATCGTCATTGATACGAATGTTATTGTTTCTTCGCTTATTCAACGAAGTTATCCATATAAAATCATTTATGAACTCTTTATAGATGATAGGTTTTTGCTTTGTGTGTCCGAAGAACTGATGAAAGAATATTACGAAGTGCTATCAAGACCAAAATTTGCAAAGTTTCCCGATTTTTTTGGTAAAGCAGAGAATTTACTTGCAGACATAGAAGCCAAAGCCCAAAAGTTTGTTCCAAGTACAAAAGTTGATTTGATTTCGGATAAAGGTGACAATATGATTTTAGAACTTGCAGACGAATGTAGAGCGGATTTTATTGTAATGGGTAACACGAACGACTTTACCTTTTCAGAGTACAAACAGACGAAAATTGTAAGTCCGAAAGAGTATTGGGAGAACTTCGCACCTGAATAAAAATGCACAAGCCCACAACATTTTGTTTACGAAAAGGCGGGCTAATGTGCGTAATTTAGGCTTTTGTACTTTCTATAAACTTTTGTGCGTAGGGCAAGGGAAGTGCTATCAAACCCGCCCTTCGCAAACATTTTTCCGTTAGCGGCAATGCTATGACGACCGTGCAATCTAAAACGCCATTACTTTTAATTGGGCTTTCTTTCATTGCATGTGGCTACAATCAGACAACAAAAACAAACGGACAGACAACACAAAAGAACAACACAACCAAAATGTATCCAGAGAAATTTGATAGAACCAAACTGACTGCTGACGACAATATTATATTGGCGGACTTCACGACAAGACGAAAATCGTTTGACAAGTTTATCAGCGACAATAATTTGAAAATTTTCACTTGCCCAAGTTGTGGCTTTCCGACACTTAACGAGAGAGGTGGTTATGAAATTTGTTCTGTGTGTAACTGGGAGGACGACAATCAAGATGATGAAAGTACAGACGAAATTTGGGGTGGACCAAACTCAAATCTTTCCCTAACTCAAAACCGTCTTGACATCGGCAAAACATTAAAACAACTTGCTGACAGCTTAGGTGGCAAATTGAATGACAATCACAATGAGGTTATTTCTATTTTGACAAATCATGACAAAAGAATGGAAGTAATGAGTAACAAAATTCCAATGACTGCTGACAGATCAGACCCACTATGGACAGAATATGAACAGGAGCGTAAAAAAGTGCTAACCGACTTAATCAAACGACAATGAGCTACGACTTCGGACAGACATAAGCACATGCAGGTAACATGGGTTTGGCGTCATGCGGGGTGAAGTGCTTAAATTCAAGTTCAGTTTTTCAAATCAACATTAGTACTGGGTTGACAGCCGAAGTCATCCTTGCTCCGGCGGATTTTTCTAAGAGCCGCCCTGCCATTCGAGAATGATGGAGGAACTCACGGAATTGCATAAATGCTGGTTTTTCAAGGGCTTGCTCTACTTTTGAATGAACGGCTAAGCCCCATAGGGGCGGCATCTTAATAGAAATCGGTTTCCAAATTTACAGAAAGCCCCGTAGGGGTGGCATCTATATATGACGAGGGATAGCAAGCTAACGTAGCAGAAGCCCGGTGGCTGAACTATTCGAAGGATTTTCTAAGGGCCGCCCTGCTATTCGAGAATGAACAACAATTCATACTATAAGATAGAGGCAATCTCAATACTCTTTCTGAGGAAATGCAGAAGACGAGTGAGTTGGATGAAGCGATAAGGCAAAACCTTGCGAAAATCGGCTATGAAATTTGAAGCATGAAAGTAAAACAGCAAATCTTTTATTTTATTTTGACGGCCTTAAAGTAAAATAGTCGAATTTTTATGTTGCTTTTGTATAAAACCAAAGAGATGATAAAACTTGAGTCATACACAGCAGGAAGGTTTGAAAAACACCACACAGGATATACCTATTTCCTGCCTACATCGGTGAATGACCAATGGAAATGGGAAGACCAGACGCTGAACCTGCTCTTAGAAAAAGCCGCCATCAAATTAGGTGAGTTGAATTCCTATGCCCGATTGGTGCCCAACATTGATTTGTTTATCCAACTGCACGTAACCAAAGAAGCGGTGGTTTCCAGCCGAATAGAAGGCACACAGACCAATATGGACGAAGCTCTTTTGGCAGAGGAAGAAATAAATCCGGAACGCAGAAACGACTGGAAAGAAGTCAACAATTACATCAAGGCGCTCAATGAAGCCATTTCAGAATTAGAAAAACTGCCCATCTCTTCCCGTTTGCTCAAACAAACGCACAAAACCCTGCTCAGCGGCGTGCGGGGCGAACACAAAATGCCGGGTGAATACCGCAGCAGCCAAAACTGGATTGGTGGCAACACCTTGCTTGATGCTGTTTTTATTCCACCCCATCAGGACTTTGTGCCTGACCTAATGAGCGATTTGGAAAAATTCCTGCATAACGACAGCATCAAGGTGCCCGCATTGATTAAAATCGGAATTGCCCACTACCAGTTTGAAACCATTCACCCTTTTTTAGATGGTAATGGCAGAATAGGGCGTTTGCTCATCACCCTCTTTTTGATAGACCAAAAGATTTTGCAGAAACCCCTGCTCTATCTCTCGGCTTATTTTGAAAAAAACAAGGGTTTGTATTACGACAACCTGACCTTTGTACGCAGCAAAAACAATATGACCCAATGGCTCAAATACTTTTTGGCAGGGATAGCCGAAACAGCAGAAAACGCCACCCAAACGCTCCGTGCCATTATGGAATTGAAAGCCCGGCTCGAAAGCCGCCTTGCCACCACCTATGGCAAGCGGGCCACCAATGCAGGCATACTGCTCAATGCCCTATTAAAAAAACCTGTCATCCACGTAAACGAAGCACAAAAATTGTTGGGCGTAAGCTACAAAGCAGCCAACGATTTGATAAGCGAAATGTTGCAAAACGGTCTGCTCAAAGAAATGACAGGAAAAAGCCGCAACCGTGTGTTTTTGTTTGACGAATACATCAAACTCTTTAGAATATGAGCGATTGGAAAACATATTGAACCAGCCTTTAACTTAAAAGGATTTTAATGCTTTCACGTGCGTTTTGGGTTGATGAAGCCGAAGCCCGGTGGCGGAGCGAAATCGAAGCCATCCTTGCTCCGGTGGATTTTTCTAAGGGCCGCCCTGCCATTCGAGAATGATGGAGGAACTAACGGGATTGCGTAAGTTACGGTTTTTCAAGGGCTTGCTCTACTTTTGAATGAACGGCTAAGCCCCGTAGGGGCGGCATCTTAATAGAAATCGGTTTCCAAATTTACAGAAAGCCCCGTAGGGGTGGCATCTATATATGACGAGGGATAGCAGGCTAACGTAGCCAAAGCCCGGTGGCTGAACTATTCGAAGGATTTTCTAAGGGCCGCCCTGCTATTCGAGAATGATGGAGGAACTAACGGGATTGCGTAAGTTACGGTTTTTCAAGGGCTTGCTCTACTTTTGAATGAACGGCTAAGCCCCGTCGGGGCGACATCTTAATAGAAATCCGTTTCCAAATGCACAACAAAGCCCCGTAGGGGTGGCATCTATATATGACGAGGGATAGCAGGCTAACGTAGCCAAAGCCCGGTGGCTGAACTATTCGAAGGATTTTCTAAGGGCCGCCCTGCCACGCGAGAATGAACAACAATTCATACTATAAGATAGAGGCGACTTCAATAAATACTTAGCTTTTTTGATAAGAGAATATGCAACCTTGTTTAATGTCAATATAACCACTTAAACAATTATTTTAATGGTAGTATATTGACTTTATATATTACCTTATGTATCTTGCTCTTGTCGTTAAGAGTATGCTTTACCTCTTAATCCAAATCATTTTCTTAAACATTTTAACCTTTAAAGCCATGTATAATCCCCCCCCCGCACATTGTTTTTATTGCTCTTAATTTTTTGGGCCGCAGGATGTGACCAACAACAGAGCGGTTTAACAAATGGTATCCCTGATTTCCCATATGCCAAAAACCTTAAGATTACCTCTGGTGCCCTACAAGCCTCGCAATTAAAAGAGGCCGTCGCTGTACAAGAACGATTGCAATCGCTATCCATTCGATACAAAGCAATTCAAAAAGGACTGAATAAAACCGATAAACTTTCTAACGACGATTTGCATTTCTTAACCATCAAAGATCCCGTGGTGCGATATACAACCGAAAAACGTCCGGTTTTGTATTTTGCGAACCGTTCGGAATTAGAAAACACCTTGACAGCATTGGAACTCCTTTCAAGCGTTGGGGCACATGTTTATAGGGTTCCGGCTACTTTGAAAGGCTGGGTTGATGGCAAAGAGGAACTTACCTCCGAAGTTTCCCTCCTCAATGAAAAAGGCCAAATCATCGTCTCCGACTCTTTATTCACTATAAACGAGGGAAAAGTGTTGTTCCAAAACTTGAAAACAGGTCAACATGGGGAGGTCTCCGCAGCAACAAGTACCCATTTGCCGCTTTCCAAAACTACATTAAGCTATGGTTCTTCAATCATATTTAATTTGAATGGAAGCACTGCAACTTTGCGGGCTTGTTCTGGTGAGCGAGTAGATGGAATTATCTTTAAGCGCCGTTATGTTAATGGGCATACAGGTCTATACTCTGGTGATAGACGGTATGATGTTTCTGCTGATTATCAATGCGAATTTTCACGCTCATCTGATCTGTCTTTTTCGGCTCTTCAGGCAACACACAAGGCCGAGTTGGAATTCAGATCCAAGGAGGTGAACCTTTTGGGGCAAGTAATTGGAGGATGTATTGACTACACACGCTTGGCCTCTTCTCAGAGCGATTATGACCATGACATTAAAGTAACTGGTGGTGGATGCAACCAAGCCCTCACATCGGTAACCGGTAGTTTCGAGATGCCAAGTACCAATTTATACCGCTATACCGTAGGGTATTACGGACAATAAGATATACTTTTAGGGCTATTGCATCCAATCATCATTAGAACACCAATAGGGAAAGATGCAATAGCCCTTCATTTTTTATAAAAACGCCATGAAACAATTATTCTTTTGCTTAGCCCTTCTACCATTGGCGCCCTCACTCTTTGCACAAACCAATTTGTCCATAGACATAGGGGCGCCTTACTCTTATGGCAATGATAGCCAAGGTTTTAGCCGAGAAGCCATTGGACTTGGAATGGGAATACCTGTTGCTCGTTATGGCGAAGTGAGGGCAACGGCACGGTACGGTGTGTTCTACAATGATGGTGGAAGATTTGGATATAGTACAACCTTATTTGATCAAAAAGGAAATGCGATAGGCGAGACCAATCAGCAATGGGTGTATTCTCCATCAACTCAATACATTGGGAACCTCTTGGTAAGTTATGCCCATCAAACCAAAGAAGACATGAATGGGGTAGCGGTCTTTGGTTTTGGAGGGGTAGGGCTGTCTTACCATACCGAAACTGCCAGTGAATGGCGTGATCCGATTAATCCAGACAATGTAAGGATTGATAATCCCCCAGATATGCTTCTGCCCGGCTTTCACGTTGGGGCTGGGGCTTCCTTAAACAAACGCCCCAGATGGATATATTTTTTCCAGGTGCAACTTGGTAAGTATTACGCCAGCAGCGGCGAATCTCTTTACTCCAAGTGGGGTAATGCTGTGAGGTACTGGAATATCGCCTTTGGCCTTCGGTTCAAGCGCAACAAATAGCCAATCCATGCCCCTATATCTTTGTGGTGTGGGGGCTTATTGGCTTATTACCCATTGAGGTGGTTCCTTATATTAGAAGACGTGGTACAATAGTGTGGCCATTTGGCGGAACCGAGAGCGATTTTACTCGTGATACTTGCCATACAAGCCCAACCACAGTCTATGTCTGCAGCCCAAACCATCCTCATCACAGGCGCACGCGCCCCGATTGCCTTAGAGCTGGCCCGTAGTTTTCATGGGCAGGGGCATCGGGTGGTGATGGCGGATTCGTGCCATTTAACCATTGCACGTTGGTCGAATGCGGTGGCGCGTTATGTGGTTTTGCCTTCGCCCCGTTATGCGTTACCCGCTTTTAAGCAAGCCTTGGTGCAGCTCATCTCTGACGAAAACATAGATCACTTCATCCCGACCTGCGAAGAAGCCTTTTATGTGGCCTTTTGCAAACCAGCCTTTCCTTGTAAGGTCTGGACGGCTGATTTTAACTTGCTGCGGCAGTTACACAATAAGTGGCAGTTTTATACCCATTTCTCTACCCAGTTGCCCATACCAGAAACGCACCGCCTTTCGGAGTTTCGGGACTGGGCACACAGTGAAGACTATGTTTTTAAACCCATTTATTCGCGTTTTGCCACCGCTACCATATTAGGGCGCACGCTTGCTCCGGAGGCCTTTACCGAGGCAGAACGGCCAGATTGGATTGCGCAAAAACGGATACAAGGCAAGGAAATCTGTATTTATAGCCTTTGGGATCAAGGGCAACTTAAGGCATATGCAGCATATCACCCCTTGTATCGGGCGGGAAGAGGCTCTGGAATTTATTTTGAACCCATCCACCATCCTACCAGTTTGGCACAGGTTCAGGCATTTGGCCAGAAGTGCCATTACACCGGACAACTTTGTTTTGACGTGATCTTGGATGCCGATGACCAACCTTACTTTATTGAATGTAACCCACGCGGAACAAGTGGTGCGCACTTATTAAATAAAGACTTAGCCTCTGCATTTTTAACGGAAAGGAGAGCATTCCCAACCATGAACCAGTCTTATGCCATCAAGTATGCGATGGCGCTTTTGCACCCCCTTCGCTTTTTTACCCGTCCGGTTCGCTGTGCCCAAGACGTCATTTTTAACCCTAAAGACCAAGCACCTTTTTTCCTTCAAGCCTTGAGCCTTTTGGAGATTTCTTACCTTAAATTTGCCCAAAACCGAACGTGGTTGGCTGCCACAACAGGTGATATAGAGTACAATGGCGAAGCATTAACCGCTTAGGATATGCCAAAATGGGTTTCATTGGCGGACTTGCCCGAAGGCGTGGTAAAGGACTATGCGGCCATGTTATTGGGCGCACCAGCGGCCTATTGGATTCAAAATGCGGATACCGATTTTCGGATGTTGCAGGTAAAAGAAGACCTTTTTTTGCCCGTTACCATCAATTATACCGAGTGGGAAAGCACATTTACTTGCTCGCCTTTTACGGCTTATGTGCTGTATGCCCAAGACGAAATCAAACGAAATATCCAAATTCCGCTATTAAAATGGGGGTTATTGGGTTTGCTGAAAGGGGCGAGTTTGATTTTAAAAGCGGGACAAATCAACCAAAACGTACATGTCAACAACTTTCTACTTTCAACGAATCCGTATCCTGCTTGGTCGGGGGCAGAACTCAAAGACGTAACGGCATTTTTACGCGATGCGTTTCCGCAACATGCGTTGATTTTTCGCTCCTTGAATGAAGCACAACACGGGTATTTGCTCGAATCTTTCCAACAGAATGGCTATGCGTTGGTGGGCAGCCGACAAGTGTATTTATACGACATGGCGCGGGAAATATGGCGCAAACACAACAACAATAAACAGGATTTGCGTTTGATGCGCAAGCAAAACCTGCAATACCTCGACCATGAGGCGATGGGAGCTTACCTCCAAGAAGCCCTTGTGCTTTACCAAAAACTTTACCTTGAAAAGTATTCGCAGCATAATCCCCAGTTCACTTTGCCCTTTTTCCAAACCTGCCACCAGAGCCAAAGCATGATCTTTCAAGGGTTTGCAGATGAAGAAGGACGGCTCAAAGCATTTTCTGGCTTGTTTGTGATTGAGCAGACCATTACCTCGCCTTTGGTGGGCTACGACACCGATGCACCGCAAAAACAGGGGCTATACATCCATGCCATCCAATCTGTGTTTGACTACATGTTTAAGACGGGCAAAACCTTGAACCTAAGTTCGGGTGCGGCACACTTCAAGCGCTTACGTGGCGGAAAGCCGGCGATTGAGTACTCTGCTGTGTATTTTTCCCACTTACCTTTTTTCCGGCGGATGGTGTATGGGCTGCTCTTGCAACTTTCCAATAAAATCGGTATTCCCTTGATGAAAAAATATGAACTCTAATGCTTTTTGTGTGCCTTTGGCCTTTGCACATGAGGTCCGAGCAGGAAAACTATGCACCGCTTGGCTACAAGATACGCCCTTGATCTTGACGCGCAGCCAAGGACGGGTGGTGGCCTACGAAGATTTTTGCCCACATCGGGGCGCACCACTGTCGTTGGGTAAACTAATAGATGCGCAAACCATCGAATGCCCCTATCATGGTTGGCGGTTTGATTTGGCAAACGGACACAACGCCTTGGTTCCCGTTAAAAATGACCGACTGCCTTGTGCTTTAAAGCCTATTTCCTTACGAGAAGCCCATGATCTGGTTTGGTTTCAGCCCGATGCCCAAGCCGCTTTGCCCAGCCTAAACACTCAAAATCCAACACTCTTTAAAACGGGGCTTATACAAGCCAATTTGGTGAATGTCGCCGAAAACTTTCTGGAGGGCAGTCATACCCATTTTGTGCATCAAGGTTATATTCGCCGCCAAACGCCCAAGCGCCAAGCCATCTCAGCAAAACTCCAGCCCAAAGAAGATGGTTTTGAGGTGTATTATCAACCCGAACCCCCAAAAGGCTTGCTTACACAGTTTTTGCCCAAAAGATTTCGCACCTTACAACCCGTTGCTACTTACCACCACCCATACTTGACCACCTTGGCGTATTACGACACGGCAGGGCATTGCTTGGCACGTTTTGAAGGCTTGCTCAAACCCGAAAAAGCCCATACCCGTTTTTTTGCCCGTATCTTTTTGGATGTAGGCCACCTTACGCCCTTTGTTTCGGGCTTGGCCGGCCATTTCTTTGGCAAAATCATTCAGCAAGACCAAGACATCCTTGAAGTGCAAGCACGTAACCTTCGTCATTTTCCAAAGCCTACCTTTGTTTCCGACGAAACCGATGTGGTGGGGCAAGAACTTTACGCATGGATGCACGATCGCGCTAAAATCAAAACCGCGCCATTTCACTTCGAGGTATTTTGGTAACAGTAAGTTTGAAAGGCCACAATTCTAATGCCAATTAGGGAGAATTGCGGTTTATATTGATCGTTTTCAATCTTTTAGGTGCTGACATGAGCAAAGCGAATTGACGAAGTAGCATCAACCTTTCAACACAGCGTTGATGGATAAAGCATGTGCTTAATAGCTAATTGGTATTACGGCAGGATAAACGGTGTTTTCACCAAATCCACAATAGTGGCTTCCTCTGGTAAAAACAAGCGCATTCGGTCTTCACTAAGGCTAAGGATTTGAACAAACCACTTTGGGCGATACATCGGCCCGGGCTCCATGCGTATGCTATTTGGAGTTGGGGAATACTGATGATCGCGCACATTTGTGATTTGTCCGTTTTCGTCTTTATTGTATAACGAGAGTGTTCCATCCTGAAAAAAAACGGCGACAAAAGGAGTTTGGATGGCTTTAATCACCCGCTTAACCTCTTGGGTACTATCTTCCACCTCCCAGCGTTTGAAGGCTCGGCTTGCTCTGCGGCTCAGTTCGTCGGTCTCGGCATCAAAGCCATAGTAGCGTTTGGCACGTTCAGTTTTTACTTGTTGATACACCTTGATGGCTTGTGGTATAGGGTCTTGTTTTTTATCCACATACACCCCTTGCTCGGAGTAGGAAACCACCTCCCAGCGCCCGAATAGATTATTCAAATTAATGGGTTTTAGGTCTTGAGCAGGGAGGGATAGCGTGGAAAGAAACCATGCACAAGCCAAAAGTAGAGACCTTGTGTTCATTTGCATACAGATTTAATGGAAGGAAAAACACCAGATAAATGGAGCAATTCTTCCACGACAACGGTTCTCGGATGTTCCTTAACAGAAAAGCGCAAGCAAGCTGTCGCCCACCTGCGCTTGTGTATGATTTTTACGTTGTCTTAACGAAGTCTAAACCGCACCTGAACCGTATAGCGCACTTTTATGGGCTTGCCTTTATGTGAACCCGGATTCCATCGAGGCATGGCATTTACCACGCGCAAGGCTTCTTCATCACATCCCCCACCGATACCCCGCACCACCACAGCATCCATGATCTGGCCATCCTCGCGAACGACAAATTGGACAAAAACAGGCCCTTCAATGCCAGCCGTTCGTGCGGTCTCTGGATATTGGATATTGTTTTGCAAATACTCGTTCATCGCAGCAGCACCGCCCGGGAACTCAGGTTGTTTTTCTACAAAGGTCCAAATCCCTTTTGCATCGGATTTGTTGTCTGGCCCATTGATGTCACGGGGGATATGGGTTGCGCTCGAACCATTCTCGCCTCGCATTGGCGGTGGTGGCGGTGGTGGCGGTAATACAATACCTTTTCCAAGTGCCTCATCGGACGTCAGATCCAAAAAAGTCCCATCATTAAACTTCACCCGAATGGGCTTCGTGACATTTTCGCGCACTGTGACCGATTTCACAACCTTCTTTTTGCCGTTTACAAGCATGGTTTTGAGGGTATCCTCACGCATGGTTTTTGGGGCAAGAACCTGTTTTGGTACAATTGGTTGTGATGTCGTAGGCAAGAGGCGCTCATTTTTGATCGGCTTCGCAAGGGCTTTTGAGCGATCCAAGAGGCCGGATACCGCCGTTAGACCCACCGCAAAGAACAGAAGACCAAGGCTCCACCACAGCATTTTTACAGGTGGCTTATCTGATTGTTTTTTCATGGTTTGAATCCTTCTTTTGAGTTGTTGAAATTGCGCCGAGGCCATTGTGGAAAGCAATGGATTCGTTCGCATGGATTCGCTTGCAAGCAAATGGTATAACAGTTGGGCATAATGTTGCCGCGACATATGCGAACCAGAAAGAACCTCGGCATCGCAAGTGGCTTCGCGGGCAAATAAAATTTCGTGGTGATAACGATGGACCAAGGGATGCCAGTCCATAATCCACAAAAGGCCCTCTTCGGACAATCGCCACAGCACATCAAATCGGCGGATATGCACCAATTCATGACGGATGGCCAAGGTTCTGGCTTCGCTCGGCATAAGCAATTCCGGAGGCAGTGCCAAAACAGGACGGAAAACTCCAAACGTAAATGGGGAAAAGGTGCGCTCGGCCGTACACAACGCAATCGGGCGCTGAATGTCCATACACCGTGCAATTTGCAGGACTTCGGCGTTTGCACCTTCTTGCCGGACGGGAACAAGACAGGTCCGCAATGCCTGCACGTCTTGAAAGGAAGTCCAAAACAAAAATGCCTTCCAAATACCCCGTATCACAATACCAACAAGCAAAACCAATGGAAAAATATACCACAAATCTAATGTAAACAATGACTTAAACGCATTCGGATTCTGAACCAAAAGCACCACTTCCTGCACTTCTAAAGCCACCGCTGGCCTAACCAACGGCACTTCCCACTGCGGCAACCAACCCCAGGCCGCCCAAACCATCCCAAGTGGTAATGCCCAAAAAACCGATAGCCGTAAAGACAGCGTTTTGTGCGGTGCTTCTATACGGTTAAGGAGGTGATCAAGGAGCCAAGCAACCAAACTCCAAGCGATGAGGGGTAACCAAAAGGCAAAAAACACCCTTGCCCCCAGCCATTGTAGGGCTTCTAACCAGTTTTCCATCGTTCTACTCTTGGGTTGAAAATAGCGCGGATTATGCTGTCCGGTCGTCTAATTGTGCAATTAAGGCGCGAATTTCGGCTCTTTCGGCTTCCGAGAGGCGGTCTTGCTCCACCAAGGTTTGAACCAAGGCGACCGAAGAACCCTTAAAAACTTTGTCCAACAAATTATCCAACAGCCCCCCGCGTACTTCTTCCGGCGTTTTGGTGGCGGCATAGATGTACGTTACACCCTCGGTGCGATACGATAAATATCCCTTTCGCACCAAGTTTTTCATCGTGGTCATGATGGTCGTATAGGCTGTTTTTCGCTGGTTAAGGATGCGTTCATGCACTTGGCTTACCGTCGCTTCTCCCAGTTCCCATACGTTTTGGAGGACTTCCATCTCGGTTGTACCCAAAAGATCAATTGGCTTTCTCATAAATAATCGTACTATCGTTTTAGTAGGTGATAAGATAAGAAGTTGTTTCACTGCTGTCAATAGAGCTACTAAAATAATAGTTGGAAAAACCTATTGGAGATGTACGCAAGAGGACGGAAGGTATAGGCCACAGAAAAGGGAAATATCAAACGGGTACGATAAGCGAACTTTGCCAGAAACAATCTTGAACCGATTCAAAACCTTTGCCGAGCCGGAGTTGTACACAAGGAAATCTGAACATCAAAAAACAGTTTTGCAACATCAAGCACAAAAACAACTTTATGCAAAAGTTATACACATCATACAAGTACACATATGTTACATATTTATTTTATCAAAACAAGCGATGTATTTTAAGGGCGCTACCGCAACCACCACCATGAATGTCAGAAATACACGAGATCACATCCGACCGGACGGGCTTCCCAAACCCGGCGGCAGACCATGCGGATAAGCCCCTTTCTTTGGATGAAAAGCTGATTCTACATCCGGCGGCCACCTTTTTTGTACGGGTTGCAGGCATAGAAATGGAGGAGGCCGGTATCCGTCATGGAGACCTTTTGGTGATAGACCGATCGCTCCGCCCCCGAAATGGCGACTGTGTTATTGCATATGCGGAAGGCAATTTCATTGTTCGGTGCTACGACACCCGCCGTCCGGGGCATCCAATGCTCACCAATCCGGGCAACCTACGTCCTATTCCGATCAATGAAGAGGTGCTTATTTGGGGTGTGGTCATCCATGCCATCACCTCGTTTCGGCGTATGTAGCGGAGGCGTCATGTTTGCATTGGTGGACTGTAACAATTTTTACGCTTCGTGTGAACGGGTCTTTCAGCCTGCACTTTGTAACCGCCCGATCGTGGTTTTGTCTAATGGCGACGGTTGTATTGTTGCCCGCTCCAACGAAGCCAAAGCCCTTGGCATTCCCAATGGAGTCCCATTTTTCCAGTGGCGAAACGTTTTTCAGGAAAAAGGTGTCTCCGTTTTTTCTTCTAATTATGCACTTTACGGCGATTTATCCAACCGAGTGATGCAGGTTCTGGCGGGGTTTGGTCAAGAATTAGAGGTCTATTCGGTGGATGAAGCCTTTCTCCAGCTAAGAGCAGAAACCGATCTGGTGCAACTGGGCTATGATGTGCGGAGGCAGGTTTTACAATGCCTTGGCATTCCTGTTTCCGTGGGTATTGCCCGAACCAAGGCTTTGGCCAAAATCGCCAATTATCATGCCAAAAGATCAGAGAATGGCTTAGAAATGATGTCTATTCCAGCAGAGGATGGCTTTTTGCAAAATACCCCCATAGGGGAGGTCTGGGGCATCGGCAGGCGATACGCCCGCTTTTTGAGCGCACATGGCATAGAAACTGCCTATCAATTTAAACAAGCAGACGACGTATGGATTCGAAAGCACCTAACGGTGGTGGGCTTACGCTTGCTCCGCGAGCTAAGAGGCACACCTTATTGGGCACTTCAGGAGACGATACCTACCAAAAAGGGCATTGCCTCCACCCGGTCTTTTCAAACTCCAGTCACCGAGTTACAAGACTTGCGAGAAGCCATTGCAACCTTTATGAGTCGCGCTACCGAGAAGTTACGCAAACAAAATGCGGTCTGCCAATCGGTTTTGGTCTTTATCTCCACCAAACATTATGGCCATGGCCCACATTATACCAATAGCTTTAGCACCACCTTACCAGAAGCGACCGCCTATACGCCCGGCCTCATCCGAGCCGCTTGGGCTGGCTTGGAGCGTATTTTTAAACATGGTTTTACATACAAAAAAGCAGGTGTGATATTATCAGGTATTCATCCAAACACCGAAAGACAATCCGACTTGTTTGAACAACGCTCCCATCATACCGAAGACCACATAATGTCCGCCTTAGACGCTATCAACCAGAAGTACGGAAGCGGAACCCTTCGTATCGCCGCTACTGGGCCGAAGAAAGCCCACTGGCACATGCAACAACTGGCGCGTTCCCCACGCTTCACCACCCGATGGGAAGACCTGATCGTCGTACACACCAAGTGAATCGCTTAAGAGCATAAAGATATTGTTATACCCATTAGGGAAAATTACGGTTTATATTACTCGTTTTCAACCTTTTAGGTACTGCAATGAGCAAATCGAACTCAATAAGTAGTATGAACCTTTCAAAACATTGTCACTATAGATAAAGCATGTGCTTCATAGCTAATTGGTATAAGTATTGTTATTAAAAGTTTTGCCTTCTGATACAAAAAAAGCCCGACTGCTCGTGTCAATCGGGCTTTTAAGAATCTTCAATGGGGCTTACTTCAGTATAGGAATAGCGCCTAAGACGTCTTCCTTTGTCAAGACCTTGATGGTTCCGAGGTTCAGCGCTTCTACACCGGCACGGATTTTCGAGAAATCGCCCACCATAACCACCACCATATTGTCGGGGTTTACATATTGTTGTGCGGCACGTTCTATTTGCGCCTTTGTGACGCCCAAGATATTAGGGACATACGTATTAAAATAGTCATCTGGTAGGTTGTGGGTGATTTTTTCCGAGACATTTGCAGCAATAGCATTGACGGTTCCGAAGTTCTCTGGATAGCCTAAAGCCTCATAGTTGCGGGCGCGGGTTACCTCGTCGTCTTTCACCGAGCGAATATTGGTCAGTTCCTTCATAAATTCGGTCACGGCCTTATCGGTCACATCTGTCTGAACCGCAGAGGATGCAATAAAGTGGCCGACGGATCTTGGGAAGGAAAAACCTGAATTTGCGCCATAGGCGAACCCATGTGTTTCACGGATGTTTTGATTCAGGCGCGAGCTAAACGAACCGCCCAAGATGGTATTCATCACGGAAATGGCGAAATAATCCGGTGTACTCCGTTTTACGCCCGCACTTCCAAACCGTAGTTCTGTTTGTGCTGCTCCCGGCTTATCAATCATATAAATGGTACGTCCGGTGGTTTTGGGAGGGTCTGGAATCGCGACTTTTTTCAGCGTGCCACCTTTCCAGAGGCCAAAACGGGCCTCTAATTTGGCTTTGATCATGGCCTTAGAGACATCGCCCACCACCAAAAAATTAGCATTGGCAGCCGTTACTGTTTGGCGATAAAACGCCTGAATATCTGCAAGGGTGATTTTTTTGAGAGATGCCTCGGTGGCGCGACGGGCGAAGGGGTGGTTTTTGCCATAGACCAACTGGTTGAAGGCGCTATTAGCGATGATGCGGGCTTCGTCGTGCGCCTGTGCCAATGCTACCAAGCTCTCACGTTGGCGGCGTTCCCACTCGGCGGCCTCAAAACGGGGTTTAAGGGCAACATCGCGCATCAGGTCTAAGGCGGCATCCAAGCGTGAAACGGGCGTAAACAGCCCAACAGATACCTCATCCGCACTGGCATAACTTTGTAGCATAATGCCCAGATAATCAATTTCGTCGGAGAGTTCCAAGGCATTCCGGCTTCCGGCGCCATCACGCATCAACGTGGCCATTGCCGTTGCAAGCCCAACCTTGTCTTCGGGGTCATTGGCCGTTCCGCCATTAGACCGCAGCGTAATGGAGACATGCGGTACGCCTGTTTTTTGGAGATAGAAAACCTTTACACCATTTTTAAGGGTAAAACTTTCTAATTTTGGAACCACAAGGTTACGTGGCGCTTCGGGCGCGGGTGGCTTAGAGCGATCCACATTTTGGGCTACCAACAGGTTTGTGGTAAATAAAAGCCCTATAAAAAAAGCAACAATAGCTTTCATATAAATTTATTTTTATTCGGTTTATGTAATTAGAAAAACCGGTGTTCCATCGAGAGGCACACCCAGCAAATTCGGAGGGTTATTGTATGGCCAAGTCGGTTTTCCCTTTCGGAATGACGCTTAGAATAACCCGTCTTTGTGGATTCAGGTATTGACGCGCCGTAGCAGAAATATCGGACGGTTGCAGGGCTTTGAAGCGGCTAAAATCCTCGTTCAACCAATCTGGATTTCCAGCAAAGCGATAATAAGATTGGAGCATTTCCGCTTTTGCCATCGGCGATTCCATCTGCCGGAGCATCGTACTTTCGTTTTGGTTGATCACCCGTTGAACTTCGCGGTTAGAAGGAGGATTTTGGATCAGGGTACGCAATTCCTCATCTATCACCGTCTGGAGTTGTGCCAACTTTATGCCCGGACGCGCCGTGGCCATGATCATAAACATGCCACCCAAGGCACTTCCATCTTGATACACACTTACGTTTTGGGCAATTTGCAGTTCATACACCAAACGTTTATAGAGACGGGAGTTTTTGCCATTGGCCAAAACATCAGCAACCACCTCCATTTCGGCATCGCCCGGAGCAAATTTTGCGGGTGTTTGATAGGCCATATAGAGCCGTGGCAGTTGCACATTGTCTTCCAAGACCAACTTTTTGACCTCTTTCAGTTCAAAAACGGGTGCTGTGGGACGTATAACGGCTTCGCCCCGTGGGATTTGGCTAAACCAATGCTTTACCTTTTCTAAAGCCTTTGCAGGTTCTATATCGCCAGAAATGACCAAAACTGCATTGTTAGGCGCATAATATTTTTTAAAGAACTCCACCACATCTTCGTAGGATGCTGCGGTTAGGTCGTCCATATACCCAATCACAGGCCAGTTATACGGATGTTCTTTGGGATAAAAATTCTCTAAGATCGTTTGAAAGGCCATGCCATACGGCCTATTCTCGTAGCTTTGTCGGCGCTCGTTTTTAACCACATCCCGCTGTCCGTCCACCTTTGCGGGAGACATCGCATCCAGTAAATAGCCCATTCGATCGCTTTCTAAAAATAAGGCTAAATCTAAGGAATTGGCAGGCAGTGTCTCGTAGTAATTGGTACGGTCTTGTGTGGTAGAACCGTTGTTGTTGCCCCCAACGGCCTCCAGCAGATTGTCGAAATCCCCTTCTTTTACATTACCGGAGCCTTCGAACATAATGTGTTCAAACAAATGGGCAAATCCGGTTCGTTTGGGTTTTTCATAAGACGAGCCAACATGATACCAGACATTTACCGTTACCATTGGTATGGTGTGGTCTTCGTGTAGAATAATGGTAAGGCCATTGTCTAAGGTGTGTACGGTATGTGGGATGCTCAAGGCTTTCTCCTGTGCGTGGAGGGCTGTAAAAACAAAGAGCGACAGAAATAAAAAGGACAATAATTGCTTCATAAGGGTTTGCATTATTATGAATTGGAATGCGAAAAAGACGTAGCGTTTTCACCACAAGTTACACCATTTTGGGCGCTAATCCAGCAGAAATCATTTTGCCAATTTCTATAACCTTTTTCCACAAGAAAGAAGACACTCCTAAAATACCCTAAAAAAGTTGTATCTTGCATTTCGGATGCTCACCAAGTTTTATTGAATGATGAAATCTCTCTTTTTGGTCATACTTTCGGTATGGAGTGTGGCATTTGCCCAAAAAAATAACCTTTCGCCTGTTTCGTACCAACCGATGAAGCCCGTCGCAAATACGAAGATGCTGGTCTCATACAATCCCAAATCGCCAAAAGCACGCCTCAAAAACGCACGCGCCTTAGAGATGGTGGAGTATCGGTACGGCAAACCGTTTGAGGTGTATCCGATGTCCTTGGTGAAAGGCAAATGGCAGGCATCGTACATAGTCACCGAAGGAACGATGTATGTGGTCTTTGGTTTTCGGAATGGAGACCAAGCCGATGACAACGAGGGCCACTTGTGGGACTTCTTGGTTCATGACAATACGGGGAAGCCTTTGCGAAATGCCCATTACATGCGTGCATTTTCATATCCGGAGCGGAATTATGATACTGATGCAGTCAACACTTTAAAGAACAAGGATTTAGCAGCAGAGGTTACAGCATATCCAGATAACCTCATCGTCCAAACCATGCTGCTCAAGGAAGCACTTACAAAGCAAGGAGAGGCTCAAATTATGGCCAAAGCCCACGCTATCGCTGAACGTGCATGGCAAGAGGCGGCTTCAAAGACGGAGGTTTATAGTGGACTTTCGTTTATGTGGCGCCAGTTGAACAAGCCAAGCGAACTTGAGGCACTAAAAACAAAAGCACTCCAAGAAAATCCCAATAGCGAATTGGCCACGCGGCTCACCCTCCAAACCCTCGTGGAGACAAAAGGCACCTCGTGCGACAACCTGAGTGCCTTCTTGCAAGAACATGGCGAACAAGTTGTTCCTAAGGACTATCGCCTATACAATGTGTTTAACCAATACAAAGCTTGCAAAGACCGCGAAAGAATGCTGTTTTGGGCCAATAAATATGTTGCGTATAGCGAAGGGATGGCTTCTTATAGTAACCGTACCTTGGCCACCGCGTTCATGGAAAGTGGTTTTGCTCCCGAAGCAGAAGAATTTATCCGAAAGGCCATCGCGGCGGAGCCACAAGAGCTTTTCCGTGCCTACATGAAACGTGGGGAAGACGGCACATGGCTACCCACCTCTCTTGCAGGGGATAAACTTGCTCTGGCACGTACAGACCTACATGCCGGAAACCTAAAAGTGGCAGGACGGATTTTTTTGGCCGTACAAAAAAATGAAGCCGCCTATGAGGCCCTCAATACCGCCCGTAAAACGCTGCAATACGACAAAGAGGTGGCCATGCTCTTTGCTACAGCAGCAGAAGCGCTTGCTCGCGACCAAGAAGCCTACGAGGTCTATTGGCATTGGGCAACCAAAGACCGCACAGATCAACCGACATTAGACGGGCTGGCACGAAGCTACGCCAAGTTAAATGCGGGAACGGAAGGTTGGGCAGCGGTTTTGGCTAAATTGGAAGGAATCTGGGGCAAAAAACCAGAACCGCGCTTTACCGTAGCAGACTACGACCCCAACCGCGACCCGGCCAAAGACCTCGAATCAACGCTTGTACAAGCCCGTGCTGAACAAAAACAGGTCATGCTTTTTGTAGGTGGGCAGTGGTGTTCATGGTGCCACGCCCTGACACGCTACTTTAAACAAAACGAGAAAGCGGCACAAATCTTACAAGATCGTTACTTGATTATGAAAGTCAATTTTAGCGAAGAGAATGAAAATGCCACGTTTTTATCCAAATACCCTGCTATTTCTGGTTATCCGCACCTGTTTTTCCTTTCTGCGGACGGGAAATTGCTTCACTCACAAAATACCGGCGAGATAGAAGCAGGGGTGGGCATGGCCTATGACGAGCAAAAAGTGATGGAGATGTTAGAAAAATGGGCAGGGCGATGATGGATAAAGCATGTGCTTAATTGTTAATTGGTATTAGTTGGATACAGATAAACAAAAAAAGCCGGAGCAAGTGGTTCCGGCCTTCTGTACAAAGGGTTCGTTAGACGTCAAACCGCAAAGGCTTCCTCCCGAGTCTTTTGTGTCTGTTCAATCGGAAAGTGCGCAATTAACCACACCAATAAGGCTTCATTAAAGCGCTCTGGCTGTTCCATCATGGGCGCATGGCCACATTCTGGAATAAAATGCAACGTAGAATTGGGGAGATGCTGGTGCAGTTCTTCGGCCACATCAGGTTGCGTAAGACGGTCTTGTTCTCCCCAAAGTAAAAGCGTGGGTGCATTAAGGCGTGCCAAGAATGGGCAAACGGTATCGTTCTTGGAAGAACGCCCCATCGCAATCAAACGAAGGGCTTGTTCGCGGTTTGTGATAATCCCCTTCATCTCTGCCATCAGTTCGGGGGTAACATGTTTTTCCGCATCGTGGAACGTAAATCCGGCGTGCATACGCAAGAAGTCGTCATCGTTACGGCGGAAAAACTCGCTCTTCATGGCCAATTCCCGAATCCCAGCCGAGCCAGAAAGCACCATTCCCGCAACCTGACTTGGATAATTCCGGCTATAAAACATAGCTACTTGGCCGCCCAGCGAATTGCCCACCAAGATTAATTTCTTTGGCAAACCGATAGCGGCAAGAAAATCGTGCACCCAAGCCACCAAGCCTGTAATATGGGTTTGGCGCAAGGGCAATTGGTAGCAAGGGAGGATGGGAGCAATAACCCTATAACCAGCCTCGGTAAAAGGCGTTACATTGTCTTGCCAATTTCGGATGTCTCCCAACATGCCATGAAGAAACATAAGAGCAGTTGCGTCTTCTGGCCCTTCATCCCAATACTGATAAGACCCTTTATGTCTTAGAGGAAAGCGATAAGGTTGCATAAAAGCACAATTCGTTAATCAATTTGGGCGTCTTCCAATCCGGAATTTACCCTTAAGACCTAATAAAAGACGAATACCATCCGTAAATCTTGCTTGGTATTCGTGGAGAACTAAACCTAATGGTACTTTGCACCATTGGAAATACCCTCTCCTTGTAATTTTTTGTAGGGATTTTAAGGACAGCTTGTAAGGAGAGGGAAAGTTTAGGCGTGGCATAGGGGAGAAAGTCTTGGAAGGTACGTGGTTGCGTAGTATATTCGTTAAACCATTGTTCAAACCACTTATATAAAGGAGGAAATCATGTCACTTTGGGGTCGAATCTCTGGCGAATTTATAGACATTATCGAGTGGATGGATGATACACGAGACACGATGGTGTTTCGGTACGACCGCCACAACAACGAAATTAAGTACGGGGCAAAACTCATCGTGCGTGAAGGGCAGGCCGCAGTCTTTATTAACGAAGGCAAATTGGCCGATGTTTTTACGCCGGGAACCTTTACCTTGGAGACCAAGAACCTACCACTGCTCTCAACCTTACAAGGCTGGAAATATGGCTTTGAAAGCCCCTTTAAAGCCGAGGTTTATTTTGTGACAACACGGCAATTTACCGAGCTAAAATGGGGAACCCAGAATCCGGTTATGGTGCGAGATCCAGAGTTTGGGCCTGTAAGACTACGGGCGTTTGGAACCTATGCCATGCGGATTAACGATCCGGCGAAGTTTTTGACGGAAGTTGTAGGAACAGATGCAAACTTCGGAACGGAGGAAATCACCAACCAGCTCCGCAATATCGTGGTGTCGCGCTTTACCAACCTCATTGGAACCGTCAAAATTCCCGTCTTAGACATGGCCGGAAACTATGACCAATTGGGGGAATTTCTGACGCAACGTCTTGCTCCCGAATTTGAACAATACGGCCTTAAGCTCACCAAAATGTTGGTTGAAAATATTTCGCTTCCGCCGGAAGTGGAAGAGGTCTTAGACAAGCGAACCAGTATGGGCGTGGTAGGCAACCTTAATGCCTATATGCAGTTCCAAACCGCAAATAGCATCCCCGATGTGGCAAATCAGCCCGGAGGATTGGCAGGCGGGGCCTTCGGGGCCGGCGTCGGTTGGCAAATGGCGAATCAAATCGGGCAAGCCTTCCAACAAGCCCCGATCACTGCAGCACCACCTCCAGTGCCTAATGTCAGCTTTCATGTAGCCGTAAATGGGCAACCAACCGGACCCTACGACCTAAATACACTGCAGCAACAAGTAGTGTCGGGGCAACTAAAACCTTCTTCTTTGGTCTGGAGACAAGGCATGCCAGGGTGGGAAGCCGCTGAAAAAGTATCGGAACTGGCGAACTTGTTTACACAAATGCCACCACCAATTCCAGTCGTAAGTTAGAACAAGCCCCTGTCGGGGTTATCGGATATGAAACCAATAAATAAAGCAGCTACACCTATCCATAAGACAAATCACAACAGAACACGACCTCTTTCCTCGAACTTCAATAAGACAACGGGGCGTTGGACAATGGGCACGTTGGCTGCGGACGCAAGCCTAACCTTGGTCTTTATCGTGATGGCGAATTAAGCCAATTCCACTGATGACCCAAATCATAAAAAGCCTCGTAGCCCAAAAACGACGAGGCTTTTTTTATTGTTGTAATTGGGTGGGATATGGCCTAATCAACCTATAGCGATCATGTTTTGCACAGCCACCAAAATTGTTATACCAATGAGTAAAAATTACTGTTTATATTACTCTTTTTTAACCTTTTAGGTGTTTAGATGATCAAAGTGAACTGACGAAGTAACATCCACCTTTCAACACCGAAAGGTGGTGTAAGCGTTGATGGGTCAATCAGACACTTAATTCCGAATTGGTATAAGGTGTTTAGATGATTAAAGTGAACTGACGAAGTAACATCCACCTTTCAACACCGAAAGGTGGTGTAAGCGTTGATGGGTCAAGCAGACACTTAATTCCGAATTGGTATAAGGTGTTTACATGATTAAAATGAACTGACGAAGTAACATCCACCTTTCAACACCGAAAGGTGGTGTAAGCGTTGATGGGTCAAGCACGTGCTTAATATTGAGCCCGTCTCTATCTTATAACATAATTGTGTTGTTCAAGAATGAAAGGGCGACCCTTAGAGAAATCCGCTTAATAGCTCAGCCATCGGGCTTCGACTACGTTAAACCAGCTTATTCCTCGTCATATATAGATGCCACCCCTACGGGGCTTTGTCGTACATTTGGAACCGATTTCTACTAAGATGTCGCCCCTACGGGGCTTTGCCGTTCATTCAAAAGTGGAAAAACCCTTGAAAAACCAGCATTTACGCAATTCCGTGAGTTCCTCCATGATTCTTGAATGGCAGGGCGGCCCTTAGAAAAATCCGCCGGAGCAAGGATGGCTTCGGCTACGCTCAGCCACAGGGCTTCTTTTGGCCGTACAAAAGAAGGCCGCCGGCAGGCCCGTCTGCGACCGATAGGCACTTGTATGCGCTCAGTTAGCAGGCTTCGATTTGATTAACCCAAAATACCTGTTAAATGGTTACAAGTTAAAGGCTGTCTCAACAGCTAATCGGTATTAGACGATGTTTTGCCCCGTCAGGGCGACATCATGATAGAAATTCATTTCCAAACAGGGGCAAAGGAGGATGCAAAAGAAGCAAAGCGCATTTAGCGTGAGAGCATTAATTAAATTTTTATTTGTAATTGGTCTAAATAAGAATTATTTTTTTCTCACTAAAAAACCCATCCTCCGGTGTAGGGAAGACGGGTTCCTAAATAAGGATACGACTTAGGCTTTTTTAACCCAACTGGTGCAATATCCTTTTGGAGCGATTGGGCCTTTAACCACACTGCACTTGCCACAAGCGGCTCCGCCTGTCGCTGCAATGTAGAGCTGGCAACCGTCGCAAGGTTTTGCGGGATCCGGCGTGACGTCCACGTACTTGAGGGTTTGGCGCATGGTGATGTCTGCTGGTGCGAGTCCGGTGGTATCATTACAACCGGCTGCTGCTGCATCGCCACCGCCACCACAAGCGGCTAACGTTCCGGCTAGGGCAGGTGCAACTGCGCCCACCATTGCGGCTTTAAACAAAAAGTCTCTGCGGTTAAGTTTTTCTTGCATGAGAATTAGGGTTTGAGTGAGAGAAAACCACCTCTAAAAAGAGGTCGAAATCATTATTTCATTAAGGTATTCTGTATTTCCATTCCAATTCAATAGGCTTTTACGGATTGCACTGTACGCAAAAAGCCTACAAGCATCATCTTGGCGGACGGCGGTAATTGTCCTTATTGTCCCAATCGTCATCGTCGTCGTCCGTCATATTGCCTAAGCCGGAAAGCATAGACCCCACCAAATCGCTATAAGATGTAAGAGACTCGGCATAATCCTTACCCACCAAAGAGTGTTGGTGTAGGGCTTCAAGCACCCATTCCATCAAAACGAATCTCTCTGGAGCGGTGCTTGTGGAAAAATGCTTTTGCACCAAATTCTCCAGCCCACTCACTTGCAAGAGGAGACTTTGGTAGTGGTTTTGATCCATTTCGTGTCGAAAGGTAAGGCTATTGCCATTGGCGAACCAATCCAAAATAGGTTTATAGGCTTTCTTCCCATTTTTTTTATCGGTTGGGTCTGGGAAGTATCGTAAGAAGATCGCTTTGAGGGCTTTACCTATGAGTCGTCGTGCTACATTTTGCACGCCTTCTTGTTCTCCCTCGTACACCAATTCCACTTTTCCCGTAATGGCAGGCTCCACTTGCAGCAAGTCCAAAATACGGAGGGTTGTTACCGACTCGTGTTGGAGCAAGGCACGGCGTTCTGCTGCAGAGATAAGGGCTTCGAGTGCGGATCGGGTCATACGAACCGAGACACCTGATTTCTGGTCAATGTATTCACTTGTTCGCGCCTCGAAGGCCACCTGTTCTATGATTTCCCGAAAGAAATGTGGTACATTTACATGGATTCCGCCCCGTTCTTGCCATGCTTCTTGCCGTGTTATCTCAATGCCTGTTTCCAAATCTTTTGGATAATGGGTGATAATCTGGCTATCAATCCGATCTTTGAGTGGTGTAATGATGTTGCCACGGTTGGTATAGTCTTCCGGATTGGCCGTAAAAACAAGCAATAAATCTAAGGGAATACGCAGGTTAAAGCCGCGTATCTGGACGTCTTGCTCCTCCATGATATTCAACAACCCAACTTGGATGCGTGGCTGAAGATCGGGAAGCTCATTGATGGCAAAAATGCCCCGATTTGCACGCGGAATCAGTCCAAAATGAATAACTTCTTCATCCGCATATGTTAGACGGCGGGTCGCGGCCTTGATCGGGTCTATATCACCGATAAGGTCCGCCATATTGGTATCGGGCGTGGCCAATTTTTCGGTGTATCGTTCGGAGCGATGGAGCCAAGCGATGGGGGTTTCGTCCCCTTTCTCAGCAATCATGGTGCGCCCGAATTTACTAATCGGGTGTAAGGGATTTTCGTTTAGCTCACTGCCTTCTATGTAGGGAATAAATTCGTCCAACAACGAAGCCAACATTCGGATAAGGCGCGTTTTGCCTTGTCCACGAAGACCCAGCAAAATAAGGTCGTGCCTTGCAAGCAGTGCGTGTTGGATTTGCGGGATGACGGTTCGTTCATACCCAATCATGCCTTGGAAAATAGGCTCTTTTGACTTGAGTTTGGCAATGAGGTTGTGGCGCAGTTCCTCTTTTACGGTTCGGAAAACATATCCAGAGCGCTTTAATTCACCGATGGTGTGGATTTGGGGAGGGTTCATGGGCAAGTTGAATAAAGGATAGCCTTTGGTGGGACAGAGGGAACCCATAAAGAACCATTTGGTTCAGGCCGTTGGGCTAAAGTAATGGATTCCAAGAGAACTTCATGAAATTCTAAGAAGGATGCAGATAAAAAGGCGTGGTAGATAAACGTTTGGCCTTTACCGATCCCATGTTCTACGCTTTACCATCCGCTGTTTTGGCTTTACCATCCGCTGTTTTGGCTTTACCATCCGCTGTTTTGGCTTTACCATAAACGTTTTTTAAAGCCTATTTGAAAGTTTGGTTGAAACGCATTTCTTTGTTGTGGTATTGTTTAGAATAAGTCTAAATTTAAATAACAGAATCAAACAACCCTGAACCGATAGCCTTATGTTTCGACTACCGAGCGCCCTGAAAACACTTTTTATTACCCTCTTTTTGGCTTCCTATGTGGTCGCCCAAACCCCTGATACCACCCGAATCGTATTGCCTCCGGTAACGGTAATTGGGTCAGCTCCTGAAGCCTTGCGCACCATCCCTGGTTCTGGACGTACCTTTGGTTCAATGGCGATTGCAGCCATCCAGCCACGTGGTGCAGAAGACGTATTGCGCCATGTAAGCGGTGTTTATGTTCGTTCGGAAGATGGCATTTCATTACGTCCCAACATCGGCATTCGTGGGTTATCACCTACCCGGAGTTCCAAAATCTTGCTGCTGGAAGACGGCATACCGCTAACCACTGCCCCTTACGGCGATCCTGCGCTGTATTACCATCCACCAATCGAACGCTTTTCGGGTGTAGAAGTCCTCAAAGGTGCAAGCCAATTGGCCTATGGCCCGCAAACTATTGGCGGGGTTATCAACTACATCACACCTTTGCCCAATAGCGACACGGGTTTTTTCCGAATGGGAGGCGGAAACCGGGGATACCGATCGGTACATGGTGGCTTCAGCAAACGCTTAACCGGAGAGAACGGGATAGGGGTGGACATTTTGCACAAGCGCTCTGGCCTAAACCGCGATCACACCGGAACCATCCTGACAGATTTGATGCTGAAGGGCTTGCTTAAAACGGATGCGAAGGGGCAGATTGTTTTCAAATTTAATGCGTATCAAGAGAACTCGCAGGTTACCTATCCGGGCATTACAGAAGTACAATTTAAAGAATCCCCTTATTATAATCCTTTTGAAAATGACCGTTTTCGGGTGCAACAATTTGCCGTTCATACAACGGGTAGTCGTCTATTAACCCCCAAAACCTTACTCTCTGGCCATCTCTACGGCTATACCATTGCGCGAGATTGGTGGCGACAAGGGACTTTGGTGATGAAAAATGGCGTATTAACGGAAGACGACAACTCTGCAAATCCGGGTAATGCACACGGTGTACGTGTCCTCGTCGCTCCCAATCGGCGGGATGGGCGTCTCCGGAATTACCAGGTTGCTGGCATCGCACCACATCTCACGCATGAAGTGCGTCTGGGCAAGCGAATGATGACCTTAGAAGGCGGTCTTCGGGCGCATTTTGAAACCCAAAAACGGCAACAACTACGGACGACCGCAGGCCCTACCGCCGAGTCCGGCACTTTGGTAGAAGACAACCTACGCCATACACAAGCCTATTCGGCCTTTATCGAAAACAAGGTTGCGTGGTCGTCACGTACTTCGGTCTCGGTTGGTTTTCGCTATGAAGCCATGAATTATCGCCGGAAAAACGCAATGGGAGCGTCCGGAAAAGGTGTTGAGGGCACGAAGAACCTACGTGTATGGATTCCGGGCGGTGGTATTAGCTTTTTACCCAATAAAAACTGGACTATTTTTGCCGGTATTCATCGTGGTTTTGCACCACCTCGGGTTGAAGATGTCATAGACAATACGACCGGAACGGCCATTGAACTGGATGCCGAGCTTAGCTGGAATACAGAATTGGGGTTGCGTTGGCAAAAAAATGGACTACGTGTAGAGTTTACCAGTTTCTATATGAACTTCCAGAACCAGATTGTGCCGGCTTCGCTGGCGGGCGGAATTAATGCAACCCTAACCAACGCAGGCGAAACGCTACACACGGGCGCGGAAATGGCTTTCGAAGCAGATGCCACGGAGGTTGGATGGCCGCTTGTACTTTCTACCAATCTGACGTGGCTCCCCGTAGCTCGTTACGAGGGCAACCGGAAAAGTGCCATTATTGCAACCCAAGACGTGGGCGGAAACCGTTTGCCGTATGCACCGGAATGGCTTGCAACTGCCATTTTCAAGGTAATACCGATGGAATTTCTGAACTTTGGCGTCGAGTGGGTTTATACCGGAAGCCAATTCTCGGACGACCTAAATTCGGTTACGCCTACGCCCAATGGCCGACAAGGAGAGATTGCAGCATATGGATTGCTTAACGCCACCATTCAGGCTACCCTTAAAAACAAGTGGAGTTTCTCCGGAAATGTCAAAAACATGGCCAATAAAGTTTACATCTCGGATCGTTCGCGAGGGATTATGGTGGGGTCACCACGTACTTGGCAAATAGGAATTGCTAAAATATTCTGATGCAGGCGTTGAATAGGGAGAGGATGTTTAATCGTCCACCTCGTCCACGCTTGAGACAAAGCCTTGTTTACGCTGCCACCGGAGCAAGGATGGCTTCGGCTTCTCTCAGCCACCGGGCTGCGGCTACGCTCAGCCAGCTCTATTCTTGTCGTGATGTCACCCCTACGGGGCTTTGCCGTGCATTTGGAAACAGATTTCTACTAAGATGTCACCCCTACGGGGCTTTGCCGTGCATTTGGAAACAGATTTCTACTAAGATGTCACCCCTACGGGGCTTTGCCGTGCATTTGGAAACAGATTTCTACTAAGATGTCACCCCTACGGGGCTGGGCTGTGCGTTTTGTAAAGCAGAACAAACCCTTTAAAAACCGTAACTTACGCAATCCCGTGAGTTCTTACATGATTCTTGAATGGCAGGGCGGCTGTTAGAAAAATCCGCCGGGCTTCGACTTGGCTCAGCCGCCGGGCTTCGACTTGGCTCAGCCGCCGGGCTTCGACTTGGCTCAGCCGCCGGGCTTCGACTTGGCTCAGCCGCCGGGCTTCGACTTGGCTCAGCCGCCGGGCTGCGGCTTCTCTCAGCCAGCTTGCTTCTTTTGGCTGCACAAGAAGGCCGTCGGCTGGCCCGTCTGTGCTCAACGGGCAGGCTTCTGCTTGATCAACCCGTAGCGCACTTGAAAGCATTGAAATCCTTTTAAGTTAAAGGTTGGCTCAATGCTCATAGTCATGAAGATATTTTCTTTAGCTCGGTTCTGAGGAAGCGTAGCGTGTATTCCACAAGCTCTTCGGGTGGGGGTGACGTTTTGGGCATTTCATGTAATAGACCGATGGTCGCCTTATACCGAGAAAGGTAGGCTTTGCAATTTCGGCAAAGGCGCAAGTGTTGCTCGAATCGCCATTTTTGGTCTTCGGTTAAGGCACTTTCAAAATAGTCCGTGAGGAAATGGTGGGCATCTTGGCAGCTTAGGTCTATTCCCAGCCGATGTTTAAGGGCTTGAATCATAATGGGTTAATCGTTTTTGAAGGGCATTTCGGGCACGGTGAAGCCGGACACGTAGGTTTCCTTCGGTAATTTGGAGAATCGAGGCCACTTCATCCATCGGTAAGTCTTCAATGTCTCGTAATAAAATAGCCACCCGATATGCTTCCGGTAGTTGTTCGATGGCCTCGTATAGCAGCCGGATTTGCTCTTTTCGGATCAGGCCCTGTTCTGGATTCCACATTTGGTACCGCTCTTGGGCATGTCCGTTAACAAGAAACATCGGCTGAAGCGCCTCTATTTCGGATTCGTCCATGACCTCCGTGCGGTACGCTTTTCGCAAGTTGGTACGTGCCAAGTTGACCCCAATAGCACACAGCCAGGTAGAAAACTTAGCCTCACCTCTGAATTGGTCAATCCTGAGCAATGCCTGAAGAAACGTTTCTTGTACCAAGTTCTGAACTTCGTCTGGATCTCTGATTAAGCGAGCAATACACCGATACAATTTGGGCGTTTCTTCTCGAACCATGCGCGTCATTGCCGCATCGTCCCTGTTGCGGAGGGCCTCTAAATGGCTTAGTTGATTGGTATAGGTGGTTGTTACGGGCAAGCAAATAGTACGGTTCGAACCATGCGTGTGATCACCACATCGTCCCTATTACGGAAAGGGTTTAAATAGCTTAGATGACCGGTATAGATATTTGTTACAGCCCAAGATAGCAATCGCCGATTCGCCCCTAACGCAGGTTAACAAATGTAAGAAACGATCCTTAATAAGCGAAGTTTTATGCCTTTTTGCGCCTGTAATAAAGACAAAACAGGTTCTTTTAATCCATTGTGAATAGACGCTTTAGATGATGGTAATCTGGAGGGTGTATTTGACGTTTTTGATCATCGAAACCCCCATCACGCCAAGTCCTTGAACCACCACCTTGTATTCACCATTCTCTGGCAGGTCAACGGTTTGTGTACCTATTCCTTCATCCAGCAAGATTGTTCCATCTTCGTCCCCTTGCATCACAAAGTAGCCCACTTTGCTGCTTGTTGCTTTGAATTTAACCTGCAATCGTTGCCCAGCTTTTGCGCGTAACGTATAGGTATGTATGCCTTCTACATTTAGTAGTGTACCCTTTAGCGTCGCACTATTGGCTCCTTTTGCAAACCGCACCTGTTTGCTGAACGTGGGTTGCGCAAACGTGGTGACGGCGCAGAACAAGGTTAGTACAAAAAAGAGTAGGGTTGTTTTCATATAATACAATGTGTTAGTGGCTTTGCCGTGATTTTTGACTTGCTGTTTTACGCACTCATTGCTTGGTTTTGTCGGGTAAAATTTAAGGTTTGGGTTGCAATTCCTTTTGGATCTAAACCGACTTCCGCATAAAGCTCATTTTGTGTACCATGTTCTACGAACGTATCGGGTAGCCCAAGCCGGAGAACATCAGCTTTATACCCATGATCACACATCCATTCCAAGACCGCACTTCCAGCTCCTCCTTGTACAACGCCATCTTCTACGGTGACAACCATGTCGTAGGTGGAAAAGACTTCTTGGAGGAGGGATGCATCCAAAGGTTTCACAAACCGTAGGTCGTAATGTGCGGCCTCGATGCCGGCTTCTTGAAGGAGGAGACGGGCTTTGTGAACAGATTGTCCGATCGCACCATAGCTCAGAATCGCGAGATCAGTTCCATCGGCTACTTTGCGTCCCGTTCCAAGTGGTATTTCCTCGAAGGGCGCACACTGGTCTGCTGGTGTTCCGCCTCTTGGATACCGAATGGCATATGGGCCTTTTTCGTAGATACTGGCCGAGTACATCAGGTTACGGAGGTCTTGGGCCTCCATAGGTGCGGCCACCACCAGATTTTGAACACAGCGGAGGAAAGGAATGTCTAAGGCGCCGTGATGCGTTGCGCCGTCAGCGCCCACCAATCCGGCACGATCCATACAGAACACGACCGGAAGGTCTTGCAAGGCTACATCATGAATAATACCATCATATGCCCGTTGTAAAAAACTGGAATAGATAGCGACAAACGGTTTTAGCCCTTGTGTTGCCATTCCGGCGGCTTCTACCACGGCGTGCATCTCGGCAATGCCCACATCAAAAGCGCGTTCGGGCAATTGTTTCATCATCTTGCTCAGGCCTGTTCCGCTGGGCATGGCGGCCGTAATACCTACAATTTTAGGGTTTTCTTGGGCCAATTCTAGGATGGCATCCCCGAAAATATCTTGCCAATTTGGGATTTTGCGCTTACCGAGGTCTGGTTTGACCAAAGATTCTCCGGTAAGTTTATCGAAGGGCGAGCTTTGAGCGTGCCACTTGAGCTGGTCTTGCTCGGCAGGTGCAAAACCCTTTCCTTTTACGGTCATGCAATGCAGCAAAATGGGGCCTTTCAAGTCTTTCAGGTCGTCCAATATTTTGGCGAGTTGCACAACATCGTGGCCATCCACGGGGCCAAAATACCGGAAGCCGAGTGCCTCAAAAAGCCCACCCGGTGTTAAGGCGGCCTTCATGCCATTTTCGATCCGCCCGAAGAAGCGTTGCATGGTTCCACCACCTTTCCCCTTCATTTTTTCGAGAAGATCCCACACCTCGTCACGTAGTGTATTCCATCCTTTTCCGGCAGTGATCTCGGCCAAGTACTCGTTCAGTGCGCCCACGTTGGGGTCAATAGACATGCGGTTATCATTCAAGATCACCAACAAATCGGACTTGGCGGTTCCGGCATTGTTCAGCCCTTCAAAAGCCAAGCCTCCAGTCAGCGAGCCATCACCGATAATGGCCACCACTTTTTGGTCTGTACCCGAAATGTCGCGTGCCTTCGCCATCCCCAAAGCGGCGGAGATGGACGTAGAAGCATGGCCAACCCCAAAGGTGTCAAACTCGGACTCGGAGCGCTTGGGAAACCCCGAAATGCCTTGGTATTTGCGGTTGGAGTGGAAAACGTCGCGCCTGCCGGTTAGGATTTTGTGACCATATGCCTGATGACCCACATCCCAAACAATTTGGTCTTTTGGGGTGTTGTATATGTAGTGGAGGGCAACCGTCAGTTCAACCACACCAAGTGAAGCGGCAAAGTGGCCACCATGCACAGAGATGATGTCAATAATGTATTGTCTTAGCTCTTCAGCAACTTGTGGCAATTTTTCTATGGGCAATTCGCGCAGAATGTGTGGTTGGTCTATCTGTGCGAGCATAGGGCCAGGGATATGAGCGGTTTGGCGTTCTGTCATAAAATCGGGGAGAATAAAAACTTAGGAGGGTTCTAAGGATCGTTTTTCGATACGTAGTTGGGCTTCTTGAAGACGAACTTCACAGAAATCCGCAAGAGATAGACCTTGCTCATACAGCGTGAGCGCTTCTTCTAAGGCGATCGGTTGCTCAAGTGTGCGGACGATCTGTTCTAACGCTTGGATGGCTTCACTAAAGGTGCGTTCAGAAAGGTCTTGGGCCATAAACGTTTGAGGATTTGAGTGTTGTCGAGGTCATGGTATCGTTGTGGTAACGAGGTATTAGGCAAAAAAACATGGGCGATAAAACGAATCTTACTTGGATTTGTTCACCACTTGCTGTACTTCTTTTCCAAAAATTGCCTTAAGGTAAAACCAAGTACAAGATTTAGCACGGGCTAAGTTGCAAATTTCGGATAAAGTATCACGGTTTGCAAGCCCAAATTATATTCTCGTCTCCAAAGAACCACCGCTTAACGATCTGCCGTGGTTTCTGTAACGGTTACGGGCACATCTCCATCCATAAAATGCAAGGTAAGGGCTTGGTCTGGCTGGGCTTGGTCGGCACGTAAGACCATATTCTTTCCTTGGAAAACCTGCACATACCCGCGTTTTAGGGGAGCATTGGGATCAAGATGGCGTAATTGGCTCTCCCATAATCGCAGAACGGCATGGGATTGGCTTAATTGGAAGCGCGCAGTACGTTGTAGCTGCTGTCGAAGCTCGGTAACGCGCCGTATATGCTCCTCAAGGATCAATCGAGGGCGGTTGAGCGCATAGGATACACGAAGGCTCCGTAGGCGCTCTTGTGCAAGTTCTATCCGTCGGACAACCCGAATTTGGGCCGTATATCGTAGGTTTTGGAGAAGTTGAAAGACCTCTTTTTGGTCGGGTGTGGCCAATTCGGCAGCGTTGGATGGGGTTGCAGCCCGCAAATCTGCAACAAAATCCGCTATTGTAAAGTCCGTTTCATGGCCAACGGCACTAATAACCGGAATCACGCTGTGATAAATGGCGCGTGCTACGGCCTCCTCGTTGAAGGCCCAAAGGTCTTCTATACTACCACCGCCGCGCCCAATAATAACCACATCGGGAGGCGCTGTTTGCGCATTTAGTTGGTAAAGCGCGCGCGAAATTTCATCGGCAGCACCTGCACCTTGTACTGCCACCGGAATCAAAACGACCTGCACCACCGGAAATCGCTGCTGGATCACCCGTAGCATGTCTTGGATGGCCGCACCGGTTTCACTGGTGATGATACCGATTTTTTGGGGAAATCGCGGGATTTTTCTTTTTCTTTGTGGATCGAAGAAGCCTTCTGCCGCTAATTTTTGCTTGAGGGCCTCGAAGGCAAGGTTTAGATCACCTTCTCCTGCCGGACGCATGGACTTTACGACAAAGGAATATGTGCCACGTGGTGGATAGATGGAAAGCGCTCCATGTGCTACCACTTTCATCCCATCTCGTGGGGTGAAAAACAAGTATCTGCGGTTAAATTGCCACAATGCGCACGAAATTTGGGAGTGGGTGTCTTTGAGGCTGAAGTATAAATGCCCAGACGTATGTGCTTTAAAATTAGAGACTTCGCCCTCTACCCACAGGTCGGAGAACGTGTGCTCGACCACTTCTTTTAGGGAGCCGTTTAGGTCGGATACCGAGATAATGTTGTGTTCAGGCATATATTATCCAAACTTTTTGAACGTCGCTGCGACGCTTCCGGCATACGAAGACCCAAACAACAACAAATGGTTAAGCAAATGATACAAATTATAGAGCGGTCTTCTTTCCTCAAATCCGGATGCCAAGGGCCAAGTATATTGATAGCTTTCGTAAAAAACCGATGGAAATCCTCCAAACAAGGTTGTCATGGCAAGGTCGGTTTCGCGATCGCCATAATATACGGCTGGATCTATCAACGCGGGGCCATTTGGTGTAAAACAAATATTTCCATGCCATAAATCACCGTGCAAAAGAGAAGCTGGAGGATGTTTGGGGAGGATTTGTGGTAGTTCTTTGCATAATGCCTGAAATGGTTTTTCCCAAACTGAAGACCAACGTTTGGCGTTGCGGCAGTTTTCCGCCATTGGCCACAGCCTATTCTCAATAAAAAATGTAGGCCAATCGGTTTGCCACGAATTTGGTTGCCTTGTCCGCCCGATGAAATTGTGAACGGGGAAACCATGTGCAGCGGTTGGGCTAAGGGTTTGATGAAGTGTTGCGAGACCTTCACCCAATTGCCTGAAGTGCACCTTGGTTGCTTTAACGGGTTCGAGCCATTCCAAAACCAGAATACCAGATTCTTGCGCCACCACATGCGGGACGATCAGGCCGGAAGGGGCTTGCTTCAGGACCGCTAATCCTTGGGCCTCGCTTTCAAAAATATCGGACATGCTGGTGAGTCCGGTCTTGGCAAAATACACCTTTCTGGATGTGCGGACATGCCACGCCTCGGCAATGTCTCCACCGGATATGGGAGAAACCGCCAATACTTGTTCCGAAAGCGCCTTTGAAATGCGCTTGATCTGGCTGGGGTGCATAGGTTCAAAAAGTATGATTATAGAAGATAAGCCCAAGCCTTGTGGTTCTTTAAGTCTTTATTTTTAATTGAACTTTATGCCGCCTCATTTGTAAACTTCCGAGATGGTTTATATGTGGAAAGAGGCTGTTCTTGGGAGAGCAAATTCTTCGTAGGTTTTTGGATTGAAATGTACTCTGGCGAGGGCACAATGCCATGTTTGCTTACCATCATAAATCGTAAGTTTTGCAGAAAACGAATGGTTTATTTGCGAAATGAACCGAAACCGCTTTTAAAACGCTTTCCCGCTGTCTATTATATTACACACCTTGTGCAACCGATTCCAGACAGTTCGCATCCATAAAAGAGTGATTCTAAGCCAAGAAGAGGCTTTCGGAAACGTGGATCGGTTTTTGTGATGTCGTTTTATACTCGCCCAATTACAAAAAAGCGTCTTATGAAAACAATGAAAAACTTATTGGTCGGTCTCTTGTATTTGCTTGGCTTGTGGATGTTACCTATTACGCTTTGGGCACAAGATGACGGTTCGGAAACCTTGCGGAAAATTGAATCCGGATTTTCCAACAACGACATGCGAATGGTTTTGCAGTTTGCGTCTGATCCTATATTTGTTCGGACGCCGGATGACAATGCGTCTTATAGCCCTGTTCAGGCACGCTATGTATTAGAAAACTTTTTTAGAACACAGCCGGCGCGTGGATTTCGGTTTACCGACCTCTCACCGGGGAAAAATGCGGCATTTGCTACGGGTGAATTTCGTTCTCGTAATGGCCAGTCTATGCGCATTTATGTCCGCCTCCGCCGAAATGGGAGTTCGATGGAACTGAAAGAAGTACGGATTACGACATCCTAAGTTGGATGAAAATTTGTACATTGGGGCAGGACATTACATCCAGCCCTTTTTTGTTTGTACAAGATTGTTTGGATGCTATGCTTTCTAAATGTAACAGAATATAAAAGAATTTAAGTCCTTTAAAAACAATATTTTGATACTTTGATTGATAAACGGCTTTAGCCATTTTTGATCGTTGCATATGCCTTTCGGTACAACAAATCGTCTTTCGGTATGGTGGGTCATCGCCCTTTTTTTGGCAGTGATATGGTCTGTTTCGGCCTTTTTGCGGCCTTCTGATCATACGATGAAGCAAACAACACTGCAGGAAGCGCTTGCGGTGATTCAGTCCGATTTCTCCGCGCGTCTTTTGCAAATGGAAGCCCAAAGCCGGCGAGTGGCCGCCGAGCCTTTTGTTTTGCGCTGTTTAGAACAGGTAACCGCCGGCGACCATATCGAACATCTTTCTCCGGCGCAAAAGGAGGCCATTGGTTGGTTTAGTATATTGCAGGATTTCGACGAACGGCAAATGGCGATAGAGTTGTACGATGTAGAGTACAAACTTTTGGCGTGGCGAGGCGTCAGTTTGCCCCTTCAAGATGCCGAGCGGTTGGCGCCATTTCCGTCAAAAGTCACCTATCGGGTTTATAGAGCCGCACAAGATGGTCTTTTGGCTTTGGAACAATGGACGCCCGTTTATCGCCGATCAACAGTGGTGGGGGGTATTCGGGTGGTGTACCTCATTAATGTCCCCACTTCTGCACAAGGCTCCAATTTACCGGACTTCAGGTTGGAGGACATTTGGCAGCAAAAAACCTTGCGCCCGATTCGTGTGGATTGGCGGTCAAAAAGCGTTCATGCTGCTAATCCGAAGCAGGGTGTGGGTCTGTTACGAGCGCCTGATAGAACGGTTCTCGGTGAAGTTCAGGTTTTTGCGGTTGTGGAGGCCGAGCGGCCAAACGAAACCACGGCAGTTCGGGACATTTCGGTTTTCTGGGGTGTATTGTTTTTAGGATGGTTGGTCTTTGGCTTTTTCGTTGCTGCCGAGCCTTTCGGAAAGCGTTTTGGCGGCTGGGCTGGACATGGCGTTTGGAGTTTGGGGATTTTGGGATTGTGGGGGGTAAGGTATTGGTTGATTTTTAAAGAAGTCCCCAAGCGCTGGCTACAGGGCGTGCCGATGAGTGGGCAAATATATGATCCACGATATTTAGCCTCGGATCTGGGTATGGGATTGATGCAGTCTATTGGTGATTTGGCTATTTCTGCTTTTTTTGTGTGGGTGACCGTCTATTTGTGGTCGTCTCGATGGCTCCAAATACAAAACCAGTCGCTAAGAAACAAAGAAACTTCGCCAACTTGGCGTGCTAAAATCAGGTTTTTATTATGGAGCATGGTTCTCGCCTTGTTGATAAAGATCGGGTGGTTGGGGTTTTCGATGGTTGTAGAACGTTCTGTCTCCGATTCTATCTTGGATTATTTGGCGTGGACTGGCCTTATGCCGCCCGTCACCATTATGTTGGTTTATTGTAGTTTGTTGCTACTTGCACTTGCTGTTCTCTTGGTGGTAACAGTTATGATGCGATTTTATTTTCATAAAAGTGATTTTATATGGCCTGATAAACCTAAATACCTTGGTATATATGTATTATTTGTGTGTCTTTTGGTTCTAAAAGGTCTTGAATGGTGGGGACCTTGGGCCACTTTTCAAATAAATGGCTTGGGGGAGTGGCTTCTGGCCGGAGGCGCTTTTGGGGCGATGTGGTTTTGGAAACGTGATGCCGATTTGCCCTTCCGGCTGCTCCACCTGCGGAGTCTATTGCTCTTGCTGTTTGTCGGGGTGGTATTTACGTACCCCACCCTATACCAAGCGCTTCGGCTTAAGTTGGAACGTCAAATGGAATTGGTGGCGGATGATTTTGCGCAGGGAGAAGAGGAACAGATTTTGGCCGCAGTAGAACAAACCATTTTCGATACGCGGCGTAGTAATCCTGTTTTTAAGTCATTCGATAAGGTTTTGGTAGATTCTAGCCTAGCAGTCGGTATTCTTAATCGGTTTACGGAAGAACTCAATACGTTGAATCAAGGTGATTTTGAGACCTCTATTGGTTTTTTTGATCTTCAGAATGATCCGCTGTTTCTAAAAGGGCTTGGTAGCGGACGGGATGCGCAACGGTCGCGGCTACTACAATCCGGATTGTCGGACTTTTTGGCGCTCAAAGATGCTTTCCTAAGTTCGGAAAAAGCAGATCAATTGGTGCAACGTGTATCGCAGCAACAAAATGGTCAATTCCAATACGAAGGCATAGCCCCCTTAACCGAACGTGGTGAAGCCATTGGTTGGGTAATGATTAGGGCAGAACAACGCATTCGCTATGCCGGAGAAAATTCATTTGTTCGGACTTCGGACGAGGTGGCCCAACGCGAGGGCTGGCGAAGGAAGTTGGCAGTAGCCGAATATCAGAATGGCATCTTAGTGCGTGAGCAGGGGGGAGCTTTCATTAAAACCCGCTTACCAGATGAGATGGTGCGTCAGTTTGATTATAAAGACCGTTATTGGAAAGAAGAACGTGTATATGATCAGACATACCTTACGTTTTATCATAACCCATATGTGCCCAGATCGCGTGTTTTTTCCAATAAGGTCATTGCGGTTCGTGCACCTGCTACCAATCCATATGACCACTTATATTACCTATTACGGATTGTTGTGTCGGGGTTGTGGTTGCTTTTTCCTGTCTTTGTGATTGGTTTGGTTTTTCGATTTAGGAAGGGGCTTATACCCATGCCTCGTCGGCAGTTTCGGGATAAGGTGTTGAATGCCTTTTTGGTGGTCGGTGTGGTCTCGGTGGTGACGATGGGCATTTTGGGGCAGCAAGTGGTGACCCGTGAAAACCGAGAAACCCTCCGTGAAAACTTGGAGCGGCGTTTAGACCGAACTGCAGAGGCACTTCAGGTGCAATACAGCCGGAACGTGCCTGCGTGGGAAATCTTAACGGGGATTCTAAACCGCAACCGCTTAGACTCCTTGGCCACCAACCTGAGCTTAGACATGAATGTATATCGGGGAGCGGAATTGGTCGCTTCCACACGTACCGATTTGGTTCGCGAACGCTTGGTTCCCATTCGGTTGCCAATCGAAGCCTACGAGCAATTATACCTCCAAACGCTCCGAAGTGCATACGTGGAAAGTAAAGGGAAAGTCGGCAATTATACCATCGGATATCGGGCACTGTCGGACGAAAATGGGGTCCCACGCTATACTTTTTCCGTGTTGATGATCTCGGAGCAAGAGCAAGTGCTGGAGGAGCGGGCTCGAACGACGGCGTATCTCTTTGGTGCGTTGTTGCTCTTGTTGTTTTTGGTGATGATAACAGTAACGGTTTTGGCAAATGCGCTTACACGGCCATTAAGCGGTTTGCGACAGGGTCTTCAAGCAGTTGCAAGCGGGCGGTTTGATGCAAAAATTGCGGTGACTTCTCATGACGAGGTGGGCGAATTGGTGGAAACCTTCAATGACATGCAACAGCAATTATCCGATAGCCGCGAAAAATTGGGCATGCAAGAGCGGCAATTGGCTTGGAGCGAGATGGCACGTCAGGTGGCGCACGAAATCAAAAACCCACTAACACCCATGAAACTCTCGTTACAACACCTGAAACGTGCGCAAAAAACGATTGATATGAACGATGAAGACGAACGGGCGCGCTTCGAACTTATGTTTCATCGGATCACGGCCACCTTAGACGAGCAAATAGACTCTTTAACCAATATTGCAAACTCGTTTTCCACCTTTGCACGTTTGCCCAAGCGGGTACTGGAAAGATTGGAGCTAAATCTTGCCGTGGAGGAATGTATCTCCCTGATGGAAAGAAGTGAGGGTTATGAATTGTTCTTCACCCGCACCGATAACGAAATTTGGGTGATGGCAGACCGCGAGGAGTTGCGGCGTATCTTCTTGAACCTCATGAAGAATGCACTACAAGCTATGCCGGATGGGGGCACCCTTCGCATGTACACCGGCCTCTGTACCCACTTAAGCGGCAAACCTATGGCCTTTTGCGAGGTGCGCGACGCGGGAACAGGTATCCCAGAAGCCTTGCAAGACAAAATTTTCCAGCCGAATTTCTCTACCAAAACCAGTGGAATGGGGCTGGGATTGGCCATTGTTCGTAAAAGTATCGAAGACCTTGGTGGGCAAATTACGTTTACGACGAAGCAAAACGAAGGGACTACTTTTCGGGTGGAATTGCCACTCGCGCCATAAAATACCGCCCGGTACACGTCATTTCTCTTTCTTCAATCCATACCACAATTGCCCCCAAAACGATTTTGGGAAATGCTCGATGTCGTCGAAGCCCAAGGGAATGTCGCGTCCACTCGAAGGAATATAATCAGTTCTGAACAAGTAATCCCAGATGCTAAGCGTTAGGCCAAAGTTTACGCCATATGGATGCTCGCTCGGCATGGCCTTTGCATGATGCCAAATGTGCATTTGTGGATTGTTGAAAATGTATTTTAGTGGGCCAAGCGGTACGTTGATGTTTGCATGGTTAAAATGCCCTATCACCAAAGTTGCCAAATAAACCAAAAAGAAGTCGGAGATACCAAAGCCAATCATCGCTAATGGAATATACTGAATAGTGCTATATACAATATTTTCCATCCAATGATAACGTAGGTGCGCCGCAAATCCCATCTGTTCTACGGAATGGTGTACCTTGTGGAAGTTCCACAAAAAAGGAACCCGATGCAGTAGAACATGGGTGTTCCATTGGATGAAATCACGTACAACAAATAGCGTAAGTAATTGCGCCCATATTGGCCAACTGCGAATCTCTATGGCAACCAAGTTTTTGATGCCAAAATTCCCCAAGAAATCGTTAAAGGCCACCACCACCACATCCGAGATGGCTGCATAACCCACCAATGAGAAGAGGAAAAAGTTGAAAAACATGTAGAAGAAATCCAACCAAAAGTCTTGCCTAAATTTGGGTTGATCTTTCCGCCAAGGCGTCAGCCACTCCAACAACAAAAAAAACGCTGAGACGACCAGAAGCCAATAAAAGATGTTGTTCCAAGAAGGGTTGAGAATCGTTTCCATCAAATAATGGGCATAATCAAGGTAGCCTTCCTGTAGAATTTGGAGGTATCTTTCCATGATGAATAATGGTTTTGTTTATGCTTGTTATTACAAGTTACAACAAATTATCATTCAACGAAAACCTTTAACACGCGATTCAAGAATACACAAACGCAAATAGACGGCTCAGCGCCGTTTGATGGTTCCTTGCATCTCAATGTGGCCAATTCGCCCGAACCGTTTATCAAGCTCTTCGATCGGGATGCGGATGAGGGTCGGGCGTCCATGTGGGCAAGCATAGGGCATTTCGCAGGCCATGAGTTGTGCGTATAAAGCCCGAATTTCGGTGTCCGTAAGTCTTTTCCCTGTTTTGATGGCCGCCCGACAAGCCAAACTCTTGGCCAGGTTGTCTCGCCCTTTTAGATTAAGTTCGTCTCGGTAGGACTTAAACTGCTCAAGGACTTCTTCCAACATGGCCTCTTCCCGTCCCGGCGGAATGTCGGCAGGCACATTTGTAAGCATTACAGCGCGTCCAGAGAGGGTCTCAAATCCAAACCCCAAGTTCAATAAATCGGGCTGGAGTTCGAGAACAAGGGCAAAATCACCGGGTTGGAAAGAAATGGTATGCGGAAAAAGCAGGTGTTGGGAAGGTGCTTTTCCGGTGGTCATTTGCTTAAGAAAGCGTTCGTAGAGGATGCGCTCATGTGCTGCATGTTGGTCTAAGATGGCCAATCCTTGCTCGGTTTGGGAAAGAATGTACTTGTCATGTAATTGCCAAACGCGGTCACTGAATTGCTCCGTTTGCGGTGGCATGGCGGCATCAGGCAAGGGGGGTGGGGTGGATAAACCGCCATAAAGTTCATCATTTGCCTTGCGGAAGTCACCCTTAAAGAGGTCGTCTGGTCGCTTGGGTGGCGAATAACTTCCGGTGTTTCGTGGTGCGACCCAACCCTGAGTGGCTTTTGTTTGGAAGGACGGATTTTCTCGAAAGTTAGGTTCACGGTGTATCCCTACGGATGGATTTTTGGGGAGTGTATTGGGTCTTTCTACCCATTTTCCAGCATCAAAGGCGATGTCGGGGCTAATGTCTAATTCCCCTAGAGCACGTTTAACGCCACTCCGTAACAATCCAAAAAGCCCACTTTCATCATCAAACTGTACTTCTGTTTTTGTTGGGTGGACATTCACATCTACATGGGCTGGGTCTAATTCGATAAATAAAACAAAAAACGGATATGCGCCACGCGGCAATAAATCGCCATATCCCAATTGGACGGCTTGCTCCAAACGATGGTTTTTAATAAATCGGCGATTAACGAAGAAGAACTGTTCACCTCTTGTTTTTCGGGTAAAGTCTGGTTTGGAGATATAGCCCGTAACACGAATATGCGCGACTTCCTCGGATATCGGGATGAGGTTGTGTACAGGTATTGAATAGAGGTCAGCGACTCTTTGTTGCAAGCCGGACGGCCCTTCTCGCATGGGGAGTTCGTAAATTTCACGGTCGTCGTGGTGGAGGCTAAAAGCCATGTCTGGCTGGGAGAGTGCAATAAACTGAAAGACCTCGGTGATGCGCTTAAATTCTGTTGCAGGCGATTTTAGGAAATTTCGGCGTGCGGGCACATTATAGAACAAATTCCGGATGGAAAAAGTGGTTCCATTTGGGGTTGCGATAGGCATAATGGGGCTAAATTCAGAGCCATCCACCCGTACCATTGTACCTGTTTCATCCTGAATACGTTTTGTACGGAGTTCTACCTGTGCTACTGCAGCAATGGAGGCCAAGGCTTCACCACGGAATCCCATCGTTCGGATGCGTTCAAGGTCTTCGATAGACTTTATTTTACTGGTGGCATGGCGTAAAAAACACGAAACTGCATCTTCTCGCGACATCCCACAGCCATCATCTTGAACCTGAATGAGTTCGCTTCCAGCTTTTTTGATGCGTAATGAAATGCGCGATGCGCCTGCATCAACACTATTTTCCATCAGTTCTTTTATGGCGCTTGCCGGACGTTGCACCACCTCGCCCGCTGCAATTTTATTCGCCAAATGAGGCGACATCACGCGAATAATGCCAGAATCTGCTTCGGAGGTTGTTTCGGGAGGCATATGTGGATGCTTGTTGAGATGAAGGTGTATAGGTGAATTATGAATCACACACCAAAACCTTTCCAAAAAGTTCCAGTATCTTGCGTTCATTACCTTCGGCGTTCCGCAATTTTGCGTTTGAAATTCATGTTTTAGATTTGTTCATTGTTCTATAATAAACACCCCTAATACTTGATACGCCGTAAGGTAAATTAAAGGGTGTCCGCAATTCGTAATTGTTTTATAACGGTTGTAAAATGCTTAAAATATTTGTATTTATCTTTGTGTTTATGGGGGTATTAATTGACAATTCATATGCCCAAAAAAACATTCAAAACCAAACCTTGATGTGGGAGACCTTTAGTGTGTCGGGTGCAATTAAAAAGTATCCGGTTCAGCTTGAGCTTCAGCAACGACATTATATAAATCCGATTGCACAGCATCAATTTTTGGTTCGGGGGCAAATTGGAAAATCAATCGGCCATAATTGGCGAATTGCATTGGGAGGCGCTTTTTTTCTCCAAAGCCCAAACGATCCAAAGGCAACACACCGCTTGGCCGTTCCTGAAATTCGGCCTCATGTAGAAGCCGTCTATCAACAAAATGCCTCAAAAACAAATATTAGCCACCGATACCGTTTGGAGTCTCGGATTTACCACAAGCAATCTCAAGATAAAAAAGAACTTGTGGATGGCTATTTCTACAATAATATGAGACTTAGATATAGATTACAAGCGGTTATCCCTATAACTGGTTTTTTGTCTAAACATGTCGCTATTAATTTAAGTAATGAGGTGCATGTAAATATTGGTAAAAAGATTAAATATAATGTTTTTGATCAGAATAGGATTTATGGTGGTCTTATGATTAACCGCCGGAAAAGTCAATATGAAGTTGGTTATTTGAACTGGTTTCAGCAACAAGGCTCTGGCATTGATTTTTATAATAGACACATCCTTCGTTTAGGATTTAATTATAAAATGTAAAGTCGCGGTCGTTTTGGCATCACATAATTTAGGTGCGATTTGCAAAGATGTGACAGTGAATGGTGTCTTGAGCTTTCCTTGTTTGATGGCTGTTGTGTCTGTGTATTTTATAGCGAGTTTTATTATGATGCTTCCTAAGCCTGACAATATAGACCACGACGGTCTTTTTAAAGACATTGATCCGTGTGTTCACGTTTGAGTTTCTGGAATTGGATGGCGAAGATGAATATGCCGAAGGCTGATCGTCCGAGGGTGAAATTGGAATATCTCCGCATGATTACGACGTTGAAGATAGAGGTAACGAAATCGGCTCGAGGAGCTACCAATTACCGAGATTAAAGCCCTTTTTGATGTGGCCATTTTCTTTGAAGATTCCTCCGAACTTGCTGCTTGGTTTAAGCAATAGATTTTAGGCGGCCATCATCCGGAAATGGTTGGTGCATGGGTTAAAGATCACTTCCGAGAGACCCACCAAAGACGAACGGCCATTAAAATAGACAAAACATACCCAATAAAACTGATGGTCGGTATTCCCAAAGTGTGGTGCGGCATTGGTGCTAACAAAGAAAGGGATGAGCCTAAAAATAGGGCAGAGGTAATCAAGGCGAGTGTGAGATGGTTTGCACCTCGGTGCATTTTCTCAATGATTGGATCGAAGCCGTGGTGTTCAATCTGAACCTTCAGCCGCCCTTTTCGGAGTTGGCGCATGATCTCCCGCCCTTCAATCGGCAAGGATTTAAAAAGCATCCAAAATTCTAAGCTGTCATTCCAGAGTTCCGGAACAATTTTGTTCGGCATAAAACGATCGGCCACCAAACGTACCCCAAATGGTTTTATGAACTCCATCGTTTGGAAGTTTGGGGCAATCACTTTTCCAATCCCTTCTAACATCGCCAAAGCCCTTAAAATCAGAAAAATGCTACCCGGAACCCGCATTCGGTTTTCGTACATGATCTTTTGTAATTGGGTAGCGAGTGCCGCCATATTAGACTCGGAAACTTGCAGGGAGGCGTAGTCTTCGATGATTTCGTTCAGGTCATATTCCAACTGCCGGACATCTTTGATCTCGTCATCCACCGCGAGACGACGTAGGTAAAACGCCGTAGCGCGAGCATCACGGCGGGCCATACTGATGAAAATTCCGGCAAAGTTTTGCTTGTCCGAGTCCATCAAAGACCCCACCATTCCAAAATCAATCAAGCAAATTACGCCATCTGGCCGAACCAAGATATTCCCCGGATGAGGGTCTGCATGGAAATACCCGTGTTCAAAAATTTGCCGCAGGTAAATTCTCATGCCTTCTTCAGCGATTTTTTCCGGATTGATGCCCCAGATGGCTAATTTTTCAGTGTCTGTAATTTTGCAACCACGTACTCGTTCCAAGACCATCACGCGGCTTGTGGTAAGTTCTCGGTAGGCTTTTGGGATATAGAATGTCGTTTCGTTCTTATAATAAGTCCGAAATTGGTCGTAATTCCGCGCCTCATTGTTGTAGTCTAATTCCTTTTGCATGGTGCGCTCAAACGCCACAACCAGATCCATAACATTGGTAATGCCGATTCGCTCCAGAAAGTCTTCTGTCTTTTCGGTCAGGAACTTTAGGATTTCGAGGTCTGTTTGGATAAGCCGCGCCACGTTTGGGCGTTGAACCTTAACCACCACCTCGGCTCCATTGGATAGTCGTGCCAAATGTACTTGCCCGATAGAAGCCGAGCCAATGGGGACATCTTCGAAATGCTCAAAGATATCTGGAATGGCCTTCTTCAGTTCTTGCTCAATGATGCGGCGGGCTTCCTCGGTTGGGAATGGGGGAACATGGCTTTGCAACTTCTCGAACTCTGCAATTAGCTCATCTGGTAATAAATCTGCTCTATTCGAGAGGACTTGTGCAAACTTAACATAGGTTGGTCCTAATTCCTCTGCCACCATTCGGATACGTTCCCAGCGGCTATATTCCATCACCGGGCGTTCCTGCCTTATCCAGAGCGCCCGCCTACGTTCCGACACCAGACTTTTGAGGGCTGTCTCGGAAATCACTTCTTCAAAACCATATTTAAATAGGACACGCAGTATTTCTCGGATCCGCCTTATGTTCTGAAACGTTTTTGTAAGCATGGCTCTGGTATTTTGTGGCGTGCATTTGGGTTATTTGAGCCTTATAAGGTCTTTTTGTTTATCAACGACCATAAGAAAGGACATAGTCCGGCACGGGAATATGATCCGGGAGGGCCTCATCCTTGATTGGTGGGCCGTAAACGGTTTGGAGTGGAAGAATACCTGCCCAATAAGGTAAGTCAAGGTCTTCCTGATCGTCTTTTACACCTGCATTTCTGATTTTTGCAGATGCTTGTTCGATCGCAATCCGTACAATCATGGTGGCTTTTAGCTCTTTTTCATTTGGGATGCGCGAGTCGTCCCATCTTTGGGGAATAAGGCGTTCCATAAAAAGAGCGGTAAGGCGCATTTTTTCTTCGAGGTCTTCGATTTTGTCGCCCTTACCGAATAACATTGCGGAACGATAATTCACAGAATGATGGAAAGCCGATCTCGCCAAAACCAACGCATCGGTATGGGTGACGGTAATACAAACGGGTTCGCCGGTAGCGATGTGCCGCATCATCCGACTTGCGGACGAGCCATGTAGTAGGAGGTTGTCTCCGTCGCGTGCAATGAGCGTCGGAATCACCATCGGTTGGCCGTCAATCACAAATCCCACATGCCCGATCAAAGCTTCGTCCACGATCTGGTAAATGGTTTCGCGGTCATAGTGGCCTCTTTCGGGGAGGCGGACGACGGTGTTTTTTTTAGACTTTGGGTTAGGGGTGTGCATTTAGTTTGGGGTAAGATGTTATAAAATAAGCCTCCACAAGGATTGTTGCGGAGGCTAAGGTGCTTTTTTCGCAACAAGTGGTTGATTATCGTTTAGCAAATGCCTCCATAAAACGAACACTGGCTTCGATACCTTTGTGGAAACGGTCTATACCGTATTTTTCATTGGGCGAGTGGATGGCATCGGAATCTAAGCCAAAGCCCATAAGAACGGTGTTCAGTCCTAAAATGTTTTTGAAATCTGCTACAATAGGGATAGAGCCGCCCTCACGGGTGAAGACGGGTTTGCGGCCATAGACGCCTTCCATGGCCTCGCTTGCGGCTTGCATAGCGGGATGATGTATATCCACTAATGCGGCATGACCACCGTGTAAGGCCGTGAATTTAAGTTTCATGGTGGGTGGTGTATTTTCTTCAAAGTATTTGCGCAGCATCTGGGCCACCTCGTCGGGTTGTTGGTCTGGAACCAATCGGCAAGAGATTTTGGCACCAGCTTTGGCGGGGAGTACGGTTTTGGCTCCTTCGCCTTGATAACCGCCCCAAATGCCGTTTAGGTCTAAGGTAGGACGTGCAGTGATGCCTTCGAAGAGGGTATATCCGCCCTCGGTTCGGGTTTCATCCACATCAACCTCTGCTTTCCAAGCGGCTTCATCAAAAGGCAGAGACGCAAATCCAGCACGTTCTTCATCCGAAAGGGCGCGAACGGCATCGTAAAAGCCGGGTAAAGTGACGCGGTGGTCGGCATCATGGAGGTTGTTGACCAAACGACACAATTCATTCAATGGGTTATGGATACCACCGCCATAGACGCCAGAGTGTAGATCGCGATTTGGGCCCGTAAGTTCAACTTCTACATAAGCAAGGCCCCGTAATCCATACGTGATACTGGGTACATCTTCGGCAAAAAGAGACGTATCTGAAATGACCACAATATCGGCAACCAACTTTTCTTTGTTTGCTTCAAGGAATTGTGAAAGGTGTACAGACCCGACTTCCTCTTCGCCTTCAATGATGAATTTGAGGTTGACGGGTAATTGTCCTTCACCTTTTAACCATGCTTCAGCGGCTTTTACGTGCATAAATGCCTGTCCTTTGTCGTCGCAAGCGCCGCGTGCATAAATCAAACCGTCTTTGATAACGGGTTCAAAAGGCGGAGAATCCCACAATTCCAAGGGATCTGGCGGTTGGACGTCGTAATGGCCATAGACCAAGACGGTCGGCAAATTAGCATCACGGATATGCTCGGCAAAGACGACCGGATGGCCGGGAGTGGGCATAATTTCAACATGGGACATACCGAAGCCCCGAAGGTTGCTTGCTAACCATTCAGCGGCTTTCTTAACGTCCTCTGCATGGTTAGAATCTGCACTTACCGAAGGGATCCGGAGCCATTCGAGCAGTTCTGAAACCTGCTGTTCTGCATGATCAGCGGCGTATTTTAAGGCTTTTTGCATAGTGGTTCAAGGTTTGGAATGCGAATATGTTGCCCGAAAGATACAATTAGAATGACGGAAATGTCTAAATTTTGGAAGCGTTTTCGGTGATTTTAAGAAAACGCTGTACAGCATCTCGGTCCGTTACCTGCCAAGAAGTATATTTACCATTGGGACTCGTCGTTGTGATGGTTCTTCTGAGCGAGGCGTGGAGTTCTTTTACACCCGTTTTCTGCACGATTTCCGTGGCATTTTCCGGCGAAATTCCACCACCGGGTAAGATACCAATCCTCCCTCGTGCAGCGCGAACCAATTGGGCTAAGTTTACCACACCTGCTAATGCCGTGTCTTTTTGTCCAGACGTTAGAATCCGGTTAAAGCCTAAAGAAACAAGGGTTTCCAATGCGTCTTCCATGTTAGGAACTTCGTCGAAGGCGCGGTGGAAAGTTGTTTCCATCCCTTTTGCAGCCTCTAAAAGACCTTGGCAGGTAAGTTTGTCTATGTTTCCATTGGGCAATGATGCCCCAAAAACCACCCCTTCAACCCCCTCTTGGCGGCAAATGTGAATATCTTCTTGCATGATGGCGTATTCTTGGGGCGTATAACAAAAATCGCCACTTCGCGGTCTAATTAAAACAAAAACAGGAATATGCAAATGTCGCTTAACTGCTCGGATCATACCGAGGCTGGGCGTGGTTCCGCCTTCGGAGAGGTTCTCACAAAGTTCAATGCGGTGTGCACCACCTTCTAATGCTGCCATGGCAGACTGAAAATTGGATGCGCAAACTTCTAAGGTCATAGAATTGTATAATGTTTAAGGCTCTATTATGAATCCAAGTTGCTGCAACGTTGATACTTGTAGTTATCGTCCACCCCTTTAATTACGGAACATGTTACATTTTACTGGCGTCATAATATATTTCGTCTTAGAACCTCAACCCCTTC
>Ga0209573_1000909_pt1 | contig 52093 bp, 34 predicted proteins | sample TNRBio252014_DNA_FD_185870 | JGI IMG/M metagenome (GOLD analysis project Ga0209573, IMG submission 185870) | Wastewater treatment Type I Accumulibacter community from EBPR Bioreactor in Madison, WI, USA - TNR Reactor_6/25/2014_ DNA (SPAdes)... | ecosystem: Engineered > Bioreactor > EBPR >... | reverse complement strand
GGACGCCCAGCGCGCGCAGCGGCTCAGTCCAACAGCAGTGTATCCGACCAGCAGGCGGATCACCCCTCCTCAGCAACATCAGCCTTGCCTCCGCCTCCTGCTCGGATACACTGCTTCACGTTTGCCATAATCGTGCGGGAGAACTCGTGTATCAGGCCGAACATGCGTCGGCATCTGCGGAAATGGCCGCTGACGATTTGCTGACGGTGGCAAAAAACGCCGTATTGTACCTTTCGCTGCTCGTTGAACGGGAGCCAGAACTTTGCAGGCGTCTTGCAGCAACCAAAGCAGAATGGCCTGTCATGGCTGATCTCACAGAAAAGGATTGGAGACTCCCGATTCAAGAAACAATCTCCAAACTGGAGCTTGGTAAAGACATCAAGGGCTACCTGCTCTCCGCGCGAACCGCCGAGGAAAACGTTATCCGTTGTTGGGCGACGGCGATCTACGACACCCTGTTCCAAACCCGGTTTGAGTACAAGCGGGCAATTCAAGTCGACACCAGATACACCACCACAGAAGGTTGCCCGGAATGGGCGCGGAAGACGCTGGATTTGCCAGTCTTTACGCAAGCCAATGCCCGCAAGTGGGCGAAGCTTGGCGAGGAGATGCTTTTGCAGCAAATGCCTGATTTTCTCGAGTCTCCTGACCTCGCGGCAAAGAAGCGGAGCTGGACGCATCGCGCCAATAAAGATTCAAGATCGGGCAAAGCGTCCCTTCGCGCCATTCACCGCGAGGCCTTCGAGGATTTTGCCAAGGAACTCAAGAACATTGCCCCGAAACGGGAGATCTGGCGTGGGAACTGGTGACGCGGTTCACCAGAAAATGCCCCGCCGGATTTTCTGGTGACAGAGATTCTGGCGCATTTCATGCCGTTACCGCCAGCCGCCTTTGGCGCGTTGAATGGGTGTCGATGAAAACAACATCGCATGCCGCATCCGCGACCGGTTTTAAGTCGTGGCCTCCGATAACCTGCGCGGGAGCGAACTGCGCGAGAGCAGACCAATCTACACCAGGGAGGGCAAAGTCATGAGCATGATCCCAGTAAGTTCCTCTGCCATCCGGGCCATCGGTTACGATGGCCGCACTCTCGTGGTGGTTTTTCACAACAGTGGCCGTTACGACCATCATGGCGTACCCGAGTCTGTCTTTCACGGCCTCTTGCGCGCCTCGTCAAAAGGCAGCTACTACAACCAGCACATTCGCGGGAGGTACTGAACGATGTCCAAACGAGTGACCGAAAAACAGCTCGCCGCCAACCGCCGCAATGCCCGGAAGTCCACCGGACCGCGAACGCCCAGGGGCCGTGAGGTCTCGAAGATGAACGCCCTGAAACACGGCATCCTCTCCAAGCAGGTGCTCGTTGCCGCCCGTCACCATCGCGAAAGCGGCTCCGAGTTGGAGGCTCTCCATCGCAGGTTTTGGGACCAGTTGCAACCTTCTGGACCATTGGAGGAAATGCTGGTAGATCAGATTGTGACAGCTCACTGGCGGCTCCGCCGCGCACTAACGGCAGAGGCGGCAGAGATCGCCCTGGGCGTGGATGCCATCCACCGCAAGAACCGTGTCGGCGTTAGTCCGTCCATCCAATGGATGAAGTGGTCAGTGGGGGGAGATGCAGCCTTTGGAATGGAAGAGTCATCCATCGGAAATGCCCTGCTAGGCGATTGGTTGCGCGATGTCCGTGAAGCCGTAGAGCGGGATGGCCGCCTAACCGAAGGGGCCATTCAATCCCTTGCGGCACGGTTCGGAGGCAGACCAAATGGTTTGGTGCGATCCCTGGAAACACACCGTCTGGAGCAGGCTGCGGCAGCCGCCTCGACCTCAGATTCTACTGCGACGGAGAAGATCAAGGCTGCAACTCTTGCCTTTCTGAATCAAAAGATCAACATCCACCGCTATCGCCTGGAGCAATGCGCCGATGAGGAGGAACAAGAACAAAAGTCCCGTCAGGCGGCGGCGGTCCTGCCGTCACCCGAGGTGCTCGACAAAATCCTCCGTTACGAGACGAAACTAGAGCGCCAGATGTATCGCGCAATGGCCCAGCTCGAACGCGTGCAACGCATGCGCAGTGGCGAGGCGATCCCCGCACCGTTGTCCGTAGATCTGTCGGAGCGCCCCTAGCTCGAATCCCATGAAGAACATTTTGCCAAACGAACCCATTTTGAACCAGTGTTGCCGCAGCCCTGGCAGCTCCAAGATTTGGCGCAGTGCACCGGCCCTTCTCCGCCTGCTTCCGAACCTGCCACCGATCTCTCTTGCAGTCCTTCCCCCTGCTCTCCAGAGTGTGGGGATGAACCGCAGACATTTTTTCCAGTCGGCCGCCGCAGTTGCGGCGGGGTCAATGATCAGTCGCAGCGCTCAGGCTGCGGAACCTGTGGGCAATACGTTTTGTTTTTTCTCAAAACACCTTCAGGGGCTCAGCTTTGACGACATCGCAAGCATCGCGGCCGAGGTAGGCGTGAACGGGATCGAGGCTCCGATCCGTCCCAAAGGCCACATCGAGCCAGAGGCGGTAGAAGATGAGTTGCCCAAATTGATCGAGTCCCTCAAAAAGCAGGGCCTGGAATTGACCATCATGACCTCTGGGATCACTGAGGTGAATGCCGAACAACGCACCGAGGCCGTCTTGCGCACCGCAGCGAAGCTGGGGGTAAAGCGCTTCCGCATGAGCTACTTTAAGTACGATCTTACCCAACCGATTTGGCCGCAGCTCGAAGCACTGAAGCCGAAGATCAAGGATCTGGTGCAGCTCTGCACAGAGGTGGGCATTCAACCGCTGTTCCAAAACCATTCCGGCAAGGACTACGTCGCCGCACCGGTTTGGGACATGTATTCCATCATGAGGGAGTATCCGGCGGAGCAATTCGCGTTTGCGTACGATATCTTTCATTCCACCGTCGAGGGCGGTTCATCTTGGCCTCTGGAGGCCGCCTTGGTCTCCGATCATGTCGGTGCCGTTTACTTCAAGGATTTCAAATGGAATGGGCGTAAGGCCGAGGGCTGCCCACTCGGTGAAGGGCAGGTGAATCCTGAGTTTGCCAAGAGCCTGATGAAGCGCGGCTACAAGGGGCCGATCTCCTTGCATGTCGAGTATCTGAAGGGCGACACCAAAGATCCGGCTTTTGTCAAAGAATGCCGCGATGCTCATGTGCGCGATTTTGCGGTTCTGAAACAGTGGCTCTCCGCATGAAGTCGATTCTGACGATCCTTTGCGCCTTGCCTGCTTGGGTAGGCACGCTGCGCGGCTCCGATTGGCCTCAGTTCATGGGGCCTGATCGCACGGGTGCGGTGGCTGGCTCCCTGCCGGATCACTTCGCCGTCGCAGGGCCTCCCGTCGTCTGGGAGCGCGATCTCGGGAGTGGATTCGCGGGGCCGGTGATCGCAGATGGCAAGACGATCCTGTTCCATCGCCAGGGGGATGAAGCGGTCGTGGAAGCCTGCGATGCGGCCTCAGGCGTGATGTTGTGGCAGTTCACCTACTTGACCGATTATGTGGACGGCTTTGGCTTTGACAATGGTCCGCGTGGCACGCCAGCCGTCGCTGCTGGTCGCGTCTTTGTGCATGGTGCAGAAGGGATGCTGCACGCGATTGATCTGGAATCTGGGAAGCTGCTCTGGAAGGTCGATACCGCTGCCAGCTTTGGTTCGGGGCAGGGATTCTTTGGCCGTGCTTGCTCGCCCTTGGTCGTGAAGGATCGTGTCATCATCACGCCAGGCGGTACCAAGGATGGCCGACCGGCTGGTGTCGTGGCCTTTGACGTCAAAGAGGGTCACCTCGTCTGGCAGAGTGTTGAGGACGAAGCGGGATACTCATCGCCCATCATCGTTCCAGGGAATCCAGAAAGCGTGCTTTGCTGGATGCGGAACAAGCTGTGGCTGCTGGATGCGCTGACGGGCGAAGTGGTTGCCGCCCAGCCGCTGCGTTCGTCCGAGGACGCCTCCGTGAATGCCGCACAACCAGTGGCCTGTGGGCAGGATCGATATCTGATTTCAGCGGGCTACGGGGTGGGGGCAAACCTGGTGCAGCTTCCAGGGATGGAATTTGTCTGGCAAAAGAAAGGCCTCTTTGACTCCCACTACAGCTCTGGCGTTCTCCATGAGGGTCATCTTTATGGCTTTGAGGGGCGGCAAGAGCGGGGGCAGACCCTACGCTGCATCGATGTAGAAAAAGGCGCATTGAATTGGGATGGCGACTCGGTTCCAGGTGGAACCATCATCGCCGTTGGCGACAAGTTGCTTGCCGTGACGGAGCAGGGGGAACTCTGGCTGATCCGTGCGACACCTGAGAAGTGCGATGTCCTCAGCAAGGCCCAGATTCTGCGTGCTGGCCATCGCTCCTTTCCCGCCTTCGCAAACGGAATCCTGTATGCCAGAGATGGGCGTAAAGTCGTGGCGGTGAAGGTGGGCTCTGAGTGAGTTCCGGCTAGCGGGATGGTCGATGCCGTTGGGGGCTCAAGGGATTATCGAGGCTAGACCGGGAGGAGGGTAATGACCCGAGTGTGGTAGCGACTGTGAATGCTGGCTGTGAGGCCTTGTCTTGACGTTGCTCTTGGTTTTGCAGGTTTAGCGAGATCGGTTTCGGGCCCAATTATGTCTCGCCTTGACACAAAACAGCGGGCTCCCGTGTGAGAGCCCGCTGCGTGGTGTCAAATGATGTCGTTCTGCCGACTGGCGGCTAGGCTTGGCGGCGGCGAGCTCTTGGGCGCCGGATCAATGTCGCCATGCCACACGCGAATACCAAAAGCGCGGAGCCTGGTTCTGGGACGGGGGTGAAGTTGTATTTGACCTGGAGTTCTGCAGCCCACTCGTAGTGTTGACCTTCTGCGGCGATGCTGACGGCTGGATTGGACGTGACATTGAAGAGCCCATAAGTGCTAAAGGTGGCGGTGTCTGTTCCGGTTCCGATGAACGCGCTGGTGTTCGTCAGATCAAAGCCGTACTGGCCGCCCCAAGCGAAGGAAGGGCCGTCATCTGGGGACATGATCCAAAAGGGCACCTGCACGCCAGTGACGTTGACGGTGTCTGTGACGAAGATGTTATCCACGACTGGATTGAACCCGGCCCCCAACCAACCCAGCCCACCATCAACATCGAAGGCCTGTCCGCCAGTGAACGTGAGGTCCAGCGTTTTCACTGTCCCGCTGCCCTCGCCGCCGTAGTCGGCGATCCAGTCCCCGGTTCCTTTGAGTGTGACGCAGAATTGCACGCTATTGAGTGTGCCGAGGCTTGGATCAAAAAGGGCGTATTGGAATGGATCAGAAAACGCAGCTCCGGGCCCCGTCGTGCCCCAGCTCTGGCTGTAGGTGCCGACGGTTTGGAAGATAGTGTCCGCCGATGCGAGACAGGGGAGGCTGGCGCAGGCTAGAACAAGACGAATTGTTGAGAATGTTTTCATAATCGAGTGGAAGTTTCGTTGAATCTCCATAATTCGCAAGATGTTTTTTGAAAATTATCACAACTGATTCTAATTATTGATACATCCTGTTTATTCGAAGATGTGAAACTTTGGCTTTCCCTCTGGCCTTGAAATCTCCAACATAGGCCCCCATGTCCTCTCCTGAGAATCCTTACATCGTCACTGAAGCCGGAATCCGCCCCCCGCCGACGAGCTTCCTCGCGCGGTTGCGTTACCTCGGGCCGGGCCTCATCCTGACGGCCTCTATTGTTGGTAGTGGCGAGCTGATCATGACGACGCTCCTGGGTGCCAAGGCGGGCTTTGTGTGTTTTTGGGTGATCATCCTCAGCTGCCTCGTGAAGGTGGCGGTGCAGGTAGAGTTTGGAAAAAATGCCATCTACAGCGGGCAATCCACCATGGCCGCGCTGAATGGTCTGCCCGGACCACGATTGGGAAAGGCCAATTGGTCCATCTGGCTCTGGCTGGCACTGATGTTGCCCAAGATGCTACAAGTCGGCGGGATCGTCGGGGCGGTAGCGATGTTGATCAACGTCATCCATCCGGATTTCAGCATCCAGGCGATGGTCTGGCCGGTGGCGATCTCCGCCGCACTGATCGTGATGGGGGGCGGTTACAAGTTGATCGAACGCGTCTGCCTGACCTTGATCGCGCTCTTCACGCTGTTCAGCATGGCGTCGCTGATCTCCGTTCAGTTCACGCCGTATGCGATCACTTGGGCCGAGTTTTCTAGCGGGCTGAGCTTTCAATTGCCCGCAGGCGTCACCGCCATTGCGCTGGGTGCCTTTGGCATCACCGGAATCGGGGGTGATGAAATCATGGCCTACAACTACTGGTTGATTGAGAAGGGTTACGCCGCGTACTCCGGACCAAAGCACGACACAGAGGAGTGGCGTCAGCGAGCCAAGGGCTGGATCCGCGTGATGCAGCTCGATGCTCTCGTATCCATGGCGGTCTATACCTTGGTCACGGTGATCTTTTATCTGCTTGGCGCGGCGATCCTGCACGGCAGCAGCTCATTGCCAGACAAAGAAGACCAGCTCATCAGCTCGCTCTCGCTCATGTACACCGAGTCGCTCGGGCCTTGGGCTAGTGACGTATTCTTGGCGGGTGCCTTTGTGGTGCTTTACTCCACCGTGCTAGCGGCGCTGGGCGCGTGGACGCGGATGTTTTCTGACGCCTTTGCACAGATTGGGTTGCTCGACTTTCGCAACAGCAAACAACGTCACCGCTTCATCGCGGTGCTGGCCTTTGTCATCCCTCTGATGTGGGCTGCCGTTTACCTCTACTACAAAAATCCGGCCTACATGGTGGTCGTCGGCGGGTTGGTGACGGTGGTCATCCTCTTCATCGTAGCCTTTGCTGCGGCATGGTTTCGGTACAAGGAATTGCCGTCTTATCTGAAGCCCGGCCGTGCCTATGATGCTTGGCTGTGGCTCAGCATTCTGGCCATCTGTGCCGTGGGTGTCTTTGCCCTGTGGTCTGCCTTGCCCAAGGCGGCGTAACATTTGCTGCATGGCATCGTTCTTTTGGTCATGCTTCGTCCCCTGCTTTGTCTCGTCGCTCTCAGCGCTTCCGTCTTTGCCTCCCAGCCCAATGTCCTGCTCATCGTCACGGATGATCAAGGATTTGGCGATTTTTCAATCAACGGTAACGAGCACTTACAGACGCCGAACATCGATAAACTCGGGCGTGAAGGCGTGCGGTTTGATCGGTTCTATGTGAACTCCTTTTGTGCGCCGACCCGCTCCTCATTGATGACGGGGCGCTGGTCATTGCGCACCGGTTGCCATGGGGTCACCCACAATCGCGAAGCCATGCGACCCTCGGAAGTGACGATGGCGGAGGCTCTAAAGAGCGGCGGTTATCGCACCGCATGCATCGGAAAATGGCACAATGGGGAGCAGTATCCCTTTACCCCACCTGGGCAGGGCTTTGAGCTGTTCTTTGGGTTTCACAATGGACATTGGAACAACTACTTTGATCCAGAGCTCCTACGCGGTGCCAAACAGGAACCCACAAAGGGCTATATCTCTGACGTGCTGACGGATGAGGCGATGAAGTTCATCGATACCAACAAGGCGCAGCCCTTTTTCTGCTATCTCGCTTACAACGCACCCCACTCGCCCTATCAAGTGCCGGACAAGTTCTTCGACAAGTTCAAGGCCAAGGGTTTTGAGGACAACGTAGCCGCCTTTTATGGCATGTGCGAAAACATCGATGACAATGTCGGTCGGCTACTAGCGCAACTGGACGACCTCAAGCTCGCGGACAACACCATCGTGCTCTTCCTCACCGACAATGGCGGCACAGCAGGCGTGAAGATTTACAACGCTGGGATGCGTGGTGGGAAGGTGAGTGTGCATGAGGGCGGTAGCCGGGTGCCGCTCTTTATGCGTTGGCCTGCGGCAAAGTGGCAGCCGCATGTCGCTACCCCCATCGTTTCCCACATCGATCTCTATCCGACGCTCATGGATCTCTGTGGCGTCACCGCCCCAGCAGGACCGAAGCTGGATGGCGTCACTTTGCGACCGCTGCTCGAAGGCAAAGGCGATGCCTGGCCGGATCGCACTCTCTTCACGCACAACCCGATTGATGAAACCAACAAGTATCCCGGCGCTGTCCGTACGCAGCAGTACCGACTGGTGCGCGAGATCAAAGGGCCGGCTGGTGGCTCCAAGGCGAAGGCCAACGATGACAGTGCTACCGCTTGGCAGCTCTACGATATGATCGCTGATGAGGGGGAAAAGAACGACATCGCCAAAGACAAGCCGGACATCGTCAAGGATCTCGCCGCCCGTTACGATGCTTGGTTTACCGACATCTCCAGCGAGGGGTTGCAGCGCTTTCCGATTCCCGTTGGTTACCCCGAAGAAAACCCCGTCGAAATTCATGCCCCGCAGGCCTACTACAGCGGTGCCATGCAGTTCGCCTCCGGCCCTGGCTTCGCTAACGATTGGCTGACGGGTTGGACGGATGTCGAGGGCAAACTTTGGTTTGAAATCGATGTCGTGAACACGGGGAAATACGAAATTGAAATCGCCTACGACTGCCCAGCCGAAGACGCAGGCTCGAAGGTGCGGCTGAGCGCTGGTGAAAAGTCCCTGGAGGCCACCGTAGCCGCTGCCCCCATCAAAGACATTCCTCTGCCTCACCGCGACGAAGCCGGCAAAGCCCGCTATCGCAACCGGGAGTGGGCAACACTAAAGCTCGGCACTCTGGATCTAGACAAAGGACCGCTGACACTGACGCTGGAAGCCGAGTCCAAACCCGGCACGCAAGTGATGGACTTCAAACACGTGAGGCTGAAGCGCCTGTAGCTTCGTTCGCCCGCTCACAGCGGGGGCGGTGTTCTTCGTCACAGACGACTTGTGAGATGCCACGCCTCGGCACACTTCACCTTATTGGTATGGCCACGCTCCTGCCTTCATTGCTAGAGATGACCCAGTAACCCCGGTAGCGTGCGGCCAATCTCTCGAAGGGTTTTGCGGGGAACAGTGGCAAACGGCCGGTATGGCCATTGGGGAATCCTGCCGCAAGAAGTAGGAAGGCGAGTCCGGTCACGGCGAGGCGGAGGAGCAACGACCTCCCGCCTGCCAGCAGCGCCGTTACGCAGAGGGCACCCACTGGTGTCAGGTAACAAGAATACCAGTACAAGAGTTGCTTGTGGTGGCCCCAGGTCGCCAATAGAGCCGTCGCTAAAGCACTGAACATCAAGCAACCCACGGCCCACCCGGCACCATGGCGTTGCCGCACCAACACGATGACGGCCGACGTCACGAGGATCGGTAGCAGCACAAATAGCGCCGTTGCCTCAAAGGGAGATTCGCGCCACACGTCCAACCAGATCTCAGGGCGAGCCAAGCCCGTGGTAAATGGCAGTTGCTCTCTCGTTGGCAGGATGGTTCCCACAAGGCCGGCCCCCAGGTAGCGTGGCAGCCATCCTAGGTGATCGCTATTCATGGGGAAATCATAGGCCATCACAAACGCGGTCTGCACCAGCATTGGGGCTATCATCGGTAACCAGAAGGCCGCCGCCGCCAGGTGCGCGCCCGCCCATTGGCGCGTAATCTCCCATCGAGACTGACCAGCCTTCTGCAACGACGCCACCAGGAGCCCAAAGCTGAGCGCCCCCCCTGCAAGAGCAAAACCCGTGAAGCACCAGACGGCCCCACCAGTTGCAAAGGCCGCGAGTAGGAACCCGCTGTTATGGGATCTCCCCTCCAAGACCCGTGACCAAGCATATAGCACTACCACCAGGGAGAGCATCATGAGGGCATAGCCTCGACTCAAGGCACCGAATCGGATTACCATCGGATGGAACGAAAAGACAAGCACTCCCAGCGTCGCAGCCCACGTGTTCGAAAACCAGCGTCTCAGGGCGGCAAAGAGAAGGAACGGCGAGACGGTCAATGCAACGAAAGCTGGCAAACGAAGGGCGGTGAGGTTGTATCTTGACGGTTCTGCTTTTACCCAAGCTCGCCACGCGGAGTTGCAAACGCGCGCCAATAGGCTGTTGGGGGGGGAGTTATTGCCAAAGGGGCTGTCAAATGCTGTCTGGACCCAGGATCTGGCAATCCAGGCCTTTTTCTCTGGGCGTGCGACCGCCGCCAGTGCGGCATCCTGGACGCTTTCCGGCAACTCCGATCCCTGACGAGTCATGGGTCGAGGGCCACCTCGCATCCCGCCGGATGGGGGGATATGATGGTACATGCCGTGGATTTGGTGCACCAGATTGTCCTGTTCATCACGGTGCATTTCTGCCGTCATGAGTGGGAGTCGGATGGCTCCGCCCAGCGCCACGAGTCCCGCAGCCAAGAGCATTTCCCAGCGCCGCCATGGCTTAGCGCGAGAACTGATCTGATGTGGCACCGTCAGCCACCATGAGTGAACGAACAAGCCCAGTCCGCCTGCTATCAGGCTGGAAACGAAAAGCGCGGGCCAGCCATACCACTCCCACGCCTCCATGCCGGAGGCGGGGCGCTGTAGGCTACCATCCGCAAGCACAGGGAAGTGGAACAACTGCGGGCGGGTCAACCATCCCACAAGTAGTGGCACCCCGCTTGCGACGACCGCCCCTATGGGGCTTAGCCGAGAGGATGCCTTTGGTCGTACGGGTCTCATGATCACGGCTTTTCGGGAAGTACAGTCTCTTCGACCAACTCCTGGGAAAAACGACCTTGATTGGCGGACCACCAGGAAGAAGCCTGACCCGCATTTTGAAAGCTCTGGTGGAAAGTCAGTGCCAATACCTCCGCTGCCGATTCCCGAACGTCGACGTTTGGGTGATTCAGCGCCTGGATAAAAAGTGGCACATTCTGCTTGTCTGGCATCGACTCCAGCAAGCTAAGCGCCGCCATTGCTAGATCTGGCGCGGGGGCAGTTGCTGCCTGCCGGATCAACTGCGCGTTGGTTGGCGCTGGCTGATCGAGGGCTGACTGGAGGGCGATCTGCCTCACGTTGATGTCCTGGTCGCGCAGGGCTAGCGCGATCACTGCTGCCGTTCCATCCGCATGGATCGAACTCGCCATTTCGACCGCCTCTTGCCTGACATTGGCATCCCTATCCCTTAGCCCCTGCGCGGCTAGCGGTAGAAGGGCAGGATCGTCATAACCTGCTACACTGGCCAGGATCATCTCCCGAACCTCTGCGTCGGGGTGAGACAATAGGGGCTTGAGCAACTCTGGGAGCTTGGCAGAGCCCGTCCCTGCCGCTTCGGCGAGAGCATCCAGAATCTTTTCTTTGCTGCTAGATTGTCCTAGACCCTCCGTCGCCTTCTCCGCCGCTGCGTCGGCAGTGTCATCTCCAGCGACGAGCTTAAGCATAGGCTCGTCCGGTGCTCCATTCCTGCGGCTCCTGGTACCACGAGGGGTCACGCTGCCGACTCTGTTGCGTTGGAAACGTGCTAGGTCTGGACGTTTGCCAGGGAAAGGACGCGGTTTCGCGTGTGGCTTTGCGACAGCGGATGGCGGAGGCTCCTTTCCATCTGATGGCTGCCCCGTCGCGGAGGCGCTTGCCTCGTTCGCGTTGGGCTCGCAAGCCGAGAGCACCAGTGCTAGGACAAAGAGGATGAGGTTTCGGGGGAGCATAGCAGTGAGAGAGGGGACGAGAGATAAAAATGGCTGCCAGCTTAGCGCGCAACGGGAAAAAATTGGAGGCAGGGTAGATCTAAGACCTTCCCTGCCTCCAACCCCTCAACCCGAACCACTTCCCCAACTGAAAGACAAGGAGACGCTGCCCTTTGCCCAATTCAATAGTATGAGTCGTAGCCGGTGTCCTCTTCGTATCCCTGGGCCTTGAGCAGCTTTATGACAAGTTGGAGGCCATTTTCGAGCGTCCCTTTAGAGTGACTTTGCCCCTCAAAAATGAGGTCGTTCAAATTGGCGGCCTTCGTGAGATTCAGGTCTAGTGTGGCTGTCCATTTGTCCGTTGAACGGTAGAACTCCCGGCTCGGGTGCTCGAGAAGTACCGGGTCGCCCAGTTCATCATAGGATGCCGTGATCAATTGATGACCGTTTTGCAAACTCTCCCCCGCCAGCACGCGTGGCACATAAATCGACAGGCTGGGGCTGAGGACTACTTTGACCGCAGTGCCTTGGCTCACTCCTCCCTGGCCCCAGGTGCTTGCTTCGCCCGTGCCCTCCACGTCATTGTAGGTTGAACCGAAACCATAGGCCGAGATCCACTGAAAGGTGCCAGCCAGCCGCCCGGGAATGACATTGTAACTGAAGTTCTCGTATGAGTAGTTCAATCCACCGGACATGTAATACTTTTTGGTGACCAGCCTTCCAGTGTCTGGATCGGGCTCCTTCGAGGTATAGTACTCGACGAACGTAGCCCTGCCATTTGTGTGATCGTAGATCTGATAGTAAGTCCACTTGTTCGTTGAGTTGGATGTGTATGGAACCGCTGGACTGGATTCCTTCACTCCCTGCGCGAGGTAGGACGAAGGGCTGCTCTGCTTGTAGATGCTGATTTGTCCCACGGGGATAGCCACTGGAGCCCAGTTGAGTTCAATGTTTCCGACGTCCCACCCAGTAACCGCCACCCAGTAGGTTGTTCCTGCCGTGGCAGAGAAGGTTACTTTGCTGCTGATGTTGCCATCATCATCATCGTTCTCTGCCAAGAGGGCGAGGTCTGCGAGTTCACCCGTTCCTGTGTAGACGGCGAGTAGCGTATCAAAGTCACTCCCCAACGTGTCGAAGTTAACGGTTCCCGAGTTGGTCGGTGTCCAGCTCCACCACACCGAGGACGATCCCAGGTGCGAAGGTTCATCAAGCTCCTCCGTGGCCTCAACATTAGTTCCAGAAGCGTTGCCAGTGTCCCCAGAGAGGGCGACGGCGTCTGCAAAGTTGTCGTTGGCTGGTGGCGCTGCAAAGGCAGGCGAGGTAAGGAGAGAAATAGCCAAAATGGCTGCGCGAAGATTCGATTTCATGGCAAAGAAAGAGAGAAAAGATTCTATCGGTGAAATTGGGATTATTCGATGACCGGGGGGAGATAGAGATCATAGCCTAGCCGCTCCAGAGTGTCCGCGACGCATTGAATGCCGTTGTCCATCGTGTTAGGGGTGAGCGATGGATGAGCGGCCAGGGTGCGCACCTTAAGTGTCAGAGCCGTGTCCAACGTGGCCGATTGTGGCCCCGCATCCACTCGGGTGCGGAAGAAAGTAAGGTTTTCTCCTGACCCATCAAAAAGTTGCTCGCCGGAGTAGGATCGGAAGAGGCCGGATAGCTTCTTCGCCTTGTTACTGATGCTGACGGTTCTCGAAAGTGGAATCGTTGCAGTTGTCGGCCCGAGAAGATCCCAGACGAAGCTCCAGCCTTCGGCCGCAAACCCGTCCACGCCGGAGCGCATGCTCTGGTTGTTGACGCCCGCTTTGCTGGTAGGCACGGTCATCAATTCCATAAATTGGTCAAAGTTGCCTGATCTATCCAGGCTGTAGGCGCTAGCATCCAGTCCCAGCTCCGTATAGGTGCCTGGGCTGATGTCGTAGAGCTTCTGCTTCACATCGTCCACGTAGGCAGTGTAGTAGCGGATCTCTGTCATTTCATTGGTGGCCTGATCAATGATCCAGTAGCTGTTGTCTTTAGAGATGCCAGAGAGGATATTGCGCCCCTTTAAACCCGTGTTGGCAGGGAGGCCTCCAGCCTGCGCCTCCCACTGCTTCCAGGTGCGCGTCCTGGCAAATTTGTAGATAAGTAGGTCTTGCGCTAGTACGCTGGTGGACAGCATCGCTAAGGCAATGGTGATGATGGGTTTGCTGATCATTTCTGGTGACTAGGTTGATGGTTCGATTTGTATGCCCGAATCGGCCCTGTTAAGCCGTCCTATTTGGTAATACCGGAACGGCTCTGGAATGTGACAGTTTTTCATTGTCTATTTTCATCGTGCGTTCTACGACGGGAGGAATAGCACTCCGCGTCACTTCCTCACCGTCACATCAGGACGTGCCTTTTTGAAGGCTTCGATGCCAGCGGTGGTGATATTGGGGCAGTCATTCAACTCGATCCGCTGGAGGGATTTTAGCTTTGTGAGATTAAGCAAGCCTCAATCGGTTACGCCTAGAGCCTTTGAGCAGACGATTTCTTTGAGCGTCTTATGTCCCGCCAGAGCGACAAGACCGATATCTGTGATCCGATTGTGAATCTTCAGATCCACTTCAGCGAGCTTGGGTAGTCGCAACAACCCCCGTACGGCCTCATCACTTGTGGATGACCCGGCTAGCCAGAGGAGAGCCAGATCACGGAAGTACGCAAGTTTAGCGATATCTTCTGCGGGAAAATCCGCACGGCCTATCTCCGGTTGTTGAATATTAGGTAGAGTGTTGGAGATGGCCGCAACCTCCTCTGCTCCCCCCCGGGGGGTAAATGGCCAACCAAATCGGGTCACATTTTTTAAAGACTTCAGCAGTGCTAGCCCCGGCAGGGTTATTCGCATCTTCCGATTCCCGATGGAAACAAACGACAGACGCTAGAGGAACTTGAGTTCACTGAGCGTCGGCAGCAGGACGCTCATGACGAAATAGAGCAGGCCGCTTGAGGTGTGGCCGAACTCGTAAGCTGGCACGATGCCCGTGTGCTCCAGGCGAGCCATGAGTTTGGCCTCATTCTTGAAGCGCTCCGCGTAGGTCGGGTCTTCTGCTTCCACGCTTGGGGGTAGTATTTTGATGGCGACGGGACGGTCGAGGTCGATTTGAATGGCCTTGTAAACGGCCCCCATGCCCCCCAGCGCCGAGGAGGTTCTGGAGGGAATAGCGGGCAAAGTCTGCCTCGAGCTTTATCGGCTCCTGCGGTGTCCAGCGCCAGTTGCCACCAGTCGTGTGCGGAGGGAGTGAGGATGATGATGACAAGTCAGACATGGCAAGCAGAGGGTAAGCATCTGCTTGCTACTGGATTTTCAGGACAGCGTTACATCATCCGGTCTAAACTCGCTGACTCACTCACTTGGCTGCCCCCTTTATTTCAAAGCTTTATCAAACTGAGCAATGACCGTGCTGGCCACTCTACGGCCGAGTTTAAGGCCCTCGGTTCCTGCCATCGGGTAGTGGATGCCTCCGTAGAGTCGGCTCATCGCCACCTCTTGGGCACAAGAGTCGAAGGACGTGAAACTGCGTGTCACGTCCTGCACATCATCACTCGCGGCAGAGAAGGAAATTCCGTCTTTGCCGAAAAAGTGCTCCAAGACTGCGGCCGCTGCTCCGCTCGCCCCAGAATGGCCGGACACGTATTCGGGGTGCGGTGGGGTGACCAAAAGCGGTTCCCAGGTCTTGTCGGGCAGGGTGGCCGTCAATCCGTCCTCATCGGCGCGGTGGATGGCGGTCACTGGTCTCCACAGATTGTAGTGATACTTGCAATGCCAGACCGCTACACAGGCATCGGCTAGCGCCACATTCAGCACGGCAAAAATCCGCGTTGTCTCAAGTGTCGTGAGCCTCTTCTGGCGGCACACATCTCTGGCAATGTCATTCCAGTGACCGGGTGGCGAGGTAGTGTAACTGAAGTCCGACCAGAAGTGCGCGATTAGCGTCTGCTCCGCCGTCCGAGTGCCGCTCTTTTTGCCACCGAGTTCGCGAACTGCTTCAAGCTCCTTAGCATACTCGGCACTGTCGAGCGCTGGGGGTGGCGGGGGCAGGAACGATTTGGGGTCCGCGATCACCCAAGGTTTCACGGCCGACCAGTGGGGCAATTCTGGGGGCCGAAAATTCGGAGGAGTTCTCCGCCATTGGCCAGGCTTGTCGCTCGGCACATAATGAACCGTGGTGGACGAGCCATCATTCTCCCGCTCTTCCAGCGTCCGCTTGGCTGCTGCTGCGGCCAGCGTTAGGCACTGGGCCTTCGCCTCGGGCGCAAGATCGACGCGATGGCGTTCTGCAACCGTTGCTGCGATTTTGGCCTGGGAGGGAAAGAAGATCTTGAACACCCGATCCCCCGCTTCTAGCGCCGTCACACGCTGGGAACTTTCGTCTAGGCCTGCCGCAGCCGCTGCCTGCACGGCTCGATAGATCGCTACATGGAGGATCGGCAGGTTACGAGAGACTAAGCAGGGAGGCGGAGTCTCCAGACGTACGGCCTGAATGAACGCGGCATTCCAATCCTCAGTCACGTCCGACTGGACGTCGGTCGTCAGAGTCAAGCCGAGGAAGAGCAGTAATGTAGAGCGTAACGCCATGGGTTAGTCAGTGAAGTTGGCTTGAACGCTGAATCCTTCCTCCATCACGAAGGATAGGGTGCGTGCTGTGGAAGTAACGCTCCCCGTCCACCCCGTAAATTTTTTTCGCGACAGCGCGGTGGCCGTGATTGAGTAAAGTTTACCCACCTCCCGAGTCGTCGTTCCGAGGTAGCCCGTGGACACCTTTCCCGGACCGCTAACCGCTACCGTTAGATTCCGATTCAGAGCAACCCGGAAGCTGAGAGTAGCCACGTTGGACTGCTCCCCTGTGCTATCGACGGATTTGGCGAACAGGGTGTAACGTCCTCCATCATCATTGGGGACGGCGATCGTGTACGTCCAGGCGCTGGTTCCGACGGCGGGTTCGGGATGGGAGAGAACTCCGTTGTGCAAGTAGTGGCACTCCACCCGATCCACTCCGTTTCTGTCCGCCGCCGTGCCAGTGACGGTGATGCTTGTCGTGCCCGCTGGCAGAACTTGCTCGGCACGCGGAGCTCTGATCACGACCGAAGGCAGGGTGCTGAAGCCGAGCGGGAGGGCATCTTCGGATGCGAGCGTCCACTGGGGATTGGGTTCCAAGGTCGCCCCGCCGCCCTGCACACCGGAGAGAAAGTAGCCAGCCCCCATGTTCTGCTTTTGGAAGACGGCACCAAGAAACGCTGTCGTGGTACCGAGATGGGGATGGACGAAACTGCCAGACAGCAAACCTGTGGTCGAAGTGAATCGCACCGCTAGCTTCTCCGCACCTTGCAGCGGCACCGTCACCGTGTTTGACCCGCTCACGGTGGCGATGCGGCTCATTGGAGCCAACAGCCCACCCTCTTCAAAAGTTGTGCTTAGGTTGCCCCCAAGATTGGCCATCGTCATCACTCGGGCATTCTTTTTCGGTGCCACATAGGCGGAAGCCAGCGCCGACGATTGAGTGATGAACCCGGCCGCAAATTGCTTCGCTTTGGCGTTGGGCGGGCGGCTCCAGTCGATCAAGGCATCGCCATCGCTGACGCCTGCAAACTCCCGGAACGTAAACCACCCAGAGGCCATCCCCAGATTGCTGTACAGCGGGGCATACAATGGCACCCGTCCATCCTTGGACACATAGGTGGTTCGTGTCATCGTGGTGCCGTCTGGCAGTTTGCCGGACATGACTGCCGTTCCGGCCGTGCTTACGGTCATTGTTGCATAGCCATCGCCGAGTGGAGCCTGCTGGGCCACTGCATTGCGGTTGGCTGGCAGGAGCAGGGTGTAACGCCCAGTCTGCGGTGCCGGTTTCAGTTTGGCGTTCCAGACCAAGCGGTCCACACTGAACTCCGTGGCAAAGGAAGCGCCAGTGATCGCCGGGCCGGAGATGGTGCCATCGGTGATCAAGCCAACGATTTGATCCACGTTGGGATCGCTCGATTGGGTCAGCCGCACCGCCAGCGGAGTCAGCGGCCTGGAACGTTTGAGCACAGCCAGAGCGATGCCCTCCGCGTCAAACTTTCCAGAGGCTGCGTAGTTCTTACCACCCATCGATACTTTCAAAGTATATGCGCCCGTCGTCGAACTGGTCATGGAAACATACCCACTCCCAGCATGGGTTACCGGATCGTCCTGCACTAGGCCAACATAGGTGCCCTTGATCGCCCCAAGGAAAGTGTCGATGTGCCCCACCGTCACATTCGTCGTCCGCGTGGAGCCCTGCGCTCCGTTGCTATCAAAAGCGATCGCTGTCACTTGATAAGGACCGTTCACCCCCGGCTGCCACACCAGACGAAAGTTGGGACCACTGCCTTCGCCAAGCAGCACCCCGCCGATGTAGTATTCCACCCGCGAGACCGAACCAGCCGTGGCCTGGGCATTGACGCTGAGTTCGATACCCGGACGCCCGTTGAGTTCTTTGCCCTCTTTCATCCCCAGCAGTTTGACCCTGGGGGCGATCCCCATGGCCAATGGCGTAGCATTCGCATCGGTGCCCACCACCAAATAATTGGCCAGCACGATGGGAAAGTCTGCCACCACGCCGGACTTCGCCGTCAGTGGCACTTGAAAGGCCACCCCGTTTCCCACAGCGGCAGAGCCCTGCGGATAGACCACCACCCGCAGTTGACCCGCCGCGATCAAGCGCGAATCGAGGAGCATCCCATCCGCCTCCCCCGAAGCTGAGCTGACGTCATACAGCGCCGGATCAAACAGCACATCGGTCTGGAAGGCCCCCACCATCGTATCGCTCTCAAGTTGAACTGGCACACTCGCTGCAAAGCTCGATGCAGGCGACGATTCCTGTGTGCCGAGAAACGTCGCGGCGATACCGTCCGGCGCATGCACCAAGCACAGAAGACTACCGAGGATCAAGGAATGCGGTAGGGGGAATTTCATGGGGGGATCGGGTGCAGAATTTCCGGCAGCGACTTTACCGCGTCCACACATCGACACGGGTGAGGACGTTGATGGGAAAGGTAACGTTTACGCTGGCTTCGGCATGACCTGGGCCGGGATTGGGGATGTCCAGGTTGTAGGTGGTGACCGATCCTGATTCCGGGGTGAGCTGCACCACGACCTGGGCGGTGCCGTTGAAATTCTGCGCCCGCACCCGCACCTGCTGGCTTGGTGAGGTGCCCGTGGGGAGGGTCACGTTCACTGGCGCGGCTGATGTCGGATCAATGGCCTGGCCACCAGCCTGGACGATCTTGAGATCGGGCATGTTGGCGGGAAAGACGACCATGTTCCCACCAATCGTGTAGGGTTGTGAAACATTATAGAAGTTGGCGATCTGCCGATTGATGCCATCAATCCTGACCCGGCCAGTTCCTGAGGTTCTCAGCCCGAATCCATACTCGAGTACGATGTCCGTGGCCACCAGTCGGATCGCTCCGCCGCTTCCGTGATTCTGGTTATCCCCGCCACCCCCCTCGGCGTAGATGTCGCCGCCGTTGGTCATACGAATCTTGGTGGAGGAGGCGATCAAGATTGCTCCACCGCCGCCGCCACCTCCCCCGCCCGGATTGCCGATCAGGCCACCGCCACCCGAACCGCCTACTAACGGGATCAGCAAGGGGTTGCCGTAAATGGAGCCATTGCGGACAAAACCACCTTGGCTGCCGTAGGCACCTGCGGCGGCACTGGTGGCGGTGTTGTACGTTGCATCCCCTGCTTTGCCGCCTCCCGGGCCTGCGCCATCGCCGGGCGGCAATCCTCCCATGCCGCCATTCCCGCCGGGATAGCCGCCTGGCCCCCCTTTGCCGCCGTTGGACAACGAGTGCGAACCACCAGAAACAACGATGTCCGCACTGATCACCACATCCCCCGTCGCGAGCAGGTAGATAGGTGTGTTTTTTGCGTTGGGTGTAAAGTAAAGGCTGCCCGAGGTGATGTTGATCGTCGTGCAGTGAAATATCCCATCGGGTGGAGCGGTCAGGACTGTATTATAGGAAGTGACATTGAGCGGTCCGTACGAACCGTTGCTGCCGGAGCTAAACTGCGCGGATGCCAGTGGGGGAGACAGCAACCCGAGCGCGGCGAGGAGTGGAATGAGTGTCTTCATCGGTTTCTGGGGTAAGAGTAAAATGATTCAGGGATTGATGCGGACTGAAGGTCGGGCCTGTGGCTGATTGGTGATGAATCCGAAGCCGGGTGTCGAAAAATCGATGACCGGCACAAAGACCGAGACGGGAGCCTCGGGCTGCGTGGAGATGGTGCCATAGCCAGCATTGGTGGCATCATGCTGCATCACGAAAACACTGATGGGAGCCTGCGGCAGACTGCCCACCGCGCCGTAGCCGCTATTAGCCTGTTGGTGCAGCAGCACCATGGTGCGCACTGTCGCCTGTTCGACGCTGGTGACGAAGAGCTTTGGAAACACCTGTGCATCGAGCGGATCTCCCCCGCCAGTGACCTCCGCCTCGTCCGTCCAGCCATCCCCATCGGTGTCGGGATTGAATGGGTCTGTTTTTGCGGCAAACTCGCCCTGGGCATAGAGGCCGTCCCGATCCTCGTCCTCCAGGCCGTCCGGAACGCCATCGCCATCCGAGTCACCCACAAGAGGGTTCAGGCCGAGGAAGAGCTCCGCCGCATTGGACACGCTATCGTTGTCGCGATCCTCCTGGCCATCGGGCGTGCCATCGTTGTCGGAGTCTGCCTTGGCCGGGTTCAGACCAAGCAGGACCTCCACATCATCGGGGATGCCGTCCCCATCCGTATCGATGCCCGCATTGTAAACCTGGAAGGTGCTGGTGAAGGGGGCACCGAGCTGATTGCCCGCCGCATCAGCCACAGGTGCCTGAATCACCAGGCGGTAGTTGCTGGGAACTAACCCGACGGACGGAAAGGACATGAAGGCCGCACGAAGGTTTTCCCGATAACTGACCGCTCCTGTAGCGCTGAAATCATCCCCCGTGCCAAAGACCTTGTCGGGTCCCGCACCGGTCAGGCGGAAGCCAGTGCCATCGAGCGTGGCCGGATTGATGTGCTCGTTGAAAGTGGCGTAAAGGCTGGTGATGCGGCCCACCAGCGCGTTATTTGCGGGGACCACGGACAGCACCTGCGGCGGGGTCGCATCCGGGACCAGGGTGATGGTGTATTCGTCAGTCCAGGCGATATTGCCGCCGGTGTCGGTCGCCTTGGCCTTGACCTTAAAGGTCGGGCCGCCAGCGGCGATCGCTGGCGTGGTAAAGCGGTGTTCAAACGGGAAATTGCCGTCAACGATGAGCAGCTCGTCATTGAGGTAAAACTCCACGTTGCGCACCTGGACATCATCCGTCACGACACCGCTCAGGCGCATGAGTTTCCCCTCTTCCGCCGTTCCGGTGTGGTTGGTGTGATTCATGGCAAAGCTGCTGCCCAGGGCAATCGTCGGGGCCTGCCCCTTGTCGTCATAAGCGAGATAGCTGACCACCTGCAACCCAGCGGCGCTGTCAGCCACATAGGCCAGTCCGTTGTAGATCGTGGCGGACCTGCAATCCCCCGGGGTATCGAAGGAAGTGATGAAATTCGTGACGTCATCACCCGCAGTGATGTCATACAAAGAAACTGCCAGCGTACTGGGGCCGGCAAAACTCGTGACCGGAACCAGCAGCCCCGATCCGTTGGCCGCCAGACTGTGCACCGCCGCCTGGGTCGTCGTCGGGCGGACTCGCTCCATGGGCGCAGCAGGGTTCGACACATCGACGATGGAGAAACCCTGGAAGTAGCCGACATAGGCCACCGAAGGCGTCATCAAAAGACGCCGCCCAAGTTCCAGCGGGGAAATGGATCCCGAGATGGAAACACTGCCAAGAATCCGCAGGTCCGTGGCGAGATCGAGGAGGTACAATCTTCCACTGTCCAGCACCCCCAGCCGGTCCCCAGCGATCGACACATCATGCACGCTTCCAGAGGCGACCAGATCCCGTTTCAGCACCGTCCCCGTGGCCATGTCAACGACCGCTAGGCGGCCATTGTCCAGACCCACAAAAGCCAACAACCCGTCCGTGGCCACACACCTCGCGGCCCCCCCCAGGCTGATCTGGCGCGCCAAGACCGGATTGGCAGAATCACTGAGATCGATGATCGCCAGACCCGCCGTCCCATCCGCCACCGCCACAAACGAGGCGGAAATGGCAACCCGGTACGCGTTGCCAGGGGTATCGATCTGGGCGAGCCGAACCGGGTTCAACCCACTGAAGACATTGAAGATCGTGACGCCTGCGCTGCCGCTGGCCACTGCCGCCAGGTTGTTGAGAGCGGCGACGTCTAGCGCCCCGCCTTGAACGGGCACACTGGCGACAACGCCGGTTTGGGCGATGAAGCCATCGAGAGGATCAGTGCCTTGTTGAATCTCCGCACCGTCTAGCACGCCGTCACCATCCGTATCGCGATTTCCCTTTTGCGTGCCGATGACATCCTCCGCATCGTTGGACAAACCATCGCCATCGGTGTCCGCCGATGTGTCGGGGGACATCACCGTGCCTGGAAGTTTCTGGGACGACCCATCTCCAGGACTGAACCCAACAACTGTTCCGATGTCAAAGGTAACTGGGTCCAGCAGGGTAATCGAGAAAGGGGTGTCTGGAGGCAATGTAAGTCTCATCCGACCGGAGGCATTGGCGCGCAGCCGTTGTACAGTGGTATCGTAATCGACTCTGACAAAGGCATTGGCCACTCGGCCCTCTTTTCCAATATAAGCATCTCCCAGTGCCCCGATAACCGCTGCGGAATCTCGCACCAATTGGTCCAGATCTCCGCTGGCGTCTTGCGGTGGCACTTCATCAAAAGCCTCCAGCGCCCCGATAATGTTCAGCGCATCAACCATGAAGGCTTCATCCGATGTATCAATGGCAGCTGGTGCTGCCTCTGCGGCACGAACTGCCCGCCCAGCAGTAGCTGGCTCAGGTGCGACTCCTGCTGCGTTACATCTCTCATCGAGTCTGTACTCCAGCGTCGTGACTCCGTACTGGAGCGGTCCCAGCGCAAAATTTGTCGCAGCTTTGGCCACGATATCGGCCATTTGCCGGAATCGTTTCGCTCGGGTTTCAATACCGGCGCGCAGACCACAGGCCTTCCTTCCCAGCCAGCTAAAACACTCAGGCTGCTCGTCCAGACCCTCGCAAAAAGGATCAAAAAGCTTCATGGCGTCCTCCAGACACTTTGCCACTGCCACAACCTTTGAAAGCGGGTTGGCCAGTTCCAATCCGCCAGCGAACGCTTTTTCCAGCTCCTTGATGCCTTCCTTCAAACGATGCAGGACCACTCTGCGTGCAGCGCAGTCGGCGCGCCCATTGGACATGTCGGCGAGGAGTTTTTCCGTCAAGTCTTTGAGTTTCTTTGCGGTGGCAAACGCTTTCAGAACCGCCCTCACTTTTTTGTATTCTTTGTCAACAAAACCTTTGGCACAAGCTGCGGCGGAGCCCGCTGCATTGAAACCGAAGCTCAACCAGTTGATGTCTGTTGCGTGGCACCCGTCGTCGCTATCATCGGGACCTTCCAACTGGGTGCCCGGCATTTGGCCATGCCACCCCGGCTGCCGAACGCCGACACCCGCGTCCGTCTTTACAAAGTTCCCATCTTCTGTCACCGTCATCGGTCCGACGACTTCCCAATCCCCGATATCGTGGTTGAACGACCAGAGGGCACTCTTGGCTCTGGGCGGGAGTTTTTCCCCGGTCACCGGATCGGGCAGGTTGGGGAGACAGATGGGGACCGGACGTTCAAAGTTCGTGGCACCATCCGTTTGGATGGTGATGACCATCGGGAGGTTCAGGCCCGGTGGCAGCGGGCTGGGCAGGCGATCAGGCGCCACGGGGGCGATTCCCACCTTGCCGCCGCGATTGCCATCGTCAGCAAACAGGCTGTTGGCGGGCACGTCGAGGCGGGTTCCCGCCAACTCTGGATTCGCAGTCAGCACTTCCGCAGGGAATTCCACTGGCGTGTCCTGGGTTTGGCTAACGCTATGCAGGCTGCCATTGCAGATGCACGGTAGATAGATCGTTCCGCGTGCGGTGTCTTGGCTGTTGCCAGAGAGGTTGTCTGTGCGGCCAGCGATGGCTTCCCAGCGCTTGCCCACGGTGGGGAAGTAGTCGCCATTTGGGTAGCTGCTTTGCGGGGAAGTGCGGCCATCGATGTGGACAAAAAAACTGCCCGCTGGGCAGGGACTGAGCGTGAAGTTTCCTTGGGCGTCTGTCGTCGTTCGCAGCGTTTCCTCCGCGCCATCGACGGTGATGGTCACCCCGGCCAGCGGCAGCTCGCTGCCTCCTGTGGCGCGCTCGCTGGCAAAGACCCGTCCGCTAATGGCTGTGCCTGCGACGGACGTAATGCTGAGGGTATCAAAGGTCTGCCTGTAGATGCCACCGGCCACTCCATCGTTATTCAGATCCACGGCCCGGCCCAACAGGTCGGTCAGGCCAGAGCCATCCAGGGTTACGTTCAAGCGTGCGTTTGAGGGCAGCGGCTCCAGGTAAAAAAGCGTGGCCTTCTTCCGGTCACTACTGATCTCCACCCGGCTCAGAATGTTGCGGCCACCAAATTCCGCGCGGTACTTCGTGGTATCGAGCGCGGCACTGGGCGACAGCGGGATGGAGAAATTCACAATCGTCTCGCGGGTGAGGGCCACATCTCCCTCGCCGTTTGACGGAGAACTCTCCCGGACGGTCGCCAGGGGCAGTTGCTCGGGATTGCGGGTCTGCAAGATCTCCTTCACGATCTCATCCGCATCGCTCTGATTGACGAAGCCGTCCTTGGTCAAATCCGCTAGCACAGCCTGAGCCGCCCCGAGCGGTTGCGTTTGGCTCATGTGGCCGCGCAGCAAGACCAAGTCGCGTACCGTGGCCACCCCATCCCCGTCAATGTCTCCCAACTGGGTAGCGGTCTGCCCAGGCATGACTGACACTGTGGTGATCCAAATCACCGCAGCGAACCAAGCAAACCAGGAATGACCAGTACCTCTCATCAATCTTAGATTCGGAAAAAGTAGCGGTTTGTGACAGATTAATCCAAAAATTGCCCACTTTCCGCCCTCAGAACTCTGTTTCTGGGATAAGCTGAAACGCGCCCCCATCCGGTACTCCTCGGGTGAGACCCGAGCCGAGATCCTGCTTCTGTAACACCACTGCGCCAATGGAGCGGGTTTTGCCATCGTTGGGATGGCGGAAGCTGCCTGTTGCATCACGGATTCCCTGTGACTCTCTGAAAATGGCATGGTTGGGGTAAGGCTCAGCACTCGATCAATGCTGACGCCAAAGACAAGTGAGGCAGGGCTCACGAAGACTGCGACAGTCAGGAGCAGGCCCAAGCAACGATTGCACAATGTGGAGTGCATGAGGGTGGGGTTTGCTGATCTATGGGAGAAGAAAAGGGGCGGATGGAAGCGCTGCCGAATCTTGCGGGGTGATGGCATAGCCGCCAGAAATCGCGCCCCCGGAGCCCAACTCAGCGGTAGATGTGACAACCCGGCAGGGCCGCCTTTAGTTGGGCGAAGTCCGCATCGGAGAGGGAAAGGGATGTGGCATCGAGCAACTTCAGTTTTTTTAGTGCTCCCAACTGCACTACACCAGCGGGGGTGATGCGCGTCCTCTGAATGGCTAGCTCCGTAAGGTCCCTCATCTCGAGGAGCGCTGGGATACAGGCATCGGTAATCTGGTCGCTGGAGTGCATCCGCAGAACACGCAGGTCTTTTATGCCAGTGAGGAACCTGACGTGCTCGTCCATCAGCGGGGCGGGCTCCAGCTTCAGGTCTGTGAGGGCCTTGAATTTACCGAGTGCCTCTGCATGGGCCAGAGTCATTTCAGGAACGGCATTTCTGCCGTAGTCTTCGATGGCAAGTTTTTCCAGTTTCCGTAGCCCGCTCAGCTCTGCTAATGCCTCGGCGGTTACCTCGCCCAAAAGCCGAAGATCTGTGAGATGTCGGTAGTCTCTGGCCAGCACTTGCACGATGCCGCTAGTTTGGGGGCAGCCTTTCATCCCGACGCCGGCTGCGGAAATCTTTGAGCCATGTGTTTTGGCGAGTGTTGACCAGAATAGGGCTGTGATGCGTGACGGCCCGTCTGCTGTGCTTCTGAGCAGGAGGCGGTTCAGCCGGGGCAACGCAGCGAAGGACGCGGCGCTGGCATCCGTCAGAGATTTTGGAGACAGGGCGATGTCCTGGAGATTCTCCAAGCGGGCCAGTGAAGCGGCAAAGTCATCATCCACATGGGCGTTGGTGGTAAAGATCGTCAACGCCTGGAGTGCTGCCATCGCCTGATACATCTCCGGGCAACGGGAGGCGGCAAAGTCGAAGGTGATGCTGAGGCGCCGCAATGATGTGCCCAGTTTGCCCAAGGTCTGCCATTCCTCTGGGGAGAGTGTCTTAGAGCCTGATGCGACATGCAGTGTTTCAAGGGTGGGGGTCTTGGCAAAGTGGGAGTAGGTGGTGAAGGTGCCGTCAGGGGAGTAATCTGCGGTGCGAAAACCCCGCAGTTCTATGGCCTGGGTGATGGCCTCTAAGTCTGCGTCCGTCAGTGGACGAGTTTTTGGGAAAAAGACGCTGTAGAGCTGCCACTTGCCCTCGGGCAGTGGCTGGCCTGGATTCACGGTTGTACGCTTTTCCATGTTTTCATCACGGGAGACTTCAATGATGCAGCCTTGGGCCAAGGCATATTCGGCTGCGGCACGTGACTTCTCAGGATTGGGCTTGATTTTGACCTTTGTGGAAGCCGGAGGAGCAGGGGTAGTGATCTCCCTCTGCTCAACTGGGGCCGGATCCGACGCCAACTGCTCCCGATACTCCCGCACTGTCTTCGCGTGCTCGATGCGATTGGCTTGGGTGAGGGTGCTTTCGAGCTGCCTTAATCTGATCGAGAGTGGGTCAGTGAGTAGCTTGAGATTGGCGGCGCGGGTGGCGTGGAGCTTGGCGAAGGCTTCGCGGTAGATCTGGCGCAAGCCTTTGAGTGTGGCGGGCGTAGTTTCGGTGTCAGTGGCGGGGACGTCTCCTGTGGTAGCTTCGGTTGGCAAGCGAAGCCCGTCCGGCCCCTGACTTCGAGTGCCACTCGAAGAAGCTACGATGAGCTTCTTCTCCTCTTCGAGGGCTAGCACGCCATCGAGATTCCCTTTGCCGCGCTCCTCAGCGATCTTGCGGTCGATGCCGCCAAGGTAGCCGCTGTTCAGCTTGGCCAAATCGGCCTCAAAGGGCGCGGTGACGCGCTCGGCGGTGAGCTTCTTGAATTGCTCATCGAGCGCGGCCAGTTCTGGGATGCCAGCCGCTGCCTGCGCCACCTGCTTCTGCTCCATCGCCTGCTTTTCTGTCGCCAATGCAGCCGCCCGAGTGTCATTGCCTTTTTCATCAATGCCAAGTATGCGCAGCGCTTCCGCTTCGGGGATGCCGTCCAGATTGATGACTTCGACGTCGCGGACAGAAGAGTTATTGAAAAAAATCTCGGGGTTAAAAGGTCCGATCATCTCGCCTGTCGGTAACTCCGCACCAAATATCTGGTCATTTACACGCGCCACCACCCTCCTGCCGACCACCACCAGTTCGAGAGTCCGTTCAAGGCCTCTGGGCGCTTCAAGATTTCCGAGTCCATTACCTGCGCCAGGTTTCCATATCATACAAGAAACCTCATCTCCACTTGGACGAGCGAGGAGACGAATGTCTGTGGTGTCGGATTTGCTGAGTCTGACTTGGGTCTCTGGGCTGTTCGGAGCTTGTTTTAAACGAAGGCCCACATTTGAAAACTCTGTCGGGAATTTGATACTCTGCGAAGACCTCGCTGCGATGATCAATTTTCCATTCTCAATTTTCACGCCGCTGTCGGGCTTACGCAGTCTCTCTGGCAAGTCTTCGAACTTGGTGAACACCTTGACCCACTGACCTGGAGGGAAGGCAGCCGGTGCGGCATTTGAAATCTGCGATTGGGGATTTGAGATTGGTGCCGAGGGCGCGGCGGAGGATGGAGCGGTGGTCGGGGGTGCCGACGCTTTTGCCACAGGTGCGGGGGCTGGAGGGACGGCAGCGGGTATGGCGGTAGCGGAAGCACTCGCGCGCTGGGCCGTGCTCTCAGGAGGCCCAGACGCTGAAACGGCAGGTGGGGATCCCTCATCTTTCGACGGACCCTTGGAGACTTCGGACTCCTTTTTCGCTGCCGTGGAGTTGGCCGTCGTTGCGACATCGGCCTTGGCAGACGCTGGAGCGGACCTCGGGCGGTTCTCCTGCATCACAGATGAGGGTCGCTCCGGGTCCCGAGGGGCAGCCGCAGTCGAGGGCGGCACCGCGGGCGGTGGTGGTGCCTGGCCAGCACGCTCTGCGCGGATAAATAGAGCCAAGGCGAGCGCGCTGGCGGAGAAGAGGCTCAAGCCCAGATGCAGGGCCTTGCGGCTCCGGGGCTTCGCTGCCTCCCGCATGGGGATGGCCTGCTTTGCCATGCCGGTGGTGTAGGTGGCCAGTTCGGCGGCAGTCAGCGGGGCAAACAGCAAGGGATCCAGGGCGGTGCGCATGGCGGTGGAGGTGGGAAAGCGGTCATCGCGGTCGGTCTGCATGGCGGTCTCGATCAGGCCGTCAAAGCGGGGGTCGAGGCCGGGGATCTTTTGCGAGACGGGTTTGAAGGCACCGCGGGGGACTTCTCCAGTGAGCATCTGGTAGAGCATGACGCCGACGGCGTAGAGGTCGGCACGGCCATCGACTTTCTCGCCAAGGATCAGTGCCTCAGGTGCCACGTAGTCGGGCGTGCCCATGGCGAGGCCTGTTTTGGTAAAGCCGCGGTCGGCGGGGTCATCGATTTTGGCGAGGCCGAAGTCGGCGATTTTGACGCGACCGACGGTGTCGATGAGGATGTTGGCAGGCTTGATATCGCGGTGGATGACGCCGTGGGAGTGGGCGTAGGAGAGGGCGTCGCAGATGTGGGCGGTGATGGCCAACGCGTGCTCGGGAGGAAGGCGGCGCTGGGGAGCGGCGCGGAGCATTTGATGGACGTCGGTGCCATCGATGAAGGCCATGACAAAGTAGAGCAAGCCCCCAGGCGTCTGACCGCATTCGTACACGGGGACGATTCCGGGATGGTCGAGCCGCGCCATCGTGCGGGCCTCGTTTTTGAAGCGCTCAGCGTAAGTGGGATCTTCGAGATCGATCCCCGGAGGGAGGATCTTGATCGCGACAGGGCGGTCGAGGCCGGACTGGATGGCGCGATAGACCGCACCCATGCCACCGTGACCGAGGAGGGAGACGACGGTGTAGTTGGGAAGCTGCGCCTGGAGTTCTGCGGTGGTGGGCGGAGACCAGCGGAAACCGCCGCCAGTGGTGCGGGGCGGGATGGCGGAAGGGGGGGATGCAGCGGGGTCAGTCATGGCAAAAGTCCCCCCCTCAGAACTCTGTTTCTGGGATAAGCTGAAACGCGCCCCCATCCGGTACTCCTCGGGTGAGACCCGAGCCGAGATCCTGCTTCTGTAGCACCACCCCGCCAATGGATTTAACCTTGTTATCAACGGGATGTTTGTAGCTGCCTGAGAGTAGGCCGGTTGTCTTGTTGACAGTCAACCTCAAAGAGTGCGGGTTTGCGTCGGTTACTTTCACCACATGCGCCGTGGAGACAGTCACTGGCACCAGGACATCACTGCCAATCCCCCCGCCGGACAGAGAGATCGACGCCACGCCCGAACTTGTGTCGAGCCCGCTCAAAATCCGGCTCCCTGGGCTTGGAGTGGCGAATACAGAGCCCAACGCAGGGGTCACAAACTCAAAGCCCAGTGGGTAGGCGGGGTCCGCCGCATTCGCCGGACGAGACCAGAAGAGAGGACCATCAAGATCACTGATATCAGGCACGTCCCGAAGAGTCAGCCAGCCATAGATGGAGCCTTTCCCTCCATAAAGGGGCAGGTAAACGGGTATGGAAAGATCCCCCAGCAGCGCGGAGGAATTGCTCCAGGTCGTGCCATCAGCCAGGACGCCGGTAATGGTCACCCCACCCGTAGTGCTGATCGCCACTGTCGCGTAACCGTAGCCAACGGGCGCATTTGGAGCCGCCGGATCCAGCGGTGGCAGGGCCAGAGTATATTTGGACGGTCCGGCGAATTTCGAAGTCGCGCTAAACCCGTGTTTGCCACCGGTCAAGGCCGTGAAGACGATGCCGCCTTCACTCAGAGCGCCGGTGAAAAGGCCGCTGCCGTCCAGGGCCAGGGTCATGTTCAATGCAAACGTCGTTTTGTCCTTCCGCGTCAGCAGCACGGTGCTGAAGCCACTGGCCGTGAACAGCCCGCGGAGCGTGAATTTTTCACCTCCAGCAAAAAGTGTACCCGAATAGCCGCCAACCTTGGTCAGGTTAAAATTGAGCGCCCCTCCGGTGGAATGGGTGCGGTCATCAGGGTTTTCGATAAGTCCACGATAGGATGCGACCATCCCTGCGGCCCCAAATGGATTTGGGGCAAACTTGGCCGTTAATGCTAGGCCTTGGGTCATCACAAACTTGAGAACCGGTGTGTTGGCTGCGATTGAGGAGTTGGACGTCCACCCGTCAAAGACAAAACCCGCCTTCGGAGTTGCCGTCACGGTATAGCTGACGCCTTCCTCGCGACTGGAAGTCCCAACAAAGCCTCGGGTGACGGACCCACCCTCCGCTGTATCGAGAGCGACATTCAGGGTGGCAGGTACGACGTAGTTGAAGATGCGATTTGCCGTTTTTGATTCGTTCAAGTCTGGATCGCCCGCTATCGCCTCGATCACATTTGGGCCGGGAACGGCCGCCACTGTCGCGGACCAAGTCGCGATCTTGTCAGAAAAAATAGGCTCATCGAGTTCATTCTTTCCCACCTGTTTGAAGACGAGGTCCGCCGGACTCCAAGCGCCTCCATTGATGCGGACCTGCACTCCCTCAAGCTTGGCACCATCGGAGGCGGTGCCGGTGACGAGCACATTCGGTCCCGAACTCTCCGGCACCCTCAATCCCGCCTTCGGTGCGGCAATTGAGCACGCAGGCTTCGCGAAATCCGCAGTTCCAGTGAGTGAAACCGAATTGTGGAAGTCGTCGTAGTCATAGAAGACCTCTCCCTCCTCGACGTGTCTACCCCGAACAACCCGGGAAATCTTGGCGGTTCCCTTCACATAAATGCGGCGGGCACCAGCCATGATTCCAAACTTCACAGCCGAGGCAGTCTCTCCAGAGACAGCTCCGCTTTGGCCTGAATAATCGTCGGTGGCAATGGAATGGGAGTCCCGGTTAAAAGATGCTGTGATGGTCAATGTCTTCGAGTTCCAAGAATAGGTGAACGCCGCCACACGAATCTCCCGAAGCCCGTTCGGATCGTTTTCGTCGGGAATGGTCTCGTAGAAAACTGCTCTGCGTCCAGGCAGGGAAAGGACATCCGCCCCTCCCAACGTGGCCGAATGTTCGAATCCTCCAACCGTGAAGCCGACCTCGGTACTCTCGTCAATGGACGCCAGATCAACCTCGGTCATTGAGGCGATCAGGGTCACTGAACCCGACCTTGTTGCCCCTTTCTCGTATTCATAATAGGTGAAAAAGTGCCCCTCGCCATCGTCGTCCCTGAAGCGAGTCGTGATCAGCGGTTCGCTGTAGCTTTCCGAAAACGTTATTTTTGGCGAAAATCCCGGTGCCGGAGCAAGGCCGTTGGCGTTCCCAGAGAGAGGCAAACAGATGACCCAGAGGGCCAATGCCTGCCGCAGAACATTGCGAGCATGAAGAGTTTTCATAGAGGTGTTTGTTGTTAAGGGACCAAGGCTCACCGAGAAGGCAGGAGACGTGTGGGTCTGCCTACCGCTACCGATTCAGGCGGACAATGTTACACAATATTTACACCCCATTTTACCAGTGGTAGGCGATGGAAAGATTCAGCGTGTGCGCCTGACCAAATTCTTCATCCAATTCGGGGAAGACATTGCGCTGCCAGGCGGTATCAATGTGCAGATGTTTGGAAAGATGTAGGCCCAGTCCTGCGCTGACACCAGCGTTCCCCCGTCCATCAATGATTGTGCCTGCGCGGACGTGTAGCATCGGCAGGATCAGGTAGTCTGCCCCCAGCAGGACGCGATGATTGTCGAGCGCCTGTTCTTCGCCAGCGAAGCGCGACCATTCGTAATCAAGCAGGAGCCAGGATTTGCCGCCCTTTTCTTCCTCATCCTTTTCGCCTCCAGTTTGGCTTCCCTTGTCCAGCGCGTAGCCCATGCCGATGCGGAGATAGCCTTGATGGATGGTTTCCTTTACTCTGGCTCGAACGAATCCGTCCTGAGTGGGCAACTGACTGATCGTGTCATTGCGGCCCTGGCCGTATTCGCCTGTGAGGCCAAACATCCAGCGCGGCGCTGGACGATACAGCAGGCCAGTGCGTACGGACCAGAATTCACGAGTGAGCGCGATGGCATCAAACGGAGGGATATTCACTGCGGGAATCTGGAATCCCGGAACGTCAATGCCGCCGATGTGGATTGCTGGGGCACGGAAAGTGACGTCTGCCTGGGAATAGGCGGCCCCCAGCCCGATGTGCAAGGAATCATTCAGCTTCAGACCCCAGTCAACACGCCCACCCGTAAGCGCGTAGTCAAAGGTCACCGGGAGTCCGGAGATGACGGCCTCGTTACTCCAGCCATTGGCGAAGGATAATCGCAGGACCCCGGCATCCTTGAGATCAATGATCGCTGCTTCAGAAAGGAAGTAGATTTCCTGGCCTTGATCAAAAGTGAAGGTGTTGAATTGCGAACTGAGGGCATGATCCGAATCAACATCCAGAAATGGGCAATCGATGAAACTGAAACTTAGCGAGGCCGGGTTGATCGAGGTGGACCACGGACTGGCCGCCCCAGCACCGCCCTTGGCAGCCACTTCTCCATAGGGGGAAAAGTGGCTAAGCGCCGCCGGGAAGCGGAGCTGGAAGTCGTAATCCGAAAAATCGCCCGCGTGAACGCCCGAGGTGCCGAGGGAAAGCGTGGTGCAAAGCAGGGTGATGAGGCGGGGGAGGGTTCGTGGTTTCATGGGTTGGGTGGTGTTGATGTTGACATTCTTGCCTGAGGGGCAGCATCGGTCGGGGCGTTGTCGGCAGGTGATGGCTCATTCACCCATGCCTGGACCAGCCCCACATAGCGCCCAAAGTCAGCGCCGAACTCCAGGAGGTGTTCAGAGTGGAGGGTCTCGACGCTTAGTGGGCCAGACCAGTGATCCTTGAAACGGCGCTCGATCTTTTCATTCTGCGTCATGGCATCCTGATCCGCCAGCAGCACCAACAGGGGCAGCGACAACCGAGAGAGCATGCGATCCATCTCTGCCGTGAGCCGTCGTGCGGCGCGGAGTAGTGCCGTGCTGACCCAGCGCAGGCTGAGGCTGTAGATGTCGTTGCGTACCCACGCCAGGGATTCCGGCGCGGTGGTGAACCACTCATCTCTCAATGGCACCCTGACCCAGGACGGGCGGCAGGCACATTGCAAGGGCTGGATGACCCGAAACTTGTCGATCATCCGCAAGTCCGTGCGCGGATGCATGTCCGTGCCTGGGGAGGTGAGGATCAAGCGATCAAAACTGCCTGGATGGCGCGAAAGGAAGGGCAGCGCCAGACGCACTGCAAAGCAGTTGCCCAACAGTGTCAGCGGCACACCCGGTCCGGCACGTTCAGCCAGAGCTTGCCGCGTCGCGTGGATTTCGGCCAGCAGATCATCTGCTTTCAGCACATGGCCCCGGTACCCAGTGGCCGGCGCTGCGGCCAATGACGGCCAATGCCCCGCCGCACTCAGCTCGGCAATGTCCGCCCCAAGCTCCGCCGGCGGACCATCGCTCTCCCCCGAGCCGCAGCGGTCCAGGGCCAGCACGCCAATCCCGGCCTCCCGCAAAACAGCAGCACTGCGCGCAAACCAGCGGCTGTTGGATTGGAGACCGTGAAGGGCGAGTACCGCTGCCGAAGGCGGGCTGTCCGGCCACCACCACCGTCCGCGGAGGACGCGTCCCTGCGGCATCCGCACTGCGAAGGATTGAGCGCTGGAAAGCGACTGCGAGATCTGTTCTTGAAAGGAAAGCATGGGTAGGTAGGCCGTCGCGGACCGTTCGTTCCACCATGCACTACCGGACAAACTTTCTGGCGTTACATGCCGGAGAGGAAAAAGCGCAATTCTTCTTCCGCCTCTGCGTCGCTGCCTGTCGTCTGCCTCACCACCGCTTTGATCTCTGTTGCAAGCCGCCGCCTCAATCTCAGGAGAGCGACTCTCAAGCTGGCGGCAGACATCCCCGTTTGCTCGGCAAGTTCCCTTAAGGTGCCCTCGACCGGGAGATTCTCATCGTACAAGGGACTTAATTGCCGGGCCAGTGCACCTTTTCCACGCCGCTCATACTCGGCTTGTACGTTTGCCGTTGCTCGCTCCAAGACCAACCCCCACCATCGTTGATTGAATGCTGCATCCGGTGCTGGTGCCTGGCTGTGGGGCTCCTCCGCTTCCATTCGTTCCTCGGCCCATGCACTGAATAGTGGTAGGTGCACCGCCGTAGTGCCGCCGCGCTTTAGTGCACCTTCGGCCTGACGTGCGGAGGCAAAGAAGCGATTCAGGCTGGCCAAGAGTAGGTTCCGCAATCGGCCCTTTTCAGGGGCGGCGCGTTCAAAGGCATCCGTGCGAAGGAGTTTCTCAAAGAATCCCTGGGTGAGATCTTCCGCGTCTTCTGGAGTACAGCCCATGCCGCGGAGGCGGGCGTAAATGGGGAACCAATAGCCTTCGCAGAGGAGGGCGAGGGCTTGGCGCGCTTCCGGGCTGATGCCGCCTTGCTTTACGGCATCGACCCAATCCCATCGAGTGAGCGGCATCTGGGGTGAACGATTGGAGGCCTTTCCTAGCATCGGATCAATTGGTCTTCTCTAGTCTGAGACTGCAAGTAATACCATCGCGGAAATGCCGACAATGATGGGGAGGTAGCACAATAGCAAGGTCCAAAAACTTGGCGCGCCAGGATGTTGGCAGCATTTCCGCCAAGAGCGGAAAACGAGTACGGACCAGATGGTAAGAAAGAGGGCATTGAGCCCTGTGAGCGCTAATGCTGCGTCATACTCTTTGTGTCCAGGTCCGACGGGGAAAGAAAAGTGTTCACCTGGAATCGCACCGATGAGGATCGTTTGGAAAAGGAAAAAAAACATGCCTAGGCCGAGCCACATCCAGAGAATCCATTGTCGGGAGAGCGTGGGAATGACACCCGCAGTGTTCGAACTGTATTTCCCCTCTTGTGCGTCGTTTTTCGTCAATCTTGTGGGCCCTGCAGCTTCAGAGAGCTCTGCCCAAAACGCTTCGATCGTCGGGGGGCGTTCTTGAGGATCGCGCGCCAGCGCTCGTCGAAGCACTGCATCTATCTCCGGCAGGGCTTTCCCGCCGCTGGCGGCGGGGGGGAAGACACCCTGCGGGGGATAGCCCATCAGGCACTCATATGCGACGGCGCTGAGGGAGTAAACGTCTTCCGTGGGACCGCATTCGCCGCTGCCAGTCAGCCGTTCAGGGGCCATATAGGCGGCACAGCCCGCATGGAGTAGTGTCGGCTGGCGCAGGCAAGTTGCCGCTGACAATTCAGCTCGCCGCACGGAGGCAATGCCAAAATCCGCGACCCAGACGTGCCCATCTTCATTGATGAGGATATTTGAGGGCTTAATGTCGCGATGAATGATCCCCCTCTGGTGGGCGTGACGCAGTGCACCGACGATTTGCCTCACCAATTCAAGAACGTCGTGCAGATCCATGGTCCCCATCCTGAGGAGTTGTGATAGGCTTTCCCCGTCGATCCACTCCAGAATAAGAAAGACGTCTCCACCCTGGGTTGCCACATCAAAGACCTTGACGATGTTTGGGTGGGATAGAGAGGAGGTCGCCAGCGCTTCCCTCATCAAGATCTGGCAGAACTCTTCGGTCTGACCAGGCTCTGCGGGGATGCACTTGACCGCCACCCAGCGTTGTAGGCTCTTTTGCCATGCCTTTTCGACGCGCCCCATCCCACCCACTCCGAGCGTCTCGTGGAAGTCAAAGCCCACGAGTGCTGTTGGTGTTTGGCGAACCTTTGTGGACATTTGTTCCGATCGTGACATAAGGGGTGACGGAATGGGAGACAATGCTTTTAGCATCCTTAGGAGATTTGTTCCAGTCTGATTTCAGACCTGCCAGTCAGGCGGTTCCTCGCCTGCAGGGTTGGTTGGTGGGCACTTCCCCTCTCTGGCGGATGCGAATCGCTTTCTGATGTTCGTCCGTTGACAGGTGCCGTTCCCCCTATCGTTACTACTTCCATGACACGGGTTTTAGGTCTCACGCTAGTTGTCTTCCGATCCATGGTTGCTGCCGCCGATCCTGCGGATTGGCCGATGTGGCGGCATGATGCGATGCGTTCAGGCGCGACGGAGGTCGCGCTGCCTGAGAAGTTGACGTTGCAATGGTCGCGGGATTTGGGGAAACCTGATCCGGCCTTCGACTATCATTTTCGGCTCTGCGCGGACCAAACGTATGAGCCTGTTTCGGCTGCTGGTTTGCTTTTTGTGCCTTCTAATGTGACGGATTCGGTGACGGCCTATGACCTGGTTTCGGGCGAGGAGAAGTGGCACTTCATCGCGGAGGCTCCTGTGCGATTTGCTCCGGTCGTGGATGGCGAAAAATTGTTCTTTGTCGCGGACGACGGATTTCTGTACTGCGTGAATGCGACGACCGGCGGGCTGACGTGGAAAACCCGTGGTGCCCCGGCAGATCGGCTGGACTACAGCATGCTGGTGAATGGGCGGATGGCCTCGCGATGGCCAGCGCGAGGTGGGCCCGTGGTAAAGGATGGGACGGTGTATTTTGGATGTGGTCTTTGGCCAGCAGAGGGCATTTGGGCCGTGGCGGTGGATGCGGCGACGGGGTCGGTGAAGTGGCGCAACGGGGAGATTGCCCAGATTGACGATGGCCTGGACGAACACGGGCGCATGGCGGATCTGGGGCTGCCTCCACATGGTTACATGGCGATCATTGGGGACAAGTTGGCGATGGCCAGTGGCCGTGCGATTGCCGCCTTCTTAGATCCGGCGACAGGGAAACTACAGCCGTACAATTCGTTCTATGCAAAGGGCAGCGAGTCGCCACGCGGTGCCTGGGCGATGAGCTCGAACAAGCAATTCTGGTTCCAGGGTGGATCGCTGTATGCAGCCAGCGACACGATGCTGGAGAACCTGCCGACGGGGCCGCTGAAGGTCGATGAGTTTGCAGCGCTATGCGGTAAGGATTTGCCCTGGGCAGAGAAGATGATCGCGGACAAGGTGGTGCGCGTGAAGATGGAAAACGGTGAGCGGATGGTGCTCTTTGACCCAAGGAAGCCGGCAATTTCCATGTTCCCGAGCGAACGCCGTCCACTGCGTCCGAATCAGGAAGCATCGGTGAAGGCCCACCCGCCTGTGCAGATTCCTTTGATTGCGACTCGCCACGAAATCGGCGATGTGACGCCCCCGGTCTTCACTGCGACGATGATGATTCGCAACGAATTTCAGACACCGTCAGAGGTGGAAATTGAACGCGGTCACACTCACGTCCGTGCACCGCTCTATGATCGCATCACCGCTTACGATCTGACATCTGCCAGTTGGCGGATTGATTATGCCAAAGGTTGGATCAAAAAGAATCCGTCGGAGTTTTCGCGCAAGCTGCACTTTGAGCCACTCTGGCAGATGGATGCAAAGCTGACGGTGCGGCTTGTGGCGGGAGATCGGGTCTTTGCGGCTGCGCAGGACAGGGTGGTGGTGATTGCGCCGCCGCAGCAGCCCGGTGGAAAGCCTGAGATCATTTGGGAGGCGGCTGTGAAGGGATTACCCGTGAGCATGATTGCGGCGCGTGGGCGTCTCATCGTAATGACGGATGCAGGGCAAATGCTGTGCTTTGGCGAAGGGCAGGGGCAGGCAACGGTGCTGGCCGCGAAGCCGGTGGAAAGTGTCCCTGACGACGTCTGGAAACGTCGCGTGTGGGTGATGCTCAAGGATCTGAATCCTCGGCCAACGGGTGGTTACGCGCTGGTTTTTGGCTGGAACACGGGTGCCTTGCCTCGGGAGATTGCCCGCATCACGAAGCTGAAGGTGATTGTGGTCGAGCCCGGCGAGGCCCTGGCTGCGGAGGCGCGCGAAGCTCTGCGCGCAGAGGGGCTGGGTGGGGAACGCATTCAAGTCATCCATGCCACGATGCCAGCGCTGCATTTGCCACCCTATTTTGCTGAGTTGGTGATGTCCGAGAATTTTAATGCACTGGGCCAACCTGCCTTTGCCTGGACACATGCGGCCTTGGACGCGATGCGTCCTTTCACCGGGCAGGCGTGGTTGGCCATGCGGCCGAAGCTGCGTGACGAGGCGGAAGCCTACGCGAAGCGGCTGGGAGGGTTTGTCTTTGATGCGGACCGCAAATTCACGACCATCCACCGCAGCGCCGCGCCGGCGGGTGCGGACGAGTGGACCCATGAGGCGGCGAACGCGGGCGATAGTTTTGCCTCGTCGGATCAACTGGCAGTGCCGCCCTTTGGGCTGCTCTGGTACAGCGGGACGATTGACCGCTTGTTTTCGCCGGAGTTTGAGTTTCACCACAATCGCAATCCTTATCCCACCTTGGCGGCTGGGCGGATATTCCTCCTGGCGGCGGATGAGGCGCACGCGGTTGATGCCTACACGGGGCGTCACTTGTGGAAGGTGAAGGTCCCAGCTTATGAGAAGGCGGAACGTCGGCTCCAGGACCATCGCACCTTCTCCCGACCGACCGATCAAAATGTCATCGCGACTGCGGACCGATTGTACCTGCTCCGCGAAAGGGATGCGCAGGTTTATGAGGTGGCGACCGGGAAGAAGCTGGGCGAAATCGCTACACCGGGCGATGCCCAGTGGGATGAGGCGCGCATCGAGGGTGGCACGTTGTTTGTCGCGACGGGGAAGACTCTGCTGGCTTTGGATCGCGAGACTGGAGTCGAAAAATGGAGACACGCAGGAACCATGGAAAGCGTCGCGTTCGCGCTGGGGGCTGGGCGAGTCTATGTCGTTGACTACAGTGCGGCACGGAGTCGGCAGAGCCAGGCCGCCGAGGGGTTGGAGACCCAACTCGCCGTTCTGAATCAGAAAGATGGGGCACTGCTTTGGGCGGCTGCCTTGACTGTGCCCAGTCGCCCAGGGCAAACCGATGTGAGCGTGGGCCGTCCAACTTGGAATGGCGTTTTTCTCGACAACCCATTGAAGCCAAAGCTCGTTTATTCGGCGAAGCAGGATGTGGTGATTGCCGTGATGGATCGGCACCAGTATTTTGCGTTCGAGGCGGCCAAGGGGAAGCTCTTGTGGCATCAGGACAGTGGGACGCGGTTGACGGATCTTGTGCGATTTGAGTCGCCGACCGTCACGGGTGAACTCGTGATTTTCGGTGATGGAAAGATCAGCGACCTCATGACGGGCAAGCCTGCTGGGCCGCAGCAAATTGGGGTGCGTGGCACGGGGTGCAATCGCGTGGTTGGCAGCGATGCCTTGCTGACCTTTCGCAGCGCGATTGCAGCCTACATTGATTTGGAATCGGAGCAGCGCAGTTATTTTTCCTGCACGCGCAGCGGTTGCACCAATAGCATGATCCCCGCTGGCGGCATTCTGAACGCCCCAAATTTTGCGCATGGCTGTGTTTGCAATTATCCGTTCCTGACCAGCTTTGCGCTCTATCATCTGCCGGAGGCGGCCAAGTGGGAGCCTAAAGTGCGCCCGAATGTGGAAGGACAGGCGGATCCGACGAAGGACTGACGTGCACTTGGATGCTTCGCCTGTGGGGAAATAGATCGGGTAAACCCTAGACTCCAACCATTGTGGGAACGCGTGATCGCAGAAGTTGGAGTCGAGCCTTTAGGCGATCTTGATGGAGCGAAGGCAAAATTCTTTGCGCGTTCGGATGCGAGGAAGAACACCCGTCTCGATTCGTTTGCACTTGAATGCGTCTATCTTTAGTCTTTCTCATCGCCTCTGTAGCCATCGGTAGGGCCGCGCCTGGGCCGGATGCCTCGGCCTATCCATCGATCCAGGCTGCGCTGGATGCCAATCCGGGCAGGCTTGTCTTCGTTCCTGCGGGTGACCACCTAGTCCAAGAGAAGATCCGGATTCGTGGGGATGGCTCCGGCCTGTTTGGTCCGGGTCGCATCATTCAGGAGAACGCGGATCAACCGATCATCGAGATCGAGGGCACCGCTTTGTCCGAATTGTCTGGCCTGACGCTCACGCGAAAAGCCGGAGCTTTGGAAACGAATCATGAGGGCATCATCGCCATCAAGTGCCGCGATCTGGTGATCGATAATGTGCGGGTGATCGATAACCAAACGCGTGCTGGGGCCATTCTGCTACGCGAGAGTCAGAACTGCCGCATCAGTCACTGCCTTGTGCAAAACTACATGCGGCTCACGATCGATGACCGCACCCAGAGCGAAGGCTACGGCTACGCCTTCAATTGCACCGATGGGGCTGGGATCAGTGTTAGCTACAGCACCGGAACCTTGATTGAGGGCAATCGGATCATTGAGCAGAACCTTGTGCCGACGCCGGAGATGAAGGCCAAGCACAAGCTTGGGGACTTTGTGAAAAAGAACCCAAAGAAGGGCAGCATCGTGAATCAACAAACCTGGGACGCCAATTATGTGGACAATTGGCAACAGGGCTCCGGTATCATTGTGACCGCGCCAATGGTCAGTGATCTCACCCGGATCCTTGGCAATCATATCGAAAATGCCGCGCAGGGGATCGACCTGCATTGCGATCACGTTATCGTTTCCAACAACATCATCACGAACTCGTTCATGGGCATGAAGGCGATGCACGGCTCTCGCAATGTCATGATCACTGGTAACCAGTTTATCCGCAATTCCCTTTGGGCGATTGGTCTCATGCCAGGCGCTGCGGCGACGGCGGACAACTTTGACGGGGGCTCCATCATCGCGAACAACATCATTTCCGACTTTGGCCATGGTGATGCGCATTGGATCTGGGGGAATGATCGATCACCGATCAAATTCGACACAGGCCAGCAGCCGGATGATCCTCCGTTGTCGGATGTGATCGTGACGGGCAACGTCATTTATTGCATGGGCGAACCCCGTTATCAGTTTGCCGTCGTTCTCCCCACAGGAGCCAATGCCCCCCGTGGCATGCATTTCTCAAACAACCTGTTTCACCCAGGATCGCAGGGCGTGGCGAACACGGACTTGCCAAAATAACGTCTGATTTATAAGACGATAGTTGAAATAGAGTCAGATGTGGCAGACGTTAGTGCATGAAAGCTAGCGTTGACTCACTGCCTCTTCCCGTAACCCGCTCCCTTCGAAAGCTTGGGGGAGACCTAGCCGTTGCTCGCAGGAAACGGCGCATTTCGGCAGCGGAGATGGCGGAACGTTTGTTTGTCAGTCGAGACACGTTGTGGCGCATGGAACGTGGGGATCCGAGCGTCGCCATCGGTACCATTGCGACTGCTCTTTTTGTTTTGCAACTGCATGATCGACTCGCGCATCTGGCCTCGCCGAATGGCGACGAGCTTGGTTTAGCGCAAGAAGAAGCGCGGCTGCCAATGCGCATCCGCCGATCCAAAAAGTCTGCGAAATTGTGATGATCGAAGTTCATATCGACTGGGAAGGTGCGACCCACTTGGTGGGACGTCTTTTTGTGTCCGAGCGAGGGCCCTCGGTTTCCTTTGAGTATTCGCCGGATTGGTTGGGCCGCACGGAGGCTTTTTCGCTCGATCCCACGGCATTGCCTCTGCAAAGGGTCACCCACCACGCTGCATCGCTCCACGGGGCGTTTCAGGATGCTGGACCTGATCGCTGGGGTCGCCTGCTGGTTGATCGTGCCGTCAGGAAGAAGGTGCTTGATCAAAAGCCCTGGCGGGATTTGGATTATGTCCTCGCCCTTGATGACGTGTCTCGCATTGGCGCGCTACGGTTTCGCGAACCGGGAAGCGCGGCCTTTCTTTCGCCTCATCAGGGGAAGCTGCCGCCACTTTTGCGCCTAGGTACCTTGATCCAGGCGGCTGACGCGATTCACCGCGAAAGTGAGACGGCTGCTGACCTGCGCTACCTTTTGGCGGAGGGTTCTCCTTTGGGGGGCGCGAGGCCGAAGTCGGCGGTGCTACTCGATGACGGCAGGCTTGGGATTGCAAAGTTCCCAAAGCCTGATGACCTGAGGAATATCGCTGCCGGGGAGATCTTGGCGCTTTCGATGGCACGCGATGCTGGAATCACTGTTGCCGATCATCGCCTCGTTACTGTGGGAGGACGCAGCGTATCGGTAATTGTTCGTTTCGATCGCAGTGGGGTTGAGCGCTTGCCGTTTATTTCGGCGGCCACGCTGCTGGGTTTGGGGCAGGGGGAGCGTCCCGCTTACACGATGATGGCCGATGCGATTCGGCAACATGGTGATGATACGACACGTGATCTCCAGGAGCTCTGGCGGAGGATGGTCTTTGGATTGTTGGTCAGCAATTGCGATGATCATGCGCGAAATCATGGGTTTTTGATGCGCAATGCCGGACGTTGGGCGCTCTCGCCCGCTTATGACTTGAATCCCGTTCCAATGATTGATCGACGGCAAGGGAACGAGACAGCAATTTCTGAAGACAACGTGGTGCCGAGCATTGCGGCAGCCCTGCGTGTGGCTGGTAGGTTTGCGCTCAGCACTAGCGGAGCAAAGGAGATCCTCCGCGAGGTGCTCGAAGTCGTTAGCGCCTGGCGTGTTGTTGGTAAGAAGCTGCGCATTAAGGCTGGGACGCTGAATGTTTACGAGAGTGCGTTTGACCATGAACTCGTTGCGGAAGCCCGTTCTATAACTCGTTGAGCAAGTATCGTGCGTGCCCACGATTTGGTGCCCTAGTCTTGAAATCACCGATAAAGTCTCTTATTGGGGCAGCGAACAACCAAACCCATCTTCCCAATCTGCCCATGAACGATAGCGAGCCCTTGAGCCTTAACCTCACCCAAGACCAAGCAGAGGCATTGCCTTACTTTGACCTTTGCGATCAGGTCTGGAGTTTGGTGGATGGTGCACGGACGCTGATCACGCAGGATGAAGGGGACGAAGAGGATGATGAAGATGCGGTCCCTTTTGCGCAGCTCTACTTTGAGTCGCTGTCAGAATACTGGCGGATCGTTTATGCCGTCCAGGAGTTGAACAACAATGTCCTGGCGGGTGGGTTTGGCGAGTTCTTCTGGAATCATGAAGATAACTTGAATGAGGATGTGGCGAGAGGTCTGGAACGCATTGGTGCCTACGAGCACCTCGAAATCTTCAAGGAGGCTGCCGCGCTGTTCCTGAACCTGGAAGCGGATGACGATGAAGAGGCGGACGAGCAGTCCGACGATCTGCGGGAGTTGAGTCGCAGCTACGCGGCCGCCTGCAAATCGGATCTGGATCCTCGCCAACGCTTGGCTGGGTTCATCTTAGCGAACTTCGAGGAGTTTAAGGCATGAACTCAAGCCAAGTCGCAATCTCGCTGGTCGAGTAGCGATTTGCTCAAGAGTGTTGGGGAATTGGTTGGGCTGCTGGTTCGTTGGTAGGGCTGCTGGTCCCCAGCAGCCGATCCGTAACTCTGGCATCTGCGCTTTGCTTTCGCGGTGCAAGCGCGGCGCTCAGGGAATTGAGAGCTCTCCCTCTTAGCGTTTCTCGACTAGGCTACAGAGGCTGCTGGCGATGTGATACTCCAGACCTTTGGCAACATGATCATGGGTGTGTGCGTTGATCTTTGGCGCCCAATCATGAAGCCTCTCCTCTTTCTCTTGCCCTTCCTTGTTAGCATCGCAAAGGCTGAAACGATTCAGACGGATCTGCTCATTGTTGGTGGCACGGAGTCGGGATGGGCGGCGGCGATTCAGGCGGCACGGATGGGGGTGAAGTCCATCACGGTGGTGCATGATGGCGAGTGGTTGGGCGGGCAGTACACCGAACAGGGGCTTGTGTGCGTGGATGAAAACAAGGGCAATGGTTTGGTCGGTTGGGGGCCTGCCTGGCATCCGATGAAGCGGTCGTTCCATCGCTTCGGGCTGTTCAAAGAACTGATGGATCGCATCGAGGCATTCAACACGGTGAAGTACGGGAGCCCGATGCCGGGGAAGCCGATGCATGGCCCGAGCACCTTTCGTCCTGCGGAAGCGGAGAAGATTTTTCGCGAGATGCTCCAGCCTTACATCGCCAGTGGGCAGGTGACGTTGCGACTGAGCTATGTACCCATTGCGGCGATGAAGTCGCCTGAAGGTGGGCGCGTCACGGGCATGAAATTCAAGGGGTTGCAGAAGCCGGAGGACGATCTTAGCGTGACGGCAAGGTTGACGATTGATGCCTCCGACTGGGGCGACGTGGTGCAGCTTTCCGGCACAGCTTTTGAGGTGGGCCCAGATCCGCGTTCGCGCTATGGCGAGCCGAGTGCGCAGGAAGATGTGTCTGCGAATCCGCCCAATGAGATGAACCCAATTACTTGGACCCTGATCGTTGAGCAAGGCCAAGGCCAGACGCCGATCCCGTTGCCGCCGCACTATGATGAGCGCCGCTATTTTCGCGCGACCCCTTTTGGAAAAAAGGAGGGGGCTGCGTTGAAGTGGGATCGGCAGACGAAGGGCGGTGGTATCCCGCCTTGGCCGGCAAAAGACAAGTTGGCATCACGGCAGGCATCCATCCTGACCATGCGCCGCATTGTGGAAGGTGGAGCCAGTAAGGATGGCACCACCTCTGCCTTGATCTGTTATTCTCATGGGCAGGATTACCCCTTGGAGCGGTTGCCTCGGCATGTGGCGGATGCGCTTGAGGCGACAGAGACGGGCGCGGCGATGAAGAACATTGTGCTGATGAGTCGCGAGCAGAGGCAGATCGTTTTTGAAGATGTGAAGGCGCAGTCGTTGGGGCTTTTGTATCACCTACAAACCTTCGTCCACGAACGTGCACCCGATAAGGCCAACAGCTTTTTGGGATACCGCCTCAGCGGTGAATTTGGCACACCGGATCAGCTGCCGCCCAAGCCTTACATCCGCGAGGGGTTGCGATTGAAGGCGTTGTATATGATGCGAGAGCAGGACAGCCTGAACACCGATGGAAAAGACAAAGAGTCCGCACGGGAGGCCTTTGCGAAGGTGATGTATCCCGATGGCTTATTCTGCTGGCAGTTTCACTATGACTTCCATGACACCGGTCGTGCCTACTTGAAGAGTGAAGGCGATGCTGGTCCTTGGACGCATTACGAGAAGCCAGGACGCGGTGTGCATAATCTGAGTGATCGTAGTGTTTTCCCTTTGCGCAGCTTCATTCCAGAGAAGATGGACGGGTTGATTGGGGCGCAGGGGAATCTGGGCTTTAGCAGCATCGTGAGTTCTGCGGTTCGATTGCATGATCACCGAGTGCACATCGGTCAGGCGGCTGCGGCGATGGCGGCGCTGTGTTTGCAGCATGAGTACCAACCGCGTGCGCTGGTTGGCAATCGTGCTCGTGTGGAGGAGGTCCAGGCGGCACTGTGTGGCGGCGTGGAGGGCGTGCCGATGTTGCTTTGGCCCTACCGAGATCTACCCGCAGATCACGCCGCATTTGTTGCCATCAATCGTCTCGCCGCACGTGGGGTCTTGCCCCAGTCGAGGCGCGAGGTTGATTTTATGCCGGATGCAGAGGCGACGGCCGAGTGGCAGGCGATGGTTCTGAAACTGTGCGGTGACTACGAGGTGAGTCTTGCCGTTGCGGAAAAGTTGACGCGCGGTGAGTTCGCGCAAAAACTTTGGTCGGCGATCAAAGGTCAGGCTGCACCTGCTTGGTGACTGATTTACCAACCGCTATCGTCGGTCTCGTCCAGTGTGTAGGCCTCGATCTCTCCATCGCCGAGGTAGATGAGGAGGACGGAGCCATGGGAGGCGACGGCGCTAAAGAGGTCCATCATCATTTCTTCTTGGCCAGGCCAGGGATAGACGAAAAAAAGATCGACATCGCCAGGATCGAGATCGTCATACATGGGTGGCGAAATGAGGCCGCCAGCGGTGGTGCGATCATCTGGGGAAATCAGGTCTTTGCCTCCGTGGCCTTCGCTTTCGTCAAAGCCTTCGGGGAGGTAACTGGTCTGGAGGATCTGCACCGGAAGCTTCAAGTCGGTGACGAGCTTGCTGGCGCGCGCGAAGAGGTCGTCCTCGATTTCCAGACCGTAGGCCTTCATGCCCAGCATTGAGGCCATGCAGGCGGCTAGACCGAAGCCGCAGCCCCATTCGCAAAAGACTTTGCCTTGCAGGTGGCCACCCTTTTTCAGATCCGCCATGGCAGCGTACACGATGCGTGGATCGCTCGGGACGTAGTTGGGGAAGCGTAGGCCTAGCCCGGCATCGTAAAACTCGTCGGCACGGCGCTCTGCCTCTCCGATCAAGTCCTCTACCTTTTGCGGGATGGAGTCGAGATCGAGGGAAAGCGGGATTTCTTCGAGGGGCATGTCAGCGGAAGCACCGCAGCGCTTTGGAGGTCTTGGATCCGATGACGCTGCCGACCCGCAGCCATTTGCTTTTCAGGCAGGCGTCGCGAAGTCGTTGAAGTTTTTCGACGGAACCTTTGCCCTCGTTCTTATGCAGAGCGCGACCGAGGCCAAGGGTTGCACCGAGGGAGACCCAGCGGCTGCGGGCCATTTCGCCGCGAAGGCGGGAGAGTTCCAGGAGGCATTCGCGTTCCTTTTGCCAGCGGATCTTATCTTCGCGCAGGGCATCGAGCTTGCGACTGACGGTGCCGATCGAGAGGGGCTCGCGACCGTCATAGGCGCCTGCGAGGGAGCGATTGGGCGAGGTCTCGAACTCTGGACCTGCCAGGGTGTCTGCCAATGCAGCTAGTTCTTCCTCGGGAATCTTTTTCACCAACTGGGCGACCATGACGTAAAACATGCCTGCGTGGAAGCTGGACATGTTGTCCCACAGGGCCCGCATGTAGTCAAAGAAGCGGCGGCGCATCTCTGGATCTGCCGCAAGGGCGTCAGCATAGTCATGGAAAAGATCCAGATGCATTCGCAGCATCTCCCGGATCAGAGGTTCTGGTCGGGTGGTGATGGTGTTGGATCCATGCACGCGGTACTGCATCAGCACTTCACTGTGGAGGGCGATCTCATCCCGCCAGGCGGCTCCGGCGAGGAAGAAGTAGTCGTGATTAAAGCGGTAGGGGCGGAAGAGGTTCGCCAAAAGATACTCTGCCCGGGCAAAGACATTGCTGGTGGTGGCGATGAAGTTTCCGCGTCCCAGCCATTCTGCGGGGGTGAGGCCCTCGCCAATGGATTGCACGCCGTAGAACCATCGCGCACGGGGCTCGTCCTCCTTCATGCGTTGGCCGTCAGCGTCAATGACCTCCAGCCGCGTGCTGATGACGGACTTGCCTGGATTTGCCTCTGCGGTGGCCATGCACTGTTCCAGACGGCGTGGCAGGTAGCGGTCGTCGGAATTGAGGATGCTGATCCATCCGCAATCCGTGGCGGCCTCGCGGATCAGTTCGTTGATGGTCTCGTGGGCTCCGCGATTTTCGCGACCACGCAGCTCAATGCCTCGGGCCACAAAGGGCTCCATGACTATCATGGAGTCGTCTTTAGACCCGTCATCAATCACGATGATGCGATCCGGCGGGCGTGTCTGGGAGAGCACCGATTCGAGTGCCTCGCCGATGTAGCGACCGTGATTGTAGCAGGGGATGATGACGGCGATGCGGTTGTTCATGCCAGCCCTCCCTTCAGCTTTTGAAGCCATGCATTCTCCAGAGCGGCGCGGTCCTGTTTGGGGGCGGCAATTTTTCGCTTTACCCGCAGGGGGCCTACGCGGACTTCGGTGCGCTGGAAAGGGGCGGCGAGCCGGAGGTCATCGGTGGTGGGTTTTTCGCTGAGCTCTGTGACGCGTGGATCGGAGATGCTGGTCAGCTCAAAGGCGGGCAAGAGCCGGGCGAGTAGGGATCTGGGGACGGCGGGGTTTTCTTCCACCGCACAACTGACGCGGAGGTTGGGATTGAGTTGTTTTAGCAACCAGGTGGTGAGGATGGCGTCGCTGCGCCAGGCGTGCACGTGGCGGGTGCCACTTTTTGGCAGCACGTCTGCCAGATAGACGGCGTTACGCGCGGCGACGTAAAAGGCGGTGCTGTTTAAGCTGTCACCGAGTTGGCCGCGGATGTTTTCGATCAATTGTCGCTGACCAGTCCGGCGTAGCCAAATGGACTCCACCACACTGGCATCGGGTAGGGTCTCCATCTGGCGCAGTGTGGCGCGATCTCCGCCTTTGTCTGGCCAACTGGACTGCTCCGCGATCCAGCGCACGCCTTTTTCGATGCCGGGTGCGGTCGCCAGGAGGGACTCCCCATCCCAGCGATGCGTGAGATAGACGATGGGCGTTTCCAGTCGCTTGTGTGCGGGCAGGTGACCGTCCGTGGCGAGGCTGATGAAGCGGTCTCCCAGCACCCAGGCCGTTTTTTCGAGAGTAAAGAGCGTGTCTGCCCGTGCGCGGCCAGCCGTGCCCATCTGTGCGCGGCGGCCTGGATCTGCGCCCAATTCCGCGATGGCTTCGGCGAGCGCGACTTCATCACAAGGTTCGACCAGCAGACCAGTCTCTCCATGCGCGACCATTTCAGGAATACCTGTGACGGTGGTGGAGACGACAGGCAGATGGCAGGCCATCGCCTCGGTGATGACAGTGGGCAAGATATCGGATGCGCCGACAGGATCGACGATGCTGGCGAGGGCAAACAGGTCTGCCTCTGCGAGCTCTGCCTTGATCTGCTCCTGACTACAGACGCCCAAGAGCTTGACGCAGTCACCCAGTCCTTCGCGGTCGATGCGTGCCTCCAGATCGGGCCGCATGGGGCCTTCGCCGATGATGCGGGTCTCCACGGGGATCTCTTGTTTCTTCAAAACACCGCATGCTCCGATCAGATGCTGGAAGCCTTTGAACTCGATCAGACGCCCAATTGACACGACCCGCAGTGGTGAGCGCGTCTTTACCTCCGTGCGCTGGAAGTCATCCAGCTCAATGCCGTTGTAGATGCGGACGATCTTGTCTTCGGACTCAGGGCACATCTCGCAGATCAAGTCCCGGCTGTAATCGCTAACGGCGACGACGAATTCTGCCTCCCTCGCCATCTCTGCGAGCAGGGCATTGCTACCCAGGTCAAACATGAAGTCCTGAGCGTGGGCGGTGAAGCTGAACGGAAAGCCCAGCTTCTTCAAAAACAGCGCGGAATGTGTGGCCCGATTGGCGAAGTGCACATGCACATGCCGCACGCCTAGGCGGCGAAATTTTTGGGCGAAGTAAAACGCATTGCGCGCCCGCGTCAGCGGCTTGTAGCCAGTGCCGTAGCGCTCCGAATGATCTGCCACCAGCGCGCGTAGTTTTTCATCGAATTCGGGGTCCTTGCACAGCGCATCCAGGACGTCCGGTGGCGGCGGGTAGTGGATCTCTGCCTTCAGGCGATCAAGCCGCTCATGGCGAAACGAGTTTGGCGGGCGATTCAGGGAGCCGATCTCGATGTCAAAGCCCATGCGCTCCAGTGCCAGCATTTCCGAGTCGCAAAACGTCTGCGAGACGACGGGGTAGCGAGAGAAAAGGTAGGCGAGACGGGGCTTGGCGGGAGCGGCAGGCATTCGGGAATCTGGCCATTATGAAAGGGAAACGGGCTCTGCCAAGAAAGAAACGGTGTGGGGCCGCTCAATTTCAGGCTTCACTGGGCTCAGCGCAGATGCACTTTGGAAAGTTGTGCCGCCAGCCAGCGGGAGAATTTCTCTTGGCCGGTCTCTCCGAGGTGATAGCCGTCCGAAAAATCTGCCTCAGTCATGCCGTCAATCGCGCGGGCATCGAGGAATCCCATGGCGTGATCTTCGGTCAGTTGGATGGCCGCCGGATTGACCGTCCACCTCTCTGGCTGTGGCATCGGGACGAAGAAAATCTTTACCCCTCGCGACCGACAAAGCTGGATGAAGCGATCCATGCGTTGGAAGGTCTCCACCGCTACGGCCGCTGGTGGAGCTTTGCGCTCAGCGGCGGCGGCTACGAGGCGGTTGTTCGCTTTGACTCCGGCCTGGTATTCTGGCACACAGGCGTTGAGGAGGATCAACTGATGCTCAGGCTGATCCCCTGCCAAGGCACTGACGCCACAGAGGCTAGATTGGGCAACGTCGTGAAAGTCTTGCAGATCCGTGCGCCACAGGGCGGGGAAGTCTTGGGGGGCGACAAAGTGGCGTGAGAGACGGCGAATTTTGATCGGTTCCTGATCATGAATGTGGTGCGCTACAAACCCGACTATCAGAACATCAGGGAGGCTTTCAGGTGACGGAAAGTAGCGTTGAAAAAGATAGATCCAATCGAGCATCGCGGTGCCGACGGGCGTGATCTTGGTCGTCTCCATTGGCGGTCCGTTCAGGTGCTGGAGCTCATCGTGGAAGATCCCCTCATCCAGTCCATGCATCACGAGCGAATTGCCAAAGAAGACGACTCGCGGATGACCGGAGGTTTTGGCGCGTTCCGCAAGTTGGCTGATGATCTCTGGCAGAGCGTGGATGTGTTTCCGGTCGTAATCCAGCACTGGGGCGACCCATCGTGCGATAGCCTCCAGCGCAGCGATGAAGACCAGCACCACGGCGACGACACGCAGTTCCTGTCGGAACGTCGGGGCATGGCGATCCGTGGGCAGGGCGTCGTAATCGTGAGCGGGTGTCGGCATGAACTTTTAAAACTGGAAGTAAATGAACTGTCCAAAGACCGGCGGCGGAAAAACGATCAGCATGAATACCAAGTAGCAATAAGTGGCCGCACGCCAACCCCAGCGCACGGTCTCGAGTCGCCGCAGGCTGTGGGTCTGGTCCAGCCAGATTTCAAAGACCAGCAGCGGACCACAGAAGAAGGTCAGCATCCCCAGGCCATAACGTGCCAGGGCAGTCATCTCCTGGTTTTGGAAGATTAGCCCCAGCATCTCCCAGGCCTGTGCAAAGGTCTCTGCCCTGAAGAAGAGCCAGGCTAGGCAGATGAGATGGAAGAATCCGAACGTCGCTACGATCCGGCCCCAGCGGCCGGGCAATCGAAAGCGATCTCCCGCAGCGCGATAGGCGCACAGGATTAACCCATGCAATGCCCCCCACGCCACAAACGTCCAGCCCGCCCCATGCCATAGGCCGCCCAGCAGCATCGTCAGCATGAGGTTGCGATACGTTTTTGCAGGGCCAGATCGATTGCCACCCAGCGGGATGTACAGGTAATCCCGCAGCCATGATGAAAGGGAAATATGCCAGCGCTGCCAAAACTCCGATGGGTTGCGGGATAGATAGGGCATCCGGAAATTCGTCATCAGATCTATGCCCAGCCACTTGGAGACACCCCGCGCAATGGAAGAGTAGCCTGCAAAGTCGCCATAGATCTGAAAGGCAAAGCAGTAGATGCCCACGAGGGCCTCCGTGCCTGTCAGGCTGCCCTTTTCAGCACCAAAGATGCCGTTGGCGATGAAGCCCATGTTATCCCCCATCACCACCTTCAGGAACAGGCCCATCAGTATCAGATAAAGCCCCTCCGCAAAGTCACCGCCAGTGCGGAGGCGCGGGTGCGTGATCTGCGGCAGTAACGATGATGAGCGCTCAATCGGACCTGCGACGAGCTGTGGAAAATAGGCCACATACAGCGCGTAGTCCGTGAAGGAGCGCGAGGGTGTCACCTGCCCACGATAGACATCGATGGTGTAGGACATCGTCTGAAATGTGTAGAACGAGATGCCCACCGGCAGCACGATTTTGAGCGTGTTCAAATCTGCATGAAATCCCAGTGTCGTGAGGAGGGCTACGGCGCTATCGGTGAAAAAGCCCCAGTATTTGAAGAAGGCCAAAAGCCCCAGAGACACGACTGCCGCCAGCACCATCCAGATGTGCTGGGTGCGTTTGTTCCCGCTATCGGCAATTTGGATGGCAGAAAAGTAACTGACGGCGGTCGTCGTCAGGATCAGTGGCAAAAATCGCCAATCCCAGCAGCCATAGAAGAAGTAGCTGGCAATGAGGAGGACCACGTTTTGGCCTCGATGCGGAAGGCATCGATAGAGCGCCCAAACCAGCGCAAAGAAGATCCAAAAAGCGTAGCTATTGAAAAGCACGCGAGTCTGTAGCTGCGCGGGCATCTCCTGCCAAGGCGATTTTTAGAGCGCCGGGGATGGTGGTGAAGGCGGGCTTTTTGTGGTTGGGCGCTTGGCGTGGATCGCGAGATGGGGAGCTTCGCGTGGTTGGGCTTGAGCGTTGGGGTGATGGTGCGCGACGCCAGCAGAGCTGGCTTTGCCAAAGCGGAAGCAGAGCTTCGCGCACTCGAGAAGCGTGATGGTGCCGCAGGGCTTCTCGAGTGCGAGAGCTTGCTCTCGCTTTGTGGTGGAGGAAGCTTGCTTCCTGGGGGGGGCGCTGGGCGTGGATCGCGGTGAAGCGGCCTTCTTGTGGTTGGGCTTGAGCGCTGGGGTGGTGGTGCGCGGCGCCAGCAGAGCTGGCTTTGCCAAAGCGGAAGCAGAGCTTCGCGCACTCTGTTCGCATATGAAAACATGAAACCAACAAGTGAAAGTCTAAGTCTTCGAGGTCGATGCTCCTCGATGGTAGTCGAGTGTAACTGCACGGCTGTGAAGTCGTGTGGAGAGAAACACGAGACGAAAGAT
>Ga0209573_1000908_pt1 | contig 52100 bp, 41 predicted proteins | sample TNRBio252014_DNA_FD_185870 | JGI IMG/M metagenome (GOLD analysis project Ga0209573, IMG submission 185870) | Wastewater treatment Type I Accumulibacter community from EBPR Bioreactor in Madison, WI, USA - TNR Reactor_6/25/2014_ DNA (SPAdes)... | ecosystem: Engineered > Bioreactor > EBPR >... | reverse complement strand
CTTCTGATATAGTCGAGTAATGATGTTTTACCATGATCTACGTGGCCCATTATAGTAACTATCGGAGAACGGGGTTTGAGATCCTCTTCATCATCTTCTTCAATCTCTTCCTCCATTTCCATTTGCTTCTCCATATCGATAAACTCTACATCGAATCCAAACTCACTGGCCACCAGTTCTATTACTTCTGCATCCAAACGCTGATTAATAGATACCATAATACCAAGACTCATACACTTGCTGATAACTTCGGCAAAACTTACATCCATCAGGTTAGCCAGCTCACTAACACTGATAAATTCAGTAACCTGTAGTTTGTTATCTTCTGCCGCCTCACCCATGGCATCAGCCATTTCCTGCCTTTTTTCCCGGCGCAACTTGGCCTTAAGGCTTTTGCCTTTCCCTCCGCCACCTGATAACTTGGCTTGTGTTTCCTGTATTTTTTTCTGAATCTCTTTTTCGTCGATCAGTTTTTCCTCACGACGGCCACCACCGGCTGCCGCACCTCTTCCACGATTGAAATTACCTCCTCCTCCAGCGCCCCCTCTTCCACGATTGAAATTACCCCCACCACCGCCTGGTCTTTTATCTTCTTCTTTGTTGATGAAAATTTCCCGTTTGTTGTCCTTTTTCTCTATCGGAATACGTTTTCTTTTCTTCTTCTCGTCTTTTACAGGTCTTGTATCACTATCAACAGGTAACTCAATTTTACCTAATATCTTAGGACCTGTCAGTTTTTCAACTTCTATATTTTCAATTACCGTTTGTTGCTCTTCAGCTACTGGCTCTTCCTTTACTACAATTTCTTCAGCTGGCTTTTTTACTGCCTCTATTTCTTCTTCCTTTTTCTTTTTCCCTTTGCCCTTTGCAGGTTTTTCTTCCTCAACAGGTTTTACTTCTTCTTTCTTTGCCTTTACTCCTTTTTTCGGCCGGGTAGAAGAATCTATTGCGGAGAGATCAATTTTCTTAACCACTTTTGGCCCTTCAATTTCAGGAGCTTCCAACTTCACAACTTCTTCTTCTTTCTTTTCTTCCTCTTTAACCTGCTTAACAGGTTTCTCTTCCGCAGGCTTAGCTTCTTCTTCCTTTTTAGGTGTTTTAGCAACTGGCTTTTCTTCCTTTTTAAAACTTATTTCTTCATCTTCTTTCTTCTTCTTCGCCTCCCCTTGTGCACCTTTAGGCAATTCAAGCTGATCGCTTTTCATTTTAGCAGCCTTATCACTCTGGAACTCCTGCTGTAAAGCACGGTACATATCCTCACTCAACTTTGAAGTAGGTTTCAGCTCATCTTTGGGAAAACCTTTCCCTAACAGGAAATCAATAATAGTATCCTGTCCAACGTTAAACTCTTTAGCCGCAGCTAATAATCTTGGAAGTTTTAATTCTGCCATTCAGGTTTTTAGTTAAATGTTGATTGGTTAACTGGTTAATTGGGATAGATCTTATATACACTTAATTAACTCAATTAACCTAATACCCTTCTGTTATTCTTTTTCAAACTCTTCTTTCAAAATCTTTCTCAAATCGTCAATAGTCTCTTTTTCCAGGTCTGTTCTCCTTTCTAATTCTTCCGGAGTAAGAGACAATACACTTCTTGCCGTATCACAACCAACTCTCTTTAGCTCGTCAATGATCCATGTTTCAATTTCATCGCTGAATTCCTCCAGGTCAATATCAAACTCTTCGGTCTCCCCTTCATTATCACGGTAAACATCTAGTTCATACCCGGTCAATTCTGAAGCCAGTTTAATGTTTACACCCCGGCGACCAATTGCCAATGAAACCTGGTCGGGTTTAAGGTAAACATTCGCATGTTTATTCTCGTTATCCAGCTCCATGCTGGTTATTTTGGCAGGTGTCAATGAACGCTGTATCAGCAACTGAATATTACTTGTCCAGTTAATCACATCTATGTTTTCATTTTTTAGTTCCCGAACGATACCATGAATACGGCTACCTTTCATACCTACACAAGCACCTACCGGATCGATACGGTCATCATATGACTCCACTGCTACTTTGGCTCTTTCTCCCGGATCCCGAACAATCTTCTTTATTACAATGAGGCCATCAAAGATCTCGGGCACTTCAATCTCCAGCAATTTCGCCAAAAAGTCCGGTGAAGTTCGTGAAAGAATAATAACAGGGTTGTTATTCTTCATATCCACTTTTTTCACTACTGCACGGGTATTCTCCCCTTTTTTGAAATAATCCTGTGGTATCTGTTCGCTTTTAGGCAGAATCAATTCATTCCCTTCTTCATCCAGCAGCAAGATCTCTTTCTTCCAAACCTGGTATACTTCGGCACTGATGATCTCACCAATTCTGTCACCATATTTCTTAGCCAGTACATTCTTCTTCAAATCACTAATACGGCTGGCCAATGTTTGCTTGGCAGCGAGGATTGCCCGGCGGCCAAAATCAAGGAGGTCAATCTCTTCGTACAACTCTTCTCCCACTTCAAAGTCAGGTTCAATTTTTACCGCATCTTTATATGCAATCTGTGCCAGCGGATCTTCCACCTGCCCATCTTCCACAATCATGCGACGGCGGATAATTTCAAGGTCACCTTTTTCGGCGTTTACAATCACATCAAAGTTCTCATCACTGCCATACTTTTTACGCAATAAGGTTTTAAAAACATCTTCCACCACTTTCATCATGGTCGGGCGGTCAATATTTTCCGCATCTTTAAAATCCTGGAATGCGTCGATCAGGTTAATACTTGACATAGCTCAAAATTTTGTAATCCTGGTTGATTAAAATTTAATTTGAATTTTTGTTGTTTTTATATCATCAAAAGGAATAGCATGTTTTACTATTTCCATTTTTTTCCCTTTTCCTTTTATCTCCTCCAGTTCAATATCCGTATCAGATACACTTAAAAGTTTCCCTTCTTTTTTAGCTCCATCTTTTGTAAGAACCTCAACAAACCGGCCAATATTTTTGAGATACTGCCGATGAAGTTTTAGCGGTTCATCCAGGCCAGGAGAGGATAACTCAAGAGAAAAATCTCCACCAGGAAAAATGGCCTCTTCTTCCAGCTGTTTGTACAGCTTCCTGTTAAACTGAACCAGTTTTTCAACACTAACTCCATGATTTCCATCGATATATATCTTAATATTGTTAGTAGGTTTGATTTTAATCTCCACTAAAAACAATTCCGGTTCAGCACTTATCAGGGCTGTTACTTTTTCCTCAATTGACTGTATTTGTGACTCGATGTTCATGGGGTATAAAAGAAGAAGGGAACGGCCTCGTTCCCTTCTATCATCTTTTTCCGATGCAAATGTAAGGGAAATAAGCATTATAAGCCAAATTGTATTGCTGAAAACAGAAGGTTAATAATTCGGTAAACAACGGCAAATTACCGGCTACAAAAAAAAGCTCCATCTTATCTTTACACTGCAATGAAATACATTTTATTCGCCTTACTGGCTTATATCTTATATCAGTTCATTTTTAAACTGGTAATTCCGGTTTATCTCGCCAGCCGAAAGATAAAAAAGGGCTTCAGGGAAATGCAGAACCGCATGCAGGAACAAATGCAACAGCAAGGTTATTCACCCCAATCTTCAACTACAGAGCCGCCTAAAAAAACAAAAGCCGGAGATTATATTGAGTTTGAGGAAATAAAGTGATTATTTCTTTTGCTTAAACAGCCACGATAATAATTCCGGTTCGGCAAAGGCAGGATCCCAGCTGTTATGATTAGCATCGGGATACAATGTAAACTTTACTGCCGCTTTTACTGCTTTTAAAGCATCAACCATTTTTTCCGATAGTTCAGGCGGCACTACATCGTCTTTACCCCCATGAAATACCCACCATTTGGTTTTTTTCATCACTGATGCCGTTGTAGGTTCGCCACCTCCGCAAATAGGAAAGGCGGCTGCAAATAATTTTGGATTTCGCCGCACAATCTCAAAAGTTCCCATTCCGCCCATTGAAAGACCTCCTGTATAAACCTGTCTTTTATTTACCCGGTAGTCTTTCATTATTGAGTACAATAATTCCTGGGCCAGTTTCATAGCGATAGTTGGTTCTCCCTGCGCTTTAAAGCCGAATACCCTTTTACCGTTTTCCATCCTGAAGTCAACATTGCTCCAAAAACTGTTTTGGGGACATTGAGGAAAAACCACAATCGCCGGGTAATCTCGTCTCACTTCCTCTTTCAAAAAAAGTTTTGCTCCATGCACCAATTGCTTTTCATTATCATTTCCTCTTTCACCGGCGCCGTGCAGAAAAAACACCAACGGATATTTTTTAGAAGCATCATAATTCTCAGGCAACAATAAACGATACGGCAGAGTATCATTGCCGATAATAAATTGCTTTTTTTGAAAGAGGTTCAAATCCTGCGCAGCCGTCATTACAGACAAACTGATCAATACGATAAACCCGATAAACTTTTTCATAATAATTATTTAGTTAATTGAAAATTGATTTCTTTCACATCAGCGCTACTGCCACCGATAAACAATTTAAATTCACCGGGTTCATAAATATATTGCAGCTTATCATTGTAAAAGCGAAGATCATCCGCACCAATCGTAAATCGTATCTCTTTTGCTTCTCCCTTTTTCAGTAGTATTTTCTGGAATCCTTTCAGTTCTTTTACAGGTCTTACAACCGAACCGGTGATATCTCTTATATATAATTGAACCACTTCTTCGCCATCATACTCACCTGTATTACGAACAGTCACGATAGCATCCACTTTTTCTCCGGGTTTAAACTGTTTTTTGCTCAACCTGATCTCGCTGTATTCAAATTTTGAATAACCAAGTCCATAACCAAATGGATATTTTGGATGAATAGAAAGATCAATATACGCCGACCGGTAAAAACGATCGCTATCACTGGCGGCCGGGCGACCTGTATTATAATAATTATAGTAGATCGGAATTTGTCCCTCTGTCCTTGGGAAACTCATAGGCAATTTCCCGGATGGATTATAATCACCAAACAGTACATCTGCCATCGCATTACCAGCTTCGGTTCCCAGCCACCAGGTGTAAAGAATCGCTGGTGCATGATCAGCCGTCCAGTTGAAGATCAGCGGACGACCCGCACTGATCATCACTACCACCGGCTTACCAGTTGCCATTATTGCTTTGATCAATTCTTCCTGCACTCCCGGAAGTTGGATACTACTCCTGCTCTTGGCCTCTCCACTCATATCCCTCGCTTCACCCACGCTGATGATAACAATGTCTGCTTCATTAGCCACAGTCACTGCTTCAGCAAAACCAGCTCTTACCGTATCATTAATATTACAGCCTTTGGCATAGAATAATTTTGTATCAGTGTTTACCTTTTTTTGTACTCCTTCCCAAAGAGAAGAAATTCTTGCGGTATCATCGGGCCAGTCATAACTCCAGAAACCGTTATTATCAGCTTTTGCTTTAGCAAACGGTCCAATGAGTGCAATTGTTTTAGTTTGCTTGTTGAGTGGTAATAAGCGGTTTTCGTTCTTTAGAAGCACAATGCTTTTTTTCGCCATATCCCTGGCCACTTTTATATGCTCTGCATTGTTCCATTGTGTCCTCTCTCTTTCTTCATTACAATATTTAAAAGAATCATCAAATAATCCCATTTCAAATTTCTTTTTCAGGATGCGGCGAACCGCATCATCAATTACATTCATTTTCACTTTCCCTTGCTTTACCAGTGTAACCAGGTGTTTGATATAGCTACGGCTTTCCATATCCATATCACTGCCTGCATTAGTTGCCTGCATCGCTGCTTCATAATTATCTTTCGAAAAACCATGATTGATCATTTCTCCCACACTGCCCCAGTCACTCACTACAAAACCCTTGAATTTCCATTCCCCTTTTAACAGGTCTCTTTGTAAATATTTATTCCCCGTAGCCGGAATTCCATTCAGGTCATTGAATGAATTCATGAAGGTGGCAGCGCCTGCATCAGCCGCTGCCTTAAATGGCGGCAGGTAAATTTCATGCAGCATGCGCAAACTCATATCAACTGAATTATAATCTCTGCCACCCACCGCAGCTCCATAGGCCGCAAAATGTTTGGCGCAAGCCATGACAGCATCGGTATTACCTAATCCTTTTCCCTGGAAACCTTTCACTCTTGCTTTAGCGATCAGCGACCCAAGATAGGGATCTTCGCCTGCACCTTCCATTACTCGCCCCCATCTGGGATCACGGGCAATATCTACCATCGGAGCAAAAGTCCAGTGTACACCTACCGCTGCTGCTTCAGTGGCAGCAATCCTCGCAGATTGCTCCATTGCAGGTATATCCCAGCTTGCTGCTTCCCCAAGGGGAATGGGAAAAATAGTTCTGTATCCATGTATCACATCCTGACCGAATAATAAAGGGATCCTCATTCTCGATTGCATAGCCAGTTGCTGCAACTCTTTTGTTCTTGCCACACCGGTCACATTTAACATGGATCCTACTTTACCCTCCTTTATCTGTGATAACAGGTTATCATCATTAGTCAACGGGCCTGTAGCTGCCCAAGGACCATTATACTGGTTCATCTGTCCCACTTTTTCTTCCAGTGTCATCAGTTTCAAAACAGAATCAACTTTCTGATCAATCGTTTTTTTCTGTGAAAAGACAAAAGCAACTGGCAACAACAATACAGTACACAGCACTGTTTTTCTAAATAAAATATCATTCATCACTTCTATAATTTATACTCGTATTAAAAAATCAAGGTTTTGGTTTTTCTCCATAAATAACGGCTTCATTCAGCACCACTTCAGCGATCTTCCCGGGATTGAGTAACCTGAGCCAGAGCTGATGTCTCGCTGCAGGCAAATTATATTTCCAGAAGATCTCGTTACGCCTTGACAAATAATTGAAGGGTATAGCTAATGTATCTTTTTCTCCATCAAGGTTTACTTCCATTTTGAAAACAATATCAGTGATCTTTTCCCATGAGTTAGTACAATAACCAGTAATTACAATACCGGTTCCTTGAAAAGTATAGCTCATCGTATCAGTCAATGACTTACCGATCCTGTTTCTTTCCTTCGGAACCAGGCCGGCAAATGATTCCTCCATTTTTACAGGGGAAGGCGATTGGTAAATAATAGTAATACTGGTATCCTTTACTGACCCGCCATTATTTTTAACCACGGCTGTGGCATGTTTATTACCGATGGTATATACATTATTCAGCGAAATATTCGTGTATTTGAATGGCATATCTTCCACTTCGTATAAATTTTTCTTCCATTGCTCCTGAATATTCTTATACCCAATTACTGTTCCTAAAATCCCTGCGGCGGAAGAGGGATTACAATCAGAATCCTGACCGCAGCGGATGGCGATACTCATGGTCTTTTCAAAATCACCATTACCATATAACAACCCGATAATAACATAAGCGGCATTCACTTTAGCATCAATATTGAACGGACTCATCACACCATCCGGACAACCAATATCTTCAGTCCATTTTTTTTGTACCTCAAACCAGGTGGCTTTCCAGTCATTGGGGTATTGCTGGTGCCAGCTGATCACATCATTCATACATTGATAAAACTTGCTTTCCGCTGGAATAGACTTCAACCCTTCCTTTACTATAAAATTGATATCCGCTGACACAAAAGCCAAGCTGTACATCGACGCAATATATACACCACCATACCAGCCGTCGCCATAATTCATGATATGGCCGATCTTATCACAAATGGTCGCCGCTGTATTAGGCATGCCAGGTGACATTAGTCCAGCAAAATCGGCTTCTATCTGAAAATCGATGCAATCTGCATGTGGATTATTTAACCAATGACCTGATTGTGGTGGCATGATGCCCTGTAAAATATTATACCGCCCTGATTGATTGGCATGCCACAATGGATAAGAGGCCCTGGCATATGCCATCGCAAAGGAATCCACCGGCGCATCCAATCCCACTCTTTCAAGTACATCCACAAAAGTCAGGTCCATATAAATGTCATCATATAACCCGGGAGAAGTTTCATACCAGTGTTTGATATAACCGTCTGGCCAGGCAATTTTTTGATAGTCCTGTATCATGGTGCCCAGGTATTTGAATTCTGTGGGCCCACCATAGGTAACGCCAATGGTTTGACCTGCCCAGCCTCCTTTAATCTTGTCCTGCAAAACTGTTTTACTGATTGTAACAGATTGTTTATCCTGTAAACCACCTTCTTTTTGATCTCCACATGCTGCTAAAAGAGAAATGATAACAAGAAAGCTAATATTGATCTTTTTCATGCTGTAGTATTTATGGCAAACTTTTATATAAACTAAATATAGCTTCCTATTTCCTGGTTTTCTCAAGCAACAGCTCGGGTTCATTCGTGGTAATAAAATCAAACCCGTTTTTCAATAACCAATCCATTGTTTCTGCATCATTCACTGTCCAGGCATTTAAAATAAGTTTATATTTTTTAGCCTGCTCTATCCAACCCGGATTCTTTTTAAAAACCGAGAAATGATAATCAGCTCCGGTGATTCCATCTGCTTTTAGCTGTTCCGGTGATTTTTCTCCATTAAGATACTGTGTTGATGCTGCCGGGTCGATCTCGATCACTTTCTTTAAGATGTCGTAATCAAAGCTGATGTACACGGTCATCGGGGCTGCATTCAATTCCTTTACCAGCGCTACTGATCGTTCTGCAATCTGTTTGGCTCTTTCTTTGCTAAGTCCGGAAGGTTTAATCTCCAATACCAACCTGGTATGTGTATTATTTTCCAACCCGGCCAGTACATATTCCCGGAGCGTTGGCAATTTTTCACCGTTCGATAATTTGTACTGGCTCAATTCCGCATAGGCTGTTTTCTCGATCTCCATTTTATTGAAATGCGGATCGTGGTTAATGATCAATGAATCATCGGCTGTCATCCGTACATCAAATTCAGAGCCTGTACATTTCAGGCGGATAGCTTCTTTCAGCGAAGCAATAGAATTTTCAGGAAACCCATTTTTCTTAAATGCACCACGATGCGCAACAACAGGATTAGCGGCAAATTTCTTACTCATGCTATTTTTTCTTGTTGTTGTGCAGGAGATCAACAAGCTAATTCCTGCACTTATAAAAAATATACATACTTTCCCAAAACTCATTACTTCGGTTTTACATTCAATTTAATCAGGAACCCTCCACCCGGAGCCATTTTTAAATCATATACCACTGATTTATTGATCGGCGTTTCATTCAAAATATAATCGCTGCCATAATTATGTGCATTGACTCCATCTTTACAAATCGTCAGATTGTAGTTTCCTTCAGCCAGGAAATCAAGTGGCAATTGAATATCCCTTGTCTCGCTATTATTCAATCCTGCTACAAACCAATCAGCGCCTTTTCTTCTTGCCGTAATAATATACTCACCGATTTTCCCCTGTAAAATCTTTGTTTCATCCCATATGGTTGGAATGGTTCCCAATAATTCCATGAAGGCCGGTTCCTGCAATCCCTGGCTGATATTGCCACTGAATATCTGTAAGGGGCTGTCATACACTACAAACATGGCCAGCTGATGGCAACGGGTGCCGATACTCATCGGGTTTTTTCCAATGGGGCGGAACTGGTCTTTTTGCGCATTTAATAATAAACCCGGTTCATAATCCAGCGGACCTGCCAGCATCCGGGTATAAGCAATGGCTACATTATGTTCTGGTGTGGCTAACTCACTCCAGATATTCCATTCTGCACCCAATACCCCTTCCTGCGTGATGGCATTCGGCCAGGTGCGGTTAAATCCCTTGGGCGGATAGGCACCATGAAACATCACCGCAATTTTATGATCGGCACAGGCTTTCGCAATCCGGTGATAAAAGTTAACCATCGGCTGATCATCCCGATCCATAAAATCAGTCATGATAGAGGCAATACCCCATTCATTGAATTGTTGCAAGGCGCTGTCTAATTGCTTATCCAGCGTGGAGCAAAGCGTCCACAACATCAGCCGGATATTATTTTTGTTTGCATAAGCCACCAGCTCCTTCATATTTATATCCGGATTGATCTTAAAAAGATCCTTCACATCACTCCAGCCGGCATCCAGCATTACCTGGTCGAAACCAAATCGTTTGGCAAAATCAATATAATACTTATAAGTAGCAGTATTGATCCCCGCTTTGAATGGAATATTAAAGAGGTTAATCCCGGTGATCCATTCATCCGTCCCTTTACCATATTTTATCCAGGAAGGATCACTGATCTGGGATTTATCTCCCAATATATACAACAGGTCGTTTGCCGGAAGATCAATATCATTCTTCGCTACCAGTATGGCCCGCCAGGGAAACATTCTTGTACCACTTGTCCTGGCAATATAATCAGCTCTTTCCGTGACAATATATTGCGGGAATTCTCCCTCCATTAGTTGTTCTTTTGCCGGGTAAGGGGCAAATACTCCCTGCAGCCCGGTACCATTTTTTTGCAGGAACATACCCGGATAATCATACAGGCCAGCATCTGAGAAAGCCAAATGATAACCATCCCGCAGAGAAACTGTTACCGGTGAATAGGTCAGCATCGTATCAGCTATAGCAGCTAATTTTTCTTTCTTATATACCGCTTCAAAGCTGGTATGAAACCGGTCCACATTTTGCCGCCTACCCATATGAGCAAACCAAACAGCTGCGTTATCTTCAAGCTCAAACGATGCGTTCTCACTTTGAATAACAACCGAGTCTTTAAATCTTGTGCCTATCCGGTAGGCCATTCCCTCATTATACAACCTGAACTGCACAGAAAAATATTCTTTAAAAATCAATTCAAGCTGGTTATACCTATCCGCCACTTTTTTCTTCCTGTAAGGAACAGGTACCGTGATCTCTTCATTTACCATACTATAGCGTCGCTTTGATACAGCTAACTTATCCGATAATTTTTTCCCATCACCGAGGCGCATATCAACTGACGAAGAATGTAATAACAATTTATTTTCTGCAAACAAAGAATAAGAAAGAGTTGTATTGGTTTTTATTTCAAGCCGTAATAAAGAGTCGGGGGAATACAACTGATAAACAGCTTGGGAAGCCCCTCTTTCAGAAAACAGTAACAACAAAAGCAGGATTTGGTGACCAACCCGTAATTGACGAACTTGATATTGTAATTTTTTTTTCATGCAGTTATTATTTTTCTGCCCCCGCTGGGGAAATGAAAATCTGGGCTGGGATTCTTTTTGTAAAAAAGCAAAGGAATCCGGCTATGATGGCATAGAATCCGGCGTTCCCTTTGATGAAAATGAAAAACAGGAAATGCTACATGCCTTAGCCAGGCATGGTTTACAACTGATTGGTCAATACTGGCATTCATTTGAAAAAGATTTTATCCAACATAAAAACGCCTATACCCGCCATCTGCAACATCTTGTTTCAGTACTTCCCGTAAAAATTGATGCTCAAACCGGGAAAGATTATTTTTCCTTTGAACAAAACAAAGAACTTTTTGAGATAGCAGCTGCTTTCACATCTTCAACAGGCATTACGATCGCTCATGAAACACACCGGAACAAAGCCCTTTTCTCTTCTCATATTACAAGAAATTATCTTGAGAAAATACCTTCTCTTACCATTACAGCAGATTTCTCACATTGGTGTGCAGTGGCGGAAAGCTATCTCGAAGATCAGCAGGAATCAGTAACCTTAGCTATACAACACTCAGTTCATATCCATGCACGGGTTGGTCACACACAAGGTCCTCAGGTCACAGACCCCCGACTTCCGGAATGGAAAGAATCCTTACAATATCATACCAACTGGTGGAAAGAAATTTTTCTGCATCATAAAAAGATGGGTAGTAAACAATTTACTATTACTCCTGAATTCGGCCCTGCTCCTTATATGCAACATGATCCGATCACCAAATTACCACTGGCTGATCAATGGGGCATCAACCAGTGGATGATGGAATATTTAAAAAAAGAACTTCAATAAAACTTATCTCATCCAATTCACTTTACCCTTTTTCACATCTCTTGAATTGCCGCCGATCATGATCTCAAAATCCCCGGCTTCCCAATCGTATTTCAGATCGTAGTTATAAAATTTCAGGTCTTCAGGAGTGATGCTGAAAGAAACTGTTTTCGTTTCGCCTGCTTTCAGCTCAACTTTTTGAAATCCTTTTAATTCTTTAACCGGTCTTGTTACCGAGCCCACTACATCACGGATATACAATTGTACTACTTCTTTACCATCATATTTCCCGGTATTGGTTACAGCGACGGAAGCGGTGAGAGTTTGCTTTCCTTTCAGAGAAGCGCTGCTAAGTTTAATATCACTGTAAGCAAAAGAAGTATAGCTCAATCCAAAACCAAACGGGTACACCGGTTCATTACTCACATCCAAATAATTGGAACGGAATTTTGAGAACCACTTTCCTTCTTCCAACGGGCGACCGGTGTTTTTATGATTATAAAAAATAGGTACTTGTCCTACATTCTGAGGAAATGTTGTGCTCAATTTTCCGGAAGGATTTACATTACCGAATAATACGTCTGCAATAGCATAGCCTGCTTCGCTGCCACCGAACCATACATTTAAAATAGCGGGTACATTATCACTTTCCCATTTCAAAGCCAGCGGACGGCCGGTGAATAACACCAATACTACCGGTTTACCCGTTTTTAATAAAGCTTTCAGCAAGTCTTGCTGAATGGTTGGAATTTCAATATTAGACCGGCTGGATGATTCGCCACTCATTTCAGCTGATTCGCCCAGGGCAGCCACGATCACATCCGACTGATTGGCTATATCCAGTGCTTCTTGCAAGATCACATGGGCAGGGCGGCTATCACGACGCAATGATTTCCCAAACATACCAGCCCTATCTTCAAATAAACTATCCTCATCCAGGTTGGAACCTCTTGCGTGCAGGATCTTCACTTTATCTCCCACCACTTCTTTCAACCCTGTTAATACCGAAGTTGCTTTATCAAAATTTGCAGCCACACTCCAGGTACCGGGCATATTTTCCTTATTATCAGCCAGTGGCCCGATCAACGCAATCGTTCCGCTTTTCTTTAACGGCAATACATTGTTTTGATTTTTTAACAACACAAAACTTTGTGCGGCTGTACTGCGGGCTATTTGCCTGTGTTGAGTAGTGAACACTTCAGTCTTTGCCCTGTTCTCATCACAATATTTATACGGATCATCAAATAAACCCAACTTGTATTTAGCCTCCAGTATTCTTTTGCAAGCGGCATCGATCTGCGCCAAGGTTACCTTCCCTTCCTTCAATGATTTTTGTGTGGTTAGTAAAATACCTTCGCCTACCATATCCATATCAATGCCCGCCATCAGTGCTCTTGCAGAAACTGTTTGCAGGTCACCAATACCATGATCGATCATTTCATTGATACCGGTATAGTCGGTTACCACAAAACCTTTAAAGCCCCATTGTTTTCTTAAAACATCGGTCAGTAACCATTTATTAGCAGTTGCTGGCACTCCATCAATTTCATTAAAAGAAGCCATCACACTTCCTGCTCCGGCATCCACGGCTGCTTTGTAGGGTGGAAAATAGTCGTTGTACATCCGCTGGTGGCTCATGTCGGTTGTATTGTAATCACGGCCCGCCTCGGCTGCACCGTACAATGCATAGTGCTTCACACAAGCCATGATCGTATTATTGGCTTTCAGGTCACTACCCTGGTAACCTTTTACCATGGCTTTGGCAATCTGTGATCCCAGGAATGCATCTTCTCCATTACCTTCTGCAATTCTTCCCCAACGCGGATCACGGGCAATATCCACCATCGGTGAAAAGGTCCAGTTGATTCCGTCTGCACTCGCTTCTACCGCAGCGATCCTGGCACTGTTCTCAATCAACTTCATATCCCAGCTACAGCTTAATCCCAATGGAATAGGAAATACGGTTTCATAACCATGTATCACATCCATTCCGAAGATCAGCGGGATCTTCAGGCGGCTTTGTTCCACCGCCACCTTCTGCACATCACGGATCTTGGCTACCGATTTAATATTGAACAATCCACCCACTTTTCCTTGTTTGATCTTTTTAGCAATATCTGAACTCTGCGCCTGGCCGGTCACAATATCACCACTGCCGGGCAGGTTCAGCTGCCCGATCTTTTCTTCCAATGTCATTTTTTTCATTAATGCATCAATGAAGCTTTTCATTTTAGCATCGTTGGTTTGTTGTGCTTTTAACTGGCTGAATGATGCCAGTAACAACGCAACCAACAGTACTGATACGATCCTTTTCATTATTATCCTTTTTATGTATGACTAAAAATTAAAACTGAATCTGGCTTTTATTGATTGTATACTCAATCCTGGTATTTTTAAACTTATCTATGATCTCCATTTTTATCACCGGATCCTTTGTCCACTCAATGGTTAGTAATCCATAATGATTATCCATCACCGGTCCTTCGATCCTGTTTTTATTCTGGGTAGCAAAATCCCAGGTAGAGGTGATACCACTGGCGGTAACATCATAGATAGGATATAAACCCGGTTCTTCCAGGCGGGATATCTCGGCATAATGCACATCACCGGTTAAGAACAATATTCCATTTGCCTGCGTTGATTTTATTAACTCCAGCATCCTTTTTTGCTCATGGGGAAAATTAGCCCATGCTTCGTAGCCATTATATTCAATGGAAAACTGTGAACCACTACAGATCAACCGGAGATCTGCGGGTTTTTTCAATTCCTCTCCCAGCCATTTCCATTGTTCCTCACCCAACAGGCTGCTATCTGTTGAAACATGTGGTTTATAATCGGGCCTATAGAAATAATGATCACGGGGCAGTTTCGCTGCCGTATCATATAATAATACATCGCTCCGGAATGTTCTCACATCCAGTAGAAGCACCTGGATGGTCTTATCTCCCTGCTGTATATATTCTGTTTTATAAATACCATCATGTTTCCGGCGTTCACTATTGGCCGGTTCTTTAAAGAATTCCATGAATATTTCTTTGGATTCTTTTTTATAAGGATACCATTTGCCGGCATCATTCCGGCCAAAATCATGATCATCCCAGGTGGCATACAATGTTGTGCTGCTGTCCAGTTTTTTAAAATCGGGTTGTGCCATCCAGCGGGTGTATTTATTCCGAAGCGTATCCATATTGTCCGTATCGCCATAAATATTATCGCCCAGGAAAATAAAGGCATCCGGTTTTTGTTCAGCGGCTAATGCCAATACAGGCTGCGGCTCATCCTGGTAGCCACAAGAACCAAAAGCGATCTTCGTAACCGCTGTTTCCTGTTTACAGCTCATCCAGCAAGCGGATAAAAGCAATACCGGTACAATCAATTTTTTCCTGTTTAGCATTAGTTATCTATTTGATCAGTAATTTTTCCAATACCTTTTTCCAAATTGCATATCCTTTGGCATTCATATGCAGGTTATCCTTTAAAAAAATATCATCAAGCGGTGTTCCGTCAGCTTTCAGCATCGGCTGAAAGACATCTGCAAAAGCAGCTTTCTTATCTGTTTTTAAAAACGCTGCAATCTGCTGGTTCGCTTCTTTGTATTTTGTCAGCAAGTGCATCCGGCTCGGGCTGGGTTTCATTGATACATATAATAAAGGTACGCCGGCATATTTTGCCCGGATCAACTGATAAAGTGTTTTAAACCGCTGCATCACTATTCCAACGGTTACTGTGTCACTGGCAGCAAAATCATTCTCCCCGCAATAGATCACTATTTGTTTGGGCTGGTAGGGATAGATCACATCATACCTGAAACGGATCAGGTCAACAAGGGTGGAACCACCAAATGCCCGGTTCAGTATCTTATGTTTGGGGAAATAGTCCTGCACATCTTTCCAAAGCGTAAAAGAGGAGCTTCCGATAAATAAAACCTGGTTGGCGGCCGGGAACTGCACACTGTCTTTTTGTTTAAACACCTGCACTTCCTTCCAAAAAGGGATATTGCCCTGTGAACGAATCACAGAAGTGCAGAGGAGAGTAATTACCAATAAACTGACAGCTCTTTTCATACTAAACAGATTAATCAACTTTTATTACTTTACTTCTTTCACTGGTGCCATTCTCATTGATAGCCTCAATACAATAATAGTAGGGCTTCTGAGAATCCATTGCCTTCATCCAATATTCATTATTGCTATGCACCATAATGCTGGTATACAATTTATCGGGGTGTGTGCCATAATAAATATTGTATGCAAAAGCATTGTCCACCGGCTTCCATTTAATAAAAGCACTGCGTTTGTCTTTTTCTGTCCGCAATACAATAAACCCCTGCACGGCATCCGGTTTGGCCCCGTTCCCATTTCCAAATACCCGGAACCCGCTGATGGCAAATTTACCCGTTGGCATATGCATATTCTCCAGCTTGATAAATCTTGCCTGTACCGGTTTTTCCAGTTCCACATACTCATGCGGTATATCAGTTTTGTTATTACTCTTATCCACCAGCGTCATCCACTTTTTACCATCAACAGAATAATACAGTTTATACTGGTGATACTGGCCATCCCATTTACCCAGCCGGTTACTTTCCACATCCTGGTCGGCATAATTGACCTGGATAGCATTTACCGTCGAAACATTACCGAGGTCGGTTTGGATATATTCTCCTTTATTTCCAGTGGCTGCACTCCAGTAGGTTTTAGCTAATTCATCCACGGCATTATTGGGCAGGTATCCGCCCAATGTGGACGATACCTGTACGGGTTTATTATAATTAAGTAACATCCAGCCGGTGAAATAAGCAGATTTTCCGTTAACACCATATTCCGTCCCCGGAAACCCGGCAGCCGGAATATAATGAGGATAATCGCCAAATGTTGTATTACAAAACATATGGCCATCCTTATCAAAGCCGGTTGGCCATACGCCCAATCTTCTTTCAAATGTGTTTTTTACCGAGAGAACCGTTGTTGAAATATGCCAATAGTTATTAAACTTATCCTGGAAAGTAGCGCCATGACCAGCGCCTCTTACAAACCCGCCCAGCTTTATACTCAATGGATCACTTTTTGCTTCAAAGGGGCCCAAAGGGTTATCACCTACTAACAAGCCATCTGCATAACCGCTGAATTCTGTCCCCGGGGCACCATATTGTAAATAATATTTCCCTTTGTATTTCGTCATATGGCTTCCTTCTATGAACGGGTCGAGAAAAGTGTTATCCATATACTCACCAAAACGCTGCCAGCCATAACGCCAGGGTTCCAGTAAGTACATTTCTTTTCTCGTGCCGATTGGTTGAAATGTTTTCCGGTTGAGTTCAATACCATACATGGGAAATTTATTACTGCTCCCGTTGTACATATAAAGTTTACCATCATCATCTGTAAAGAAAGAAGGATCCCAGCCCCCGATTTCAAATGAATCTACAAGGGGTTTCCATTCATTGGCCTTGGGATTAATACTCATCCAGATACTGAACTTGCTGGTATAGGTGGAACCAAATACGATCATGGTATCACCGATAATACCAACGGCCGGTGCACAAAGCTCATCATAGCCTTCATTCCAGGGACGTAAAAATTTCCGGGCATTGAATTTCCAGTTCAGCATATCCGGGCTCACCCAATATCCCCATTGATTGGTACTGAATAAATAATAATCCCCTTTGTAGGTTACCACTACAGGGTCCGCTGTTGCCCGGTGACGCCCCCATTCACTGAAATTAGGAATCGGTGTGTAGCCATAATCAATATTGATAGGATTGCAATAGGTTTTTTGTTGTGCCTGGGTTGTACAAAAACTCAGTGCCATTATCACCCCTGTTAGTATACGTTTCATTTTATAAATTTCCTTTTTTAAGTTCTTCCACAGCATGAGCAACAGCTCTTGCCGTAAAAGCCATATACAAAATTGACGGGCTCTGGCTACCGGTGCTCGTCATGCAGGCACCGTCGGTTACAAAAACATTCTTGCAGTGATGCAACTGGTTCCACTCATTCAGCAGTGATGTTTTGGGGTCAGCCCCCATTCTTACTCCACCCATTTCGTGAATATCAAGACCGGGAGGCTGTTTGGTATCCCAGATGTTCACTTCTTTTATACCTGCTGCTTCCATCATGGCTTTACCCTGTTCTAAAAAGTCATTCAGCATTTTGTCATCATTCTCATCATAGCCAACCGAAGTAATAAGCAACGGAATACCCCACTGATCTTTTTCTTCCTTACTCAACCGCACATGATTGCTTTCTTTTGCAATTGTTTCTCCCTGCATATACATATATACACTCCAGCGGCCGGGCCGGCCCAATGTTTCTTTAAAAGAGGCTCCGAGCGGTTCAGGCGCTGAGTGATCACTCAGTTTTTCCCGGCTGGCACCGGAATAGATCACATAGCCACCATAAAAATCTGTTTCCTGTTTTTCTACATTCCTGAAGTTGGCGATGATACACTCGGCAGGCTTTGATACTTTATAATACCATTCTTCAAAACCTTCCATATAGCCCCACATACCACCCCGGTAATTATGAAAGCAGATGTATTTTCCCAATAAGCCACTGTCATTTCCCAATCCATTTGGAAAGCGATTAGAAATGGAGTTAAGCAGGATTAAATTGGTATTTAATGCAGAAGCGTTTACAAAAATGATGTCGGCAAAAAACTCGGTGGCTTCTTTGCTATTGGCATCTATCACCCTTACACCGGTTGCTTTTTGCTTTTGTTCATCATATATAATGGAATGTACTACCGAGTGCGGACGAATAGTTAAGTTACCCGTCTTTGCCGCCCAGGGCAGAGTAGATGAATTGGAACTGAAGTAACCACCCAGCGGACAACCCCGCATACACAAGTTGCGGTTCATACATTGTGCCCGGCCCTGGTCAAGATGTATTTGTTGGGGATCAGTAATATGTGCCCAGCGGCCGGAAACATAATGCCGGTTAAATTTTTCTTTCAACACTTTCTGAAAATGCTTTTCTACTGCATTGAGTTCATAAGCCGGTAAGAATTCTCCATCCGGCATGGAAGCAATACCATCATAACTGCCACAAACACCAATGAATCTTTCTACATGGCTGTACCAGTCTTTGATGTCTTTATATCCGATTGGAAAGGATTCTCCATATCCATATCGTTTAGGTGCAGTGAAATCATATTCACTCCATCTTGCGCAAGCCCTTCCCCAGGTGAGTGATTTGCCTCCTACCTGGTATCCCCGTATCCAGTCAAATGGTTTTTCCTGCACATACGGGTGATCGGCATCCTTCACAAAAAAATGCTGTGTATCCTCACTATAACCGGCCGCTTTACTTATCAATGGATTATTTTTCTTCGTTTCATTGGTAATCCATCCGCGGTGCGGCAATTCCCATCTCGATAAATGAGCCGTTGGATAATCTTTGATATGCTCCACCGGTCTTCCTCTTTCCAGCACCAATGTCTTCAGGCCTTTTTCACATAGTTCTTTGGCTGCCCAGCCGCCGCTGATACCACTGCCGATCACAATCGCATCATAGCTGTTGGCCTCTTTGCCTTTTGTATTAATATGTACCTGTAAACTGTCAGGCATTATCTGTATCCGGTTTCGGTTTAAATAAATAATGATCCAGGCTATATCTTCCGGGGCCGGTAAAAAAGAAAACCAATGCCAGCAATACAAACAGGAACGGATGCTGGTCGTTATTCCAGATGATCCCATTGCCCAGGAAAAATGCTATATAACACATCGTTCCGATGGTAAGCAATGAAGCAATACGGGTAAATAGTCCTAATACAAACAGGATACCTGCAAGCAATTCTGCCGCCTTGCCGGCATATACCAGCAATTTCCCATTGGAATTTTTGAAATTATCCCAAAGCAGGTATTCGTTCATTTTTACTTCATTAAAGATTTCCCACCCGTGGTAGATCAAAAATGCACCTAAGATTACCCGTATAATAGTAAGCCCGGTTGTTTGCCATATAGGCGAAGAAGAAAAAAACATATAGGTATTATTTTAAAGCCTGATCTTTTTCTTTTTCCAGAAAATTAGCTGACTCATTAATCAGCTCCTCTTTCCATTCCAGTAATGCAGCATCTGGTACTGCCTCTACAGGAATAGTACTTGACTGCGATGGTTCATTGTAAGGAATATTTCCGCTCCTGTTATAAACAGAGATCAGTGACCAACGGGCATTATCAGATAAGTTGGCTTCCGACCGGTGGAGCAGGTTGGGATGAAAGAATAGTGCATCCCCCGCTTTTAACTCAACATAGACCAACTCCATTGTTTTTAATGCCAGATCAACATAACGTTGTGATGCTCCCACCTGCTCTCCGGCAAAACCATGCTCCACCCGTCCCATCTTATGCGAGCCTTTTATTACCTGCAAGCACCCATTCTCCTTATTAGCATCTGTAATCGAAATCATAACAGAGATCATCTGGTCGGGTAACAGGAATTCATTCTTGTACCAATATCCATAATCCTGGTGCCATTCCCAGGCACCGCCCACTTTGGGTTCTTTCTGCATCAGTTTGCTGTGGAAGTGACAAACAGCACTTTTCCCTTCCATCAGGCTGTCAGCGCCTCTAACCATACGATTGCTCCTGGTCAATAAGCCATATGCATCATTGCCTGGCTTGTACCAAAGGGTGAGTTTCGTTTTTTTACCTGCCTGGTCATTCAGGTCAAAAGCATGCTTACGCATGGCTCCATCATCAAAAGCTATTTGCTGAAGTTTAGTTACTTCGTCAATATTCAGGAAATTCCTGATAATTAAATACCCCTCATTACTGTAGGCCTCAATTTGCGCTGGCAACATATAAGAACTCATAAATAAAGATTTAGTAATTAAACAATCGGCCAGGGAAATTTACTTTTTAGTTTCACTTTCATTCCGGTTGCTGATGATTTCCTCGCTGCTTCAATAATTTCCAGTACATGTAATGCATGCTCCACATTGATCAGCGGCTCTGTTCCGTTCATAATACTTTCACCGACCACTCTTGCACCTTCCTGCCATTCATAACCACCTTTCTCAGTGCTCATCAATACAGCAGGTTTATCCCAGGAAGTATCCAGCATTACGCCATTGGTTTCCCAATCGTACCCGATCAGCCGCATATTGCCATAGTCTCCGTAGACCTGGATGGAATGCAGTGATTGATTGCCTGCTTCATGTCCATGCGGATCAAAATAATTAAAGCCGCACATTACATGGCTGATCACTCCTTTATCATGCTCCAATAAAATATGGGCATTATCTTCTGCTTCCACTTTTATTTTTCCTTTATCATCCACGGTACGTTCCGGGTTCACAATACTTGTCATAGCCATTACTGCTCTTGCAGGACCGAGCAACCCGGTTAATGTCGCCATATTATAAACACCAAGGTCAGGCATGCTGCCGCCACCTTTTTCATAAAAGAACGCCGACCAGGTAGGACCTGTATGTCCATATTGTCCATGTGCCGCTGCGATGCGACCCAGCTTTCCTTCCTGTATGGTGCGGCTCATGAAAGCAAACTGCGGACTGTTGACCACTGCCGGTGCTCCCCAGATGCGGAGTTTTTTACCCTTTGCCAGATCAAGCAATACTTTGCCTTCAGCATAAGTGTTCGCCATCGGTTTTTCACTCCACACATGTTTACCGGCCAGTAATGCTTTTTTATTCAACTCACCATGCACCTGCATATCCGTCAGGGTCACCATCATATCAAAGGGCACCCCTTCCAGCATGGCATCAATATTTGCGTAGGTCTGTGCATTGACCTTATACTCTTTATTCTGCGCAACAGCCCTTTCATACCTGATATCACAAAGGCTTACTACTTCAATCAGTTTAGAAGAAAGTAACTGTGGAAGGTACCGGTTACTAACACTGCCACAACCAATCACCGCTACCCGCAGTTTTTTTTCTGCAGTAGTCGCAGCCCATCCCTCCAAAGAGGAAACCAGCAAAGCTGCTCCTGCCATAGCAGTCGTTTTTAAAAAATGTTCTCTTGATATTTTTTCATTCATAATAATACAATTGTTAACTGGTTTCTTATTTTTTAAGATAGGGTGAGGAAAAACCAAGCCGCTTCAATCCGTTCTGCACATCCGGAATATTCATGAATAATTTCCATAACGACCCGGTGCGATAGTTTTCCAGCATCACCACGATCGGGCCCTGGTCAATGGCTAAATGCGATTTTGCATACCAGTTGTGATGAATACTAAAGCCATCCACAAAACCATACTTACTCCATATTTTATCACCCAGTTCGTAATAGAAATACCGCAACGCTTCCATACTTTCTTTGGGAGTATAGGGCATAGAAGAAATGGCAGCAGTGGGCTGTATCACTCCCCGGTCATTCTCGGGACTATGTGCCACATAACCTTTATAACTATCACCGGCTGTCAGGCCCCAAACCTTATCGCTATACCCTTTGTATTTCTTAGGATTCTCCATGCAATAGGCCCGGTTGATCAGGGTATGATTTTTACCCTGCAGGAAATAATCATTTCCCAGTGAATCAACCAAACCATTCGGGTCGATTCCCTGGAAAGTATATTGCTCAAAAAATAATGGGCCGCCTTTGTCTTTATCATAATTACCCAACGGCAACTTGTATCCATAGTATTCATTACCATTTTTAAACCCAAAACTTCCCACCCAGGTACCATCATATGCTTCTTTCGGAATGGCTTTGGCGGGGTTTGGTGCTGATGCAGCCATGATATAAGTGATCAAACATTCATTATAGCCCCACACAGGGAAATTCATATCAAATCCATTATTAGGGCTCCAGTGCCAGTACAATTTTTTTTCTCCATTCGTATGCCAGTTCCAGTTAGCAGCTCCCCACATCTGGTTGATGCGTTTGCGCAGGTAAACTTCTCTCGGATTATCCTTATTAAAATATTCCCGGGCACATAAAAATCCCATGAGCAGATAAGAAGTCTCAACGATATCTGCTCCATCATCCAGCCGGTCAAATTTGATGGTCTTGCCGGTTCTTCCATTCATAAAATGCGGGTAGATGCCATGATAACAATCTGCATTGATCAGGAAGTCAGCAATCTTAATTAATCTTCTTACTGCAGTATCTCTTCCGATCCAGCCCCGTTCAACCGCCACTACGGTACTCATGATACCAAAACCTGTTCCGCCGATAGCACCGGCGTCAGGACCAAATATTGTTTTACTGAAATTAGGTTCGTCCCAGGCTTCATTGATATAATCCCAGTAATGTTCCGCTAAAACCGTATTACTTCGTTCTAATGCCAGGCCGCTGTAAGGATGAGCGCCGTGCCAGAAAAAACGGAATGTCTGTCTTTGTACTGTTTCTAATAACTGATCATCAGATAACCCCTTGATGATCCCCACGGGTGCAATACTGTCTGGCCCATCACCATACTTTCCTTTCGTAAGTAAAAGAGATGCAGATTGTGCAATTAATACTAATCCAGGAAGTAATAATACAAAGAAGCAAAACAATCGTTTCATAAAAAAAAATTTGCAGGTTATTTCAACGCTGGACTTTCGAATCCTAATTTCTTTAACCCTGTTTTGATTTCAGGGCAACTCATAAATAATTTCCACAATAATCCCGTTCTGTAATTTTCAATCATTACAATGATTGGCCCCTGATCAATAGCCAGGTAACTTTTCGCATACCAGTTTTTTGCTTCATTAAATGCATCGACAAAACCAAACTCACTCCATATCTTACTTCCTAAATCATAGTAAAAGTGCCGAAGCGCTTTCATAGAGTATTCCGGTGTATATGGGAAAGCACTCAATGCAGCAGTTGGGGAAATGGTACCCAGGTCTTCTGTTGGGGAATGTGCTGCATAGCCATTGTAGGTGTCGCTGGCAGTCAAACCCCAGGAATTTTCACCATACCCTTTAAACTGATTGGGATTACGTATACAATGCTCCCTGTTTATCAATGTGTGATTCCTGTTCTGTTCCCAGTAATCAGCATAACGATCTTTTAATCCTCTTGGATCAAGACCCAGAAAAGAATAATGAGAGAAGAAAAGAGGGCCACCATAATCAAACCCTAATGGAAGTTTGATACCATAATATTCTTTCCCGTTCTTAAAGAAATTACTTTCAGCCCATCCCCGATGATACACTGCAGGGCTTACCTGGTATCTTTCATGTGGTGATGATGCGGCGAGTATATACATAATCAGGCATTCATTGAATCCCCGGACAGGAAAATTCATCGCCCAACCATTATTAGGACTCCAATGCCAATACAATACTTCTTGCCCTCCATTTGTGAACCAGTTCCACTCTATATCAGGCCACATCCAGTTAATGCGGTTTCTCAGTTCTCTTTCTGTTTTGTTATCTGCATTAAAATACTGACGGACACAAAGAAGTCCCTGGAACAAATATGAGGTTTCAACGAGGTCAGCTCCATCATCTTTGCGGCTGAAGGGAATTGTTTTGCCGGTAGCACCATCCATCCAGTGCGGAAACACACCATGGTAACTTTCTGCCTTTAATAAGAAGTTCACCATCCTCAGCAGAAATTTTGCCGCGGTGTCACGATTAATCCATTTTCTTTCTACTGCTACAATCACACTCATAACGCCAAAGCCAGTGCCTCCGATAGTTACCGTTTCATGTCCATAGCCAAAACTAACATTACTTCTTTCCCTTGCCATACCACTAATGGGATGAGCAAAATCCCAGAAATAACGGAAGGTCTGCCGTTGTACAACATCTAGCAATGCCGAGTCGGAAAGATTTGGCTGAATACCAACGACAGGAATGCCTGTCACAGGTTTTGCATCTGTTTTTTTCTGAGATAGCAATACTATTGGTATAAATAGACCAATAAACACCGGTAATATTCTTCGTAAAACATTTGCAGATTCTTCTTTCCTCATAAAAAAAAATTGATGGCCATTAATTACTGTTGTTTCTCTCTTCTTTCTTTAAGATCAATACCGCCAATACCGGGAAATGATCAGAAGGATATTTCATGTCATAGGAATCTGTAAGTGTTGCAAACTTTTTAACTCTCCAGTCATTCCCTTTTGAAATAAAAATATAATCTATACACCCGGCTGGTTTCTTTAAGAACTGAAATCCATTCCATGTATCAATACCCCCATAAGGCGGTTGATCAGAGATATTTCTTGCATTATTCATAACAGACGCAACATGTATTACCGGCTCTTCATGTGGACGGGCATTTAAATCTCCCATAAAAATTACCGGATAATTTTTTCCTTTGTTCAGGCTGTCAATCACTTTCATGATCAGTTTTGCAGATTCAATCCTTGCTAACTCACTCTGATGATCAAAATGTGTATTTATCACCCAAAATAGTTTGTTTATTTTTTTGCTCTGAAACAATCCATAGGTACAAACCCTGTTTATATTGGCACCCCACCCTTTTGAAACTGTATCAGGTGTCGGAGATAACCAAAAAGTTGCCTGCTGTTTTATGTCAAACTTCCTGGTATCAAAAAAAATAGCGCTGTATTCACCTTTTTCTTTCCCATCATCACGACCAACGCCAATATGCTGATAATTCGGCAGTTCCTGCTTAATAAACAGAAGCTGGTGATGCATGACTTCCTGTGTTCCAATAAAATCAGGTGCATAAAATTTCATGAGGCCGGTTACCTTCTCCTTACGGGCATCCCATCGGTTTTCACCGTCTGAAACAACGTCTAACCGGATGTTATAAGACATAGCAGTAACTTCCTGCTGGGCATATCCTGAGAGCTGTATAATAGTCAGCAACAGCAGCCAATATTTATGTCTGTTTCCCAATTTCGCTGTTTTAATTTCGGTTCTATAAATACGGTGCGGAGAAACCGAGTCGCCTCATTCCATTTTTTATTTCAGGGGCACTGGTAAACAAATTCCACAATAATCCACTGCGATAGTTTTCTATCATTACAATGATCGGCCCCTGGTCTATTGCTAACGCAGATGAAGCAAACCATGGGTCGCTTAATTTATAAGAATCATAAAAACCATAATTGCCCCAGAGCTTATCTCCAAGCTTATAATAAAAGAATTTCAGCGCTGCCATAGATTCAGCAGGTGTAAATGGAAAAGATGATAAAGCAGCAGTAGGAGTTATCACTCCTTTGTCATTAGTAGGGCTATGAGCCTGGTAATAGGATGGTGCCGGGCCATCGCTGGCCGTAAGACCCCAGGTTTGGTCACTATAACCATACCAGCCAAGCGGATTCAGTTTACAATACTCATAGTTTATCTTAGTATGATTAACTGTTTGATTTTGATAATTTGCATAAGCATCGCTCAACCCATTTGGATTAATACCTAAAAAAGAATAATGCTCAAAAAATAAAGGCCCTCCATAAGGAGGCCCCAGCGGAAGCTGATAACCATAATAAGTATTATTATTCATCATTCCTCCGTTACTGGCCCATCCGTTATCATAAACTATTTTAGGAATTGAATCTGTCCGGGAAGAAGAAGCAAGAACATATACAATCAATCCCTCATTCCAGCCTTTGATCTGATGATTCATGATCCACCCTTTGTCGGGGCTCCAATGCCAGTACAATACATTTTGATTATTTTGCCTGAACCAGTTCCATTCTACACCGTCCCAGATTAAATTGATTTTTGTACGCAATTCCGTTTCTATGGCATCTGCGCCGTCAAAATATTGTCTTGCTGTTATAAGTCCTTCCAGCAAAAAAGAAGTTTCTACCAAATCAGCGCCGTTATCATTGTTACTGAAAGGTTGTGTAACTCCGGTTGAGCCATATATCCAATGAGAAAATACTCCGTGATAGCGGGTACAGTTGTTAATCAGGAAATTGGTAATCTTTAACACCCTGTCTCTTCCTTCTTGTCTTGTAATAAATCCACGGTGAACTGCAGCCACAATTGCCATAATTCCAAAACCGGTTCCACCGGTTGTTACGGTTTCAGTACTGCTGTTTCTTTCTCTGGCCATTCCACTTACGGGATGACCGAAATCCCAAAAATATTTAAAGGTTTGTTGCTGTACCTTATCCAATAGCTGGTTATCAGTAAGGAGAGGAAATTTATCCGTGGAATCAAGTTGTGTTAATAAAGAGAATGCAGCAGAGCTGAATAAAATTCCTCCCTTTGTAGATTTTAAACTTGTGTTTGCAGTCAGGTTATATTTTGCCAGGTAATTTAATGGCGTCGTTGGTTGCAATACAAGCACACTGTCTCCATTCTGGTAAGTAACGTTATAATTTCCTCCATTAAAGTTAATACCCGCTGAAACGGTACTTCTTTCAATAGCAACCGGAAATCTCAATTTGATTATTGGAGTTGTATTGATATTTCTGTATTCAGTTAAACTTAAAATTCCATTTACCTCCCAATTTGTAATAAGGAAGTTTGCAGGTGGTGAAGGAGGCGGAGGTGCAGGTGAATCTTTCTCTCCGCAACTACCAATAATAATTGCCGGGAATAAAACAAATAACAGGTAATGAATACCCTTTTTCATCTTTGTCATTTTCAGAATAACTAATTTATATTCCCAGTTTCTAAAAAACTAATGTAGTAATAGAATGTGGCCTTGCCTTCACTTCAGCTGCCTTACCATTAATCCATAAATAATAAGGGAACGACTGATTACCCTGGTTCATCACTACCACTACTATCTTTCCATCCTCATTACGGAAAGCTGTAGTCAGCAATTGACTCCGGCTGGCTGCAGCACTGATACGCTTTGCCCCTGGCTGTATAAACCTGGAAAAATGTCCTATATAGTAATAGGCGTTAGTGTAGATTAACTGGCCGGTCTTTGTGTCGCCATGCACCGGTGCAAAACAAAAATTCTGTACATGGTTAGGGCCACCTGTTTCATCAAGTATAATATTCCAGTCCGTAAAACCAACCATGCCGTTGTTGTAATCATTGATCATGCTCCGGCCATATTCTTCACCCAGCACCCAGGCGTTGTAACGACTGGCATTAAAACTCTCCGCACAACCTTCAGTAAATAAAATATTTTTATCAGGAAACGCTTCATACACTCTTTTCAGGTTCTCATACATCGGTGTGCCGCCACTCCAGTCTTCATACCAGTGAAAGCCAATACCCCAGGCATATTTGGCTGCTTCGGGGTCATTGAAATAGGTTTGTGCCCGCTGGTAGATCAGGTCACGGTTATGGTCCCACACGATGATCTTCTTATCCTTCAACCCTTCTTTTTCCATCGTGGGGCCCAGGTGATTTTTCAAAAAATCTCTTTCTTCCTCAGCTGTATATAAACAACTTTCCCAACGCTGGGTTGCCATTGGCTCATTCTGCACACTGATACCCCAAACAGGTATACCCTCCTTCTCATACTCTTTGATGAATTTAGTATAATACATCGCCCAACTATTGTAGAAATCTGGTTTCAGTTTTCCACCATGCAACATATCATTGTTGTCTTTCATCCATGCCGGCGGGCTCCAGGGACTGGCAAATAAATTCAGTTTACCTCCGGCAGCTTTCATTGCTTCCTTAATGAAGGGTATTTTATACTTTTTGTCATGATCAATATTGAATGTTTTAAGCTCCTTATCATTGTCAGCTACATAGGTGTACATATCACTGCTGAAATCGCAGCTGTTAATATTTGTTCTGGCTACTGTATAACCAATCCCCTTTTCTTTATCGAAAAAGGCTTGTAACACCTCTTGTTGTTTATCCTTTGGAAGTTTATAAAAAGTTTCTGCAGATGCATCAGTCAGTGCTGCCCCGGTACCAAAGTAGGTCTGAAAGGTTTTGCCAGGATCAACAAAAACACAGATTTCAGTTTCTTTCGGCTGCCCCATATCCTTAAATACAAGGGTATCCGTCACTGATAAACGAAAAGTGGTACTATCAGCCGTTGTATATACTATAACCTTTTTCCCATCCGTAGAAAAGGAAGCAGGAGATGAGGAGTTGGCAGTATCTTCTTTTTTACTATCTGAACAGGAGAATAATCCCAGCATAGCAACAACAAATATTTTTTTCATATAACTATTATTAAAAAAATTACCAAACATAAGTACCCACAGTAGCGCCGCCTAAAGAAGTAACCGCCCACTTTCCTTTATACTTAATATTAAAAGAGGTACTGCTGCCGCTGTCATTCAATACAATCAATACTTTCTTACCATCAGGTCTTACAAAAGCCACGCTATGCAGGCTTACTCCGGTAGTACTGGCAATACGAACTGAACCAGCCGGTACAAATTTCGAAGCATGTGCAATAATATAATAGCCGACATTTCTGCTTACCACAGATGCATTGATAGTTATTGCCCCTTTGCACTCGGTACATCCTCCTGGTGTATGTGGTCCATAAGAAGGGTCACTGGCAAGATTCCACTCCAGCGCAATTTTACTCCAGTTACGCATTGAACCGATAATGACATTTTTCAGATGCCATTTCAAATCACCATCGAAACTTCCGTTAGCCCCTGTCCATTGCTCTGTGAAATAAAGATTTTTATCAGGATGTGCCGCTTTTACCCCGGACAGAACACCAATCTCACCTGCATACAAATGAAAAGCAGATCCGTCAATAAAAGGTTTAGCAGCAGCGTCGTTCAAAATAGATATAGGATAATTTGGATTATCACAATTATGATCCCATACAATGATCTTTGTACTAATACCGGCCACCTGGAATGCAGGGCCTAAATGGTTTTTAATAAAATCAGCCTGCTCAGTTGCAGACATTACCATACTGGGATTATTACCGCCATGCTGGGGTTCGTTTTGCGGAGTAATGGCATCAATCCGGATCCCTTTTGCAGCCATCGCCTGAATATATTTTACAAAATACTGAGCATACACACTATAATATTGAGACTGAAGATTCCCTCCTATAGAACTGCCGTTATTTTTCATCCATACCGGTGCACTCCATGGTGAACCCATTATTTTGATTTGTGGATTTATGGTAAGTATTTGTTTTAATACCGGAATAAGATCAACTGTATCTAATGATAAACTGAAATTGGCCAGTGTGGGGTCAGTTTGCCCGGCAGGCATATCATCATAACTAAAAACAGAAGCACTCAAATCTGAGGCCCCGATACTAATCCTCAGGTAACTTATACCAATTGCATCGGAACTATTACCGAATAATTCAGTTAATAAAGAAGACTTTGACGGGCTATCCATTTGGTTAATTAAAGTGGCACTACCCCCGGTCAATGTATAACCAAATCCATCTACTGTCTGAAACCTTGAAGCCGAATCAACCTCAATATTGGTGAAATTATTAGGCTCCGTATTAAATGCTAATGAAACAGTTTGCTTTTGCAACAACACAGATTTGTCTCCTTTTGTAATCCAATAATCGACTGTGGGAACAGGAGTAGTTGGCCCTCCCCCGGAGCTGCTTTTAGAACAGTTAGAAGAAAGCGATACTGCTCCTGCCAAAATAAAAACAGATAAGAAAAATTTAGTCTTCATACATTTTAGAATAATACTATTAATAACTACTCGTTTGGTTTCAAAAAGACCAGTTCTTTATTATTACGGGCTATCAGCATAATCTTCTTATTTCCTGCCGTATTAAGCCATTTAATATCTCTTGCTTCACCAAAAAAAGAGGGGATAGTTGTATTGTAAGTAAACCCTTCACCAGTTGTACTTCGAGAGAAAAAAGTTGGTAACAAGGCATCATAACGTCCCTCGTAAGGGATCACTCCATAAAAATTTCCGGCGCCAATATAGGTACCTCCCTGTCCCGGAACAGCCGGGGCAAAAGTCATAACCGGAGCTAACTGCAGCTCTGCAGGTAATACCTCTTTTTTGAAATTTCCTTTCCCGTCATTAATAAAACAAGAAGAACTAAGTGTCTCTGCTGTTAGTGTTATATAATCTTTAAACAAATCAAAGAACATATAATCAACTGTTTTGCCTGCCACTTCGCTGTACGTCAAATAAGCTTTTTTCAATACCGGCAATGGTCTTTCCAGTTCATCTTTGGCCAGGAAGGTATACTCTTTCCCATTTACAGTATAACACATTATCTGTTCTGTTGATCCGTTAAGATCAAAATCCTTGACATATAGTTTTAATGGCCCGTTCTTACCGGCATATAACTTTGAATTATGTCCCCAGTTACCTGCCAGTATATCTGTAAAGCCATCTCCATTCACATCTGTGGCATGAATTGTTTGCCAGAGACCAGTTGATTGCGGGATATCCTTTGCTGTAAATATGCCCTTATTATTAATAAATATCTTCACCGGCATCCATTCCCCTGTAACAATAATATCCTGCCATCCATCTTTATTCACATCCGCAAACGCAGCGGTTGTTACTAACCCAACTGATTTTAATGGGATAATATTATCGCCGGCATAGCTAAACTTACCTTTTCCATCATTGATCATCAGGTAAGATGTTTGTGGAACACCATATGCAGCAACGCTGGCCAGGTTACCGATAAAAATATCTGTATCTCCGTCGTTATCTGCATCCCCTGCTGCTACACAAGATTTATTTTCATACCGCTGTGTAAAAGAATCTGCGGCTTTGGAGAATTTGCCTTTACCATTATTAATATATAGCCGGTCCTCCTGCGAAAGAGCATTGGCACGGGGTTCGTTACCACCGCTGACAACATACAGATCAAGTGAGCCATCACCATTTGCATCAAAGAATACAGCATCTACATCCTCGCAGATAGCATCAGCTCCAAAAACAGCTGTATCAGCAGCTATGAAAGAGCCGTTGGATTGTTGAATCATTAATACACCCGGCTGGTATTTGGCGCCACATGCATAAAAATCATCCAGCCTGTCTCCGTTTACATCACCCACGGCAATTTTGGGTCCTCTTGTTGATAATGCATGTGGTATCAGGTATTGTACATTAAAATCAACAAATTCATTTTCCTTATGTCTCCAGTTACAGGCAATATTTTGTGAGACATCTGTAAATAATGAGGGGGATTGCTTAACGTAAACAGCATAATCAAAAATACCAGTTGCATCTTTCTGCAAAAAACTAATAGTTTTATTTACAGAAACATTTTTTACTGTTTGTGACCTTTGGTTTGGCCAGACTACCAGGATGCTGTCTACTGTTGCAATTGAATCCAAGCCAAAATGTAATCTTGTATCACAGGATGACTGGAACCCCCTTGTCAGCATTAGTTGCTGATACTGCATTTTGCCGCCGGTAAATACATATGCTTTGGTACCAAGTCCAAAGCTATTCAGGCTGTCTCCTTTGAAAGAGAGTGATATGTAATTTTTCTTTGGCGCATTATTTCTCAGCAGAGCAGCTTTAGCATTAATACAATTGATAACAAGATCAAGGTCGCCATCGTTGTCAAGGTCGGCATAGGCTGAGCCATTAAAATAGCCTTTCATTTTGGCAGTGCCCCATTCCTTACTTACATCTTTAAAAGAATAATCCCCATCTCCCCGGAATAAAAAGGGATGAGAGCTCCCATCTGGCATAGCCTCAATAGATTCTTCATCAAACTTATCTGTCTGATCCATGCCTTTTGATTTCAGGTCAGAAACGAACCTGACATAATCCAGGTCAACCGGACGTTTTACTATACCGCTTGATATAAACAAGTCTTTATTCCCGTCATTGTCAAAGTCAGCAAATAGTGGCGCCCAACTCCAGTCTGTTGCAGACACACCGCTCATCAGGGATATTTCACTAAAACTGACTCCGTTCCCATTGTTTCTTTGCAGACAATTTTTGGAGTACTGATGCTGATATCCCTGTATCTCCAATTTTACTTTATAGATATCGGGGTTCTCGTCACTGCCATATGTTTTTAAAATTTTTTCATCCGGTGGCAGCATATCAACTGTTACTACATCCAGCTGCCCGTCATTATTATAATCAGCAACATCATTTCCCATGCTAAAGCGGCTATAGTGATTAAAATGCTTAGCGCCACTTTCGGTGAATGTGCCATTGCCATTATTAATGTAGTAATAATCATTCTCATGGAAGTCATTCCCTATATAAATATCTTCCCATCCGTCATTATTAATGTCGGCCACTGCAATTCCCAAACCATAACCAAGATTACTTTGATAAATCCCCGCTGCCTTTGAAACATCAATAAACTTCCCGGTTACATTCACATCATTACGGTAAAGGATATCTCCCGATAAAGAATCATATCTTTTCCGGTTATTCGTATCCACAATATTTGAATGGGGATGGTGTGATTGATTCAGTACATAGCAATCAAGATCGCCATCATGATCAAAGTCAAAGAATGCTGTCTGGGTGGTAAGGCCGGAGTAATTAAGTCCATAGTCTGCACTTTTCTCCGTAAAAGTGTTATTACCATTATTAATGAATAGCTCATTATGTCCTTTTAATTCATACTTATTATTGACTGAGCTTACATATATATCAAGAAAGCCATCACCATTTACATCAGCCATAGAAACACCGGTACACCAGTCAGATTTGCCAGCCACACCTGCTTTATCTGTAATATCCTCAAATTTAAAATCTCCCTTGTTGAGATATAACTTATTACCGCTTTTATTATTTGCCGTAAAATAAATATCCGGTAGCCCGTCATTATTTATATCACCTGCAGCGACACCACCGCCATTATAATAATAGAGATAGTAGAGAATATTGAAAAGTTTATGTTTTTCCAAGGTGTTGGTGAAAGTAATATTTGTCTGAGAGGAAGGCAAGCTGCTAAATAAAGTGTTCTTTTTGTTTTTACAACTGCTAACTCCTGTTACTAAAAGAACACCAAAAACGAATGCAAATAAAAAAGAGAGGGTCTGCTTAAACATGTAGCAAATTTCTAATAGATTAACCCAATTAAGTTTAAAAGGGCTGAAACAAATTATTGTTCAGCCCCTTTTTACTGCTTATACTCTGCGATTGCCAAAAATCTTCAGTCAATCATTTTATAACCTGCTGTTATATAAAGCGGTCACTTCCGAAGCAGTTAATGCTTTACCATATAAACGGAACTGATCCATGCCTCCGGAATATGAATGTATCCAGGCATCTCCCACACCACTAATACCAGCATGCTTATTCCAACCACCTACAACCAGGCTTGCTGCATTTGTAAATGGTGTAGCTCCTCTTGGATTACCATTTTTCATTACAGTACCTGAGGTCTTGGCCAACGCACCATCTACATAGGCTCTTACTTTTGAATCTGTTTCATCATAAGTAAAGACAATGTGATGCCAGTTTCCATTTAATGCATTAGGCAGTCTTTCGGTTCCGATAAACTCAACCCAATAATCTTCAATAGCCAGTTTACAGGCCATTTGTGTAGCAGTACTATTACCAGGATCTGGACCACCTTTTTCTACTAAAAGAAACAGTCCGCTCTCATGCCAGTAATCTTTAGAAGTGAGTGAAAAATGAAACTCAGGTTCCCCGTCAGTGGCAGGAACATTCTTCATCCAGTAAGAAATTGACCAGCTTGTTGATTTTGCAAAATCATTCGCATTATTATACTTAATGGCTTTGTCTTTTGCCGTAGCTCCTTGTATCCCTTTCCCGGAAACACCATCAATAGATGCTAACGGGTTACTGGAAGCAAAGTTTGCCTTAATACTGTCTACCGCATTACGAAGAGGATCAGTACTTGTTCCATCAAATGCCGTATAAAATTTCAATGGGCCTCCCGGGGGATTCGTATCAGGAGGATAATCTCCTAAAGCCGGACGGCTCATTTTCTGACAACTGGCAGCCAGCAAAACAACTGTTGCAACCAGTGCGTAGTGCTGAATATTTTTTTTCATGTGCATTTTTTAAAATTTTCTATTTATAGAAATTTTGTTTCAAATAATTACCATTCGGGATTTTGTATAATAGTACCTCCGCATCTGTCAATCACAGGTTGTGGAATCGGGTAATATCTGCAACGATTAGTATAACCTAATGATCCCAATACAGATAATGCGTCACCCCATCTTACCAGGTCAAAGAAGCGTTCTCCTTCCACACCAAATTCCACTCTTCTTTCGTGTTTTATATCTGCTCTCATTTGTGCCTGTGTAGTATAGGTACGACCAGAAAGACCAGCCCTTGTTCTTACCTGGTTGAGCCAGCTGATACCAGTGGCCCCCTGGCCTAATTCATTACTTGCTTCTGCTGCCATCAGCAATACATCAGCATAACGGATAATCCTTTTATTGATCCATCTCGGGTTATCACTAAAACCTGTAGAAGCACGGTAAGCAGGATCAGCATATATTTTTTTGTTCCAATACTTTCTTGGAAGCGGACCAGGTACTGGGTCAAAAATGGAATTGGGAAGTACCCTTCCATAACCACCGGTGGATGGATCATCTGATTGACCAGAGAAAAGAATGGTAGATCCTTTTCTTGCATCTCCTGCTTCGAAAGCATTCACCAGGTTATCGGTTGGTGTATTCCATCCCCAACCCAGGTTCCATCCGGTAGCGGTGGCAGCTCTTACACCCATACAGGTAGCAAAACCACAACCCTGATCAATAGAACCATTAGGACTAACATAAGCCTGTATCTCAAAAATTGATTCCCCACTGTTTTCGCCGGCATCTTTGAAAATTCCATAATAACTGGAATTCAAAGAATATGTAGTAGAACCTATAACCTGCTGGCATAATGCTAAGGCCTGTGCCCAGTTTTGCCTGTATAAATAAGTCTTTGCATGCAATGCCTTCGCTGCTCCGGTAGATAATCTTCCCGGGTATTGAGAACCCCATGAAGCTGGTAATGTAGCTGCGGCAAACTGAAGATCAGCATCAATAAAGGCGTATACTTCAGCAACCGTATTCTTTGGTTTACAAAGATCAGAGGACTGATAGATCTTACCGGAGTGAATTGGAACTTCTCCGAATGTTCTTACGAGGTCGAAATAAGAAAAAGCTCTCATAAACCTTGCTTCTGCTACGTTCAGCATAGTACTGGCATCAGTCAATCCTAAAGAGTCTGCTTTGTGAATAGCCGAATTAGCCAATTGTATCAGGGTCATATGATCATCCCAGTAAACGTTGGTAGCCCAAAGATCCTTTACATATTGAAAGTTATCAAAGGGTGCCACCCATTCTGCGCCATCAGCAGCATCACTTCCTTTTTCTGAATCATCAGAACGGAAATCATGCACACCGAGCCAGGGAATGGTAGTAAATCCAGGGCTATTTCTGAGGTTACTGTAAATACCAAATATTTCTGCTTCGATACCACCCTGGTTCAAATCTTCCAGGGTAGCCGTCAGCGGCTTACGGTCCAGGAATTTTTCACAACCGCTCAACATCATAAGAAAAGGCAGGGCAAGCAACAATGCAAAAAAAGTGCTTTTAAAATTTCTCATTTTTTGCTATTTAATAGTTTAAAAATTTACGTTTAATCCAAATGTCGTTACCATTGGTATCGCATTACCTGCTCTGTCAACAGAGAATTGAGTGGCAGAACCACCAAACTCAGGTGAATAACCAAGGTTATTTTTCCATGTCTTCATATTCTGCACATTCAGGAATAAACGGAGTGATTTCATTTTCAGTTTTGAGATAAACTTAGGTTCAACATTATATCCAACCTGAACGTTTCTTAACCTGAAGTAGCTTCCGTCTTCAATGGAATAAGTAGAGTTCTCGTAATTAATCCTGTGATCCTGCCCTAATATAGGATCCCAGTTAGATGTACCCTCTCCTGTCCACCTGTTGATCTTGAACTTTGGATAATTTACCCGCTGAAAAGGGGACTCGGTTGCACCCCACACACGGAATATCTCATTGCCATATACACCACCAAAGTCAATACCCAGATCAAATCCTTTGTACTTTAATCCTACAGAACCACCATAAGTGAAATCAGGCGTAGGATTACCGATTATGGTTTTATCATTTGTATTGATAACACCATCACCGTTAATATCCTTGTATTTAAGGTCTCCTGGGCCATATGCAAATTCTGTATTTACAGGTGATGCCAGTTTCTCAGCATATGTCTGGTACACACCTTCAACAATGTATCCGTAGAAGGAACCAATGGGAGAACCTACTCTTGTAATAGACGGGCCATCGAAGATATCCTTACCATCACCAGCCAGAGACAGTACTTCATTGTTAAATGTAGTCAGGTTACCTCCAAGAGTTAATGTAAGATCTCTTCCTAATGTTTGTGTCCATGCAGCAGCAAATTCTAAACCATTATTTCTAAGAGAGCCCTGGTTCAATAAACCATCACTCAATCCACCATTGTTTACTCTTGATAACAGACCTTTGGTTGTTTTAGTATAATAAGCAGCTTCGAAATGGAGACGGCGCTTAAATGCATCCAGTTCTACACCCACTTCAGTCGCATGGTTAGTTTCCCATTTCAGGTTCTCATCTGCCAGGTAATCATTTTCTGCCGCTGTATATACAAGGTCGCCGAATACAGCTGCAGATCCTGTACGCAATAATGGATAGGCAGGGTAATTGTATCCACCGGTATTCTGAACACCAAGTACACCGGTTGATGCTTTTAACTTCAGGAAGTCAACCACATTCTGATTTTGCATGAACTCTTCTTTGGTCAATTCCCATGCAGCACCAACAGCCCAGAATGGTTGCCATTGGTTATTAGGGAATACTGAAGTTCCGTCCATCCTGAAAGATGCATTAAAATAATATTTACCTCTGAAATTATATAAGGCCCTGGCAAGGAAAGAAGCGGTTGTTCTTTCGTATTGGCTTGAAGAAGCTCTTACACTCAGGGGATCTTCAAATCCGTTACTTACATACCAGAATCTTTTGTCGTTAGGAACAGCATTACCGGTAATGCTTTGCTGGGATGAACCGAAACGGCCTGCATAGCGAAAATCATAGGTCGTAAAACCAACCATTCCTGTAATGTTATGATCACCGGAAATACGGCCTTTATACGTTAAAATATTATCTGTCTGGAATTTTTTATACGAATCATCACTTTCCCTTACTCCGGTTCTTCTACTGTACAGGAATGCTACATCGTTTGCCGCATCGTAGGCATTATATACAGGTGTATACACCCTGGCATTCACATTACTCATATCAGCATACACGGTTGAGCGGAAGCTGAGGTTTCTGTGTAAAGTAAATTCTGCGAAGGCGCTTGCCACTATTCTATTTTCCTGACTAATCGTTTTGTCCCACTCATTTTCAAGTATGAGTAATGGATTGATCACCCCTGAATTCTGGATAAGGGGCAGTTCATAGTACAGATTGTATGTATTACTGTCTAACCCGTAAGGATTTTTTGTAAAGACAGATTTTGTACCTGCACTTACCTGTGGTATTACTTTACGGGCCGCATCCAGTACCCAGTCAGCTCCATAAGGATTATCCTGTTTAACAGTGTTGATATTGAAACCAAGTTTCAGGAATTTATTTACTTTAAGCTCATCGGTAAGGGTAAGTTGAATTTTTTTCAGTTTTTCATGCCTGATTATACCTTCATCAGTGGTATAGCCCACACCCATATAGAATTTATTCTTTTCAGTACTGGTAGAAATGCTGAGGTTGTTAGTATTAAACTTACCTGTTCTTGTCACTGCATCTACCCAGTCAGTATTAGCTGTCCATTTACTGTAGTCAAATGGTGAGTTAGCGCCGATGTTTATCTTTTCTTCCTCATACAACGTCTGGAACTCACTTGCATTGGCCCAGGCAATTTTATCCACCAGTTTTTTAAATCCAACAGCAGTATTAAAGTTTACAACAGTCTGGCCTGCTTTGCCTTTTTTAGTAGTAACCGCAATAACGCCATTCGCACCGCGAACACCAAAGATGGCCAGCGAAGAAGGATCTTTCAAAACTTCAATAGATTCGATGTCAGCAGGGTTGATATAATCAATATTATCATTGAAAATACCATCCACAACATATAAGGGTCTCACATTTCCACCAAGGCTGTTTGTACCACGAATACGGATATCAGGGGCAGCACCAGGTGTACCGTTATTGATAATAGTCAATCCGGCCACTTTTGCCTGTAAACTTGCAACTGGGTTAGTGTTAGGCTTATCGGCTATGTCTTTTCCGGCTACTTTGGTAATAGAACCTGTCAGGTCCCTTTTGCTGGCCGTACCATAACCAATCACCACCACTTCATCTATTTTACGGGAAGATTGTTGCAATGAAACAGTAAGCGTAGACTTTCCACCTACTGCCATTTCAACAGGCTCATAGCCAACAGAACTGAACACAAGCACTGCATCATCGGGAACAGTGAGTGAGAAATTACCATTCGCATCAGTAACCGTTCCTGTTCTGGAACCTTTTACAGATACAGATACTCCTGCTAAAGGCTCGCCGGTGGCAGAAGTAACTTTTCCGGTGACTTTGATCTCTTGCGATTGAATTTCATTTGCTGTAATACCTTCCTTTAAAACAACCAGTTTTGAGCCCAGTATCTTGTAGCTCACCCCGGTATTGGCCAGTATTTTGTCCAGGATCTCTGTTACAGGTGCATCAACGGCATTCAGCGTTACCTTATGTTTTCTTTTTAAAGCATTTTCGCTAAAGAGAAAGCGGTAGTTACTTTTCTTTTCAATAGCAAACAATACTTTCTTAATCTCTGCCTCATTCATTTTCAGAGTAATCCGATCTTGCGACCAGCCACGGGCAGATACCTGTAAACAGGCAATCAGCAGAAATGCAATCGTCAATTTCATAATTCTCGCAAACTTTTGATACAGATGAACCTTTTCAGAAACAGCAGTCGTTTCGTTTTTTTTCATATTTTACATTTGAAGGGTTAATAATGCAGACTTCATCTGAAATCTGCTCCTTGACATGTTAACCGGCGGGGTTTCGCTGCAACGAAATCCCGCAATTTTTTTTACCCTTCACTCAGGATGTGTTGTGCAAAGCAATCATATGGCATAAGCATTAGCGGTGAATAATTATTTTGTTCCCGGTCTTTTCGTATTTAAATGGAATAGATTCCTTTAAAGCCTCAAGTGCCTGGATAATTGTTTCTGTTTCGAAAATACCGTTGAGTCTTTCTTCAGCAATGTCCGGGTTCGTAATTTCAATCTCTACATCATACCATCTCTCCATTCTTACAGCCAACTCATTAAAAGATTCGTCCCTGAACACCAGTTTATTGTTTACCCATTGTGTCTCAGCCACCGTACTGTCAATAGGGCTGTACTTAAGTTTGTTAACAGACATCAATGTGCTAATTACCGGCAACTGGGTTCTTTCAATATTACCGGTGCGCCTTTCTCTTATTTCAGGCTTCGGAACTTCATTTTCTACAACCAGCTTTTCACTGGGAGATAGAATAATCTTATCATTTGGCCGGCTCTTAATAGTTACTTCAATACTACCACGAATAAGGCTGGCTTCTGTTTGTTTATCCTCAGGGTAGGCTTTTACGTTAAATGCAGTTCCCAGTACTTTAATACTGATACTGGTTGTATTTATTATAAATGGTTTTTCAATGTTTTTAGTAACATCAAAAAAACCCTCACCAATCAATGTAACCTCCCTGATCTCTTTTCCGAAATCCTTTGTGTAGGTCAGCTTACTTCCTGCATTCAGCCACACAATCGATCCATCGGGCAACTGTATTTTAGATTTTGAGCCTGGACGGGTTGATACTTCATTTACCGGCTGAGCTATCTTACTTCTTTTACTGCCTCCATTAAAAAAATCACTAAATGCAAAGAGGCCAGCCAAAGTAATGATAGCTGCAGCAGCCCAGTACCACTTTCTAAAACCGGATTTTTTATCTGGCACCAATGCTTCTGCTTCCAGATTTTCACCAAACGGGACATTTAACTCTGTCATACGGTGCAAATGAAGCATATATGCATCTTCCTCCTGTACATAGTCATTTGCAGACTGGTGCTTCCAAAGATCTTCCAGGTTTTGTATAGCATATTGCCACTCGGGATGTTCGCTAATGAGTGTTTCCAGTGATCCCAATTCTTCCACTGAGGCTTCTCCTGATAGCTTTTTTGAAAACAATACCCAAAATTTCTCCTGACTCATTAAACGTTGGTTGATGAAAAAGGTAAGACACCTAAAACCACCATTTACCCCTAAAAAGATTTTAACTTTTTTTTGTATTGAAATTAGTTGCCGATAAATGATTGATTTCCAGATGCATGCATTTTCCAAGTCGGCGAAGAGCTATCGCCATTTGGGCTTCGATGGTCTTGACTGATAACTGAAGTAACTCAGCTACTTCTTTATATTTAAGGCCATCCTCTTTCACTAACTTGAATATTATACGGCAACGGGGCGGGAGGCTATTGACAGCTTGCCTGATCTGGCGCATCATTTCCTCTGTCATCATTAGCTGTTCCGGGTCAAAATAAATACTGTTCAGATGTACCAGCCATTCTTCCGGCTGAAGATTTTGTTGTCTTTTCTGTTTATTCAGCCTGTTATAAGCCAGGTTTTTGGCGGTGGTATAAAAGTATAAAAGGGGAGATTCAATTGTTGTAAGCTGATCTCTTTTCTGCCAAACCTTTATAAAAAGGTCAGATACCAGCTCTTCTGCTTCTTCCTGGGATTTTAAAATAGAATAAGCAAATTGCTTCAATCGACTGTGCAACAGGACAAATAATTCCTTGTAGGCAGCCTGGTCGTTAGTAAAAGCAATAGCAGATAGCAATCTCTTTATAACCTCATTATCAAGCATACGCAAAGCGGCGTAAATCTAAGCATTACATTTAATATATCAACTGACTTGTTTACAAGGCTTTTTTTATACTTTTGCAGCCGCCTTACCGGCAGGACCCTTAGCTCAGACGGTTAGAGCACCTGACTCATAATCAGGGGGTCGTTGGTTCGATCCCAACAGGGTCCACAAATGCTTCGGTTTTTTCCGGAGCATTTATTTTGATCAGCAACTGGTTGTTCTTTAACCTTTTGTTAACCGGGATGAAAATACATTTGTCCACTACTTAAAATATTTATGAAGAAGATTTTATTGCTTTCTCTTAGCGCAGTGATGGTTTTTTCTGTAACTGCACAGGACAATCCAAAACCCCCAAAGAAAAAAGATAAACCAAACCTGGCAAACAGGGCTAATGATCACTTTATGCTTCAGCTGGGATATACTGGCTGGGCAGGTAAACCGGATACTATTAATACCGGCGGGCTCTCGAAAAGTATCAATGTATATTTCATGTACGATTTCCCTTTCAAAACAAACCCTAACCTGAGTATGGCTTTTGGACCTGGTATCGGATCTGATCATATTACTTTTTCAAAAACACATGTGGGCATAAAAGATGCCACTAATACTCTTTACTTCACTGATCAAAGCGACACCAATCATTTCAAGAAGACAAAACTGGCCACTACTTACCTGGAAGCTCCCATTGAGTTCCGCTATTCTGCTGATCCGGTAACAGGTAAAGGGCTTAAATTGGCTATCGGTGTCAAGATCGGTACGTTGTTAAATGCGCATACCAGAAATACCAAGTTTGAAAATAAAGATGGAGGAACAATAAACGATTACGTAATGAAAGAATCCAGTAAACGTTTTTTTAATAAAACCCGTTTATCCGGCATGGCCAGGGTTGGATATGGTCATTTCAGCCTGTATGGAAGTTATCAATTCACCTCACTTATCAGAGATGGGTTTGGACCACAGGTAAGGCCGTTTTCGATTGGTCTTACACTGAGCGGACTTTAATACATAAAAATTATCTATATAAAATAAAGCGGCTTTGTAAAAGAGCCGCTTTTATTTTTATCATCAGGCTTTAGTATTTTTTACCTTTGCAGAACCCTCGCTTTGCCGGGGGTGTTTTATTACTATGCTGGACAAAAAGAATATCATTCAAAACGAAGAGAAAGCGGTTCTGGTAGGATTGGTTCAGAAAGACCAGACAGACACACAGGTACAGGAATATCTTGATGAACTGTCATTCCTGGCAGAAACTGCCGGTGCCATAACAGTAAAAAGATTCACTCAAAAGCTTCCTCACCCGGATAGCCGGACTTTTATCGGGAAAGGCAAACTGGAAGAAATAAAAAGTTACATCAATGGAAAAAATATCCGGATCGTCATATTTGACGATGAGCTCAGCGGAGCCCAGATAAATAATATTGAAAAGGCCCTGGAAGTAAAAACCATCGACCGCAGTGACCTGATCCTCGACATATTTGCCCGCAGAGCTAAAACAGCACAAGCAAAAGCACAAGTGGAACTGGCACAATATCAATATATATTACCCCGGCTCAGAGGCATGTGGAAACACCTGGAACGGCTGGGTGGTGGTATAGGTACCAGGGGCCCGGGTGAAAGTGAAATTGAAACAGACCGACGGATTGTAAGGGATAAGATTTCATTGCTGCGAAAAAGACTGGCTGAAATAGATAAACAGGCTTTTACCCAACGTAAAGACCGGGGTGAGTTTATCCGGGTAGCCTTAGTTGGTTACACCAATGTTGGCAAGTCCACTATTATGAACCTGCTCAGCAAAAGAGATGTTTTTGCAGAAAATAAATTATTTGCCACACTTGATACAACCACCAGTAAGGTGGTTTTCGAAACAACTCCTTTTCTCCTGAGTGATACGGTAGGTTTTATCCGCAAATTACCTCACCACCTCGTGGAGAGTTTTAAAAGTACATTAGATGAAGTAAGGGAAGCGGATATATTGTTGCATGTAGTTGATATTTCACATCCTAATTATGAGGAGCAGATAGGAGTGGTCAACAAAACGCTGCAGGAATTAAATGCATTTGAAAAACCGACTATCACCATCTTCAACAAAATGGATCAATACGAGGAGCAAACTTTTGACGAGTGGCTGGAAGATGATACTAAAAAAGAGATACTGGAAGACCTTTATGAAAAATGGCAAAGAGAAACTAACGGCAACGCTGTGTTTGTAGCAGCCATTGAAAAAAGAAATCTAGACATACTTCGTAAAACGATACTGGAAAAAGTAAGAGAGTTATACAGGATCAGGTATCCTTATAAAACAGAATTCCTGTACTGATGACGGAAAAGAAATATACCTGGCATAAAATAGCAGATCATATCAACGAACTGGATTTTGCGGAGAATCAAATTGCCGTAGTAGAAATAAAAGGTAAAAAAATCTGCATTGGCAAGAGCCGGGAATTTGCCTTTGCCTTTGCTTACAAATGCCCCCATGCAGGAGGTATACTGGCGCATGGGTATATAGATGCATTGGGTAATGTAGTTTGTCCCCTTCATCGCTATAAATTCAATATACAAAATGGCCGTAATACCAGCGGGGAAGGATATTATCTGAAACACTGGCCTGTAGCTATCCGGGAAACCGGAGTATTTGTTGGCTTTGAAGACGAGGGCAGTTTTTGGAATATTTTCCGGTAAAATGATTGTGAATAGCTTGTTGAAAAAGCTAAAATCCCTATTTTTGCAACCCGCTAAATAAGCGGAAAAGGTATTCCCCTTTAGCTCAGTTGGTTAGAGCATCTGACTGTTAATCAGAGGGTCGTTGGTTCAAGTCCAACAGGGGGAGCAAACCCGGCATAGCTGCCGGGTTTTTTTATATCATCGAAAGTAATAGCTATCAACAATCAATCGGGGAAATGACAGCTATCATAATATACAGGCTTGAGCAGGAGGTAACTTACAAGAAGTAAAACAAAATATTATGAAACAGCTATTATCAATGGCTGTAGTGTTTTTATTCCTGTTGTCTGGTTGTGGTCCCTCTTCCCATATTACCAGTTCATGGAAAGCAGAAAATGTACAGCCTAAAAAATTCAAAAAGATAATTGTATTAGGTCTTATCCGGGAAAAAGACAGAACCCTTCGTGAAAAAATGGAGCAACACCTGGTAGGTGATCTAAAAGACCTGGGTTATGATGCTATATGTTCCTGCGATGAATACAATCCCAAAACCTTTGAGAACATGAATGAAGAACAGGCCATCAGCAAGCTGCGCAATTCAGGCATTGACGCTGTGCTGACCGTAGTTCTGCTGGATAAAACGAAGGAAAGGTATTATGTTCCCGGACGGGTGCAATACACTCCCTACACTGTTTATTATAACCGGTTCTGGGGTTATTCAAGAACTATTTACGGAAGAATCTATACAGACGGATACTATACTGAAGACACCAAGTATTTCTGGGAAACCAACCTGTATGACCTGACCAGTAATGAACTGGTATATTCAGCGCAGAGTGAATCATTTGATCCTGCATCATCTGAAACCCTTGGACATGAGTATGGACAGATGATCGCAAAAGATATGGTGAAACAAAACATACTGGTGAACCTGAAGGAACAACCGGTAATGAAAGCGATGTGAGACAGCGTAATTAGTAACCCCTGTTTAAAGTAATTCTATGCAACAGCATAAGATTCTATTGTGGACAGGCCGTATCAGCGGTTTGCTTGTTACGGCCTTTTTTCTTGCCTTTTTTATTGGCGAAGGTCTTCCTGATATTATGAGTGGGATGGGTAAGGATTTATTACGATTCCTTCCATTTACCCTGCTTACTATTGTTGGTTTTGTTATAGCATGGTTTCGTCCGCTGTGGGGTGGCCGGTTATTACTGGCCGGCGCATTAGTAATGGGAGTATATTTTTTAAGTATCAAAGATACTTCTGTGGGCCTGGTGTATGTAGTACCTTCCTTACTTATTGGTCTTTGCTTTTTAGCGGCTGCCAATAAAGAACTGATTTAGCCTGCAACATAAATATCATATTTATATAGATGAGGGCTTTGTATTTTCATACCCGTTATGGATATCATCTTGTTCACCCTTTTTGCCCTTGCCCTGCTGGTATTATTAATAGCTGTGCTGATACGGTCAAAGAAGAAATCTCTTTTTGCACCTTCGTTGCCGGGCAATTACCGTATCATCCTGAAAGAACAATCAGCATTTTACAATCAGTTAGATGCAGCAAGGCAATCAGCATTTGAAAAAAAGCTGCAGTTGTTTTTAGCACAAGTTAAAATCACCGGTGTTAATACACCTGTTGAGGACATAGATAAAGTACTGATTGCAGCCAGTGCTGTTATTCCCATCTTTGGTTTCCCGGAATGGGAATATGTAAACCTGAGGGAAGTATTATTGTATCCTGATTCATTTAATCATGATTTTGAGCAACAGGGAGGAGATCGCTCTGTACTTGGAATGGTGGGTGATGGTGCTTTGAATGGTGTTATGATACTATCACAACATGAACTGCGACAGGCATTCATTAATAAGTCCGGTAAATCAAATACGGCCATTCATGAATTTGTTCACCTGGTAGATAAAACAGATGGGGCTGTTGATGGTATTCCCGAACTAATATTGCAGCAGCAGTATGTTCTTCCCTGGTTGCAACTGATGCAGCGGGAGATGAAGAAAATTCTGGCTGATCGCTCTGATATCAATCCCTATGGCGCCACAAATGAAGCTGAATTCTTTGCAGTGGTAGCAGAATATTTCTTTGAAAGACCGGATTTATTGCAAACAAAAAATCCTGAATTATACAACTTGCTCAGTACTATATTCAGACAGCAACCTGCCTAAAGGTTTTTTATAACGGAATATTTCCATGCTTTTTTCTCGGCCTTTTAGCTACTTTATTCTCCAGCATCGCAAATGCTTTGATGAGTTTTTTCCTTGTCTCCCTTGGCTCAATCACTTCATCAATAAATCCTCTTTCAGCTGCAGTATATGGATTGGCAAATAGCTCCGCATATTCAGCTTCTTTCTCCAGCAATTTTTTGGCAGGATCTTCCGCAGCCGCAATTTCACTTTTAAAAATGATCTCACTGGCCCCTTTTGCGCCCATTACAGCAATCTCTGCACTGGGCCATGCATAATTCATATCGGCACCTATATGTTTAGAGTTCATTACATCATATGCGCCACCATATGCTTTTCTTGTAATCACTGTAACACGGGGTACTGTTGCCTCACTCAGTGCATATAATAACTTAGCCCCGTTTGTGATGATTCCATTCCATTCCTGGTCGGTACCAGGTAAAAAACCAGGTACATCTACCAGCACTAATAAGGGAATATTAAAGCAATCACAAAAACGGGTGAACCTTGCTCCTTTCTTAGAACTGTCAATATCCAGCACCCCGGCAAGGCTCATTGGCTGATTGGCTACAATACCAATACTCCTTCCTGCAATATTGGCAAAACCAACAACAATATTATCAGCATAGTACTTATGCACTTCAAAGAAAGAATCTGTATCACAAATACCTTCTATGACCGTACGGATATCATATGGCTGATTGGCACTGGCTGGCACAATCGTCTCCAGTATTTCTCTTGTCTCGTCTCCCAATGTATAAGGTTGCTTAACAACGACATCTTCGCAGTTTTGCGGCATATAGCTCAGCAGTCTTTTTACCTGATTGATACAATCCATATCATTTACTGCCGTAAGATGTGTAACACCGGATTTGGTAGAGTGAGTAGATGCTCCTCCCAGTTCTTCTGAACTTACTTCTTCATTGGTCACTGTCTTTACTACATTGGGACCGGTAACAAACATATAACTGGTATTCTCTACCATAATAGTAAAATCAGTCATAGCAGGTGAGTAAACAGCACCCCCTGCGCAGGGACCCATAATAGCAGAAATCTGAGGTACAACACCTGATGCCTGTACATTCCGATAAAAAATATCTGCATAACCACCCAGTGATCTTACACCCTCCTGTATCCTGGCGCCACCTGAGTCATTCAATCCAATCATAGGTGCACCCGCTTTCATTGCCATATCCATGATACGGCAAATTTTTTCGGCATGTGTTTCAGATAAAGAGCCTCCAAAAACGGTAAAGTCCTGTGCGAATACATATACTAATCTGCCGTGCACGGTACCATAACCAGTTATCACACCATCACCATAAAATTGCTGGTCACCCATACCAAAATCTTTTGTACGATGTGTAACCAATGCCCCGATTTCTTCAAAAGAACCGGGGTCCATCAGCAGTTCCACCCTTTCCCGTGCAGTAAGTTTTCCTTTTTTATGCTGCGCTTCAATTCTTTTTATACCTCCCCCTAATTTTCCCTCTTCCAATTTCTCTCGTAATATTTCAACTTTCGGTTTCATGTATTAGTTTTTTGAATGAAATAAGGTTTGTAGCCTTAGCTGGCTAATGTGCCAGCCGGCGTTTCCAACTGGTTGATTTATGTTCAACAGGGCTTAACATTTTCTTTCTTTCCTGCCAATATTTTATCGCCACCATAGCAGCTATCTCTGCATTGGCTTTTTGCTTTTCTTTTATCTTTTCCGGGGTATAATAATTTTTTACAAAATGGGTGTCAAATTTTCCGGAAAAGAATGCTTCATGTTCAAATACAAAAGTTCCGAAGGGTAATGTGGTGGCTACTCCTTCAATCTTATACTCTTTGATAGCCTGTAACATTTTCTGGATCGCTTCAGTTCTTGTTTTACCATGAACAACCAGTTTAGCGATCATCGGATCGTAATAAATCGGGATCGTCATTCCTTCTTCATAACCATCATCTACCCGTATTCCTTCCCCGGTTGGTTTTTCATATTTAGTTAATGTACCAATGGAAGGTAAGAAGTTATTCAGTGGGTCCTCAGCATAGACCCTTAATTCAATGGCATGTCCGTTGGGTTTGATGTCATCCTGGGTGATCCCTAATTTTTCACCTCTTGCTATCCGGATCTGTTGCTCTACCAGGTCAAGCCCGATTATCATTTCAGAAACCGGGTGTTCCACCTGCAGACGGGTATTCATTTCCAGGAAATAAAAATTCAGTTTATCATCTACCAGGAACTCTACAGTACCAGTACTAACGTAGTTGCAAGACTTGGCCACCATAACGGCTGCTTCACCAATTTTTTCCCGCATTTCAGGGGTAACAATGGCTGAGGGAGTTTCCTCCACTACTTTCTGGTGACGGCGTTGAATACTGCATTCTCTTTCCAGGCCATGTATTACATTGCCATACTTATCTGCCACCACCTGTACTTCTATATGGCGGGGTGAAGTCACATATTTTTCAAGAAACACTGAACCATCCCCAAATGAAGATTTTGCTTCACTGATAGCCCTTTCCATTTGCTCCTGCATATCATCAGCTTTTTCCACGATCCGCATACCTTTACCGCCACCACCTGCTGATGCTTTGATCAATACGGGGTAACCAATTTTATAAGCTACTTCTATTGCCAGGTTCACATCTTCAATAGCCCGGTCAATACCGGGTACCATCGGGATATTATATTTTTTTACACTTTCCTTCGCTGCCAGCTTTGATCCCATAATCCGCATTGCTTCCGGTGTTGGCCCAATAAATTCAATGCCGGCATCTGTTACTTTCTGCGCAAACTCTGCATTCTCGCTCAGGAAACCATAGCCGGGGTGGATCCCATCCACACCCAGTTCTTTACAAAAAGCAATGATCTTGTCTCCATTCAGGTAGGATTGGCTGGATGGGGCAGCTCCCAAACAAACTGCTTCATCGGCAAATAATACATGGGGCGAATGACGGTCAGCTTCTGAATATACCGCCACTGATTTTATCCCCATTTTTCGAATCGTCCGCATGATACGTAATGCAATTTCACCACGGTTGGCAACTAATATTTTTTTCATTGCAATGTTTTTGATTGTTGAATTATTCTAATTCCACCAGCACCTGACCCTTATCCACAGCTTGTCCGGCAGATACTGCTATCCTTTTAATCCTGGCATTGGTATGTATCATTATACTGTTCTCCATCTTCATCGCCTCAAGGATCAGTATCTTCTCTCCTTCTTCCACTTCCTGGCCTTCTTTAACTGCTACTTCAAGTACTAAGCCGGGCATAGGGGCTTTAATCTCTTTTATGTGTTTGGAAGAAACAGTACTGAATCCCATTCTGTCCAGCATCTGATCCAGTTCATCTTTTATCACCAGTTCAAAGGTTTCTCCATCCACTTCAATCATTACCTCTTTGCCAGTGATATCTGATTCCAGCAATTTGGCATTCACAGAACGATTGTTCCTGATGAGATTAAATTCTGTTGGATTTTTTTTTATGAAGTCTGCTTTGTCAATCTCTTCCTGGTCAAATGTGAAAACAAACTCATTTGCTTTAACCATATAGGTTTTTTTATTTTCTACCATATAGCAAGGGATTTTCTTGTAAGTTAACTGATTCGGGAAATATTAAAAGCCGTTTCATGATAGCCGAACCCGGTTCCGGGGTTTTTGCTGGTACCTGAACCTGTAAGATACTGGCAAGCACCTTATTAATTCAATCTGCAAGGTTATGGTTTATTCATGCATAATTGATGATTATACTCATTCTGTCACAGAATTAATATCAGCCGCGGGCAACCGATAAATTAACCCTTGCCATATACATCTTTGTCGTTGCTTATGTCAGAATAGCAGCAAAATTATCCCGGCATCATTTTTATGTCTCTAACACTGTTATTTTATTGTATAACCTAAAAATGAAAACATGAACTACAATCAGTCATGTGCCGCAAAAGGCAACACTTACGGAAACAGACCCCTGTTTATCCGCTCCATGCAACGGGCAGCCGTCAACATCTACAAGACAGACAATAGCTATGAAATGCTGGTGTTTGCTCCCGGCCGCATCAAAGAACATTTTCATTTAGATGTAAATGGAAATGAGCTAACTGTTTCTTACACTCCCCCGGAAGGCTTTCCCCGTCCTGAATGGATTTTACGGGAATACAGTCGTGGCGGGTTTAAAAGAAGCTTTACATTGGACGAAAGCATTGACACCAAAAATATCACTGCTAAATATGCAGATGGTGTGCTGCAGGTAAGCCTGCCTGTCATTGCCGGTAAAGAAAATGTAAAGAAAGAAATAGTGATCAGTTAAACATTGCCTTTTTTTCAAACGGGCATCTTATATGCCCGTTTGTATTCATTATTTAGCTGCTTTCTTTTTTGTAAGTACCCAATACAACCCCCTCACATTCGCTTTCCATTCCGGCAGCAGGTATACAAGAATAATTTCTTCGATCAGCTCCAGTATAGTAACAATAGCCGCTGTATAAAATAATAACAGATACGGTTGGCCGGTAAAAAAAGTCAGCAATAAAAATATTCCCTGCAAGAGGGCTGCGGTCTTTGCCAGCAAGGTATGAAAGTTGGTCATCTTACCATAACGGATAAATGCATATGCCATTTGGGTTAAAAATAAACCCAGTAAAATAATGAATACCCATTTTTGTTGCCTGATAAACTCAGGAAATATGACAAATAAGCCGGTCACTGCAACAGCGACAGTTAAATCGTCCCCGATAGAATCAAGCTTTGTACCTAATATACTGGTTACTTTATACTTTCTTGCCAGGAAACCATCAATCAGGTCTGTAAAAAAACTAACAGCCAGCAACCATTTAAACAGATCATACTGCTTTAGAAAAAGTAACACAAGTAATAGAGGCGCAGTTACAATTCTGTAAAGGGTAATTCCATTAATGACATAGTAGCTCAGGTGTTGTTTATTATTGTTCACTTATTTACACTATTGAATTGCAGCAGGCTAAACTACTTTTTTCCTGTCATTTAATTCATTCAGCAATTGTAACACCTCTTCATCTTCTACCTGGGTAAAATCATCATAAAAATTTCCTACCCCATAAAACGGGTAAGGTGTATGCAGGCAAATAAAATCATCCACCAGTAGCTTTATTCGTTTCGATGACTCCTCCGCTGCAACAGGAACAGCTACTACAATTTTTTCCGGCTCTTTGCTCCGTAAAATCTTTATGGCTGATAAAATAGTACGACCTGTTGCCATACCATCATCAACAACAATGACAATTTTGCCTTTTATATCAACAGGCTTTTTATTACCCATGAATTTTTTATACCGTTCTTCCAGTTGCACCCTGATGCGTTGTGTCTCTTCCCTGATATATTGTTCAGGCACTCCCTTCGTTTCCTCTATAATACTTCCTTCGAGGCTAACGGCGCCTATCGCAAATTCTCCGTTGGCAGGATGCCCCAATTTTTTGGTCATCAGTAAATCCAATGGAAAGTCAAAGTGTTTGGCAAGGTAATAACCAATGGGAACACCGCCCCTTGGCACCGCCAGTATCACACCTTTTTCATTTCGATATTTTTCAAGAAGGGGAGCCAGTTGCATGGCTGCGTCATATCGGTCGATGAAATACATATAATTATTTTTTTAGCGCAATAGTAGCGCTGTCAATAAAAGGATCCGTATTTACTAGGTATTTTTTAAACCAGTCCGCAGCTAATACAGCTACCTCTTGCAGCTTGCCTGGTTCCTCAAACAAATGAGAAGCCCCTTCTACAATCATCATTTCTTTTTTACATTGTAACTGGTCA